>Ga0193741_1000483_pt1 | contig 11773 bp, 8 predicted proteins | sample L2s2metaG_FD_143059 | JGI IMG/M metagenome (GOLD analysis project Ga0193741, IMG submission 143059) | Soil microbial communities from a riparian zone of the East river system, Colorado, United States - L2s2 | ecosystem: Environmental > Terrestrial > Soil > Riparian zone | place: USA: East River...
CCGGTCACCTCCTGGATCTGGATGCCGTGCCAGCGCAGGCGATCGAGCGCGGCGGCGAGGCGCGGACTCGCGACCAGCGCTCTCGGAATGACCCAGCCTTTCGGCATCGCCAGCGACCGGGTGGCGGCGAAGGTCACGTACTCCTTCATCTGCACCGGAACCGATGACGGCGCGATCGCGAGCATCTCGCGGCCCGATCGCGGATTCGGCACCTTCGTGACCTCGCCGACCAGGATCTCGACCTTGTCCCCGTTCGAGGCGATCGAGAAGTCCACGCCGAGCTCGACGGGCTTGCTGCCGTTCGCGGTGACGGCGCGATCGGCCTGCGCGGTGAGCGTCATGATCTGCTTCGCGTTGGCCTGCACCGACCTGTAGATCTCCTCGACGAAGTGTTCGGTCACGTCGATGCGGCCCTTGAAGTCCAGGTAGCTGTAGGCCTCCGAAAGAATCGCGATGCGGTTGCGCAGGCCGGCGTAGTTATTGCCGAAGCGCGGGCGATGATCGAAGGTGCGCCACGTGACGTTGCCGGGATTCGCCGGATCGACGCGCGAGCTCTCACGACCGCCGCCATCCTCCGGCGAGAAGTTGCCGTAGTCATAGACCCGCCAGTTGTGCGCCTTCAACATCGTCTGGCGAATCGGCGACAGCATCTTGCTCTTCGTGAACTCGATCAGCCGCGGATCGGCATTCGGATTGAGAATCGGCGAGTAGGTCAGGTGATAGGCGTGGTACGAGCCGTTCGTCGTATGGAGATCGACGAGCACGTGCGGATCCCACTTGTTCATGAAGCCGACGAGCGATCGCGCTTCGGCGCTATCGAGCTTCATGTAATCGCGATTGAGATCCAGCCCCTTGCTGTTCTCGCGCGTGCCGACGCCGGCCACCGGGCCGTTCTGCGCGGTGCGGTTCATCGGCGTGATCTTCTCGTTGCCGTCGGCGTTGTAGTCGGGTGCGATCAGGAACACCAGCTGCCGCGTCATCGGCTTCAAATCGCCCGAGACCAACCTGCGCGCCAGCTTCAGGATCGCTTCCTTGCCTTCGACCTCGCCGGCGTGAATGTTCGCCTGCACGAACACCATCGGCCGCCCAAGCTTGCGCGCGGCCGCCGGCGTCGTCACCTTCGGATCCGAGATCACGATCAACGGCAGATCGCGGCCTTCTTCGGTTTTGCCGAAGCTTTCGGTGTAGACGAGCGGGCTGGTGGCGACCAGGCCGTCGATCACGCGCGTGACGTCGGCGTAGGTGCTGGTCTCCTCGTAGTTGGAAATCTCCGCGCGCGTGCGCATGTCGGCTGATTGCGCCGAGCTCATCGCCGTCATCGCAACAAGCAAAGATCCAATAAGAAAACGCCTCATTGCCGCGGCGCCGATGTGGTCGTCGTGGCCGGTTGCAAGTACTTGTTGAACCAGTTCAAGTAGCGTTGCAAACGATCGCGCTCGTAGCTCGGGATCGTGAGGCCGTGGAACTGGCCCGGGTAGATCACGAGCTGCGTGTCGATGCCCAGGCTCTTCAGCGCCTGATACATCTGCTCGCCGCCGGCGATTGGCACGTTGAAGTCTTTCTCGCCGCCCATGTACAGCGTCGGCGTCCTGATCTTGTCGGCATTGAAGAAGCCGAACGACATCTTCGCCCACGCGTCCTTGTTCCGCCACGGCGGACCCAGCTCCTGATCGTACTGAAGGATGTATTGGTCGACTCCGTAGAGCGACATGTAGAGCGCCACGCCGGCGCCGCTGACGGCTGCCTTGAAGCGCGTGTCGGTGGCAATGGCGGCGTCGGTCGAGATGCCGCCGTAGCTCCAGCCGCCGATGCCGAGGCGATCGGCGTCGGCAATGCCCTGCCGCACCGCTTCGTCGACGGCACCGTGCAGATCCATGACTTCGAGACGGCCCCAGTCGGCATGAATCGCCTTCTGATAGGCATTGCCCCGGCCGGCGCTGCCGCGATAGTTGATCGCGAGTACGACATAACCGTTCGCCGCGAGGAACTCGCGATCGAACGAGAACGAATGCTGGTCCTGCCCGTTCGGGCCGCCGTGCACGATCAGCAGCGTCGGGTACTTGGTGCCGGCCTTGTAGCTCGCCGGCTTGACGATCAACCCGTGGACCTCGGTGCCGTCCTTGCTCTTCGACTGAAAATCTTCCGTCGTCGCGAGTTGGAGTTCGTCGAGCAGCTTCTGGTTGTGCTTCGTCAGCTGGCGCAGGTTCGAGCCTTCGAGCGCGTAGACCTCGGTGAACTTGTTCGGCTCGCTCGCCAGCACGGCGAAGTTGCCGTCCTTGCCGGCGTTCACCGCCTGGATGACGCGGCGGCCGCTGCTCTTGCGCTGGATCGCGCCGTTCGGATTCTCCGCCGGCACCGTCGCCACATGATTGGTGCGATCGTCCTGCAGCAGGAACGAGATGTTCTGTCCGTCCGCCGACCAGGCGATGTTCGAGACGGCGCGATCGAGCTGCGGCATGTAGATCGTTGGACGCTGCGTGGCACCGATGTTCGCCGGCGGGTTGGCGGGAACGACGATCAGCTTGTTCATGCTGTAGGCGCCGTTCTTGTCTTCGTCGCCGAGCAGCAGGGCGATCCGGCTGCCGTCGGGGCTCCACGCCGGGCGGCCGCCTTCGCCTTCGTTGGTCTTCGTCAGCTGTCGCGGCTCCGCGCCTTCGCGCGCCTCGACGACCCACAAATCTTCGTTCGACGTGCGATCCGGATCGGCGTGGCCGCGCTTGCTGAGGAACGCGATCTGCTTTCCATCCGGCGACCACGACGGCGAGCCATCGTCGGTATTGCCCTTGGTGATCACCTTCGCGTCTTTCGTCGCGAGATCGAAGATGCCGACGTGGCTGTAGAGATGCTTGAGATAGCCGTTGCGATCTTCCTTGAAGTGATAGCGGTCGATGACGATCGGCGGCGCCGTCTTGCGCTTCCAGCCGTCCATCTTCTCCGGCTCGTCGGCGGGATCTTGATCCTCGGCGGTGAACAGGATGCGCGTGCTGTCCGGCGACCACTGGATGTCGCCGACGCCGCCCTTGAAGTCGCTGACCTTCTGCGCTTCACCACCGGCGCGATTCAGCAGCCAGATCTGGCCGCCCTTCTTCTTTTCTTCCTCGGTGCCGCGCGACGCGACGAAGGCGAGGTACTTGTTGTCGGGACTCCATCGCGGAGACGATTCGCCATCGGGCGACGAGGTGAGCTGCAGCTGCTCGCTGCCGTCCCACTTCACCATCCAGACATCGGTGTTGCGGCGATCCTTCTCCGCATCGATCGTCGTGACCGTGTAAGCCACCCACACGCCGTCGGGCGATCGCTGCGGATCGCCGACGTTGATGATGCGTGAGTGATCGTCGAGCGTGATGGCGCGCCTGGCGGCTTGACCCTGGAGGGCGACCGACCCGGTGCAGACGATCGCAACAAGCGACAACAGGAGTTTGCGCATAAGTTCCCTTTATAACTGAGACGGTCGCGCCTTCGCGAAGTGTTGCTTGCCCGCCGTAGCTTTAGCGAAGGCGGGTCAGTATCCCACATGGTATCCTCGCCGCCCGCCTTCGCGAAGACGCCTCGGCGGACAGGCTCTGGCAATTCCCTTTAGGAGGATACATGCGCGTTTCCCGTGTTCTTATGGCGGCCGGATTGGCCGTTTTTGTTAGCGTCGGTTCGGTGGCAATCCTCTCGGCGCAGGCCAAGACCGATGAGGACTACGACAAGTTGATGAAGGGGGTTGGCGCGGCCAACGGCGCTCTGCGCGCCGCTGCCAAGGAGCAGAACGCCGCGGGCGTGTCGGCCGAAGCCGCGAAGATGGTGGTTCTGTTCAAGGACGCGCAGGCGTTCTGGACCGCTCGCAACAACGCCGAAGCCGCCGAATGGGCGGGCGCGGCCATGAAGCACGCCGACACGCTGGCCAAGGCCACGGACATGGCCGCGGCGATGGGCGCTCTGAAGGAGCTCGGCGGCATGTGCATGACCTGCCACACGAAGTATCGCGAGAAGACCGAAACCGGATTCGCGATTAAGAAGGGGTAACGCGTTACTTGATCACGGCGGCGATCGCTATGGCGACGCCGCCGTCGGTCATCAGTTTCAGATTGATCGTCTCACCCGCCTTCGGCTGACCCTTCAACTCCGACACCAGCACAAACGGTCCATCAGCGTTCAGCTCCACCGATCCGTACGCGGGAATCGTGATGTTGCTGGTCGTCTTTCCGCCTTCACGCAGCTCGACCTTGCCCGCATCGGATGTTCCCGACTGCACGTACGCGTCATACATCGTCGGATTCGTCAGCGTCGCGTAGATCGCGACACCACCAGGCACGATGGCAGCCGAGGCATCCGACGCGTCGGGATTTTTCCCCTGGACAGGGGGTCGGGACCATTTGTCCGGCATTGCGAAACCGGGGACTGAAATCGCCAACAAAACCAAGCAAATCAGAGCTCTCATTGAATCCGCCCTCGTGGTACGACGCAAAAAGACCCGCGATCGCGGCCAAATGGTCCCGACCCCCTGAACCTATTTCGGCAGACTTTGCGGCATGTCGGCGACGACGTAGATCATCGCGCTCAATGCGGCGGCAGCTTTTGATACTTCCGACGGATCGATGCGATCGACGGTGTCCGCCGGCGTGTGGTGAATCGTGAAGTACTTATTCGAATCGCCCGAGTACGCCATCATCGGCACCTTGCCGAGCGCCGAGATCGGGCCGATGTCGGCGCCGCCGCCGCCGCTGGCGACTTCCTGCAGGCCGAGCGGCGCGAGCAGCGTCGCGATCTCGCCGATGATCTTGCGCGCCGCTTCCGAGCCGCTGAAGCCGAGACGCGCCGGCGCGAACACGCCGGAGTCCGACTCGACCGAGAAGATGTGATTCGACGCTTCCTGCGCGTGCTGATCGCGATAGCCGTTGCCGCCGCGCGTGCCGTTCTCCTCGTTCGTGAACAACACCACGCGCACGGTGCGCTTCGGGCGGATGTTCAGCTTCTTCATCAGGCGCGCCGCTTCCCACGTCACCACGCAACCCACGCCGTCGTCCGAGGCGCCCATGCCGGGATCCCATGAATCGAAGTGGCCGCCGACGAGGACGATCTCGTCGGGCTTTTCGCTGCCCTTGATCTCGCCGACGACGTTGAAGGACTCGACGTCGGCGTCGAACTTCGCTTCCATCTTGAGACGGAGGCGAACCTTGACGCCGCGATTGACGAGGCGCTGGATGCGATTCGCATCCTCGGCGGGAATCGCCGCCGTTGGAATCTTCGCCACGTCGGCGACATAGTTCATGCCGCCGGTGTGCGGTGTGCGCAGACCCATCGGGCCCACGGCACGCACGAGGGATGCAACCGCGCCAAGCCTGGCCGCCATCGACGCACCACCGGATCGATACTGCACCGTCTCGCCGTAATTCGTGTACGGCACGTTGAACAGGACGATCTTGCCCTTCGCCTCGGCGGCGCGCTTGGTGAGATCGTCGCCGTTCGAGACGACCATCACCTCTGCCTCGACGCCCGCCGGCGGCGTCGCCACGCTGCCGCCGAGTCCAAGCATGGGCACGTTGTGATGCGGCGGATTGGTGATCTCGAGGCTCTCGCTGCCGCGCACCCAGCGCGGAATCATCACGCGCTCGGTGTGCACGTTCTCGAGGCCGTCCTTCTTCATCGCGTCGACGGCCCACGCGATCGCGCGATTGAGGTTGTCGGAGCCGCTCAACCGCTGGCCGAACGTGTCGGTCAGCTCGGCGAGGCGGTCCCACGCGAACTGATCCGCCTGCGCGGCGGCGATCAGCTTTTCCGCATTGGCGCGATACGGGTCGAGCCAGGCCGGGGCCGGACGGCTCTGTGCAGAGGGATAAGAAACAACCAGGCTTATCAAGACAAGAGCGGCAGCGAAACGATGCATCCGATCAGTATAGTCAGGTAGGCTTTACGTTTCACCGGAGCGCTGCCCAATGAACATCACTCGCCTACGCCTCTGCGTCGCCCTGCTGGTCGTGACCGCCGGCTTCAGCCTCAACGCACAACAACCGCGCGTCCTGCAACCGGACGAATACGGACGCTGGGAGCAGCTGGCCGCACAACGCGCGCCGCTGTCCCCGGATGGCGCCTGGCTGGTGTATGGCATCAACCGATCGAATCGCCAGAACGAATTGCGTTTCCAGCCGGCCGCCGGCGGCAATGCCATCGTGGTCGCGTATGGCGAGCAGCCGTCATTTGCCGATGACTCGAAGTGGGCGGCGTGCCTGGTCGGCATGTCTGAGGAAGACGAAGCCAAGCTGCGGAAAGACAAGAAGCCGATTCGGAAGCGCCTCGCGCTCGTCAACCTCGCGGCCGGCACCACGACGACGATCGATGCGGTGGAATCGTTTTCGTTCAGTCCCTCGGGAACACACATCGCGATACGTCGCTATGCGGACCCTTCGACAAGCTCAGGGCAGGGAGGCACTCGCGATGAAGCCGCCGACGCCGGCGAAACGATCGCTCCGGGTACGCCGCTCATCGTGCGCAACCTGGCGACCGGACAGGACGCGGCGTTCGGATCGGTGTCGGAGATCGCGTGGCAGGACAAGGGCCCGGCGCTCGCGTTCGGGATCACCATCGATGGCGGCGTCGGCAACAGCCTGCAGCTTTACGACACCACGACCGGCGTGCTGCGCACGCTCGATTCGTCGGCGCACACCTACTCGGGCCTCGCCTGGCGCAAGGAGTCGACGTCGCTTGCCGCGCTGCGATCGGCCGAGGGCACCGGACGCGACGGCTCAACACACACGCTGCTGGTGTGGAGCGACGTCGTAACTGGTGCGATGAAGGCGCTCGAATCCTCATCCTTGCCGGCCGACCTCCGGGTGATCCGATTCCGGGCGCCGCAGTGGTCGGAAGACGGCGCATGGGTCTTCGTCGGCGTCGGCCCGTGGTACGCAAAGGCGTCTGCCGACGGCACCGATCGTTCGCGTCGCATCGCCGCCACGAGCACCATTCCCGACGAGCTGCCGGACGTGCAGGTCTGGCATCCGAAAGACACCACGGTGATGCCGCGCCAGAAGCTCGATGCACGGCGTGAGCGCGAACGATCGATGCTGGCCGCGTTCTCGGTCGCCGAGGGACGGCTCGTTCGCATCGCGCAAGCCATCGGCGAAGAAGCCACGCCAATCAAGCGCTCATCACGCGTGCTGGTCGTGGACACCAACACCTTTGCGATGGAGCGCAGCATCGGTCGTATCAACGGCAACGCATGGATGATCGATCTCGCCTCCGGCCAGAAGACCGAGGTGGCGCAGCGCATCGAAGATCGCACGCTGCAATCAAGCCCGGGCGGCAAGTACCTGCTTTACTTGAAGGCCAACCACTATTGGACGGTCGATGCCGCCAGTGGCAAGCAGACCAACGTGACCGCCGCGATCGCATCGTCCTTCGTGGATCGCGAATCCGACGACACCAGCGAGCACAAGCCGCCCTTTGGCGTCGCGGGCTGGACCGCCGGCGATCGGTCAGTGCTGCTCTACGACAAGCTGGACGTGTGGGAAGTGACGCCTGATGGGAGCGGCGCGACGAAGCTCACCAACGGCGCCGCTGGCGAAATCCGGCATCGCCTTGTTCGTCTCGATCCCGACGCCGAATGGATCGATCGGTCGCAGCCAATCTACGTGTCGCAATTCGGTCTGCAATCGAAGAAATCCGGCTACGCGACGATCGCGCCCGGAGCCACGCCGGCCGTGACGTCGCTAGTGCTGCTCGACAAGCGCGTCGATCGATTGGCAAAGGCGAAGCGGGCCGATCGATATGTCTATGCGAGCCAGGACTTCGATGACTCGCCCGATTACTTCACGAGCGGTCCATCGCTGAGCGATGCCACGCAAGTCACGACGACCAATCCGTTCATGCGCGAGTACGCCTGGGGACGCTCGGAGCTGATCAACTACAAGAGCAAGATGGGGGTGCCGCTCCAGGCGACGCTGCTCTACCCCGCGGGCTACACGCCGGGACGCAAGTACCCGATGGTCGTCTACATGTACGAAAAGCTCTCGGACGGCGTGCATCAATTCTCCGCGCCCTCCGAACGCGACTATTACAACGCCGCTGCGTTTACCGCGCGCGGCTATTTCTATCTGCAGCCCGACATCGTGTTCCGGCCGCGCGATCCGGGCCTCTCGGTGATCGATGCGGTCGAACCGGCGGTGCAGCGTGTGATCGCGATGGGCGTGGTCGATCCCGCGAACCTCGGCATCATCGGTCACTCCTGGGGCGGGTTCGATACCGCCTTCCTCGCGACACACACCAAGCTGTTCAAGGCGGCGGTCGCCGGCGCGCCAATCACCGATCTCGTCAGCAACTACGGCAACCATCACTGGTCGAGCGGCATTGCGGAGACGGATCACATCGAGACCGGACAGCAGCGCATGCTGGTGCCTCTCTACGAGGACCTGCAGGCGTACATCCGCAATTCGGCGATCTACACCGCGCACACCATGCAGACGGCGTTGCTCCTCGAGGCCGGTGACAACGACGGCACCGTCCATTGGCATCAGAGCGTCGCGCTGTACAACATCGCTCGCCGCGCGGGGAGAAACGTCGTGATGTTGCAGTATGGCGGCGAGGATCACGGCCTGCGCAAGCGGCAGAACCAGATCGATTATCACCACCGGATCTTCGAGTGGTTCGATCATCACCTCAAAGGCGAGCCGGCGCCGCGCTGGATCACCAACGGCGAGCGCTATCTCGAACGTGAGCGCGATCTGCAGCAGCGCAAGCTGCCGGCGAAGCCCACGGTGACGACGGCATCGCCGCAACGCTAGGCGGGATCATGACGACGCTGACGCGACGAGAACTGATGCACTCGCTGGCCGCGGCTTCCGCCTTCGCTCGCCCGCAACTCGGCGAGCTACGGCGGGACTTCGCCGCAGCGGACTTCGGCCGCGAAGGCGGGCAATCCGCAACCAATGCTGATGTCGCCTACGGATCGACGACGATTCCCGTGGGCATTCGCTCGCGGATGGTGACCGGCGTCAACGGCATCACCATGCATGCGCTCGAAGCGGGCTTCGAGGGCGCGGGGCGGCCCGCCGTGCTCCTCATCCACGGCTTCCCCGAGCTCGCCTACAGCTGGCGGCACGTGATGCTGCCGCTGGCGAAGGCCGGCTATCACGTCATCGCCCCCGATCAGCGCGGCTACGGCCGCAGCGGCGGCACCGACGTGAAGTTCGACGATGACCTCACGCCGTTCTCGACGCTGAATCGCGTGCGCGACATGATGGCGCTGATCAACGCGCTCGGGCATCGCAACGTCGCGATGGTGGCCGGGCACGATTTCGGATCGCCGGTCGCGGGCTGGTGCGCGTTGACGCGACCCGATGTCTTCAGGTCGGTGGTGATGATGAGCGCACCGTTCGGCGGCGCGGCGTTACTTCCGTTCAACACGGCGAATGAACCGCCGAAGCCTGCCACGCCGGCGCCGAATGCAGACGACGAACTCGCGAAGCTATCACCGCCGCGCAAGCACTATCAGACCTATTACACGACGCGCGAGGCGAACGAGAACATGTGGCATGCGCCACAGGGTGTGCACAACTTCCTGCGCGCCTACTACCACATGAAAAGCGCTGACTGGGCGCCGAACAAACCGTTTCCGCTCGCGTCGAACGCGGCATCAGAGCAAGCGAAGCTGCCGCGCTACTACGTGATGGATCTCGACAGGGGCATGGCCGAACAGGTGGCGAGCGACATGCCGGCCGCGGCGCAGATCGCGAGCAACAAGTGGCTCACCGACGAGGAGCTCAAGGTCTACGCCTCCGAGTACGGCCGCAACGGATTCCAGGGAGGCCTGCAGTCGTATCGTGTTGGCCGCGTGCCGCGCCTCTCCGCGGAGCTGCAGCTCTTCGCCGGCCGCACGATCGACGTGCCGTCATTGTTCTTATCGGGAAAGAGCGACTGGGGTGTGTATCAGCGCGCCGGCAGTCTCGACGGGATGAAGCGGGCGTGCGCGAAGTTCGAAGGCGTGGAGCTGGTCGACGGCGCCGGCCACTGGGTGCAGCAGGAGCGTGCCGCCCAGGTGGCTGATCGATTGGTAAAGTTTGTGCGATAGCGTCTCATCTTTGGAGGATTGCGGCCGGTTCCAGAATAATCTGGTGGGTGATACCGCTGCTTTTTACTGCCGCACTCGCGCTGGGTGCGCAACCTCAACCGACAACCATTCCTGAAATGTGGGGCGCGTGGTGCGCGCGCTGTCATGCGCAAGATCGATGAGCCGACCGTCTCGGTGGAGCCGATGGACTTCACCGACTGCAAGCTCACCACCGCCGAGCCCGATGCGGACTGGGAACGCGCGATCGCCAAAGGCGGTCCGGGCGTCGGGCTGTCGCCGCTGATGCCGGCCTTCGAAGACTCGCTCACCGCTGAACAGATCGCCGGTTTCGTCGCGCACATGCGCGGCTTCTGCAAGGAAGGCGGCTGGCCGAGCGGCAATACGAATTTCCCGAGGCCGATCGTCACCGAAAAAGCATTTCCAGAAAACGAATTCCTGATTCTCCCGGCGATCTCGCACGATCGTGAATGGGAGCTGGCGGGAGTCTACGAGCAACGGTTCGGAAAGCGGTCGATGGTCGAATTCGAAGTGCCGGTGCAGCGCGCTGGCGTTGACGAGATCGCGATCGCGTTCAAACATGCCGTCCACGCCAGCGGCTTCAACATCGTGTCGCTGGGCCTCGAAACGGCGTTCTTGAGAGACACGACGGTCTTCGAGCCCTTCATCAGCGCGGGTTCGATGTTGCGCGACTGGTATCTGCAGGGTCAATTCAAGATCGAATTGCCGGCGGATCGCGCGAAGGCGGACCGCGCGATCGTCTACAACGCGTACGTGGGACACGATACGAGCCTGGCGCCGACGACGTGGACGCTTGGCGTCGAGCTGAACGGCGAGAATCACGAGCTGGCGCTGACGCCGCAAGTGCGCAAGGGCATCACCGGAACGGGAGCGCTCGCCGCATCGATCGGCGTGATGCTGCCGCTCAACGAACGCGAAGAACAGGGAGTGCGATGGGTCGGATACTTGCTCTGGGAATTCTTGGAACCCTTGCGTGCGCGCAAGTAACTTTTGCTCAGACCGGGAGTGTCACCGGGACGATCACGACGAGCGTCAAGGGCAGAGCGCCGGTGCGCGTCACGATCGATGAGAAGATCTGCGGCAACGAGCTCCCCGATGAAGCCATCGTCGTCGACGCGCAAGGCCGCCTGGCGAACGCGGTCGTGATCCTTACGGGTGTCAAGGTCGCGGTCGCCGGCGAGACAGTGCTCCTGAACGAGAAGTGCCGCTTCGCTCCACGCGTGCAGCTGGCGCGTCCGAATGCTGCGGTGCGAACGACCAGCAAGGACCCGGTCCTCCATACGACGCAGGCACTGCACGAAAGCGGCCGTACGATCTTCAACGTCGCGCTGCCGATGCCCGGTCTCAACATCAGCAAGCCGATCGGCGCCGCCGGCACGGTGCGCCTGAACTGCAACACGCATCCGTGGATGCGCGGCTGGGTGATCGTGACCGATGATGCGGCGGCAATCTCAGGCGCCGATGGGAAGTTCACCCTCGAAAACATCCCGCCGGGAACCTACGAGATGCGCGTGTGGCATGAATCGCTGAAGGGCGCGCCGCAGAAGGTTACTGTCGTCGCCGGCAAGCCGACCGAAATCAACTTTCAGCTCAAATGATTGGTCCGGCTAAAGCCGGACCCTCACGCGTTAATAGTTAGCCGCTGATTCTTTCTTGTGAGGGTCCGCCTTCAGGCGGACCTACCGGATGGCGCGAAGGGACGAGGCT
>Ga0193741_1000484_pt1 | contig 11772 bp, 10 predicted proteins | sample L2s2metaG_FD_143059 | JGI IMG/M metagenome (GOLD analysis project Ga0193741, IMG submission 143059) | Soil microbial communities from a riparian zone of the East river system, Colorado, United States - L2s2 | ecosystem: Environmental > Terrestrial > Soil > Riparian zone | place: USA: East River...
GCCGCGGCCACCGGTAACTCGCAGGCCAACGAGGATCTGCGGAAGCTCGCTGTCTTCTATACGTCCTGCATGGATTCCGCGGGCGCCGAGCGCGCCGGCGGGCAGCCAATCAGCGCCGAGCTGGCCCGCATCGCTGCCATACGAACTCGGGCCCAGGTGGAGGCCGAGGTCGCGCGCCTCCACTTTCAGGGCGTACCAGTGCTGTTCGGGTTCGGTGCTGGACAGGACGCCAAGAACAGTACTTCTGTCATCGCGAACATCGTACAAGGTGGACTCTCGCTCCCGGATCGGGATTACTATCTGAATCCCGACAAGCGCTACGTCGACATCCGCACCAACTACGCGGATCACGTGGGCAAAATGTTCCAGCTCCTTGGTGACAACGCATCCCAGGCTGCGGCGAACGCGCAAAGGGTCATCGCCCTCGAGACGGGACTGGCGAGGCCAGCCAAGACGCGCGTTCAGCTGCGCGATCCAAACGCCAATTACAATCGGAAGACCGTAGCCGAGCTGGCGCAGGTCGCCCCCGGCTTCAACTGGCCGAGCTTCTTCGCAGCGGAAGGCAGAAGCGACATCTCGACGATCAACGTTCAGAATCCGGTCTTCCTGAAAGCCGTCGACAGCATGTTGACGTCGGCGCCACTGGATGACTGGAAGGCCTACCTCCGCTGGAAGGTTGCTACTGCAGCTGCGCCAAGCCTCAGCTCGGCGTTCGTCAATGAGGATTTCCGTTTCGCCAGTACGCTGAGCGGCGCGAAGGAGATGCTGCCACGCGAGAAGCGGTGTGCTCGCGTCACCGACACGGGGCTTAGGGACGCGCTTGGGCAGGCGTACGTCGCCCAGTACTTCACTCCCACTGCCAAGCAGCGCGCACTCGAAATGGTGCGCAACCTCCAATCGGTATTCCGCGATCGCCTGCAGACTCTTGACTGGATGAGCGACACCACCAGAACTCAGGCGGCGGGCAAGCTCGCGACTTTCACCACCAAGATCGGGTACCCGGACAAGTGGCGTGACTACTCGACTCTCACCATCAAGCCCGGCCCCTTCCTGAACAATCAGGTCGCGGTGCGCGAGTACGAGCGCCGGCGCTCACTTGCGAGAATCGGCCAACCCGTGGATCGCGCGGAGTGGGGAATGACTCCGCCGACGGTGAACGCGTACTACAGCCCGCTGATGAACGAGATCGTTTTCCCGGCGGGGATCATGCAGCCGCCGTTCTTCGATGCGAAAGCCGATGATGCGGTCAACTATGGCGGGATGGGTGCAGTAATCGGGCACGAAATCACGCATGGCTTCGACGATCAGGGCTCGCAGTTCGACGAGCGGGGGAATCTGCGAAACTGGTGGAGCGCGTCCGACTTGGAGAAGTTCAAGCGAGGCCAGGGCCTCGTGTCGGCCCAATACGACGCCTACACCGTGCTCGACAGCGTCCACGTGAACGGCAAACTGACGCTCGGTGAGAACCTCGCTGACCTTGGCGGACTTTCCATTTCCTATGCCGCACTGGAGAAAGCACTGGCTGAGAAAGGAAGGCCGCCGCTCATCGATGGCTTTACTCCTGAGCAGCGCTTCTTCCTGGCGTGGGCCCAGATGTGGAGACAGAACATCACTCCGGAAGCACAGCGAGTGCGCATCAACACGGACAGCCACTCGCCCGGACGCTGGAGAACGAACGGCCCCGTTTCGAACATGCCACAATTCGCGGCCGCGTTCGGATGCAAGCCGGGGGATCCTATGGTCAGGCCGGAGGCGGTCCGGCCGGTTATCTGGTAGCTGGCCAGGCCAACGGAAACCGGAACGCGGATACCGGATACCGGAAACCGGAAACCAGATGCCGGGAACCGGGAACCAGGTACCGCGTTTTTTTCCCCGGTATCCGGTACCCGGTACCCGTTTCCCGGTACCCGTTTCCCGGTATCCGTTATCCGTGACTAACTTGCATCATGACCGCCCGCGGCTTTTTCTACAGGGAGACCGAAGGAATTCGCGTCACGGTTCGACCCGTGTATCTTCGCGATCACTCCGAGCCGTCGCAGAGCCACTACGTCTTCGCCTATTTCGTACGAATCGAAAACGTAGGCACGATGGCCGCGCAGCTTCTCACCCGCCGGTGGCTCATTCACGACTCCTTCGGTGACGGTGTCGACACGGAAGTAATCGGAGAGGGCGTCGTCGGCGAGCAGCCGACAATCATGCCGGGCGCGGTCCACGAGTATCAGAGCTTCTGCATCCTGAAGTCGGGAGAAGGCTGGATGGAAGGCCACTACGGGTTTCTCCGGCAGGACGGAACTTCATTCGAGGCAGCGATCCCGCGCTTCATCCTCAGCGCGAGCGAGTCGACGAGCCTCCCATCGTAAGCCGCGCACGACTGTTGCTTCGGTACCGGCCGTGAGCCGCATCTACGACATCTCGGTGCCGATCCGCTCGGGCGGACTCGTCTATCCCGGCAATCCGGAAATCGACATCACGCTCCAGCAAGCCGTCGCCAAGGGAGCAGGCGCCAACGTGTCGACGCTCCGGTTCGGATCGCACACCGGCACCCACGCCGACGCCGCCCGCCACTTCTTCGACGATGGCCAGCCGGTGGACCAGATTCCGCTGGAACGGCTGATCGGACCTGCTCTGCTGATTGCCTTTGCTGACGATGTGCGGGCGATCGGCGCCGCCGAGCTCAAGGCGCACGATCTCAAGAGCCACAAACGAATCCTGCTGCGGACCCGCAACTCCGCACTCCTGTCCCAGAAGGAGTTCGCGCGCGACTACACCTACCTCGCTCCCGACGGCGCGGAGTATCTGGTCGACAGGGGCGTCGAGGTCGTCGGCATCGATTATCTCTCGATCGAGCAGCTTCATTCCGGACACCACCGTACGCATCGCACTCTTCTGGCGAAATCGGTGGTGATTCTCGAGGGTCTCGATCTGTCGGTCCCGGCGCCCGGCGAGTACCAGCTGATTTGTCTTCCGCTCCGCATCGAGGGTTGCGACGGCGCGCCGGCGCGCGCGGTACTGATCGCGTGACCGAGATCAGGCACATTTTCTTCGACATCGGCGGAGTGCTGGGCTCGAACGGCTGGGACCACGAGCAGCGCGAGCGAGCGGTCGAGCGGTTCGACCTGAATTCGGAAGACTTCGAGTGGCGGCACAAGGAGGTCGTTTCCGACTGGGAGGAGGGGAGGATCACGCTCGATGAGTATCTGGACATCGCCGTGTTTCACACAGCGAGGAGCTTCTCACGCGAGGAGTTCATCGAGTTCATGCGTTCGCAGAGCATCCCCAACGAGGGCACGATTGCGATCGCGCGTCGTCTCTCGCGGCAGGCGGATTACACGCTGATGACTATGAACAACGAAGCTGAAGAGCTCAATACATTCCGTATCGAGAAGTTCGGGATCTCCCAGATCTTCGAGGCGTTCCTGTCGTCCTGCTGGCTTGGAGTTCGGAAGCCCATACGGAGATTCTACCATCGTGGCCTCGGCATCGCTCACGCGGAGGCCGCAACTTCGCTTTTCATCGACGATCGTCAGCAGAATCTGATCTCGGCCAGCACGCTTGGCATGAACGTGGTGCATTTCAAATCGGCGGAACAGCTACGCTCCGATCTGGAGCGCCTTCTCGATCTCGAACTTTCCGGAGCATAGGCAATGCGCTTGGCGATGATCGGCCTCGGCCGAATGGGCGGCAACATGTCGGAGCGGCTGATCAAAGGCGGCCAAGAGGTGGTTGTGTTCGATCGAAAGCCCGATACGAGACAGCGATACGTCTCGCTCGGCGCTACCGAGGCGACGACTCTGAGCGATGTCACAGCGAAGCTGCATAGCCCACGGATCGTATGGATCATGGTTCCGGCCGGAAAGCCAGTCGACGAAACGATCGCGTCGTTGCTGCCCGGCTTGTCGAAGGGCGATGTGATCATCGACGGCGGCAACTCCAACTTCCATGACACGATTCGGAGGGCCGTCGAACTTCAGGCGAAAGGAATCCACCTCGTGGATTCAGGGACCAGCGGGGGAATCTGGGGCCTCGCCAACGGATACTGCCTGATGATCGGCGCTTCGCCAGAGGCGTTCAAGCTGTGCGAGCCGATCTTCAAGACGCTGGCCCCGACCGACGGCTACGGCCACATGGGACCTCCCGGCGCCGGCCACTACGTGAAGATGGTGCACAATGGAATAGAGTACGGAATGCTCCAGGCTTACGCTGAAGGCTACGAGATTCTCCACGCGTCGAGGGATTTCAAGCTGGATCTCCACAAGATCGCCGCGGTGTGGAACCATGGCAGCGTGGTGCGCTCTTGGCTGAACGAGCTGGCCGAGAGGGCTTTCGAGAAGGATATCGAGCTGAGCGCTCTGCGCGGATACGTCGAGGACTCGGGCGAGGGGCGGTGGACGGTGCAGGAGGCTATCGATCTCGATGTTCCGGCGCCGGTGATCACGCTTTCGCTCCTCACGCGGCTTCGTTCGCGGCAGACCGATTCCTTCTCCGCCAAAGTGATCGCGGCGCTGCGCAACGAATTCGGCGGTCACGCGGTAAAGAAGTCATGAAGACTCCACACGCGGTTCCGCTGATGCGGGCTCCGCGACGCCACGGCAACCGGGAGATGGCCGACCCGTGCACGATGGTCATCTTCGGCGGGGTCGGAGACCTCACTAGGCGCAAGCTGATCCCGGCGATCTATTACCTGGCGGAGCAGAAGCTTCTGCCGGACAACTTCGCGCTCCTCGGCGTGGCGCGCGATGCCAACACCGATGACGGATATCGCAAGCTGATGCGGGAGGCGATGGGCAAGTCGGACGAAATCCGCAAGGTGAATGATGAAACGTGGCAATGGCTTTGCCAGCGGACCTTCTACGCCGGCGGTGATTTCTCGAAAGACGAGGCGTACGTGCACATCGATCAGCGGCTGCGCGAGATCGAGGCACGATCTCCGGAGCAGGAGCGGAATCGGCTGTTCTACCTCGCCATTCCACCGAGCGTGTTCGAGACGACGCTCAAGCACCTCTGCACTACCGGTCTGGCCTGGCGGACGCACAGCTACGAAGAGCGTCCGTGGTCCCGTGTCGTCATCGAGAAGCCATTTGGCCGCGATCTCGAATCGGCTCGTGCGCTCAACCGGCTCGTGCTCGATCAATTCGGCGAGCACCAGATCTATCGCATCGATCACTATCTGGGAAAGGAAAGCGTCCAGAACATTCTCGTGTTCCGCTTCGCGAATTCGATCTTCGAGCCACTTTGGAACCGCAACTACATCGCTCACGTCCAGATAACGGCGGCGGAGGCGGTTGGGATCGAAGGGCGCGGAAAGTATTACGAAGAAGCGGGCGTATTGCGTGACATGTTCCAGAACCACTTGCTGCAGCTGCTGACGCTCGCCGCGATGGAGCCTCCCAGCTCTTTCACGGGCGACGCCGTCCGCGACGAGAAGGTGAAGGTTCTGCATTCGGTTCGGCCGCTGATTCAGGAGTGTGAGCCGGCGGTCGTGCGCGCCCAATACGCCGACGGAACGATCGACGGCAAATCGGTTCCCGCGTACCGAAGCGAGCCCGACGTCGCGCCGGGCACCCTCACGCCCACTTTTGCGGCCATGCGCATTTCAATCGACAACTGGCGCTGGACCGGCGTGCCGTTTTACCTGCGCTCGGGTAAGAGAATGGCGAGGCGTGTCTCCGAGATCGCTGTCCAGTTCAAGGCGCCGCCATTTCTCCTGTTCGGACAGAAGGCCGTGGAAGAGATGGCGCCGAGCGTCCTGACGCTGCGCGTTCAGCCGAACGAGGGGATTTCGCTGCGGTTCCAGGTAAAGACTCCGGGCGCCGTGCACGAGATGACGCCCGGTCTCGAGATCACACCGGTCGACATGGATTTCACTTATGCCGAGGCGTTCGGAAACGCGTCACAGCCGGCGTACGAGACACTTCTGCTCGATTGCATGATCGGGGACCCGACGCTCTTTACACGAAGCGACGAAGTCGAAATGGCGTGGGCAATCATCGATCCGGTGCTGAAGTACTGGGATGAGCATCCCGAGAAATCGCTTCCTGCGTATCCGGCCGGGAGCTGGGGACCGGAAGAAGCAAACAAACTCCTTGATGGAGATCACACACGTTGGCGATAGGTCCACTAATTCTCCCGCTCGTCGCACTCATCCTTTCTTCGAGCGCGTGCCAGAACCCACCATCCAGCCAGAAGGATTCCGTCGCCGCTCGCGCGGCGGGGGACACGACACACCACGTTCTGCCGGCTGAGAGCAGAGCGCTGGTGCTTCGCGCTCGCGAGCTCGATCGTGCCGACAGTCTCGACGCCGCCCGGGCAGCATACGACGAGGCTGCCGGGAAGCTGCCGCAGCTCTCCGATTGGCTCTACCTCCGAGCGGCGGGCGTCACCGGTGACAGTGGCGCGCGCGCGCGATACTACGCGAAGCTCCGCACCGATGTCGCGCGCGATCGGGTCCGCTGGACCGATGCAATCGCGCGGGAGCGGACGCGGGATTTTGCCGGTGCGATACGCGCCTACGATGCTCTTGGTGCGAGGCTCGATGCATTGCGGCTGCGCGTCAATCCTCCGGCCGACGATGCATCCCGCGCTGCCGCGCGCGCCGACCTGCTCTCGTTCATCGCGAGCTCTGGCAACTCGGCAAACACGCGTGAGGCAATCGACCTCCTCGACAAGGTCTTCACGACCACGACGCCGGCCGACGAATTGACGATCGCTCGCGCCGCCGCCAAATCGGGATTGCCTGATCGCGCCGCCACCGCATACGCCAAGTCGCTCGGAGCGGGACTGGGCGATGTCTCCGACAACGTGGGATATGGCTCGGTCCTGTTTCGGCTGAGACGTTACGCCGATGCAGCCAGCCAGTTCACGAAGGTGAAAACGCCCGCCCGGCTGGCCGCCGCGGCGCAGTACCAGCGCGCGAGGGCTCAGATCGCCCTCGGCAACACAGAAGCCGGCAGGTCGACGCTGCGCGCGATCACGACAGCGTATCCGACGGACACGAGCGCGGCATCGGCCCTCCTGCTGCTCGCGGATCTCGCTACCGACGACAATCGTGACCGCGACGCGCGACAGACTTTGATGGCGCTGCTCAAGCGATTTCCCACGGGCCGGCACGCCGCCAACGCCCGCTTCCGCTCGGGGATGATCGCGTACATCCAGGGTGACAGGAAAGCCGCCGCCGCGGATTTCGATTTGCTCGTGTCCCGCGATCCGAACAGCGCCGAAGCACTGGGCGCCGCGTACTGGGCGGGACGATCGTACGCCGCTCTCGGGGACAAGACCCGCAGCGCTGCCAGGTGGCGCTCCGTCGTCGGCAAGGATCCGCTCAGCTACTACGCGGTAATGGCGGCCAAGCGCCTGGACACGACCCTGGTTGCGTCCGATCGGTCACCGTCGAACTACGGCAGGGTTCCAGCAATCGATTCGGCGTTGACCCGCGTCGTCGGGTTGAAGGATGTCGGCATGGATGTGGAAGCCGGATTCGAGAACGACAGGCTATTCCGCGACGCGATGGCGAATCCATCGCGGATGGTTGCGACGGCCCACGCACTCGCCGGAACCGATCAGGCATCCCGCTCCATCGCGCTCGGTCGCCGCGCCATCGACGAGATTGGTCACAGCCCTGAAAACTTTCGTCTCTATTTTCCGGTGCTCGAGCGCGAAACGTTGATCTCCAGCAGCAAGGAGAACGGCCTCGACCCGGTTCTCGTCGCCGCTCTCATTCGGCAGGAATCGAATTTCAATCCCATGGCTACATCGCCGGTTGGAGCGAGAGGGCTCATGCAGCTGATGCCGGCGGTTGGGAAAGGGCTCGCGGATAGCAAGGGCATCGGTCCGTGGGATCCGGATCTGCTCTATCAGCCGGCGATCAACATCAAGCTCGGCACCGCTCACCTGCGCGGGCTCGTGCGCAAGTATCCTGAGGTTGTGAAAGTGCTGTCTGCCTACAACGCCGGCGAGTCTCGCGTGGAGAAATGGTCGAGCAAGACCGGCGCGGGAGACCCCGAGGTATTCACCGAGCGGATTCCGTTTGTCGAGACGCGCGACTACGTGCGGATAGTTCTTCGCAATCGCGCGTACTACCAGGCGCTCTACCCCTGGTAGGAGCCGTCCGGCCGATCTCTCTCCGGTAGCTCACCCTTCCGGCGCTTGCGCCAGTCGATGAGCCACGTCGCGGGAACCATGAATAACGGGGTCAGGAAAAGGCCAAGGAGTGAATTCAGCCAGATCAGCGCGAAGTAGAACGCGATGAGGCCGAACGATACCCAGAGTGTGCCGAGCGGACCGTGCGTTTCCAAGCGAAACTCCCCCATGAATAGGTAAATTAAAACTATCATGGCGATTGCCCGGGTTGAAGCTTCCGAGGTCGAGCGCGCTGTTGAGGGAGCGCTGGAGATCTGCGACTACGCGGTTCTCGCGGTCTCGGGTGGGCTCGATTCGATGGTGCTCCTCACCGCGGCGTCGAGGGTACCGGCGAAGCGACGAAAGATCACTGTAGCGACATTCGATCACGGGACGGGAAGCGCGGCGGGACGTGCTGCCGCCCTCGTAGCTCGCTATGCGGCTCAGCTCGGCATTGCCTGTGTAACGGGCCGCGCCTCGACAGTCGGCACGAAAGAGGAGGAATGGCGGCGCGGACGCTGGGCTTTTCTGCGGCAGGTCGCATCAGCGAACGCCGCCGGCGTGGTCACGGCGCACACGCGCGATGATCAGATCGAAACCGTGTTCATGCGAATCCTCCGCGATGCGGGACCGCGCGGGCTGGCGGGCCTTTATGCCGAATCCGAGATCATTCGCCCGTTCCTCGACATCGGCCGTTCGAAGCTGGAGGAGCACGCTCGCGTGCATGGCGTGCCGTACGTGCAGGACCCGACCAACCGCGACCGCCGGCATCTTCGGAATCGCATCAGGCTCGACCTTCTTCCGTCCATCGTGGCCAGAAACCCCGGATTTCCAGACGAGCTTCTGACGCTTGCGCGGCAAGCCGCCACGTGGAGGCGCTCGCTCGAAGATATCGCCGGCACCGTAGAGGCCGAGCCGCAGGACGGAGGTGCCCTCCGAATCAGTCGCTCCAGCCTCGCTGGGTACGATGCTGCTTCGCTGCGAGTGCTATGGCCCGCATTGGCGGCCCGCGCCAGCGTAGTGATGGATCGCAGGGGAACCCACCGGGCCGCGCAGTTTACTATAAGTGGAGCGACGGGAGGCACAATTCAGCTCTCCGGAGGCGTCGAGATCCTGATGCGGCGTGATCACATGTTGTTGCGCCGCTGGCGCCTACCACCGCTCGGGCGGATGCAGTCGCAGGTTCGAACATGACCAGCACAGTCAGACCGCTGGGAATCAAATCGGATCCTCGACTCTCCGGGCGAGCCGTCAGGCGGATAGCATTCGATGAAGCGGCGATCGCGCAACGGGTCACCGAGCTCGGCAAGGAGATCACGGCCGCCTATCCGGATGGCGACCTGCTGGTGTTGGGTTTGCTCAAAGGAAGCTTCATTTTTCTGAGCGATCTGGTGCGTCAGATCACTCGTCCCCTTCAGGTAGATTTCCTGGTGGCCTCGAGTTACGGCGACGGGACGGTCTCGAGCGGGACTGTGAATCTGGTTTACGACCCCGAAACGCAGCTCAAGGGGAAAGACATCCTTTTGGTGGAGGACATCGTCGATTCCGGACGTACATTGAATCGTCTGATGGCTATACTGAAGGGTCGGAAGCCGAGGTCGCTGGAGATTTGTGCGTTGCTACATAAACGGATTGCCGAGGGGTTGAAGCACGACGCGAAGTTCGTTGGTTTCGATGCGCCTCACGAGTTTCTGGTTGGATATGGGTTGGATCACGCGGAGAATTTCCGCCATTTGCCGTACATAGCGAGCTTGCAGTAATGCCTATGCAGATCCCAAACAAGAATAATCCCAAGAAGCCGACGAACTGGAGCAAGGTGTCGAAGCAGCTCTCGTTCTGGGTCTTCGTCATTCTGGTGCCCGTCGCGATCATCCAGTTTTCGGGGAAGGGAGCCGAGGCCGCGCCGGAGATCTCGTACACGGAGTACACGAGCCAGCTCCAGCGCGACAATATCGACAAGGTGACCATCCAGGGCGGCCGCGCTCTGACGGGCGACTTCAAGAACAAGATCCCCGCCAAGGGCCGTCTCGTTCAGAAGTTCAAGGTTCTCCTGCCGATGGAGAACTCAAGCGACGACCTGAAGGAGCTCAAGGCCCACGGTGTCCAGATCCAGGCTGAAGAGACGCGCACGTCGATGACGGCGCTGCTGATCGGACTGTTTCCGTATCTCTTGATCATCGGAATCTGGTTCTTCCTCTTCCGGTCGATGCAGGCGGGCGGCGCAAAAGCGTTCAGCTTCGGCAAGTCGAAGGCGAAGCTCCTCACCGGCGACACGCCCAAGGTGACGTTCGATGACGTCGCCGGCGCGGACGAGGCGAAGGTCGAGCTGCAGGAGATCATCGAGTTCCTGAAGGATCCGCAGAAGTTCACCAAGCTTGGCGGTCGCTTGCCGAAGGGTGCGCTGCTCGTCGGCCCTCCGGGAACGGGCAAGACGCTGCTCGCACGTGCCGTTGCCGGTGAAGCCGGCCGTCCATTCTTCTCGATGTCGGGCTCCGATTTCGTGGAGATGTTCGTGGGCGTCGGCGCGAGCCGGGTGCGCGATCTGTTCGAGCAGGGAAAGGCGCACGCTCCGTGCATCATCTTCATCGATGAGATCGACGCCGTCGGGCGCCACCGTGGCGCCGGACTCGGCGGCGGGCACGACGAGCGCGAGCAGACGCTCAATCAGCTGCTGGTGGAGATGGACGGCTTCGAGTCGAACGAGGGAGTAATCCTGATCGCGGCGACGAACCGTCCCGACGTTCTCGACCCCGCACTGATGCGCCCAGGTCGCTTCGACAGGCAGATCGTAGTCGACTCTCCCGACCTGCGTGGTCGCGAGGGAATCCTGCGCGTGCACATCCGCAACAAACCGATGGCTGAAGACGTCGACGTGACGACGCTCGCGCGCGGTACGCCGGGAATGGCCGGAGCCGATCTCGCGAATCTCGTCAACGAAGGCGCTCTGCTCGCCGCTCGTCGCAACCACGACAAGGTCTACATGGCCGACCTCGAGGATGCGAAGGACAAGGTGATGATGGGCGCCGAGCGCAAGTCGATGGTGATGAAGGACGAGGAGCGTAAGCTCACTGCCTATCACGAGGGTGGCCACGCCATCTGCGCGATCAAGGTCAAGGGCAACGATCCCCTGCATAAGGTCACCATCGTTCCGCGCGGCCGCACGCTTGGCGTCGCCTGGACGCTGCCGGAAGACGATCGCGTGTCGGTCACGAGAGAGCAGCTCGAGGCAAATCTCGTCAAGGCGTATGGTGGCCGCGTCGCCGAAGAGCTCGTGTTCGGGCGCGATCGCGTCACGACCGGTGCCGCCAGCGACATCCAGCAGGCGACGGGTCTGGCGCGCCGGTACGTGTCGCAGTGGGGACTGTCCGACGAGATCGGGCCGATCCTCGTTGGTGACAACGAGCAGGAGCTCTTCCTCGGCCGCGAGCTGCAGACGCGTCGGGAAGTTTCGGAGCGAACCGCTCAGCTCGTCGATTCCGAAGTCACGCGCGTGATCAAGGAAGCGTACGCGCGTGCGGCAGTGGTACTCCGGGAGAACCTCGACCTGCTGCACACTGTGGCGGCGGCGTTGCTCGATCGGGAGACGTTGACCGGAGACGAGGTCGCTGCGCTCGCGCGCGGCGAGACGCTGCCACCCCGTCCGGTCAGTCCGCCCCC
>Ga0193741_1000485_pt1 | contig 11733 bp, 10 predicted proteins | sample L2s2metaG_FD_143059 | JGI IMG/M metagenome (GOLD analysis project Ga0193741, IMG submission 143059) | Soil microbial communities from a riparian zone of the East river system, Colorado, United States - L2s2 | ecosystem: Environmental > Terrestrial > Soil > Riparian zone | place: USA: East River...
CGACTCACCATCGCTGGCGGCGGTCCGCAGCGCGATTCAAAAGGCGGCCCCGACCAACGCCACCGTCTTGATCTGGGGGGAGAGCGGCGTCGGCAAGGAGCTGGTGGCGCGCGCGATCCATCGCGAGAGCCTGCGCCGCGACGGCCAGTTCGTGCAGGTCAATTGCGCCGCCATTCCCGACGAGCTGATCGAATCCGAATTGTTCGGTCACGAAAAGGGCTCGTTCACCGGCGCCACCGACCGGCAGATCGGCAAGTTCGAGCAGGCCGACAAGGGCACGATCTTCCTCGATGAAGTCGGCGACATGAGCCTCAAGACGCAGGCCAAGGTCCTGCGCGTGCTGCAGGAGCAGGAGCTCGAGCGGCTGGGCAGCAACAAGGTCATCAAGGTCGACGTCCGCGTCATCGCCGCGACCAACAAGAACCTCGAAGAGGAGATCGACAAGAACACGTTCCGCGAGGATCTGTTTTACCGTCTGAACGTCGTGCCGATTCACGTGCCGGCGCTGCGCGAGCGCCGCGACGACATCCCGGCGCTGGTCCGCCATTTCGCCGACCTGTTCGCGCGCGACAACAACTTTCACCGCAAGACGTTCACCGCGCAGGCGATGGAGAAGTTGAAACAGCAGCACTGGCGCGGCAATATCCGCGAGCTGCGTAACTTCGTCGAGCGGCTGGTGATCATGACGACCGGCGACTCGATCGACGCGAAGGACATTCCGGAGGGCGGCGTGATCCGCGGCGACCTGCCGATCCTGACCCCCGGTGGCGGCGGTGAGGTCGTCAGCGTCAGCGCATCCGAGCAGTCGTGGATGCAGGCGCACACCCTGCAGGAATTCAAGTCGGGCTCGGAGCGCGCGTATCTGGTCTCGAAGCTGAGGGAGAATAGCTGGAACATCTCCAAGACGGCCGAAGTGATCGATACGCCTCGGAGTAATCTGTATAAGAAGCTGGAGCAGTACCGCATCTCGCAAGAAACGGATGGATAAGGAGTTCATCAAACTATTCGCCGCAGTGAGCCGGGCGATCGCTGCCGTCCCGCCGTAGCCCGAGGCCGCAAGGCCGAGGGCGAAGGCGGACGGGAGAGGAAAGTCCGAACTCCACAGGGCAGTGCGCCGGGTAACACCCGGGCGGGGCGACCCGACGGAAAGTGGCACAGAAAATATACCGCCTGGGCAACCGGGTAAGGGTGAAAAGGTGCGGTAAGAGCGCACCGCGCGGCTGGCAACAGACGTGGCAGGCCAAACCCCGCACGGAGCAAGACCAAATAGGGAAGCTTATCGAACGGCCCGTTCGCGCTTCCGGGTAGGTTGCTGGATCCCGTCAGCAATGCCGGGACTAGAGGAATGATCGCTGGTCCTCCGTCGCTCGCAAGAGCGAAGGAGGATTACAGAATTCGGCTTACAGGCTCACTGCGGCACTTAACGATTTCGGATCTCGGATCGAGCGGATTTCAGATTTGGCCAATTACCTCGTCACGGGCGGCGCCGGCTTCATCGGCTCGCACATTTCCGAAGCCCTCGTCGCCCGCGGCCACCACGTGCGGGTCGTGGATAATTTCGTCACCGGCTACAAGCGCAATCTGCGTGACGGCGTCGAGTTCATCGAGGGCGATCTCGCCACTCCCCTGATCGCCGCGAACGTCGTCAAGGGCATGGACTACGTCCTGCACCAGGCGGCGATTCCATCGGTGCCGCGATCGGTCGACAAGCCCGCGGAATCCCATCGCGCCAACATCGATGCGACGCTCAACCTGCTGATCGCGTCGCGCGATGCCGGCGTGAAACGCCTCGTCTTCGCCGGCTCGTCGTCCGTCTACGGCGACACCGAAGTGCTGCCCAAGACCGAGACGATGCCGACCAATCCGCTGTCGCCGTATGCGCTGCAGAAACTCATGGGCGAGATGTACGGCCAGATGTTCACGCGCCTCTACGGCTTCGAGGCGGTGACGACGCGCTACTTCAATGTGTTCGGGCCGCGCCAGGATCCCGGATCGCCCTACTCGGGCGTGATCTCGCTCTTCATCAAGGCCCTGCACGAGAAGACCACGCCGATCATCTATGGTGACGGAGAGCAGACCCGCGACTTCACCTACGTCAGCAACGTCGTTGACGGCGTGATTCGGGCGGCGGAAACGCCGGGCGTCGGCGGCCATGTCTTCAACGTCGCGACCAGCAGCCGCATTTCGTTGAACCAGCTGCTCGCGGTGCTGAACAAGATCTTCGGGACCCGCGTCCAGCCGATCTACAAGGACGCGCGCGCCGGCGATGTCCGCGATTCACAGGCTGACATTTCGAAGGCCGCGAAGCTGCTCGACTACCAGCCGACGGTGGGGCTCGAAGAGGGGCTGCGCGAAACGGTGAAGTGGTTTACTGAAGCGGAACTTTCCCGTCTTCGTAAAACGCCGTGAGCTTGTTGCCGCTGATCTCGAGCGCTGACGCGCGCCCTTTGTAATAGCTCGTCAGCATGCCGGTGTCGATCAGGATGGCCCGGCCGCCGTATCGCACCGTGATCGATCGGCTCTGCTGCGGCGTGTGGCCGGTCACGAATCGCTTCGCGCCGTACTTCGCGAGCAGCGCGGCGAACGGTCCACCCGCCGGATCGTCCTTTTCCGTCGACAGCCCGCGATACCACAACGCGCCTTCCGGATTGATCGACAGCCAGGTGTCGATCTTCATGATTTCCTGGGCCTCCATCAGCAGCGGGATATTGAGGTTGCCGCGGTCGAGTTCCTTGCCTTCTTCCTTCGCGGTGGCGACGCGTGCGTTCGCGAGGCCGATCTCGCCCGACGCGACCTGCAGGATCTCCTGGAGCGTGAAGTCGCGAGTGGCGAGCTTGAGGTTGATCAGCCGATCGAGAAACTGATCCAGGCGGCGGATCTCGTCCTTCGTCTGCTCATTCAGGTCCTCGATCTTCGCGGGCGGGTTGGCCGGCGGAATCCCCGCGTGCATGAAGATGTTGCCGTCGACCATGGTGACGATCGGCTTGCCGCGCAGCCACTGTCCGTACTTGCCCTTCGGCGACAGCGCTTCCTTGTATTCAACGAAGCCTGGCGGGTGCGTGGTCAGCCACGCCTCGCGCGTCTGCGTATAGACGCTGGGCACGGGCTCGCCCTTGGCCTTTTTCGCCTCGGCGAGCTTCGCGTAGTCTTCCCATGCCTGCTGGCGGCGCTTCTCCGAATTGGCATCGGCGAAGGTGGCGAAGATCTCGCGCGTCACATCGCGCGTCTCGCCGAGCAGGTTCATGACCTCGTGATTGCCGAGCAGCGCGAAGGCGCGGCCGCCGGCACTCTTCGCCTGCGGCTCGAGGGCCATCAGGAGATCGAGCACCGCGCGGGTGTTCTCGCCGCGATCCATGTAGTCGCCGGTCTGCACCAGTTGCGTGCGGCCGCCGGTCCACTTGTTGTTGCCGTCGATCAGGCCGGTGACCCTGAGGATGCTCTTGATGCCGTCGATGCTGCCGTGAATGTCGCCGATCGCGATGATGCGCGCGGTGGCCTGCGCGGTCAGCGGCTGGACCGGTCCGCACAGCAAGGCCAGGACCGCGAGAAGGAGGGCAGTAGGCCGCATACGTAATCGTAGCCTAGCCGATGCTGCCGCTACTGCACGAGATGTTGCTGGCCGGCAGCGACCTGCCAGGGCTGCGACTCGATCAGCCGCGCCGCCGTGCCCTGGTCAACCGCCTTCGAGAAGAAGAAGCCCTGGGCGTATTCGCAGCCGAGCGCCTTCAGCGCCTCCGCCTGTTCCGCCGTCTCGACGCCTTCCGCGACCACGTCCATGCCCAGCGTGTGGGCCAGTCCGACGATCGCGCGGACCATTTCCGAGCCCTTGGCGCCCTTGCCGATTTCGCTCACGAACGAGCGATCCACCTTGACGGTGTTGATCTGGAGGCGGTGCAGGAAGCTCAGCGACGAGAAGCCGGTGCCGAAGTCGTCCAGGCTCCAGCCGATGCCCATCGCGCGCGCGTGATTCAACGTGCTCTGCGCCGCCGGGACGTCGTTGATGAAGGCGCTTTCGGTGATTTCGAGCTTGAGATTCTCGGCCAGCAGGCCGGTGGTCCGCAGCGTCGCTGCGATCTCGGTCATCAAGCCCGCGTAGGCGAGCTGCTTGCTCGACACGTTCGCGCACATCAGCTGCGGCGCCGCGGCGCCAAAGTCGGCCAGCCACGTCGCCATTTGCTTGCACGATTCGGCCAGCGTCAACCGCCCGATGTCGATGATCATGCCGGTGTCTTCGGCGACGGAGATGAAGTCGGCGGGCGGCACGAGGCCGCGCACCGGATGGCGCCATCGCAACAGCGCTTCGAAGCCGGCGATGCGCCCGGAGCGCAGCGAGACGATCGGCTGGTAGTGCATCTCGAAGGCGTGCTCGTCGATGGCGTTGCGCAGATCGGTCTCGAACTGCAGCCGTGTCAGCGCGCGCATTCGCATCCCCGGATCGAAGATCTCGTACGGCGTGGACGCTTGCGTCGCGCGATTGAGTGCGATCGCCGCGTCGCGCAGGATCTCGTCGGCGCGGCTGTAGCCGCTGGCGCTCGACGCGATGCCGACGCGCGCCGAGGCGAAGATCTGGTGGCCGTCGACGTCGAAGGGATACTCGAGCGACTTCCGCAACCGCTCCGCGACCAGCACCGCGGCGCCGGCGTCGGTGATGTCGTCGATCAGCACCATGAACTCGTCGCCGCCGAGGCGGGCCAGCGTATAGCCCGGCTCGTCGCGAATCACCACGTCGGTGGCGCGCAGGCTCGATTGCAGCCGTCGCGCGACGGCCACGAGCAGGCGATCGGCCGCGAGCGGCCCGAGGCTGTCGTGCACGATGCGGAAGCGATCGAGTGACAGCGCGAGAATGGCAAAGCCGTATTCGCTGCGCCGTTCGGTCCGCTTGATGGCGCGCTCGACGACATCGAGGAACAGCAGGCGGTTGGGCAGCCCCGTCAAGGCATCGGCCAGCTTGACCTCGGTGATGTCGGTCAGCGAGCCGGCGAGGCGGCTGGCGACGCCCGCCTCGGTGCGGACCGCCGCGCCGCGGCAGCGCACCCATCGGTAGGTCTCATCGCGATGCCGGACACGGTGTTCGCTCTCGAAGTGTCCAGAAGCGTTCGAGAGGTAGGCGGTCAACGCCGCGCGCACGCTCTCGATGTCTTCAGGGTGCACGCGCAGCAGCCATTCATCCGCGGAGGTCCCGAGCTTTTCATTGTCGAGACCGAGGATCGACCGCCAGCGCGGCGACCAGTAGACCTCGCCGGTGGCGAGATTCCAGTCCCACAGGCCGTCGTTCGCGCCCAGGACCGCCAGCGCGTATCGCTCTTCGCTGTCGCGGAGGTCGGCGACGGTTCTCTTGTGCGCCAGATGCGTCGCAATCCGCGCCAGCGCGACCGGGAAATCGATTGGCTTGGTGACGTAGTCGTTCGCGCCGACGCGGAGCGCCTCGACGACATCGGCGCCCGACGATCGCGCCGTCACCATGATCACCGGGAGTTGCGCTTGTGTATGTTGTTCGCGAAGCTGCTCGAGCACGTCGATCCCGCTCATGCCGGGCATTTCGACGTCGAGGAGCACGAGATCGAAGGCGGATTGCTCGAGCGCCGCGAGCGCTTCGGCGCCGCTCGCCGCCATGCTGACGGTGTAGCCGTGCTGCATCAGGCGTCGCGACAGCGCGTCACGGTTCGACTCGTTGTCGTCGACGACGAGCAGGGAAGCGTGGTGCTTCACAGCGCGACCGCACCCTTCCCAAGCAGCGCCTCGATCTTGTCGAGCAGCCGCTCGAAGCGGATCGGCTTGGAGTCGAAATCGTCGCCGCCGGCGGCCAGCGCGAGGTCACGATCGCCCGTCATCGCGTGCGCGCTCAAGACGATGATCGGAATGTGTTTGGTCGACTCGTCCTGCTTCAGTTCGCGCGTCGCCGCCCAGCCGTCCATCACGGGAAGGCCGAGGTCCATGAGGATCAGATCCGGCGTGATTAAGCGCGCGATGTCAACGGCCTGTTGTCCGTCAACCGCTGGACGCACGTCATAGCCGCGGCGGGCGAGCCGGCGGCCCAGCGCGTCGCGGCTCGGCTCGTTGTCTTCGACCAGGAGAATCGTTGTCATGGTTCAGGACCTATCAGGCAATGACCGGCACGAATACGTTTGCGGTGGTGTCGATCATCTCGACCGGGAGCTGCACCACGAAGCGAGAGCCCTCGCCGGGACGGCTGTCGACGGTAATCGTCCCGCCCATCAGCTCGCAGAATCGCGACACGATGGCGAGGCCAAGCCCTGTGCCGCCGTACCTGCGCGTCGTCGTCACGTCGGCCTGCGTAAATGCCTCGAACACCCGGCGGCTCTGCTCGACGGTCATGCCGACGCCGGTGTCCGTCACGCTGAACTCCATGCACGGACCGCCGCCGTTCGCGGTCCGGCGAACATCGACCGTGACGACGCCGTCGGACGTGAACTTGGCGGCGTTGCTGAGCACGTTGAGAAGGATCTGACGCGTCTTCGTGAGATCGCCGTACATCGTGCCGGCGTCGTCGCTGCAGCGCACGGTGAAGGTATTGTGGTTTTTCTGCACCAGCGTGCTGACGGTGGCGGCGACGTCACCGACCATCGCCTTGACGTCGAAGGACTCGAGCTCGAGCGCCATCTTGCCGGCTTCGATCTTCGAGAGGTCGAGAATGCCGTTGATGAGATCCAGCAGGTGTTTTCCGGAGGATTGAATGCGCTGCAGATCCGGAATCGAGCCGGCCGTCTCGCGATCCTGCGCTTCCTCTTGTAACAGCTCGCTATACATGATGATCGCGTTGAGCGGCGTTCGCAGCTCGTGGCTCATGCTCGCCAGGAATTCGCTCTTGGCGCGGGTCGCGGTCTCGGCGTGGCGCTGCGTGATGCGGAGCTCCTCGACGAGCGACGCCAGTTGCTCGGCATTGCGGCGTTCGGTGTCGTGCGCGTCGTGAAGATCGCGATTCTGGCGCGCGAGTTCTTCCTCCGCGCGTTTCCGCTCCGTGATGTCGCGCATGTAGCCCGCGAAGAGCGGCACGCCCACCGTCGAGATCGGCGCGATCGCGAGCTCCACCGGGAACTCGGCGCCGCCTTTGCGGATCGCGATCAGCTCGACGCGGCGATTGGACATCGCGTTGTCGGCCGACAGGTAGTGATTGAGCGCGACGCGATAGGCCTCGCGCTTGGCGGCCGGCACCAGCAGGTCGGCGACGTTGCAGCCAATCGCTTCGTGTGAGCCATAGCAGAACGTGGCTTCGGCCGCGGGATTGAACTGGACGATCGTGCCGGCGGCATCGACGACCACGACGCAGTCGAGGGCCACGTCGAGAATCGCGTCGTTGCGCGCGTTGGCGTTGCGGGCATCCAGTTCCGCTTCCTGGCGGGTCCGCACTTCGTGCTCGAGCGCGGCGGTGCGTTCGGCGGTCTGCCGCATCTCCGCGACGCTGCGCAGGCACGCCACGACCAGGAACATGTCTTCGAAGACGACCCACGCGGCGTGTTCGAGCCAGCGCCAGTCGCTGGCCACGAGGACGCCATAGACCGATTGCGGCCAGAACATCCCGCGCAGCAGGTGATCGAGCGCGACGACGACGGTGGCCGGAATCAGCACCTTCCAGTCGCGATAGAAGGCGAGGAACGCGAGCGAGCCGAACACGTGGAAGTGCGTCTCGATGCGGCCGCCCGTCAGGTGGATGAGCAGCGCGCCCATCAGCATCTGCGCGACGCCGATGATGTAGCGCGTCGACGCCTCGCCGGGGCGGAACCATCCGAGCAGGGCCGGGAAGATGCTGAGAATGCCGCCGAGGACGACTGCGGCCCACACGTGCGGGTGGGTGCTGCTCTCCGCGCCCTCCCAGGTCAGCGGCGCGACCCACAGCGAGAACGCGATGCCGAGCAGCCACTGAAATCCCATCAGCCCGGCGAACAGCCGATCGGTCTGCCGATGGATGTCGTGCTGATACTCGGTGAACAGCTCGTCGGCGCGGCGCCTGATCGATCCTGCGAGTGTGGTCATGACTTTTTCGAAGCAAACAGCGAGCAACCAAAGACCTTGGTCGCCGTGGTCACCGGGGAAACGTGGTTGAGGAGATCGACGATGGAGGCGCGGCCGGCGTTATCGCCCGCGTGTCCGCGCGAGCCGGTGATGCCGCCGTTGAAGACGAGCGAGCCGTTCGCGGCGTAGAGCAACGTCGTTCCCGACGTGACCGATCCAAATCGCTCCGCCTCGCGGCCGTCTTCATCGCGAACGATGGTGGTGTTCGGGAGTGACTCCGCCGCATGCCACAGCTCGGTCTTCTCCCAGCCGTCGGGCATCGAGGACGGCTTCAGGAAGACGACATATGTCTTTGGCAGCTGCTTCGCGCGCGCGAGCGCTTCGGCCAGCTCGCCAAGGCTCGCGGCGGTGCAGGTGCATTGCGGATGCGCGAGGAAGATCAGCGTCGGCCGATCGGTCGCGGCGATCAGGCTCGTTTCGCCGGGCCACTGGGGGCCGGCCGTGGCCGCCACGCCGGGGCCATTCTCGTAGGCCCAGGTGATGTAGAGGCCGCCAACGGCACTCGCCAGCCAGAAAGCGGCTAGTCCGATTACCCAAATCGACGTAGTTTGGCGTTCAGAAGGCGGAGCAGGGACGTCCATGTGCTTCAATGGACGTTAGTGTTGCAATATGTAAGCCGACTTAGCCGGATTCGTAAACTGGCTCTAACTAACTGTTTTAGTGAGACTTACTTCGCAGCCTATTAAGACGACCTCTCTCACTTTTGTTGGCTCGTGCGCTTATTCACAACACTCAATGAGACAATTAGCCACATAAACGTATGTGTTTATGGGAGATAAGCGCCGTGTTCCATTCAGGCGCAGCGTGCTATTGGTAGAACACGAACTTCTCGCCGCGCTTGGCGACCATCTCCTGGATGTTCTTGGCCATCAAATCGCGACGGGTGATCAGCGCCTGCTTTTCCTTGTCGCCGACCCACTCGCCGAGACCGGCGTTGAGATCCTCGATGGTCAGCGCCTGCATCTTTTCCCAGAGCTTGCGATCGACGCGGCCGAGCGGCGCGATGCCCTTGAGATCTTTCTTGGTGATGAACCCGCGCGAGTGATCGATCAGGATCAGGTGCCAGTCGGCGTCGTAGATCAGGTTGCCCTGGTTGCGATCGATGTTGGCGATCAACAGGTCGAACATTTTCATGCGGGTCAGCTGCAGGCTCCACATCGGCTCGGGGCCCTGGGGCGGCTTGGCGACGCTCCACGGGGTGGTGTTGTCGACCCAGAAAATCGCCGCGCCGGTCTTGCCGTCGATCTTCCGCTCGACGATGGGCGGCACCATGTGCATGTCGAGCATGCGATCGAGCTTGTAGGCGGCGATCTCCGCCTTGTAGCTTTCCATGAAGCCCTTGCTGTATCCGGGCCGAATGGCCTTGAACGCGAAACGCGCGGCGGGGCCGCCGGGCTCGAGGTAGGCGCGCTGCGGCTTGGTCACGCCGATCGGCACGTCCTCCATTTTTGTCACCTTCGCGGCGACCATGTATTGCTCGATCTCCGGCTCGTGGCCGATCCAATTGACCGAGCACTTTGCTGGATCGGACGCGGGGATGGCGACCTGTCCTGACAGCGTTGCCGCCGACAGCAGAAGGGCGAACACGCCGAGGACGGAGTGGGCTCGTCTCATGGAATTTCCTTTCGAGCCAGCATTGTAGCCGGACTTGTCCCGTGCCGAAGCCCCCGAAAGGCGCAGGCGGAGAACTTCGGTTGCAGGCGCGCAACTCGAGTTGCCCGGCGGTCGATCGCATTCCGGGCCTGTTTCGCGGGATTCGTTTCCCCCCGCGCAACCCGGGTTGCGGTTTCCTACTGTTACGCGGACCGCCGTCCGCCAGTTCCGGCGGGACAAACCCCGCGCGGCGAACGACTTGCGGGGATCGCCGTGTCGCGGCGGCGGACTTGCTCACTCGGGCCGCGACTGCGCGCGAACTTTCTGACGGTTTGCTTCCTGACCGCAAGTGACCCGAACGGGTAATTCGCGCGCAGCACTTTCCCAATCCATGGAGGACATCATGCGCATCAGCCTTGCCACCGTGCTCGCGATCGGCGTCACGGTACTCATCTCTCAGCCGGCACTCGCCCTCACGCAATCGCCCGCACCCGTCGCGGCGGCGTCGCCTTCGAAGCCTGCCATCAATCTCAACACGGCCACGCTTGAGCAACTCGAGACGCTGCCGGGCATCGGCCGCAAGACCGCGGAACGGATTCTCGAATACCGGACCAAGAGCGGCAGCTTCAAGCGGATCGAAGAACTGATGAACGTGAAAGGCATCGGCGAGAAGAGCTTCCTCAAGCTGAAGCCGCTCGTCGCCGTTCCACCGAAGACCGACAAGGCGCCCGGTGACTGAGGCGCGCGGCGCCGCCTTCATCGACATCATCGTCGCCACCTCCGTCTGCTTTCTGATGGCGGCGATCGCAGTTCCCGTGATTGGCGGCACGCTGGACCGCGAGCGAACCATCATTGGCGCTCAGTATCTCTCTGGACAACTGCAGCGCGCGCGTCTCGAATCGCTCAAGCGCGCGCGGCCGGTCGCCGTGCGCGTCGAAGTGATCGGCGAACGCACGCAGCTGCGATTGTTCGAGGACCGCAACGGCAACGGTGTGCTGCAACGCGATATCGATCGCGGCATCGACCTGCCGTTGACGCCGATGGAGTGGCTTGACGATCAGGCGCGAGACATCTCCCTTCGCATCAACCAGGACGTGACCGACGTCTCTGGCGTGGTGACGCTCGAACCGGGCGACGATCCGTTGCGCATCGGCAACACGTCGCTCCTGACCTTCAGTCCTGTCGGCAGTGCGACGAGCGGGACGCTCTACGTCGCGGCGCATCGGGGTCCACAAATGGCGATTCGCGTCTTCGGAGCGACCGGTCGTGTCCGCGTGCTGATGTTCGATGCGCGGACGCGGCAATGGCATCCCTAGCGATCGACCTGATTGAACGCCGGCGCGAACGCCGCACGACAGGTGCCGGGCCGCACTGGCAGCCAGGCGCCGTCCTTCGTCCCGGTCAGCCGGTCACACTCCTCAACATCAGCAGTCGCGCGGCGCTCGTCGAATCGGCCGCGCGGCTGCGTCCTGGCGCGCACACCGAGGTGCAGCTCGCGGGATCGCACGCGCGCGCCAGCATCGGTGGACGCCTCGATCGCTGCTACGTCGCGGCGCTCGAGCCGATTCGTTATCGCGGCGTGCTGGTGTTCGACGAGCGCGTCGACGTCGGCGACAACCCGCCGTAGATCGCGAGTAGCAGGTGCCCGAAGCGCGTCATGCGCCAGGGCACTTGCTACTCACACGTTCAACGCCCGCCCGACCCTCAGTTCATTCCCGGCCTGAATTCCCCAACGCGTGTGCGACCGCTCGCGGCATCAATCTTGTAATTGCTGATCGCACGATGGACGCCAGCCCCAACATCACAATCGCGAGCCCGCGACAACTGCGCCGCGCCGATCGGCGCGCCGGGCTCGATCTGTTGCTGCGGCACATCGCGTCGGATCTCGTGAACCGATCCGATCGCCGCAACCTGTCGATCATCCTCACCGATCGCCTGCGCCAGCTCGCGCACGTGCGCAGCGTCGGATTGAAAGAGATCTCCAGCACGATGCGATCGGTGCAGCCGGTTCGCGCGCGTGACTATGTCGCCTTCTCGGTGCCGGTGAAAGAGGAAGGCCGGCAGGTCATGCTCGAAGCGTCGTTCGACGCGCGCACCGGTCCCGACGAC
>Ga0193741_1000486_pt1 | contig 11730 bp, 11 predicted proteins | sample L2s2metaG_FD_143059 | JGI IMG/M metagenome (GOLD analysis project Ga0193741, IMG submission 143059) | Soil microbial communities from a riparian zone of the East river system, Colorado, United States - L2s2 | ecosystem: Environmental > Terrestrial > Soil > Riparian zone | place: USA: East River...
GCCGCATTCCCGACGTTGTTAGCGTTCGGGCCGATCGTCCTTTGGACGCGGTCGCCGATGAGATTCTCGAAGTGGCACGGGCTCGGCAACGACTACCTGCTCGTCGAGCGGGCTGACGTCGGCTTCCCGCTTGAAGCCCCGCTCGTCCGGCGGCTCTGCGACTACCACCTCGGCATCGGCTCCGACGGCATTCTCGAGGTGCTCTCCGCCGAAGGGCCGCGCGCGGAGATCGTCATCTGGAACCCGGACGGGTCCACGGCCGAGCTGTCCGGCAACGGCACGCGGATCGCCGCACGCTGGCTGGCGCGCCGCAGCGGCGAGCGCGAGGTCGTCGTCGCCGTCGGGCCGCGCGAGGTCGTGGCGCGCATGCGCGACGGTCTCGAGGTCGAGACGGAGATGGGGCCGGTCGAGGTCGGGACGCCCGAGCTCCTGGCTGTGAACGGGGCAGAGGTTGAGTTCACGCCGGTCTCCGTCGGGAACCCGCACGCGGTCATCCGCCGCGATCCGGAGCGATCCGAGCTCCTGCGCCTCGGGCCGCTGGTCGAGAATCACCCGCGCTTCCCGGAGCGCACCAACGTCCAGCTCGTGCACGTCGACTCGGGCCAAGAGGCGACGGTCGGCGTCTGGGAGCGCGGCGCGGGGGAGACGATGTCCTCGGGGACGAGCGCCGTGGCCGTGGCGGGCGCCTCCGTCGCGAACGGCTGGTGCGAGAGCCCCGTCACCATCCACCTGGCGGGCGGCGACATGCAGGTCGAGCTCGACTCCGGCTTCAACGCGCGCCTGACGGGCGCCGCACAGGAGATCTGCGCAGGCGAGGTCTCGCCCGAGCTCCTGGAAGAGGTGTCCGGCACATGAGGTTCGCCTCGCGCCTCGACCAGGTCCCTCCGTACCTTTTCGCGGAGATCGAGCGGAAGATCGAGGCGATGCGCGCCGAGGGCGCGGACGTGATCTCGCTCGGGATCGGCGACCCCGACCTCCCGACGCCCCCAGCGGTGATCGAGGCACTCCAGCGCGCGGTCGCGGAGCCCGAGACGCACCAGTACCCGTCCAACCGAGGCCTGGCGCCCTTCCGCGAGGCCGTCTCGGGCTTCTACCGCGGCCGCTTCGAGGTCGACATCGACCCGGAGACCGAGGTCATTCCGGTGCTCGGCGGCAAGGAGGGCGTGGCCCACGTCGCGCTTGCGTGCCTCGACCCCGGCGACGTCTGCCTCTCGCCCGACCCCGGCTACCCGCCGTACACGTCGGGGCCGGTCTTCGCCGGCGCCCAGGTGCACTACCTGCCGCTGGCCGAGGAGAACGCCTTCATGCCAGACCTGGCCTCGATCCCGGATGACGTGGCCGCGCGGGCGAACCTCCTCTTCTTCAACTACCCGAACAACCCGACGGGCGCCGTCGTCGCGGACGGGTTCTTCGAGCGAGCGGTCGCCTTCGCGCGCGAGCACGACGTGATCGCCGTCCACGACTCGTCGTACACCGAGATCGCCTTCGACGGCTACCGGCCGCCGAGCTTCCTCGCCACGCCTGGCGCGAAGGACGTCGGCGCCGAGATCTTCTCCCTGTCGAAGGGCTGGAACATGACCGGGTGGAGGATCGGCTGGATCGCGGGCAACGCCGAGGTCGTCGAGCGCTACCGCCAGTTGAAGACGAACCTCGACTCGGGGATGTTCGACGCGCTCCAGCACGCCGGCGTCGCGGCGCTCACGGATGCGCGGGCGTTCCCGCAGGAGATGTCGGGGGTCTACCGGCGACGGCGCGACCTGATGGTCGACGCGCTCGCGGCCATCGGGATCCCCGCGGAGCCCCCACGGGCGACGCCGTACATCTGGGTCCGCGTGCCGCCGGGCCACGATTCCGCGAGCTTCACGGAGCTCGTTCTCACACGGGCGGCCGTGATCGTCTCGCCCGGGCCCTCGTTCGGCCCGTCAGGCGAGGGGTTCGTCCGGATCTCCCTCACGGTCGCCGACGAGCGGCTGGAAGAGGCGGCCGGCCGGATCGCGTCTTCGCTCCGCGTCGAATCACGGGCATAATCGCTTTGTGAGTCACCACCACCCGGACCCCGCGCCCGGAGCGGAGCCCGAGCGCGGATTCGTCGTCGCCGTGTTGGCGCCCGGAGTGGACGAGGAACAGGAGCTCGGAGAGCTGCGCGAGCTGCTGCGCACGGCCGGTGTCGAGCCGGTCGGCGAGCTCGTCCAGCGCCGGCCTGCGCCGGATGTGCGCACGTACGTCGGCAAGGGCAAGCTCGAGGAGCTCAAGGAGCTCGTGAAGGGCTCCGGCGCCGAGTCGCTCATCGTCGACGACGAGCTCGACCCGGGGCAGCAGCGGCGCCTCGAGGACGCGCTGACCGCGCGCGTGATCGACCGGACGCAGCTGATCCTCGACATCTTCGCCCAGCACGCGCGCAGTGCGGAGGGCAAGCTCCAGGTCGAGCTCGCCCAGCTCGAGTACAACCTTCCGCGCATGCGTGGCATGTGGCAGCACCTCGAGCGCCTCGGCGGCGGGATCGGGACGCGAGGCCCGGGCGAGTCCCAGCTCGAGACCGACCGCCGCATCGCCCGGCGCCGCATCGGTCTCCTCAAGCGCAAGCTGCGCGAGCTCGAAAAGCGCCGCGCGCTCCAGAGGAAGGCGCGCGAGGAGAGCGTCGTCCCCGTGGTCGCCCTCGCCGGGTACACGAACGCCGGCAAGTCGACGCTCCTGAATGCGCTCACCGACGCCGAGGCCTCGGTCAACGACCGCCTTTTCGAGACGCTCGACCCGACCACGCGCGGGTTCGTCCACGACGGCCGCCGCTACCTGGTCACCGACACGGTCGGCTTCATCAGGCGACTGCCGCACCAGCTGGTCGAGGGCTTCGCCGCCACGCTCGAGGAAACGCTGCTCGCGGACCTCGTGCTGCACGTCGTCGACGCGTCCGAGGAGGACGAGCGCATGGAGGAGACGATCGCCGCTGTCGACGGCGTCCTGTCCGAGATCGGCGCCCGCGAGCTGCCCGTCGAGCTCGTCCTCAACAAGATCGACCTCGTCGACCCGCTTCGCCGCCGGCGCCTCGGGAACCGCTTCCCGGACGCCCTCCAGATCTCAGCGTCGGGCGGCGAGGGCCTCGAGGAGCTCCGGGCGCACATCGCGGAGTGCTTCGCCGACCGCTTCCGGCCCGTCAAGCTCCTCGTGCCGCACGGGAGCGGCCGGGTGCTCACGGAGCTGTACGACCTCGGCGCGCCGATCGAGGAACGCGTCGACCGCCCGGATGGCGTGCTCGTCCACGCGCGCCTGCCCGAGCGGGAGCTCGTCCGCTTCGCGCCCTATCTCATCGCGGACGCGGAAGCCCCGGCCACCCAGGCGCGCAAGGCGTGATCGACCTCCCGATCGTGCGGCTGCACGAAGAGGCGAGGCTCCCCGAGCGCGCCTACTCGGGCGACGCCGGCCTCGATCTGGCGACCTGCGAGCGCGTCGAGCTCGGCCCGGGGGAGAGGGCCGTCGTGCCGACCGGCCTCGCGGTGGCCATTCCGGAGGGCTACGCCGGTTTCGTCCAGCCGCGCTCGGGTCTCGCAGCGCGCCAGGGGATCAGCGTCGTCAACTCGCCCGGGCTGATCGACGCCGGCTACCGGGGCGAGATCCGCGTCGTCCTGCTCAACACCGACGCGGAGCACACCTTCGTCGCCGAGCCGGGCGACCGCATCGCGCAGCTCGTCGTGCTGCCCATTCCCGAGCTCGAGCTCGTGGAGGTCGACGAGCTGCCGGGGACCGAGCGCGGCGTTCGTGGCTTCGGGTCGTCAAGGACGACGTGACGCGATGGAGCCGCGCATCCGTGTCTCCGCGATCCTGCGGCGCGAGAGCCGCATCCTCCTCGTCCGCCACGAGAAGGCCGGCCGCGAGTACTGGCTGCTGCCCGGCGGAGGGGTGAGCGCGGGGGAGACGCTCCTCGAGGCGATGCGGCGCGAGCTCGCCGAGGAAGTCGGGCTCGACTCCGATCTGCCGCTCGAGGGGCCCGTCGCACTCGCTGAGTCGATCGCCCCGGCCGGCTGGCCGACCAAGCACGTCGTCCACATCGTCTTCGCGGGCCACCTCGGGGAACGGTCGCTGGAGCGTGTGGCGTCGCAGGACGAGGCCGTCTGGAACCATCGCCTGTTCGACGTCGAGGAGTTGGCGGGCCTTGCTGTCCATCCGCCGATCCAGCGGTTCCTGGCCCGCTGGCAACCGGGCGACCCGACGGTCTATCTCGGCTCGCTCTGGGCACCGTGACGGCACGAATCGCGCATCACGTGCGCGTTTTTCGCGCACTGGATCGAAATCGGGGGGCCCCCCGGGGACGGGCTCAGTAGCGGCCGCCGCGCGAGCGAGCGCGGCCCGCGGAGACCTTCTGCGCCTCGGCCTCGAGGTCGTCCTCGAGGGGGGCGAGCGCCGGCGGCGCGCCGCCGCGATGCGCGAGCGCCTGCGCCAGGAGCCAATCGGCGAACCAGGGGTTGCGAGGAAGGAGCGGCCCGTGGAGGTATGTGCCGACCGCGCGGCCCACGCGGCACCCTTCGAAGCCGCTTTCGCCATCGTTCCCGAAGCCGGCGACCACGCGACCGAGCGCCTCGGCGCCGGGGTCGAGGACCGTACGGCCTGCATGGTTCTCGAAGCCGGCGACCAGCCGCTTCCCGCCCGGCTCGAGCTCGCACTCGAGGAGCACGTCTCCGATCATGCGGCGCTCTCCGGCGACGGTCTCGTGCGGGAAGAGGCCGACGCCGGGCAACACCTCGCCGTCGCGCCCCCGGTACGAGCGCCCGAGCAGCTGGTAGCCGCCGCACACCGCCAGAATCGACGCCCCGCCCGCGGCCGACTCCTTCAGCGCATCGCCCTTCTCGACCAGGTCGGCCGCGACCAGGGCCTGCTCGCGGTCCTGCCCGCCGCCGACGTACAGCAGGTCGTGCTCCCCGGGGACGACGGGCTCGCCGAGCTCGATCGTCCGGTGCTCGAAGGCGATCCCGCGCCAGGTCGCACGCCGCTCCAGGACTGCGATGTTGCCCCGGTCGGCGTAGATGTTGAGGTAATCGGGATAGAGGTGCCCAACGACGACCTTCAGGCCCTTCACGCCGCCGCCCCCTCCCAGTAGGGCCGCACGAGGCCGCGCTCGGCGACGATCCGCCGCAGCGCCAGCATGGCCGTGTAAGTGGGGAGAACGACCAGCTCGCCGCCCGCCGGCGTCAGCTCCAGACCGCGGTCGAGAGCCTGCTCGAGGTGCGGCACGACCTCGATCGCGTCGGGGTCGAGCCCGCCGTACTTGAAGCGGAGCGCGAGCTCCTGGGCCCGGGAGCCGGTGGCAACCAGGCGCTCCAGGCCCTCCAGGAGCGGCTCGAAGTCCACGTCCCAGATCCACGAGACGTCGCGGCCGTCCGCGATGTCGTCGTTGAGGGCGACGACGACGACGCGCGGCGGCCCCCCGGCGGTCAGCGTCCGCACGGCCTCGTTGGCCCCCGCGGGGTTCTTGACGAGCAGGAGCAGCACCGTCCGGTCGCCCGCTGGGATGCGCTCGAAGCGCCCGAAGGCCGGCCGGAAGCGTCCGATTCCCTCGGCGACTTCGTCGAGCGTCGCGCCCAGGACGAGTGAGAGGGAGGCCGCCGCCACCGCGTTGTAGACGTTGTAGAGACCGGGAAGGGCGAGGCCGATGCGCGTCGCGCCCTGCGGGGTCACGAGGTCGAAGCCGACGCGCTCCAGGCCCTCGAGTTCGATCTCGCGGGCGACGACGTCGAGCGGCGGCCGCGCGAGCCCGCACGTGGGGCACGCCCAGTCGCCGAGGTGGCCGACGTACGCGGCCTCGTAGACGTAGGGGCTGGCGCAGACGCTGCAGTACTTCGAGTCGGCGGCGTGGGGGAGGCGCTCGCGCGCGACCCTCGGATCGTCGAGGCCGAAGCGGAACGCGGTCTCGCGGCCCCTGGCGATGTCCGCCACGAGCGGATCGTCGCCGTTTGCAACCACCCAGGCGCCCTCCGGCAGCACCCTCACGCTCTCGCGCCAGCGCTCGGCGATCAGCTCGAGCTCGCCGTAGCGGTCCAGCTGATCGCGGAAGAGGTTGCCGAGCAGCACCGCCTGCGGCCCGACCCGCCGCGCGACGTCGGGAAACGCTCCCTCGTCCACCTCGAAGAGGCCCAGCTCGGAGTCCGGGTACGCCAGGAGCGCCGACGTGACGCCCGAGACGAGGTTCGCGCCGGCCCGGTTGTGGGCCAGCCTGAGCCGTTTTCCGAGGATCTCCGCGACCATTCCGGCCGTCGTCGTCTTCCCGTTCGTGGCCGAGACGAGGGCCGATCCGAGGGGCAGCCTGCCGGCGAGATTCCCCAGCGCGCCGGGGTCGATCGTCGCCAGGATCTTGCCGGGCAGGGTCGTGCCGCCGCCCCGTCCCGCAAGCTGCGAAAGACGCCCGGCGGCGCGCGCGACAGCGATCTCCAGCCCCAGGCGCACGCACTCCAGTCTATTCGTCACTCGAACGAGTGAATCGCGGTCGAATCCCCAAAGGGGGAGGTGCGAACCGCGCTTCGGCCTAGCGTCGTGTGTGGGAATGAACTGCGGCCTGCGCCACCGTGCGCGGAGAGAGGAACGAGAAGGAACCAAGCCTCCGCTCGCGGCCGCCTCCTAGCGGCCCGAAACTGCCACCATACGGCCCGTGAACGACCTGCTTCATTCCGCCGAGCTGCAGCTGCGCGCGACCAAGCGGATCCTGCCCAAGGCGCCGCTCTCGCGGCAGCGCTTCGCACGCCGCGACGATCGCTACGTCTTCGTCGTCGGCAGCCCGCGGTCCGGCACGACGTTCCTCGGCGAGTCGATCGGCTCGGTGCCCGGCCTGCTCGACCTCGGCGAGGTCGAGCCACTCAAGGACGCCATCCGCCGCATCGCCCATCTCGACCAGGCGGAGACGGCGGCGCAGATCCGCCGGCTGCTCATTCGCGCGAGGCGCCTCAGCCTCGTGGGAGGCATCCGGCCCGTCGAGCAGACGCCCGAGATGGCCCACATCCTTCCGGCCGTCGTCGAGGCCTTCCCCCAGGGCAGGGTCGTCCACGCGCTCCGCGACGGCCGCGACGTCGTCTGCTCCCTGCTCGAGCGCGGGTGGCTCCGCGCCGAGAGCAAGGGCCGCGACTACGCCGGCCCGCCCTTCGGGCCCAGGGCTCGCTTCTGGGTCGAGGAGGAGCGCCGCGACGAGTTCCCCCAAGTCAGCGACGCCCGCAGGGCGGCCTGGGCGTGGAGGAGGTACGTAACGGCAGTGCGCACCTCAGGGGTTCCGGTGACCGAGGTGCGCTACGAGCGCATGGCGACCGACCCGGAGGCCGTCGGAACGGAGCTCGCCGAGGCGCTGGACATCTCGGCGCCGGACATGATCGCCGCGCTCCGCAAGGCGCACACCGAGTCGATCGGGCGCTACGCGCGCGACCTGACCGAGGAGCAGCTGGCCGACGTCCTCGCCGAGGCGGGCGACCTCCTCCAAGAGCTGGGCTACTTGCAGCGCGTCTAACCTGCTCGCCTAAACTGTGTCCCGAAGCGAGCGGTGGCAGGCAAGGCCCGTTCCCGGCGGCGCTACTCGGACGAGGACCTCCTCGCCGAGCTGACCGAGTGCGCCCGGCGGCTCCGGCGCTCGCCGACCATGCGCGAGTTCGCCGACGACCCGCGGGCCCGCGCCCATCCGCAAACCGTCGTCGAGCGCTTCGGCACCTGGAACGATGCCAAGCGCCGCGCGGGGCTCGTTCCGCGCCGCTTCGCCACGAAGGACGAGCTGCTCCTCCAGCTGCGCACGCTCGGCGACGAGTTGGGGCGCACGCCGACGGGCCGGGACCTGGACGCCCGCCGTGCAGCACTTCCCTCGAAGTCGCTCTACTGGCACAACTTCGGCTCGCTCTCGAACGCCCTGCGCGCAGCCGGCTTCGACGTGCCGCGCCGCGAGGAGCGGCGCGAGCGGGCGCTCCTGCAGGGGAGGCGGCTTGCCGCCGACCTCGGACGCCTGCCGCGGTTCGCCGACTGGGCCGAGGCCCGCAGACGCGACGGGTCCATGCTCTCCGAGTGGCAGGTCTACCGGCTCTTCGCCGGTGGCCGCGGCGGGTGGACGAACTTCCTCGCCGCGCTGGGAGCACGCCTGCAGCCGAGCGGGGTGGAGGAGGGAGCTAGCGCGCCGCGGCGGCGGCGGTGATCGCCGCCAGGCGGGCGAGGCACGAGCGTGCCTCCTCGGGCGCCCTCACGGGCGGGAGCAGTGTGTCCTCCACGAAGGTGTGGTCGGGCTCGAACGAGTCGGAGCGGGCGACGCGCCCGTCGACGATGGCGACGAGCGTGCCTTCGCCGAGCTCACGCTTGCGGAGCCGCAGCTTCGTGTAGCGCTCGACGAGCTGGAGCGCCTGGTGCGTGGAGGCGAAGAAGAGCTCCTGCTTGCCCTCTCCGATCCAGAGCGGGCGGCCGATGCCGCGCGCGAGATAGAGGACGTCGGGCTCCCGTTCGTCCATCCAGGCGGAGGCCATGGACCCGTGCAGCTCCTCGAGCGCCGTCGGCCGGTTGGAGGCCTCCTCGGCCAGGGCAAAGATCGCCTCGGAATCCACGGTCATCCCGGGCTCGGCCCGGTCGAAGCCGTGCGAGGCGAGGATCTCCTCGTCGTTCACGATGATCCCGTTGTGGATGCCGACCACCGATCCGTGGCGGATCGGGTGGTTGTTGGCCGTCAGGCTGGGATGGCCCTTCGTGTAATCGCGCACGTGGACGAGCACCTGCCGCGCGCCCGCGGGAACGGCGAGCCTGTCGAGGAACGCGCTCGCACCGCCGCGCTGCTTGTGCACCGCGAGCTCGACGCCGCGGCCGCGATAGCCGTAGCCGACGGCGTCGGATCCGCGCTCGGAGATTGCGGCCAAGAGCGTCTGAGTCGACAGGGTCTGATCGACCGCTGAATCGTCACTCAGGCTGTATCCCGCAATTCCGCACACGACGTCCGCACTCCGATCCTAGGCAGATCTCCGGACGACTGTGATCGCAAGAGGCCGCATCGACCACCACGCGTCCGTCTGAACAAGACACTACCAACCTCGACGCGAGGCGAAACCCTTTTCATCCCCCTTATCGGTGGAAGGCGCTCAAGGCCCCTCCGACCACCGCCGATAGGGAGGGCGTGGAGCACTCTTCTGCGGAACTCCCGAGCGAGCCCCAGCCCGTCAAGGTCGACGAGCCGAAGCTCGAGCTCGTCCCCGATCCTGAGCCCGAGGCGGAGGCCGAAGAGGCCGAGGCCGAGGAGCAGGACGAGGAGGAAGCCGACGACGACGAAAAACCCGTCGCCGCTGTCGCTGCGCCCACGCAGGATCCGCTCAAGCTCTACGTCCGCCAGATCGGCGACGGCCGCCTCCTGACCCCGGCCGAGGAGCGCGAGCTCGCGCGCCGCAAGGACGAGGGCGACGAGTGGGCGAAGCGCCGCCTGATCGAGTGCAACCTGCGCCTCGTGATGTCGATCACGAGGAACTACGTCAACTCCGGCGTCCCGCTGCTCGACCTGATCCAGGAGGGCAACCTCGGGCTGATCCGCGCGGTCGAGAAGTTCGACTACCGCATGGGCTTCAAGCTCTCCACCTATGCGACGTGGTGGATCCGCCAGGCCGTCACGCGGGCGATCGCCGACCAGGGCCGGACGATCCGCCTGCCCGTGCACGTCGTCGACCAGGTCAGGCGCGCCATGCGCGCCCGGCGCGTGCTCACCCAGAAATTGAACCGCGACCCGCTGCCGGAGGAGATCGCGGCGGAGAGCGGCCTCGAGCTCAAGCGCGTCCACGAGCTCTTCGACCTCGTCGAGGATCCCGTCAGCCTCGAGACGCCCGTGGGCGACGGCGACTCGATGTACGGAGACATGATCGAGGACGAGAACTCCGACCAGCCGGACACGGTGCTCGCCGAGCTTCTTCGTGGAATCGAGCTCCAGGAGGCTCTCGCCTCGCTGAACGAGCGCATGCGCCACGTTCTCGAGCTGCGCTTCGGCCTCAACGGGCAGATCCCCAAGACCCTCGAGGAGGTCGGCGGCGAGCTCGGCGTCACGCGCGAGCGCGTACGCCAGCTGGAGTCCCGCGCGCTGCGCGAGCTCCAGGCCGTCGCGCCCGAGCTTCGGCTCTACCTGCGGGCCGAGTAGCCCGCCCACCCTGCGGCATGAAGACCAGTCTCTCTCACATCTGGACAGGCCTCTTCCTCGTCTACGCGGCGGTCGCCACGCCGATCCTCGTGTGGGCGCTCATCCAGTCGGCCTGAGGCCCCACCGCAGCTCCTGCGGGTAGCGTGGGGGAGTGCCCGGCTACGTCGACATCCATTCCCACGTCGTGCCGTCCGGGGACGACGGCGCACCTTCGGTCGAGGCCGGCCTGGCGCTCTGCCTCGACGCCGGACGCCACGGGACGCGCGCGCTCTACGGCACGCCGCACGTCTGGCCGTCGCTGCCGCTGACACCCGAGCGCGAGCGCGCGGTGCGGGCGGCGCACGCCGAGATGGCGGCCGAGCTCGTGCCGCACGGGGTCGACCTACGCCTCGGCTGGGAGCTGACCCCCTCCGAGCCGTTGCTGGAGGAGGATCCCGCGCGTTATCGCCTCGGGGACCTGTCGGCCGTCCTCATGGAGGTGCCGTTCCACGGCCCTCTCGCGCTCGCTGAGCGCCTCGCAGAGCACATCGAGGCCCATGGGCTCACCCCGATCGTCGCCCACCCCGAGCGTGCGGAGAGCGTTCGTGAGCGCCCGGGTGCTGCGGACGCCTTCAGGAAGCGGGACTGGCTCCTGCAGGTCAACGCCACCAGCCTGCTCGGCTACCACGGGCCGGAGCAGGCGGAGGAGGGCTGGCGTCTCGTCGAGAACGGCCTTGCCGACCTCGTGGCCTCGGACGGGCATCGCAGCGCCCGGCCGCCGTTTCTGAACGCGGCCCACGAGCTGGCGCTAGGCCGCGTGGGAGCGGAGCGCGCCGACGCGCTCTTCACCGGAGCGGCGCTCGAGGGCCTAATGCATGCCGACGGCCTCGATCTCGCGCAGCGAAGCTAGGCGCGAGAGAGACTCGATCTCGATCTGGCGGACGCGCTCGCGCGTGATGCCGAGCCGCCTGCCGATGTGCTCGAGCGTGTGCGGCTCCTCGCCGCGCAGGCCGTAGCGAAGCTCCAGGACGCGCCGGTCGCGCTCGGGAAGCGACTCGAGGGCGCGGTCGAGCGCCTCCTTCTGGAGCCGCTTCTCCGTGACCTCGTCCGGGAGGGGGTCGTCGCCGGCGACGAGGTCGCCGAAGACCGCGTCCTCCTGCTCGCCGATCGGCTGGTCGAGGCTCGTGGAAGCCCTCGCGGCCGCGCGGACCTCGATCGCCTGCTGCAGCGGCAGGCCCGCCTCGTCGGCGATCTCCTCGAGGGACGGCTCGCGGGCGAGCTGCGTCCAGAGATGCCGCTCGGCGCGGTGCATCTTCTGCATCCGCTCCACGACGTGGACGGGAACACGGATCGTGCGCGCCTTGTCGGCGATCGCGCGGGCAACCGCCTGGCGGATCCACCAGGTCGCGTAGGTCGAAAACTTGAGGCCGCGCTGCCACTCGAACTTCTCCACGGCGCGGATCAGGCCGAACATGCCTTCCTGGATCAGGTCAAGGAAGGGCAGGCCTTGATTGCGGTAGTTCTTCGCGATCGAGACGACGAGGCGCAGGTTGCACTCGATCATGCGCTTCTTCGCCTCCATGTCGCCGCGCTCGATTCGCTTGGAGAGCTCGACCTCGTCCGCGGCGGTGAGCAGCGGATGC
>Ga0193741_1000487_pt1 | contig 11729 bp, 11 predicted proteins | sample L2s2metaG_FD_143059 | JGI IMG/M metagenome (GOLD analysis project Ga0193741, IMG submission 143059) | Soil microbial communities from a riparian zone of the East river system, Colorado, United States - L2s2 | ecosystem: Environmental > Terrestrial > Soil > Riparian zone | place: USA: East River...
CCGAACCGACGACTGGATGCCGGTCATCTACCGCCCACAGCATCACAAGCCGGAAGTGATCGCCTGCATGTATCGCGCTGCGGATGTCTGCGTGGTGTCGTCGCTGCACGACGGCATGAACCTCGTCGCGAAAGAGTTCATCGCCTCGCGGAACGACGAGCATGGCGTGCTGGTGCTCTCGGAATTCACCGGCGCCGCGCGCGAGCTCGAACAGGCCGTACACGTGAATCCCTTCGCGGTCGATGCGTTTGCCGATACGCTCCACACCGCGCTGATGATGTCGCCCGAGGATCAGCGGCGGCGCATGCGCGCCCTGCGCGAGCGCGTCAGCTCGCATACCGTCTTCGACTGGGCGAACGCGCTGCTGTCCGCGGCCAGCCGCCGGATGGAGCCGGTGCGGTGACGCCGCTGCCGTTGCATCACGGCGCGATTGGCAACGGCCGCGTCCTCGCCCTCGTCGCTCCCGACACCAGCATCGACTGGCTCTGCCTGCCGCGCTTCGACAGCCCGTCGGTCTTCGCGCGGCTGCTCGATCAGGAGCGCGGCGGCGCGTGGGCGTTCAAGCCGGTCGAGGACTGGCGCACCGTGGCCGGCTACGTGCGCAACACCAACGTCGTGCGCACCGAGATCGAGACCGCCGGCGGCCGCTTCGAGCTCTACGACTTCGCGCCGCGCATCATGTCGGGCATGGAGATCCATGCGCCGATCGAGATCTGCCGCCTGCTGATGCCGATCGCCGGCACGCCGCGCGTCCGGGTGCATTTCGATCCGAAGCCGGACTACGCCCGCGCCGACGTCGAAGTTGTTGCTTCGGGGCATGGCATCGAAGTGTTCGGTGGTCCGACTCGCTTGTACCTGGCGTCGAATGTGCCCGCGCCCTACATCCTGGATGGCACCATCATCAGGATCGATCGGCCGATCTTTTTCTCGTTGAGCGCGGGCAAGCCGCCCGAGCTAGATTCGGCGCCGGACGCCCAGACCGCGCTCGAGCAGACGATCCGGGCCTGGCGCGTCTGGGCAAAAACCTGCGCGCTGCCGAAATTCGCGCCCGATTCGGTGCTGCGATCGGCGCTGTGCCTCAAGCTGCACGTGTTCGACGACACCGGCGCAATCATCGCCGCGGCGACCACCAGCATTCCGGAAGCGCTCGGCTCGGGACGCACGTGGGATTACCGCTTCTGCTGGCTCCGCGACTCCGCCTTCGTCGTCGAAGCGCTGCGGCGGCTGGGTCACCTCGCCGAGGGTGAAGCGTTCGTGCGTTACCTTCGCGAGATGGCCGACAGCGGTCCGCTGCAACCGATGTATGGCATCACCGGCAAGCGCGATCTGTACGAGGAGACTCTTCCGAACCTGCGCGGCTACGACGGCGTCGGGCCGGTCCGCATCGGCAATGCCGCCTACACGCAGCGGCAGCACGACGTCGACGGCGAGATGGTGCTGTGCCTCGAGACCATCCTCACCGATCCGCGGGTGGTCTGGGAGGATCCGACGCTCGCGCCGCTGCTCGAGCATCTCGTCGATGAGGCGATCGAATCGTTTGACCTCGTCGACACCGGACTCTGGGAATACCGCACGCAGCCGCGCCACTACACATTTTCGAAGGCGATGTGCTGGGTCGCCGCGCACCGCGGCTCCGAGCTCGCCGAGTTTCTCGGCATGCACGATCGCGCCCGCGAATGGTGCGCCTGGGCCAATCAGAAGAAGAACATGATCATTGATCGCGCCTACAACACCGAGCTCGGCATGTTCACGCAGGCCTTCGACGGCGACCAGGCCGACGCGTCGAACCTGCTGCTGCCGGCGCTCGGCTTGATCGATCCGCTCGATCCGCGTTTCCGATCGACGGTGCGCGCCTACGAGAAGTTACTCGCGCCCGACGGCTTGATGCGGCGTTACAAACATCCTGACGACTTCGGGCACGCGACGAGCGCGTTTTCGATTTGCTCGTTCTGGTGGGTCGAAGCGCTCGCGATGATGGGCGAGGTGGACGAGGCCGTCGCGTTGTTCCACCGTCTCGAGAAGTACGCGAACCCGCTGGGATTGTTTTCGGAAGACATCGACCCTTCGACCGGCGCCCTGCTCGGCAACTTCCCGCAGGCCTACACGCACGTCGGCTTGATCCACGCGGCAATCACGATCGGCGAGATCCTCGATTCGCGTCATGGATCTTTCAGGGCTTGGTCCTGACACGCTTGGTCCGGCTGAAGCCGGACCCCCACAAATTCCGGTGAGGGTCCGCCTTTAGGCGGACCACAGGTCACACCATTTATCCCTGCCGGCAAATACCTGTTAAGTTGAGATCTTCATGAAGCTGGTTTGTTTTGCATTTGGTGTGTTGCTGGCGACTCATGCCGTCGCGCAGCCGTTGGCACCAGCGTCAGCGCCCGCGGCGCGGACGTATGACGGGCGCAGTGGCGCGCTCGATGTCGAGCCGCCGCGCATCGATCAGTCGATCGAGATCGACGGCAGGCTCGATGAAGCGGTGTGGTCGCAGGCGGCCGTGCTCTCCGGGTTTTCGCGCTACGCGCCGGTCGACGGCGCGCCCGCGGACAACGCGACCGATGTGCTCGTCTGGTATTCGCCGACGGCGATGCATTTCGGCATTCGCGCGTTCGCCCCCGCCGGCGCGGTGCGCGCGACGCTCGCCGATCGCGATCGCATCCAGTCCGACGATCACGTCATCATCTTTCTCAGCACCTACAACGACGGCCGCCAGGCGATGGTGTTTGGCGTGAATCCGCTCGGCGTGCAGCTCGATGGCGCGCTCGCGGAAGGCACGCGGGGCACGGGTGGCGGCGGCTTCAGCGGCCTGGGAGCGGGACGCGAAACGCCCGATCTCAGCCCGGACTTCGTCTTCCAGTCGAAGGGACGCGTCACCGATTCCGGATACGAGGTCGAGCTCCGCATCCCGTTCAAGAGCCTGCGCTACCAATCGCAGCCGCAACAGGACTGGGGCATTCACGTGACGCGCCTGGTGCCGCACCAGGGCACCGAGGACAGTTGGGCGCCGGCCAGGCGCAATGAAGCCTCGTTTCTCGCGCAGGCCGGCCGGCTCAAGAACCTCACCGACCTGCAACGCGGCCTGGTGCTGGATCTGAACCCGATCGCAACCGCAAAGCTGGATGGGCAACCCGCCGCACGCGGATGGAGCTACGACGCGTCACGCCCCGAGTTCGGCATGAACCTGCGATGGGGCATCACGCCCAACCTGACGATGAACGGCACCGTGAATCCGGATTTCTCGCAGGTCGAGTCCGACGCGGGGCAGTTCAGTTTCGATCCGCGCCAGGCGCTGTTCTTTCCCGAGAAGCGGCCGTTCTTCCTCGACGGCATCGAGCAGTTCTCGACACCGAACAACTTGATCTACACGCGCCGTGTGGTCGCGCCGATCGCGGCGACGAAAATCACCGGCAAGGTCGGCGCCCGGACCAACCTGGCGTACCTCGCGGCGGTCGATGATGCTGCGCTCTCCGCGAGCGGCGACGATTATCCGATCTTCAACATCCTGCGCGTCCAGCAGGACGTCGGCGCGAAATCACGCGCCGCGCTGGTCTATACCGACCGCATCGACGGCGATCGATCGAATCGTGTCATCGGTAGCGACGCCCGCTTCGTCTGGAAAGATATTTACAGCCTGACCATGCAGGGCGCGTTGAGCCGCAACGCCGTCAGTGACACCTCATTAGGAAACACTGTGATCATGGCGCCCTTGTGGCAGGGCGTGTTCGCGCGTGCGGGCCGGCGCTTCGCAATGCGCTACACCGTGCGCGGCGTCGATCCAGACTTCCGCGCCGCCGCCGGATTCATTTCGCGAACCGGCGTCGCATCGGGCAACTTCAATCACGCCCTGATCACCTACGGCAAGCCGGGTAGCGCCCTCGAGCGCTGGTCGAGCGACGTCGTCGTCGACGGCACCTGGCAATACGACGAGTTGATGGCCGGCCGCGCCTCGCAGGATCGCAAGCTGCACTTCAACAACAACTTCACCTTGAAGGGCGGATGGCGCGTCGGCGGATCGGTGTTGTTCGAGACGTTCGGCTACGACGAGCCGCTCTATGCGAACTACTACCTCGGTCGCGAGACGGCGAGCGGCCTGGAGTTCGAAAAGTACCCGGACGGCCGAATCTCGATTACGTGTTCTCGGCGACGACGCCGCAGCGCGCCGGCGTCGAATTCGATGCGCTGGTGCTGTGGGGCAAGGACGAGAACTTCTACGAGTGGTCGTCGGCCGACATCATCTTCCTGAACGTCGGTGCGGCGTGGAAGCCCACCGACAAGCTGCGCGTCGATGCGCGGTATCAGCTGCAATCATTCCGCCGCCGAACCGACGATTCGATCGTCGGCATCCGCCGCATCCCGCGCGTCAAGGCCGAGTACCAGATCTCGCGGCCGATCTTCGTTCGCGTGGTCGGCGAGTACAACAGCGACTGGCAGGACGATCTGCGGGACGACTCGCGCACCAACCTGCCGATCTACATCCGCAACCCGGCCGGACACTACGAGCGCGCCGCGAAGTCGTACGTGAAGTCGTTCCGCGCCGACTGGTTGTTCTCGTATCAACCGACGCCGGGCACGGTGTTGTTCGCCGGCTACGGCAACACGCTCGCCAACCTCGACGAAGATCCGCGAACGGCGCGTCTGCGACGCACCGTCGACGGGTTTTTCCTCAAGCTCAGTTATCTCTTCAGACTGTAGCCATGAAGCTCGCGAGAGCTTCCTGCTCGGTGTCGTAGGTGTCGAACTCGGTGATCAGCTTGGTGATCGTGAGCAGCTCGACGACGCGGCCGGTCAGCCCGAACAGCTTCACCGAGCTGTTCGCCTGTCGCGCGGTCAGCGAGCAGCTGACCAGTGTGCCGAGGGCGCCGCTGTCGATGTGAGGCACGGCGCCCATGTTCAGCAACACCTTCGAATGGCCGGTGAAGATCAGGCTCTTGAACTTATCCTGCAGCAGGTCGGCGCCATCGTCGATGGTCATCCGGCCCTTCAGATCGAGCACGACAACGTCCTGGGTCTTGCGTTCGGTGATGTGCATATAGGGGGCTCCTTCTCATCGGTTAGACGCCCCCGCGCCATCACTTTTCCAACCCGGCGAGTAACCCGTTCAGACTGTCGCCATGAAGCTCGCGAGCGCCTGCTGCTCGGTGTCGTGCGTGTCGAACACCGTGATCAGCTTGGTAATTGTGAGCAAATCGACGACCTTCCCCGTCACGCCGATCAGCTTCACCGAGCCGTTTGCTTTCTTCGCGGCCATCGAGCTTCGCACCAGCTCACCGAGGCCGCCGCTGTCGATGTAAGGCACGCCCGCCAGATTCAGTATCACCTTGGAGTTGCCCTGGAAGACGACGCTCGCGACCTTGTCGCGCAGCAACTCGGCACCTTCGCCGAGGGTGAGACGGCCTTCGAGATCGAGAACGACGACGTCTTGAGTCTTGCGTTCGGTAATGTGCATGTCGGACTCCGCCGGGTGGCCCGGGAGCATCCGGGCGATGTGAACGGGTCCGCTACGGGCGGGCGGGTTCCTGCCTCGGACTATATCTCAGTCCGGCGACTCCTTCTTCTCTTCTGTTGGACGCCACAGCACGATGACTTTTCCAACTCTTTGCACTGGAGCTGCATCGGTTTGCTCACAAATCGCGTCACCGATGGCTTCGCGCACCTTCCGATCCCCATCGAGGAGTTTCACCTTGATGAGCTCGTGCGCGGCCAGCGCGCGATCGATCTCTTTCACCACCGCTCCAGTAAGACCGCCGTGGCCGATCTGCACGCGAGGCTCGAGCGCATGAGCTCGGGCTTTGAGATGGGCGCGCTCGCGCGCTGTCAGTGAGATTGGCACTCAGAGATTGTACGTCGCGGCGGTAGAATCAATTGCAGGAGCGCCCCCATGCTGAGCGAGTTCAAGGAATTCATTGCCAAGGGCAACGTGATGGATCTTGCCGTTGGCGTCATCATCGGCGCCGCGTTTCAGCGCATCGTCGATTCAATGGTCACCGACATCATCATGCCCGTCGTCGGCCTCGCGATGGGCGGCGCCGATTTCACCAATCAGTTCGTCGTGCTTCGCGATGGCATCAAAGCCGCCGCGCCCTATGCCTCGCTGGCTGACGCCAAAGCCGCCGGGGCGACGGTGATTGCCTACGGCTCGTTCGTCAACCAGGTGATCCAGTTCGTGATCCTGGCGTGGGTGGTCTTCCTGATGGTCAAGGCCGTCAATCGCATGCGCAGGAACAGCGCGCCGATTACGCCGCCGCCGTCAGCCTGATGTGCCCGATGTGATGGCGGCCGTGCCACGCATAAAGCTGTAAGAACCAGTCGAGGGTTCTCGGCCCGTGATCGGGATGCACGGCTTCGCGCGCGAAGTCGGCCTCCTTCATCGCGAGGAGCATCGTGTGCCATCGCTGATGCAGGCCGTCGAGGATCTGGATCGAGACGCGCGGATCGAGGCTCATGTCCGCGAGCTTTGCCCACGCGGCTTCGTCGTACGGTTTGATCGTCGGCTTGTCTTCGGTCAGCGCCAGCCGAAAGCGGATGAACGCGTTCATATGACTGTCGGCGACGTGGTGGACGACCTGCCGGGCCGTCCAGCCGCCGTCGCGATAGGGCTGATCGAGCCTGGCGCCGGCCATGGCGGCCTTGAGCTCGCCTGGGAAACTAGAGATTGCGGCGATACAGTCGCGCCGTTGGTCGCGAGTCAGATTGGGATTAAACGTGAATTTTCCGGTCGGGAAGCGTGGGTCCATGCCCGTCAATGATAGCGTAAAGCGTTGATTCTAAAGGTTTAGATCGCCTTAATCCTTCCTTTCAGCTGACCTGAATCTTGACCGTCCAAGGCCAACCGATTCCCCCTAAGTCCGTCAAAGCAACAGGGATGGACGAGCGCGACCCGTCAGTCGTCGCCAAAGCCCGCGATGGCGACCGCGACGCGTTTCGGGCGCTGGTCGAAATGCATTCCCGCTACATCTACTCGCTGGCGCACCGGATGACCGGCAATGCGCAGGATGCGGAGGATGTGGTGCAGGAAGCGTGGCTCAAGGCGCACAAGCAATTGAGCCGATTCGAGGCCAGGGCGGATTTTCGTACCTGGATGCACAGGATAACGGTGAACTGTTCGATCGACATGATTCGCGCGCGCCGGCATCGTGAGGATGCTCACGATCCGTCGGATCTCGAGCAGGGCCCGTTGAGCGAGCGCGGCGCGGAAGCGCAGCCGACGCCGGAACGGGTTGCGGCGAGCGTGCAGATTTCCGATCGCGTCAACGAGGCGCTCGGGCTGCTGACGGCCCTCGAGCGCGCGGCGTTCACGCTGCGTCACGTCGAGGGCATGTCGATCGACGAAGTCGGCGCGAAGCTCGGGATGAAAACGAGCGCGACCAAGCACAGTATTTTTCGCGCGGTGAAAAAAATGAGGGCGGCGTTGGAGCCGTTCGCGCAGACGTAAGCGATATGAACCAACACCTTTCGGAAGACGAGCTGATTCTCCACAGCTACGGCGAAGTCGACCGCGCCGATCGGTCGCGCGTCGACGCGCATCTCGCGTCGTGCGCGGAGTGTCAGCAGGCCAAGGAACAACTGGCGCGCGTGATGACGATGATCGACACCGCGCCGCCGGTCGAGGCGCCGCTGGGCTTCGAGCGCACGGCGTGGGCGCGTCTCGAGCCGCATCTTGAAGTCCAGGGCGTTGGCCCTGTCCGCCGTAGCGCAGGCAGGATCTTTGACTTGGTCTTCGGTAAGTCTGCGCGCGAAGGCGGATGGTTCCCGCAGTGGGCGCTGGCCGGCGGAGTAGCGGCACTTGTGCTCGCGGCGTTCGTGGCCGGCCGTTTCTCCGGTGGAGGAGCGGTCGTCACGACGCCCAATGCCGGGGTCGTCGCGTCGGTCGAGCCGGGGCGCGTGCTGCAGACCGCGGTCGGCGATCATCTCGATTCCACTGCGATGATGCTGGTCGAGCTCGCCAACGCGGATACCGACGGCGCCGACGTGCTTGCGGGCGAGCAGGAGCGCGCCGTTGATCTGGTCGCCGCCAATCGCGTCATTCGCGCCTCGGCGCTGCAGTCGGGCGATGCGCAGATCGTCGACATCCTCGAGGATCTCGAGCGCGTGCTGCTCGAGGTCGCTAACGCTCCGGCGAATGCCACGTCTAACGATTTGACTGACTTGCAATCGCGTATCACGCGTGAGGACCTGCTCTTCAGGCTTCGCGTGATCGCTTCGGAGATGCGTCAACAAAACAAAACCGATCGCGAGGCTGGCGATCTCCCGCGCAAGATGCCGACGTCGTAACGTCAGGCCGCCGGGACACGAAACGTCGAACGTAGGGGAGGACTTCAGTCCTCCCGCAGAGGAGAACGAAGATGAGTGTTGTGAAGAATGCGGGACGCGCGCTCGTGATGAGCGCGATCCTTTCAGCGCCGGCCTTCGCTCAGGCACCTAAGATGCCTGGGGTGCCTATGGTGCCTATGGTGCCTATGGTGCCTATGGAGTTCCCGGCGATTCCCCCCATGCCGGCGATTCCGCCGATGCCGATGATTCCAGACTTCGAGATGCCCGATCTTTCTGGCTTCGAGATGCCTGATCTCTCAGGCCTCGCGCCGATGCTCGCCGATATCGACTCGATGCTCGCCAGGATCGGACCGATCGGACCGGGACCGATGAAGCTCGGACCGATCGGTCCGGGACCGCTCGGCTTCGGCCCAGACGGTCCTGGCCCGCTGGGTTTCGGCCCGAAGATCGCCGGGGCGTTCGATGAACAGCGCTCACGCGAAGACGAAGAGCGTCAGCGTGCAGACGAAGTGCGCCAGCGCGCCGAAGAAGAGAAGCAGCGCGAAGCGGAGCGCCGCCAGCGCATCGACGAGAACTATCAGCGCGGCCAGGAATCACTCGAGCGCCGCGCCTGGGCGCGCGCCGCGGATTCGTTCACGCGCGTCATCGACGCGCAGAACTCGAACCGCGTCGACGCCGCGCTCTATTGGAAGGCCTACGCGCTCGACAAGCTCAATCAGAGCGCCGATGCGCTCGCCGCGGTTCAGGATCTGATAAAGCGCTTCCCGCAGAGCCGCTGGATCAGCGACGCCAAGGCGCTCGAGCTCCAGGTGCGCCAGAACTCCGGCCAGGCGCCACGCCCCCAGGACGAGTCGGATGAAGAGCTGAAGCTGCTCGCCATCCAGGGCCTGCAGCATTCGGATCCCGAACAGGCCGTGCCGATGCTCGAAAAGATCCTGCAGGGCACCGCGTCACCGCAGCTCAAGTCGCGGGCGCTGTTCGTGCTCGCGCAGAGCAACTCGCCGCGCGCCCGCCAGGTGCTGACCGCGGCGGCCAAGGGCGCCAGCAATCCCGACGTGCAGCGCCGCGCGATTCAGTACCTCGGCGTGCACGGCTCGGCCGAGAACCGCACCATCCTCGCCGACATTTATGCGAGCTCGAGCGACATTGACATCAAGCGCCAGATCCTGCGCTCGTTCATGGTCGCCGGCGACAAGACCCGCATGCTCCAGGTCGCGGCGACGGAGAAGGTCCCCGAGCTGCGGCAGGAAGCGGTCCGCCAGCTCGGGCCGATGGGCGCGCGTGAAGAGCTGTGGCAGATGTATCAGAAGGAGTCGACGCCGGAAGTGAAGCGCCAGATCCTGCAGTCGCTGTTCGTCAGCGGCGACGCCACGCACCTGATCGACGTCGCCAACTCCGAACAGAACCCCGAGCTCCGCCGCCGCGCGGTGCAGCACCTTGGCACGATGGGCCGCACCTCGACCGGCGAGGCGCTGGTCGGCATCTACGCCAAGGAGAAGGACACCGACATCAAGCGCAGCGTGATCAACGCGCTGTTCGTGCAGAACAACGCCGAATCGCTCGTCGCCATCGCGCGGAAGGAAACCGATCCGGCGCTGAAGCGCGAGATGGTCTCGAAGCTCTCGTTGATGACCAAGTCGAAGGTCGCCATGGACTACTTGATGGAGATTCTGAACAAATGAAGTTCCTGCTGTCGTGGAGGCAACCCCTTTTTGGGGTTGCCTTGTTGACCGTCGCCACCGCTGCGGCAGCACAGACGCCGCGGCTCTCGAACGGCCGGATCGAATCGCACGCGACCACCAACATCGCGCGCGATCTCCCCGCTCTCGCGGCCACGCTCACCGAGCCGATGTGGATCGGCTACGCGCAGCCGCTCATCGACGGCGATCACCAGATGTGCGATTACTGGAACAACGGCAATCGCTACAGCCAGTCGACCGATCCGATCAGGCTCGAGCCCGCGGAATTCTTCTTCGTGATGTTCCGGATCGAGGAGAAGCAGATCACGCGCCTCCGCACCTACTCGGCGAATTGCCCCCTTGACGGCGGCGGCAAGGCGGTGCACTGGTTCACGAACGTGTCCGTGAACGACAGCGTGAGCTACATGAAGACCTTCATGGCCCCGACCGCGGCGCGCAAGATGAACGACTCAGCGGTCACGGTGCTCGCGCTCACCGAAGGCGATCAGCCGCTCAACGAGCTGCTGACGATCGCGCGCGATGGATCGACCGCGAGCGTCAAGGGCAACGCGCTGTTCTGGCTCGCGCAGCGCGCCGGCGCGAAGGCGGTCGGCACCATCACGGCCGCCATCGAGAACGATCCGGATACCGAAGTGAAGAAGAAAGCGGTGTTCGCGCTCAGCCAGTTGCCGAAAGATGAGGGCGTGCCGCTGTTGATTCAGCAGGCGCGGAGCAACAAGAACCCCGCCGTGCGCAAGCAGGCGATGTTCTGGCTCGGCCAGTCGAAAGATCCCCGCGCATTGAGATTCTTCGAAGAGATCTTGAAGTAGTTGAAAACGCGTTGCGGCCCAAGGCGTCGCTGATTCGGATCGTCGAGCGCGCCGATCTGTTTGTCGGAAAGGCGCATCTAGGTCACAATCGATGATCGCCCCGGCGAAGGTTCTGTCGCCGGCGCGACCCTGATCTGTCGGCCTTCATGTCGAACACTGTCGCCCCGACGAACGACGTTCTCTTCGAGGTCCTCACCCGCGTGATCTCGGAGGGCCGCTGCATAGTTGTAGTGGGCGCGGGGGTTTCGGCGGCGGATTATCCACTCTGGCCTGACCTGATCGCTATCCTCCAAGAGCGCTGCGGACTCAGGGCCGAGGACCTCCGCACCGCGAATCCGTTAGACATTGCCCAGGCAGCCAAGGACAAAAACCCGGAGCAGTACGCTCAGGCGCTAGATGACGTGTTCAGGCGCAAGGAACGGGTTTTGAGCTCCAAGAGATACCACCTTCTGGCAAGGATCAGTTTTGCGAGTTACCTCAATCTCAACTTTGACCCTCTTTTGCTCGACATTCTTGACCTGCATTTCGACGTTACAGTCTCCGAGTACCCACACCTTCAAAACCAGCACCACGGTCCCCGGGAATTGTTCTACATGCACGGAAGGCTCGGACCTGGCAGGCCGGCAGCCACGAGCCCAATCGTTCTGACGCGTAGCGAGTTCGAGCGAGCGTACGACCCGCTGCAGACGCGGCTTCATGGCTTCATACAGGCGACAATGCTTGACCACCATGTTTGTTTCCTAGGCTGTAATCCGACGGAGCCATACTTGGCGCGGCTATTGGCAGCATGCAAGAGCTTCTGCGACGCGGATCACGGTCTGATCGATCCCAAAAGGCCGCGTTGGTTTCTCTTAGCTGAGGACAGTTATCTGGACTCGCCGTCACTCACTGCCTCTGGGATACATGTCGTGCGTTACCCGCGTCGCGACGCGAGTTTCAGCGGTAT
>Ga0193741_1000488_pt1 | contig 11720 bp, 10 predicted proteins | sample L2s2metaG_FD_143059 | JGI IMG/M metagenome (GOLD analysis project Ga0193741, IMG submission 143059) | Soil microbial communities from a riparian zone of the East river system, Colorado, United States - L2s2 | ecosystem: Environmental > Terrestrial > Soil > Riparian zone | place: USA: East River...
ACCTGCTTCGCGATCTGCCGGCCGGCGGCAATCTGTTCGCGCTGATCGAGGCGGCGCAGCCCGAAATCACCACCGATCGATTCAACAGCGGCGGCCTCAACGCCGGATCGGCGGAAAAGGCGGGCGCGTTCCTGGCGTCATGGAGCCAGACCGAGTACCGCATCGGCGACGTGCCGATCTCGAGTCCCGTCGACGGCACGCCCATGCTCTTCCCCGAACTGGCGTGGTGGAAGGGCATCAACGTCGCGACCGGCGTGATGCCGTCCGATGGCAATGCCACGGCGCTGGCAGTTTCCTTCGAGCCACGGACCGCAACCGATCGCTGGACGACGAGCGTTGAGATGACCACGTCCGGCGGCGCGTTGTCGCAGGCGTCATCGCCGGACCGTCCGCCGGCCATCCAGGCCCTCGATAACTGGACGCAGGTGTCCGCGCTGATCAGCGGACGGACGCTGCATGGACGGTTGGGCCTCGTTGTCGGCGGCGCCCGCAGCGCGGCGACGACCGTGGTGAGGAATCTCGATGCGCCGCGCCAGCAAACCGGATCGGCGTTCGTCAATGCCTCGTTCGCGATCTCGGCAAACAAGACGCTGGGCGCGCTGGCGTGGGTCTCCGACGCCTCCGTTCACTCGCAAGTCACCCTTCGTCACGGCGATCGGTGGCGAGTATTCGGCGGCTACACCGATCGCAACGTCGAGAGCTCGCGGCCGTCGAGCGGGCGGCTCACGGCCGATCGACTCGCCGATGGTCCCATTGGCCTCCTCGTCGATCGGGGCGGGCACGAAAAGCGGTTCATCGCCGGAGGGCGCAGCGCGAAGCAACTGACGAGACACGCGCTCACGTTTGGCGCGGACATCGAGCGCGCCTCCTTCGCTGCGGCGCCGGCGTTCACCGGCGCGATCGAAGAGCGCGTCAACGGCGTCCCGGCGCGCATCTGGCGATTCTCGAGTCCCGGGCTGGCGTCGTATCGGCGTGCCCTCGCCGTCAACGCGTTCGCGGCCGATCACATTTCGATCGCCAGGAACCTGATGCTCGATGCGTCGCTCCGTTTCTCCTCCGCCGATGGATCGACACACGCAGCGGCACAAGGCATCCACTGGAAATCGCTGTCGCCGGCGGCGTACCTCTACTGGGACCTGGGCACCCAGTGGCAGTTGAAGCTGCTGACCGGCGTCAGCCGATTGCCCGATCAATTGAAGCTCGGACTGCTGGCCTACGGCGATCCGGCGGCGCCCACCGCCGACATCTATCGCTGGAACGGCGGCCCGCTGTCGGGCGCGCCACTGATCGGACGCGTCGGTCCCGGCACGGGCGGCGACGCGGCGTTCACCCGGATCGATCCGGAACTGCGGCGGCCGATAATGGAGCAATTGGCGTTTGGCATCGAAGGCAGGCCGGTGCCGAAGTTAAAGGTCAACATCCTCGGCCTCGCGCGCCGTCAATCTCCGCAGATCCACGGCGTCAACATCGGCGTCCCGATCAGCGGATACACCACCTTCACGATTCCCGATGACAACACCGATATCGTCAAACCCGACGACGATCAGCTGTTGACCATCTACAACCGGCGTCCGGAAATGTTCGCATCCGATCGCTACCTGCTCACCAATCCCGATCTCATGTCCGCGACGATGGCGTCGGTGGTCGTGTCGGGAGAGCTGACGACGAAACACGTCTACTTCCGGATGGCCGGGACCGCGCTGCTGTCGGGCGGCGCGGCCGGCAATCGCGGATTCACCGCCGTCGAAAACGATCTGGCGATGACCGGCGAGCTCTTTGCGGATCCCAACGCGGCGACCTACGCGCGCGGCCAGCTGTTCAACGACCGGATGTACACCATCAAGAGCCTGTCGGTCGTCACGCTGCCGCGCGACCTCCGCGTCGGTGTGATCGCGAGATACCAGGACGGGCAGCCGTTCTCACGCATGGTGATCGTGCCGGGGCTGAACCAGGGCACCGAGGCGGTCCGGGGCTTCTCGACGGGACGCTCGCGATTCACGTTTCGATCGACGCTCGACGTGCGCCTGCAGAAGCGAGTGGCGGCGGGTGGCGCGGCGCTCGACGTGTTCCTGGACACCTACAACCTGCTCAACATGTCGAACGAAGTGGAAGAGTACGTGGTGACCGGTCCTCGCTTCCGCGAAACCACCGCGGTGCAGCCGCCGCGTTCGTTCCACCTCGGCGCCCGCGTCACATTCTGATCGATGCGGGATCCGACTCGTCCCGCCGAAGCGTCTTCGCGAAGGCGGATCCTGGAGATTGGCACCGGCGACGGTGACGGCACCCTCGCCCTGGCCGCGACGCTGGCGCCCGACGGCCTGCTGATCACCATGGAAGAAGACGCCGGACATGCGGCGGCGGCGCGGCAGCGGTTCAGCGACGCCGGCGTCGCCGATCGCGTCTCGGTGATCGTCGGCGAGCCCGGCCGGTTCCTGCACAAGATTCGCGGACCATTCGACCTGATCGTGCAGAACGATCCCGACGATCGAGATGGATTGCACCAGCGGCTGATCGCGCTGCTCGCGCCAGGCGGGGTTCTGATTCGCGGCGACACCAAATATAGTGTGTAGAGAATGACGATCGCTGAATGGCTCGCCGCTGCGAAAGCGGATGCGGAGAAGCGCGGACTGCCCGAGCTGATTCCGATGCTTGAGGGCCTTGCGCAGGCCACCGAGCGGCTGCGCGCCGCCGACTGGAACGACAACCCCGACAAGGATACGCCGCGTGATCACGATCAGTGACGTCACGGCGCGGCTGGCGCGCGGCGAAGTCACCTCCCAGAAGCTGACGGAGCAATGCCTCGCGAAGATCCAGGACCTCAACCCGAAGCTGAACGCCTTCATCACCGTCACGGGGGATGAAGCGCTGGCGCAGGCGCGCCAGGCCGACAAGGAGATCGCCGACGGCCGCCGCATCGGGCCGCTGCACGGCATTCCGATCTCGCTCAAGGATCTGATCGATCAGAAAGGCATCGCCACCACCGCGGCCTCGCTGGTCCGCAAGGATCACATGGCGACGGACGACGCCGTCGTCACGCAACGATTGCGCGAGGCCGGCGCGGTGTTCGTCGGCAAGACCAACCTCCACGAATTCGCGTTCGGGACGACGAGCGAAGATTCGGGATTTGGTCCGGTCCGCAATCCCCACGATCCGTCGCGATCGCCGGGCGGATCGAGCGGCGGATCGGCGGCCGCGATCGCGTCGGGAATGTCGCTCGGCAGCGTCGGCACCGATACGGGTGGATCGATCCGCATCCCGGCCGCCGCCTGCGGCATCGTCGGCTTGAAACCCGAGTGGGGCCACATCTCGGCGTCGGGCGTCGTGCCGCTCAGCAGACAGCTCGATCACGTCGGCCCGCTGGCCGCGTCGGTCGCCGATGCGTGGCTGCTCTACAACGCGATGCAGCCGAACTCCGAACAGATCGGCGATGCCCTCGACGCGATGCCGCTGAAGGGGATGCGCCTCGGCAAGCTGTCCGGATACTTCTTCGATCGGCTCGATGCCGACGTCGAGCGCAGCGTCCTCGAGACCATCGAACGTCTGCAGAAGCGCGGCGCGAAAGTCGTCGATGTGTCGGTGCCGCACGCCGGCGACATGGCGGCGATCTATCTGCATCTCGTCTTCGGCGATGCCGCTGAGTATCACGGCCGCACCCTCGTCACCCGGCCGCAGGATTACACGCCGCCGGTGCGGCTGCGCCTCGAGATGGCAGGCTACGTGCTCGCCGAGGATTACATCCGCGCGCTGCGCGGCAAGGACCTGATCGCGCGTGAAGTCGATCGCGCGCTCGACGGCGTCGATGCACTCGTCCTGCCGGCGCTCGCGATTCCCGCGCCGCCGTTCGGCGCGGTGACGATGCCGGTCAAGGGCGGGCCGGATGCGGTGCGCACGCTGATGTTGCGGTGCTCGCAGCCATTCAACCTGTCGGGACATCCCGCGATCTCGCTGCCCTGCGGCCGATCGCGAGACGGGCTGCCGATTGGTTTGCAGCTCGTCGGCCACAAAGGCCGCACGCCCGCGCTGGTGCAGGCGGCGCTCGCCGTCGAGGCGGTGCTCGCTTCTTGATCAGGGATTATTTCCACCGCTGGGAGCAGGAGCTCGCGGCCGTCAGCAAGAGCGACAGGCTCGTCCGCCCGTTCGAATGGGGAGAAGACTGGATCGATGAGCTGTCGGCGATCAATGCGCAGCTGACCGCGGAGCCGCATCATCGCGTCTCGCAATGGGTGGACGCGATCATGCGCGACACCGACGCGTTCTATACGCCGGAACCCGCACGCTACACGTTCACCAAGGCTCCCGATATCGTCCGGGCGTCCGGCGAAGAGGGCGTGCTCACGTTCACGAGCGGCTACGCCACGCCGCATCCGGAAAACAACACGGTCGTGTGCCGGTACTTTGCGCCAAACCCGATCAAAAAGGCGAAGGCGGGATCACCGCGGCGCGCCGTCGTCGTGCTCGCGCAATGGAACTCCGATCCCGACGGCCATATCGGCCTCTGCAAGATCCTGCAGCGGCTCGGCATCGCGTCGCTGCGCATCAGCCTTCCCTATCACGACGCGCGCATGCCGCCGGAGCTCACCCGCGCCGACTACATTGTCAGCTCGAACATCGTCCGCACGCTGCAGGTGTGCCGGCAGGCGGTGCGCGACGTGCGGCTGGCGTTGTGGTGGCTGCGCGACCAGGGCTACGCGCCACTTGGGTTGTTGGGGACGAGCCTGGGGTCGTGCCTGTCGTACCTGACCACGGCGCATGAGCCGCTGGTCCGCGCTCAGGCGCTCAATCACGTGTCGCCGTTTTTCGGCGACGTCGTGTGGCGAGGACTGTCGACCGAACACGTCCGTGAAGGACTCGAAGGGCACGTTGACATCGACCAACTGCGCGACCTGTGGCGCCCGATCAGCCCGTGGTCGTTCATCGATCGCCTGCGCGATCGCAGGACGCTGATGGTCTACGCGAAGTACGACCTGACGTTTCCTGTCGATCTGTCGTTGAGGCTCATCGAGGAGCTGAGGAAGCGCGGCATCCCGCTCGACGTCGCGGTCTTGCCGTGCGGTCATTATTCGACCGGCGTCGCGCCGTTCAAATATCTCGACGGCTGGTATCTCGGGAAATTCCTCGCGACGAGACTATAGGTATTTGAGGAGCCGTACGAGAGCGTCGTAGATTGAACCGGCCAGCGACTGTACGAGAGGCGTGACCTCGCCGGAGTCCATCGACTCGGCTACCGTGACCGGATCGGTCAGCAGCAGCCACACCGTGGCTCCCGCAATCACGACGGCAAACAACCCGATGAAGCCGACCAGGCTGAAGAGCCGGCTGGATAACCCTGATGGCTGTCGTTGACGCTTGATGTCCATGAATCCGGACCAGGACGGATCATACCCGCCTTCGCTCGCGCTGCAATATCCCGCGAGCTTCGGCGGGGCAAGCTCCGCATCTTGGATTGGACGGAGATACGGCCCTGGTTGTTCGGCTACAGGACGAGGACGAGCTTCCCGAACTGCTCGCGCGATTCGAGGCGGCGCTGGGCCTCGGCCGCCTCCGCCAGCGGAAACGTCCGATCGACGACGGGACGCAGCTCGCCGGCAAAGAAAAACTGTGAGGCCCGCAACAGTTCCGCCTTCCGGCCCATGTAAGACCCGAGCAGCGAAATCTGCCGCGTGAAGAGAACGCGCAAATCGATTTGCGCATCGTGTCCGGTCGTGGCGCCGCAGGTGACGAGGCGCCCGCAACGCGTCAGGCTCTTCACGCTGCGATCCCACGTCGCGGTGCCGACGTGCTCGAACACCACGTCAACGCCGCGGCCGTTGGTGAACTCGCGCACCTTCGCGGGAAGATCCTGCGTGGTGTGGTTAATCACTTCGTAGGCGCCAAGCTGCCGCGCCTTGGCCAGCTTCTCGTCGGTGCCGGCGGTGGCAAAGACGCGCGCGCCGTGGCGCCACGCGATTTGAATCGCGGCCTGGCCGACGCCGCTGCCCGCGCCGAGCACCAGCACGTCTTCACCGGCGCGCAGCCTCGCGCGCGTAATCAGCATGTGCCACGCGGTGAGGAACGCCAGCGGGAACGCCGCCGCTTCGACCCAGCCGATCGAATCGGGAATCGCGATCAGGTTCTGCACCGGCACGCGCACGATCTCCGCATAGCCGCCGTCGCTGCGATAGCCGAGCACGTCGTACTTCGCGCACTCGTTGTCGCGGCCGTCGAGGCACGCCGGGCAGCGCCCGCACGACAGACCCGGCTGCAGCATGACGCGGCGGCCGGCGCCGAACTCGCCGTTCGGCGTGGAGATCACGTCACCCGCGACGTCGGCGCCCGAGATGTGTGGAAACGGAATCTGCACGCGGTCCATGCCGCGGCGCTGCCAGAGATCGAGATGATTGAGCGCGCAGGCGCGCACGCGGACCAGAGCTTCGCCCGGACCCGGAATCGGGTCGGCCGCGTCTTCGTAGCGGAGGACGTCGGGTCCTCCATGGGTATGAAACCGGACGGCCTTCATCAAATCCCGAACAGGGAACAGCGTTGCAGTCTTACAAAACAATCAAAAGTCGGTCGTCAGCACCTGGTGCGGACCGAGGCCCAGACCCGGCAGTGAAGGGTGAATCTTATCCAAATCTCCGACGATCACGGTGCTCATTTTGGCGGGCGCCAGGTATTGGCGTGCAGCGAAACTGACGTCATCGGCCGTCACTTGCGCAAGGCGTGGCACGAATTCTTCGAAATACGTATCCGGAAGATTGTGCAAGGCGAGTTGTGCGACAGAACGTGCAACCTGGCCGGCGGTCTCGAAGCCGCGCGGATAGCCCTTGCTGAGCGACGCAAACGCCTGCCGCACTTCGTCCAGCGTCGCCGGCCGGGCGTCGGCGATCGCGCGAATCTCGTTGAGGGCTTCATGAATCGCCGGGCCCGTCACGTCGGTGCCGACGCTGGTCTGCATCACGAAAGGGCCGATGCCGCGGCGCAGGTTGAAGCCGGTGCGCACGCCGTAGGTGTAGCCTTTTGATTCGCGCAGATTCAAATTCAAGCGGCTCACGAACTCGCCGCCGAGGATGGTGTTGAGGATCAGGAGCTTGTGATAGTCGGGCGTCGATCGCGGCGCGCACGCATGGCCGATGCGCAGCTCCGATTGCGCGGCGCCCGGCCGCGCGATCACGGCCAGCCCGGCGCTCGGTGATGCCGGCGGCGGCGTCAGCGCGGCGGCGCGATCGATCGGCATCGGCGACGCCGTCGGGCGCCACCCATCGAACATCGTCGCGGCGATGTCGAGCAATTCATCTTCGGCGCGATCGCCGACCACGACCAGCGTCGATCCGTCCGGCGTGAACATCGCGGCATGCAGCGCCCGCGTCACATCGACGGTCAGCGAGGTGAGCGCGGGCTCGGAGCCGAGCGACAAGTGTCCGTAGGGATGCGAGTCGTAGAGCACGCGCGCGAACGCGCGCTCGGCAATCGCTCCCGCGTGATCCTTCATCTGCTTCAACCGTTCGAGCCGCAGGTTGCGGATGCGGTTGAAATCGTCGTTCGCAAGGTTCGGCGCCGTCACGATCTCGTGGATCAGTTCCAGGCCGGTCTCGAAAAACCGATCGAGCGTGGTCACGCTGACGACCACGGCATCCATGCCGACGTCGATGTCGAGCTCGCCGCCAATGCGCGCGACGCGATCGGCAATCTCGAGCGCCGACTGGCCCTTGCTGCCCTCGTCGAGCAGGCCGGCGGTGATCGAGACGAGCCCGTGACTATCGGGCGGATCGACAGAGGATCCGCCAGGCACCAGCAACACCATCGAGACGATCGGCACCGCTCGATGCCGCACCGCGCGCAGCTCGAGGCCGTTCGGCAACGACCGGCGCGCGATGCGCGGGAAGCGAAAGGGGCGATCCGCTCCAGGGACCGGCAACCGGGTGCGATCGACCGTCACGACACACGCACCTCGGCGGCCCCCGGCAACGCGAGCTCGCGGCGCCCCCGAGGTACGACGCTAAGCGAGACCGACGGCGCCGTGACCAGCCACCGCGTGACCGCGGCCGCCGCGCCGCTGCTCGTCACGTCGAAGTAGCGCTGGCGATCGGCGTCGAAGTAACCGGGATTGCCGACCCACGTGTTGTAGGCATTGAGCTGATCGCCCTTGCCGCCGAAGCCGCCGATGGTCTGCAGCCGGTAGATGAATTGCGCCTCGGTCTGTGCGATGCCGCGCTCGATCTCGGCGACGGTGGGCCCGCTGTTGCCAAGCTCCATCACGGTGGTGAGGATCGCGGTGTTCAATTCCGGCAGCGCGACTCCCGCGGCGGCGGTGCAAGCGATCTGGAACATGCCGCCCATCTCGCGCGAATTCTGATACGCGGACACATCGGTCGCGACGCGGCGCTCGTAGACGAGCGTCTTGTAGAGCCGGGATGTCTTGCCGTGCGCGAGCACGTCAGCCACGATGTCGAGCTCCGCATCTTCAGCCCCGAACATCGCCGGCGAATGCCAACTGAGATAAAGCCGCGGCAACTCGACGCGATCTTCCATGACGAGGCTCGCGTTCTCCGCCAGCGTCGCAGCCACGCGAACGCGATCGACTGTGGGACCCGCAGGGAGGCTGCCGAAGTACTGCTCGGCGAGCTCGAATGCCTGCTCGGTCTCGACATCACCCGCCAGCGACAGCGACGCGTTCGCGGGGTGATAGTAATTCTGAAAAAACTCGCGCACGTGATCGAGCCTGGCGGCGCGGATGTCCTCGGCGGATCCGATCGTCGGCCAGTGATACGGATGTTCCGGCGAAAACATCGCCGACGACAGCGCGATGCCCGCCAGCCCGTAGGGCCGGTTCTCGTAGTTCTGACGCCGCTCGTTCAGCACGACGTCGCGCTGATTGTTGAACTTCTGATCGGTGAGCGCCGGCAGGAGGTAGCCCATGCGATCGGACTCCATCCACAGCGCGAGATCGAGCGCGCCGGTCGGCACCACTTCCCAGTAGTTGGTGCGATCGACGTTGGTCGATCCGTTCAGCTGGCCGCCCGCGCGCTGCAGCGGCGGGAAGTAGCCGTGATCGTGGTGCTCCGATCCTTCGAACATCAAGTGTTCGAACAGGTGGGCAAACCCGGTGCGGCCCGGACGCTCGTTCTTCGAGCCGACGTGATACCAGATGTTGACCGCGACCATCGGCAGCTGATGGTCTTCGTGGATGATGACATCGAGGCCGTTCGACAGCGTGCGCTTGGAGTAAGGGATCTGCATGTGTTCTACGGAGCCTCTTCAGCCTGGGCGGGGGAAAGCCGCGGTGGCTGGAGGCGGGCCATGGCGATGGCGCCCAATACTGGACCTGGAACCAGCAAGAGCGATGCCCATTGCCAGCTGGTCGCCGCGGCGAGGCGCGGCAATAACTCGATCGTCACCATCGTGAGCAGAAAGCCGACGCACGTCTGCAAGGTCAGCGCTGTGCCGACGTGATCGCGGGGCGCATGCTCGCTGACTAAGGCTGAGAACTGCGCCGAATCGGCGACGACCGAGAAACCCCACAGCACGATCAGCGCGTACAAGAGCGACGGCGAGCGCCCGTAGACGACCAGCGTCAGCGCCGCGCACGCCGCGCTGCACAGCATTGCCCACATCGCGACCCGAGCTCTGCCGATGCGATCGGCGATGAACCCGGCAAGCGCGCATCCCACTGCGCCGCTGCCGATCGCGACAAATGCCGCGAGCGAGCCCGCGCCGGACGCGTTCGCGACGCCTGACGCGGCGAAGCTTGCCGTCGCGAACACCGCGATCCACGTCCACATCGCATAGAGCTCCCACATGTGTCCCAGGTAGCCCAATGTGGCGAGCCGCGCGCCACGACTGGCCAGTACGTTCCTGATCGCGTGCGGATCGAACGGCGCCGTCGGCGCGACGAACGGGCCGTCGCGAACGATCAGCACCACGAGCGTGCCGCCGATGATCGCGAGACCCGAGGCCAGCAGCATCGGGTTGCGCCACTCGGCGCCGAACAGCGCGGTGAGCAGGTGCGGAAACGCCTTGCCGAGCGTCAGCGCGCCGATCAGCAGGCCGAGCGCGAAGCCGCGGCCGTCGCGAAACCATCCCGCCGCGATCTTCATCGCTGGCGGATACACCAGCGCGAGCGACGCGCCGGTCAGGAATCGCAGGCCGATGACGACCGCGCCGCTCGGCGCGACGAGCACCGCGGCATTCGCGGCCGCGCCAACAATCGAGCCGATGAACATCAAGACCCGGGCATTGAGGATGTCGGCGATGTTCGACAGGGCGCTGAGCAGCGTGCCGACCACGAAGCCGGCCTGCACCGCCATCGTCAGCCACGCGGCGTGTGACTCGGAGATGTTGAACTCGGCGATCAGGAGCGGCGTCACCGCCGTGGCCGAAAACCACAGCGTCATGCCGAGGAACTGCGCCAGCGACACGACAGCGAGCATCTTCCACGCGGACGCGCTCGTTGCCGCCGTCACTACCTGACCTGGATCAGAGGAATCTTTCCCTTGTTGGCGGCGATGGCCTTGTGCGCGTCGATCGCGAGCTGCGACATCACCGTTTCGGCCAGATCCATGAACGACTTCGTTCCGGCGGAATCAGGCTCGGCGATCACGAGCGGAATGCCGCGATCGCTGCCGACGCGAATCGGCTGGTACAGCGGCAAACGGCCGAGGAATGGAATCTCGATTTGATGCGCCACCTCCTCGCCGCCGCCGTGACCGAAGATGTCGGCGTGGTGATGGCAGTTCGTGCACTCGTAAAAGCTCATGTTCTCGACGAGGCCGAGCACGGGAATTTTCAACTTCTGATACATCCGCACGGCGCGGCGGGTGTCGGCCAGCGACACCTGCTGCGGCGTCGTCACGACGATCGCGCCGGCGGCCGGCACCGTTTGGCTGAGCGACAGCGCCACGTCGCCGGTGCCGGGCGGCATGTCGACGACGAGATAGTCGATGTCTTTCCACGCGACCTCGCGGCAGAACTGCTGGATCGCGCTGTGCAGCATCGGCCCGCGCCAGATCATCGGCGCTTCTTCCTGCGTGAGAAAACCCATCGACACGACTTGAATGCCGTACTTCTCGGCGGGCCTGATCTTCTTGCCGTCGGATTCGAGCTGCGCCTGCAGGCCGAACATGATCGGCACGTTCGGTCCGTAGATGTCGCCGTCGAGCACGCCGACGCGGGCGCCCATCCTCGACAGCGCGACGGCAAGGTTCACGGCAACCGTCGTCTTGCCGACGCCGCCCTTGCCGGCGCCGACCGCGATCACATTCTTGACGCCGGGCAGTGGCGGCTTGCCGTGCTCGGGCGCCGACACCGACTTCACGACGAACCTCGTCGAGACGTCGACATCGGTGACGCCGGGCAGCGCGCCGACCGCTTCGCGCACGCGCGCGGCGAGCGCATCCCGCTTCGACGGCGACGGCGTCGCCGCTTCGATGGCCACCGCGACGCGGCCGCCATCGACCGAAATGTCCTTGTCCTTGACGAACTTGAGCGTCACCACATCGACGCCGATGTCCGGGTCCGTGACGCCCTTCAGCGCATCCAGGACCGTTTGCGGGGTCATAAGAAATTCAGCTTACCATGCGCATGAAATTGGTAAACTCGGCGCCTCATCCCCAACTCGAAGGAGAATCAGATGGCCGATGCGACGCCCGGTAGTGCGCCCTCGAGCAACCGCAATGTAATGATCCTCTTGTCCTATCTCTGGCTGCTGGCGCTCGTGCCGCTGCTGACGGAGAAGGACGACAAGG
>Ga0193741_1000489_pt1 | contig 11711 bp, 8 predicted proteins | sample L2s2metaG_FD_143059 | JGI IMG/M metagenome (GOLD analysis project Ga0193741, IMG submission 143059) | Soil microbial communities from a riparian zone of the East river system, Colorado, United States - L2s2 | ecosystem: Environmental > Terrestrial > Soil > Riparian zone | place: USA: East River...
TGGGCATCGCTGACACGATCTAGGTGTACGACTCTCCCGGGCGGAGCCTCATACTGCTTCATGAGATATTCAAGGCGCCCATCTGCAAACCATCCAGATAACACAAGCCGCAGGTCCGGGCGAGATTTCCAGGCCAGTCTCATCGTCTGAAACAGCAAGTCGTGCCGTTTGTGAGGCCAGCTGTTGGCAGGATAGAAAACATAAGGAGGGATGACCTCAGGCATCAACGGGGGAAGTAGTCCCTGATAAATATCTCCCGCCAAAGGAATCACTGCTACCTGATCTGAACGAAGCCCAAGATGGTACTTCAGTCTTTCGCGAGCGTGTTGAGAAAGCGTAACAATCACACTTGCCTGGCGGAGATCTTCATATCTTCTGCGGCGTCCCTCCGCTTCGGCAGGGGAAAACAATTCCGGCATGTCCAACGCCAGGGCATCAGGCATGGAAACAAGATGTGGAACATCGGGATAAGGATTCTTCTCCCCACAAAAAGGGAACTGTCCAAACAAAGGGCTAACGATAAGATTGGGATGGAGATGATCAAAGACGGGAGAAAAACCCTCATCCGGAAGGAGAGGAATGACCTGCAAACCAGAACGCCCTAGCCACTCATGAAATAGAGTTGCAAAGCGCCATCCAACCGCGAAATATACATTCATGCGCCCTGCAGCGTGGTACTCCGCCAACAGGTCACTGACTAGATGAGCCACCCGGCTCATCCCACCGTTGCGCGGTGGATCCAATTCAGCCAGATTTACAAGAACCGTTGAAATTTGCGAATTCATTGTGAAGGACCTCGTAAAAATCTTCGCATAAGATTAAAGACTCCCTATCGTTTTTTGCCTTCCAATTGCTGGCTTAATTTGTTTATCACTTGGAGTCGCTCCGCGGATTCTTGCTTCAGATAGTCGATGGCTTGCAATCTTGCCTCCGATTCTTTCTGGAACATTTCCGTACGTTCATAGAGATCCAACAAAGCTAATATCAATCGCCCCCTGGGTGTGGACTGTAATTCGGCGTCGCGTTGCTCCCTAGATATGGCTCCAAAGGGTTGGCGGGAGACGAGGAGGAACATGTCGTAATCAAAGATGGGCGGTTCGAATACACAGTATTCGGCCCCAAGTCTGTGGAACATTTCCCGGGCTGCTCGCTGGCTAAATAAAAGCAAGTGTTCTTTAATCAATAGATTCAAAAACCGATCGTTCTTAGCCGTCATAGTAACATAAGTGGTCCCTTCTATGTAATTAGGTGTCTGAATCAAAAGCAAACCATCCGGTTTCAGCAAGCTCAGCGCGTGTTGCATTGTGCTGAGTGGATCGGGCAAATGTTCGAGAACATCAAACAATGTGATCACGTCGAGTGATCCGAGAGGAATCGATTGCTTTTCCAACGATCCTTGAAACATTGGGATATCAAAAGCCTGACGGGCATAGTTCACGATCCATGGACTGAGCTCCAGTCCGCTGGCATCAAAACCACATTGACGCATCAACGCGACGAAGCCACCATGAGCACAGCCGAGTTCCAGAGCCTTTCCGGGAGGAAGGCGATACTTGAGCAAAGTCCTCAGCCAGTATGTATTTCGTTCGCCCAGATCATCACGTGTGCGGGTCGGCAAGTCCGGAAAGCCATAATCTTCCACCAGATGCCTGAGATAATAATCGCGGCTATAGAGCTCGCCTTCATCTTTCACCTGAGCAAGAGATTCATCCGGCCAGTATTTCAAGACCAGTGTGCCACAGGCCGCGCATAGATAATAATCATCCGAGAAATTGGAAAATTGGTTACTTCCACACCAGCACTGCTGAGTTTCAGGCATCGAATGGCTCCTGCGGATTAAGGTTTGCGAACGTGAAAAACCACGCCGAGGGAAGGCGCTGAAGGAGGGGTAAGTTCGAGCAACCCATCCAGGATTTTCAAGGCCCCGCTGTTGAAACTAGAAAGTCCTTGAAAATGCCCATAAAGACTGCTTCCAAATTCAAATTGATCGTGCGGAATATGCCAGAGTTCATCGAACAGTAAAAAGATAGAACCAACAGGGTGAGGCAAAACCGGAATATATTCCTCCACTACCATGCCACCGGCTGTGATATGTTCCATCCATGTTTCAATGGAAAATGGGTTTGAAAGATGATGGTACTCCTCATATCTATTCTGGACTTGCTTCGCTAAATCGTCCGCTTTTACAAGTTCAAGGAATTTTTTAAGGGGTGACAGTCCCACGAATTTATCCGTAACAACGCTGAAAAGGGCCGCACCGTTTTTTCTCAGGACGCGATGTGTCTCGCTAAGCACCTTGTCTATGTTATCCATATGCTCCATAGCACAGTTCGAAAATACACTCTCGAAAGTCTCGTCCTCAAAAGGCAGCCTGTCAGCAGGCGTTTCATACACTTCGCGATAGACAGTGGACTCTTTCGCCAGTTCAACCGCGCGAGGGTCAACATCCACACCCCATACTTGTTTGATGCGGGGAAAACAGAGCTGGAAAAACCGGCCGTCTCCACAACCCAGATCGAGCACTGGCTCCTTTAAAGCGTAATGGCGGTATGCTGCTACTTCCCAGGCCCGCCAGAGTGAGAGCGGCAGGATATACGGATACAAAGCGTTCGTTTTCCTGAAGGAGGATAAAATTTCTCGTTTCGTTAATGAGCGTCTGTGGACAGTCATGATACCTCGCTACAAACCGCGCCTGGGCAGCCTTTTTATCAAATCCAACCACGAATCCAACTTATCCAAATTAGCATCCCATGAGTAATGCTTCTTAGCATGTGCCGCAGCTCGTATCGCTACATCCGCATAACTTTGCGGGTCGGAAATAATTTTCAATATGGCACGAGCCAGATCATCATCGCCCTCGCCAACCAATGCATGCTCGTCAGGCTTCAATGAAAGGCCTTCCAGTGCTAAGGGCGTACAGACGATTGGCACACCAATACTGGCAGCCTCTAACACCTTATATTTCGTTCCGCTGCCAGTAAGCAATGGAATGCAGGTTAAGGTTGCGATGTCCAGGTATGGTCTTACATCAGGCACCGAACCAGTCACAATATTCAATTTGCCATCTGAAAGTTTTAACAGTTCAGGGCTTGGACTTTGACCGACAATCCACACTCGAGCATCCGGGAAATCTTTGCGCACCAATGGCATGATCCGTTTGACCAGGCGCTGGGCCGCCTCGTCGTTTGGCCAATAGCCGAGGCTGGCAGTAAAGACAATTTCCACCTGTCCGGTATGGATACGAGATTTGAAAGAAAAATACTCTGTATCCACGCTATTATCCAGGGCCAGAATTCGTTTCGGCTCAAAGCCATATTCTGAAATATAAGTCTGTTTATCAAGTTCGCTAACCGCGATGATACCATCATAATACTTAAGGGTGTCCCTTTCAAAGGCTTCCGCGCGCCTGGCTTCCAATTCCATCGCTTTACGCGCCGCAAAATCTGCCTGTGATTTTGCCATCCGGCTTAGCCGGACTTTTTCCACATCATATGACGACAAAATCACACGCGTTTCAACGGGAATGCGGGGCCGCTGAAGTACCAAAGGGTTAAGTTGTGGGCCGATGAACAAAAAATCAGGTTTTCTTGTTTTCAAAACCTCATACAGACATCGGATAACATACGCCGCATTAAGACGAAAGAAGGGAGACACATCCGCATGGTAGGCTGATCCTTCCATGGCCGGAAATTTTTTCGTTCTGAATCGAGCCGCCAAACCGGTTCGTATTTCAACAGTTAAGGCCTTTTCATCCGTCAATTCAGGGCAACAGCTTTTCAAGAACGATGGAGAATATACTGTTCGAATATACTGTCTGAGATGGTCAATGCGGTTGTTAAGAACAGGATCCGTTAGTGCAAAGAAATCCACTTCCGCGATCGAACACAGCTTTCGCAAGATATGAAAATCTCTTATTTCGCCGCCGGATTGGCCCGGATGATATGGGTATAAGAATCCACAGTAGCCGATATCATACTTTCTATTTCTAGTATCAACTTGATAATCGATAATTTCTCCGCGCACAGGCGACCTGGGCAGCAACGATTGAGCAGTTTTCTCACCGAGTTTTTTTTCATTGCGCACGACTACGTTTTCCGGATTAATGAGGCTGGTAATTACAACAGACTGAAGCATTAATTTCAAGGGATAATACTTGCGCCTATAGCCTCCGACATGGCTGTTGAAGAAGTAGTTTACAAACTGATCTAGAACACCTTTGAATTCCTTTGTACGGACATCCGGCCAAAGGGGGCGACTAAAACGATAGAGTTCTACTAAAAATCTGTACCAATGACTGGTTTTAGAGTTCGTATGAATACGATAAAAGGCCAACGTCTTTTCAATTTTTTGAAACTCTGATATTTGTCGGAGACGCCAAAAATATTCAAAGTCAAATATGAATTGATAAGAAGGATTTAAGTCCCCAACCCTTTCCAGTAAAGTTCGTCGAAAATACACGGTCGGTTGGGGAATAGAATGTACATACGTCCAGTAGTACGGAACCTTTGAGAGGGGCTCCAACCGCCCATAATACAACGCCGTTTTTTGATAGCCGTGATCAACCAAAAATGGCTGATCGTTTTCATCAACATAAAGTGCATTCCCGAACACCACATTCGTCGAGGGATGCTCAACAAATTCTTTGGCGACGTGCCATAGGGCTCCCTCGGCCAGCATATCGTCGGAATTAAGCCAACCGATAATATCACCGCTGGCCCGGGCAAAGCCTTTGTTGATCGCATGCGCAGGACCCTGATCAGGTTCCGAAGACCAATGTGTTAAATAGGAGGCATACTGCTTGATCACATCTACACTTCCATCCGTAGACCCTCCATCATGGACAATAATTTCAAGAGATGGATAATCCTGTTGTACAATACTTTCTAATGTTCTTGAAAGAAATTCGGCCTGATTGAAAGAAGGGATAATAATGGAAATTTTCGGGAGACGACCGGCCAAATGTCTTTTTTCAGCACGGAAGGTGCTGTCAGGAATCGGAACAAAGACCGCGTTCCCCCAATCCTGATGAACCGGAAATGGATCCTGTACACCCCAGCGAGCATTCATTTCGTTCTGAACCTGCTTCATCGGCTGATGGACTAAAAGGCGGACATCGCCGCGATCCTGACTATGCCGGAACAGGGGCTGGAAAATATAAAATACCGTATCTCGGATATGTTCCTTGCCGGCGTATGGCTGTAACAAGTTCATCAATTCAGCACTATTACCTTCATCAAGTTTGAGCAAGGTATCCAGAAAATAAAACGCAGCTCCAAGCGTCATTTCTTTTCCAGCGTGTTGGTTCCCAAGAGCAATCCATTCCCGTATTCGTTTGATTTTCTCCGGGACTGTTTCAGTTTCGGCATCTGCCCGACCCACAGCCAGAAATTCATTAATGACTACCGCTCTGCGGTAGTCTAACACTCGAATGAATAGGTCCAGATCCAGGGCGAAACGCAAATCCGTGCGAAGACTACCCGACTCAAACCACGCCTCACGGGAGATAAAAGCTGACGGCTGAAGTATATGATCGAACCCTTCGCGCAACATATCCAAGGATAAGGCAACATGCCTCGGACAGAATGGTTTGAACTCGCCATTCTTGTATCTGAACCCATTTCCCACATAAAGGCCATAGCCGGGATGTTTCAAGCAGGCGCGTGACACTGTCCATAATGCTCCGTCCATATACCGATCACCGGGCTTGAGCCAGGCAACCAATTCGCCTGTACAATGTTGAGCGCCCTGATTAATAGCGGCAGCTCGCCCGCCATCTGACATGTCGTCCCAACGCTTGACTTGGCAATCATAGTCTTGAGCAATAGACAGCGACTGATCCGTCGAGCCACCCTCCATGAGGATGATCTCAAGGTTTGGGTACTCCTGTTCAACAATACTATCTAGAGTATCTTGCAAGAACGGACCCTGGTTATAAGAAGGGATAATGATGCTGATCTTAGGTAAATGCTTGACCATCAATTGACCCATACTTCAATAAATCACAGATTAGACGACTTCTGCAGCTTCACCGATTTCAGTTTTATGATAACCCGTTATGACGAAAACCATGAACGAATCATCAAATAAACCAGGACCTGTCAGGAATATCCTAGAAATTTCATGGTGTTGCCATGAGTCTCAAAAAGCATGGTCATCTGCTCGTCTGAAAAATGCAGTTTCCAATCGTCCGGATCGCCCTTCCTTACCAAGTGACTACTCAATGATTGAAAGTATGAGAAAGAAGGCACGCTCTTTCCCATAACGGGAAGACCCAGCCACTCGCCAATTTTGCGCCCATATTCCTCTTCATGCCCAAAAAGGCCCTCGTAAGACAAGCGAAAATACTGATTCCCGAGCGAACTCACAGCATTGAGCCATTTTTGGTGATAATCACTCCAGGCCCCGAAAGGAACCCTGCCGGTTAACACATCTTCCAGAGAGTATCTGGGCTGAAAATTGGTGTTGAGAAATAACCTGAAGGGAACTCTCCCGGTTAACACATCTTTCAGAGAGTATCTGGGCTGAAAATTCCTGTTGAGAAATAAATAGTATGACCAGATGCTAGCGCCAGGATGACGTACAATTTGCACCACTTTTTCTCCAGGAAAGTATTTCTCATATGGCAGGAGATGGGTTTTCAGAAAATAGACCTCTTCATCAGCAGCCAGGGCTTCTCTTATAGCTTTTCTTTGCACAATCGACTCTAATCCCCCTTGTTTTAATCCCATATGAAAATGAGAGGATAGCTCATGACGGTAAAGAACGAGGAGCGATCGCAACTCATCCACTCTAAGGGGCCTCAAAGCCGGGAACAATTCAACCTGAATACCATAAGATTTATAAGTTGAAGATGAATACTCTTCCATTTCGACAGGTTTATCATAATAAAGGTGAATATCTACTGGTAATACGCCCAGTATATTAGCTACGATAGTAATTAACCAGAAATTTCCACTTCTTGGATAGGATGAAAGATACACAATCACGACAAGTTTCCTTTTTAGATATTCATGATAGGAACAAATCCAATCTACCTCTCCTGCAGGAATAAAAATCGATCATTTCAACTGCGTTTGGGCGATAAAACCAGTAGACTCATTTCTCGGCATGCTAAGAAAAGTTTACTGTCCGACCACATATACCTCCACTGTGCCGTCCAGATTCGCTATACCATGATGGGTCATATACGGAACGCCCTTTTCCCGCAGTAAAGTCACGCTGAAGGGGCCCAAATTTGGGACATGACAGATGCGAGTATAATGCGCGGGCAGCTCCTCGGGAGGAAATTTTCTGCGGTGCATATAATCTTCCCATGATATCGCTGCCAATCCTACTTCAAACGTGTATACCTCCTGCTCTATATCAAGTACAATTTCCTGACGAAAACGGACTTTACTGCCAACTGGCAGGACACGCGGCAATGACGCCTCTTGTTGCAGCGTGTTTTTGCCATGAACAATGATGCCTTTGCCATTTTGCAGGACGATGCCGCTGATCGGGATATCCAGCGTCTCCTGAATAGTGAATTCATAGAAAAATACAGCCTTTTCACCGTATGAGAAAGAGAGGCACGGACGACCGGATGCATCGCAAACAGCTACGCCACTGCAATACGCCTGACCATTCGAAATCTGCGTAAATCCCGAGATATCCATAAACGCGTTTTCCTCTGGCCAGAAATAACCGGCATTTTCAAGAACAGGGGCTGGAAATGACATTCCCGTTTCTGGTGACTTGCTTCGATGCCTGTTGTGTCCCTCCTCCTCCAGCAGGTAATAATGCTTTACGGCTTCAACTGCTTTGCCATAAAAAAAAGGCTTTCCATGATCCAGCAGCACGGCCCGCTCACAAAATTGTTCAACATCCCCCATGCTGTGTGTCACTAGAATAATCGATACGCCGCGTCCACGCAGCTCGGCTAAACGCTGGTAGCATTTCTGCCGGAAGAAGACATCTCCAACGGCAAGCGCCTCATCAATTAATAGCAGATCGGCATCCAACCCGGTGGTTACGGCAAATGCCAAACGCACGAACATGCCGCTCGAATAGAATTTTACCGGCTGGTCAATATAATCGCCGATCTCGGCAAACGAAATAATCGAATCGATTTTTCCTCTCAATTCATCAGAGGAGATTCCCAGGATCGAGGCGTTTAGCTCGATATTTTCACGACCTGTATAATCTGGATTAAAACCGCTTCCGAGTTCCAGAAGCGCGCCCACCCGGCCCGTACAGAATATAGTACCTTCGGTAGGCGCGAGCGTGCCTGCGATCATTTGAAGGATGGTACTTTTGCCGCTGCCGTTTTTCCCGATGAGGCCCAGCATTTCGCCTCGCCGAAGCTCAAAATTTATATTTTGCACGGCCAAAAATGTATGGCCATAGCTTTTCCCTAAGCGCCAGAGCAGCATATGTTTAAGTCTGTCGCGCGGGTCATCAAACAACTGATATTGCTTACCGACTCCTGTAAGCGATAAGACTATATCAGAATCGTTTTGACCAGTTGGTATCGAAGCCATCCTATCTTTGTCCGCAACAATTTCTGTCATCACATGATATCGGAAAACGCCTTCCTGGTAGCCGAAAACCAGGCAAAGCCCAAAATCGCAACAAATACAGAGACCACTGATACCGTTCCCCAAGCACGCCAATCAATGAATTCATTCCAAATTAATACACGCCTGAAACTATCGATGATCGATGATAATGGATTCAAAATTACTAAGAATCTTAAAGCGTTTGGGACGCTATCCGCTGAATAAAAAATGGGGGTCATAAAAAAAAGAATTTGCACGATTACTGGAATTGCCTGACCGATATCGCGCACAAAAACACCAAGAGAAGATAAAAACCATGCTAGTCCTAACGTAATGAGGATGAGAGGAATATAAGCAAGAGGCAGCAGGAGGGCTGTCATTGGGAGTGAATGAAGCACAAGCAGGCATCCAATCAGAATTAAGACTATATTTATCAAGCTGGTGATGAAGGCTGCTCCAACCACCACGACCGGGAGAATTTCCAGGGGAAAAACGACCTTTTTTACATAGTTCGGGACTGCCAAAATCAACCCAGGTGCCCTGGTTATTACACTGGAGAAAAAATTAAATGCGGTTAATCCAGCAAAAAGGATTAGAGCAAACTCGCCTTGTGGGGTCTCTGGCCCTGCACTGGTGGACCATTTCGCCTGAAAAACCACTGAAAATACAAATGTGTAGATCAAAAGCATCACTAATGGCACGATCACAGGCCAGAGCACACCAAGGAAGGAAGATTGATATGTTGATTTCACCTCTCTCTTTGTCAGGTTCCAAATGAGTTCGCGGTTTTTATAAAGACTGCGAACGATATGAATTGGATTCAACAAAGAGAAAAGGCGCATTCGTTTTGAAAGGGATGGTGTTTTTTCTGATGGGATCGTAATCATAAATTTTGCTATCCAGATCTTTATGAACTGACACTCAATGATTCCGTTCGAACTTTCAATCGCTCCATATCGGCATCTACCATCATTTTGACCAATTGCTTGAAATCGACCCTTGGTTCCCAACCCAGCACCTGCCTGGCTTTATCTGGGTTCGAAACCAAGAGGTCCACCTCCGCCGGGCGATAGAAACGCGGGTCCTGTACAACAAAATCCTCATAATCCAGACCCACATGGCTGAACGCCTCCTCGCAAAACTCCCGCACGGAATGAGTCTCACCGGTCCCGATCACAAAATCATCAGGGCTTTCCTGTTGAAGCATGTTCCACATGGCTTCAACATAATCGCCGGCAAACCCCCAATCACGCTGTGATTCAAGGTTGCCAAGACGCAACTCCTTCGCAAGACCAAGCTTGATGCGTGCTACACCATTTGAAATCTTTCGGGTGACAAACTCGAGACCCCGTCGCGGGCTTTCATGGTTGAACAGAATGCCAGATACTGCAAACAGCCCAAACGACTCGCGGTAGTTGACGGCAATGCAATGTCCATATACTTTTGCAACCCCGTACGGACTGCGTGGATAAAAGGGAGTAGTCTCTTTCTGCGGGACTTCAAGCACTTTCCCAAACATTTCGCTGGAAGAAGCCTGATAGAACCTGATCTTGGGGTTAACAAAGCGAACCGCCTCCAGCATACGTGTCACACCGAGCGCAGTGACATCCCCGGTCAACGCAGGTTGGTTCCATGATACTGGCACGAAGGACTGTGCAGCCAAATTGTATACTTCTGTGGGTTCATGATCTTCGAAAATGGAAAGCAAAGATCCCTGGTCTGTCAGATCACCTTGAATGACCGCAATATCATCCAGGAGATGATGTATGCGCTCATGAGTCACAGTGCTGCTACGACGGACCATGCCCACAACACGATAGCCTTTCGAGAGCAATAATTCAGCCAGATACGAACCATCCTGTCCTGTGATACCAGTGATAAGTGCAGTGGGCATTGTGGTCTCCTTATATGAAAAATGAGCTTCTGAATCTTCAAATTAAGATAAGATTGAGTGTCAAGCGAAAGGTAGACCCCGCCTGTTGGAGCAACAGCCCATGGGCTGCAACTTGAGTCCTATGCAATAATAGAGTGAAATGTATCCATCAATCAATGTAAATTACTCTATTTGTTGTCATATAAATGCTATCTTCAGTGCTCATTCTTCAGTGCTCATCTGGTAATCTTGCCCAACCACTTTCATAATAGCTCCGTTAGGTGTTTCACCCAGGCGAATACCTGCTTCAATGCAAGTCAAACGTAAGATATCAATTGCTTCATCATCCCCTTCAAGATAGACCTGTTTAATACCCTTTTGCTGTAGCTCCACCACTGCTGCTTTTGCCTTTTTGCGAAAATTGCCATATACCTTGAGAGAGTCACGTGCATAGGACATGGCACGCTGCGTGACTACAGCCATCCCATCGGACGTGAGATCATATTTCAAGCGAGTTCGATCCAAGTGAGAAACCTTCACCCAACCACGATGGATCAGTCGCTTGATGTACCAGTTCACGCTGCCAACAGCAATCCCCAGGCGCTGGGATAAACTCGCCTGGGTCACCATCGGATCCTGTTCGATCTCGTTCAGGAGGTCATATTCGTGCTGCTTAATATCAGACATAATCGAGCATTCAGTTTCTGAATTCTCGCACGGAAAACCCATCCTGTCAAGTGAAATGTATAATCAAATGCATCAAAAGTAAAAATGTGATTTCTATCCTGTTTCAATAGAAGATCGTAAAGCGGTTGTAATCAGATCGCTTTCCTTTGAAATAGAGCATGCCTCATCCAAAAGATGAGGCATGCTCGTTAACCAGATAAATTGCAGTGATTTGCCTTATTCAATTTGGATGGCATCAATATCGATATAAGCTCCCGCCGCCTGCATATTCCAAGTGCATAGTATGATTGCCTTCCATAAACGTTGGGCTGCTGCAGGTTTGCTGCCAGAGGATGGAAGGTGAGTAGGCAGTGCTCCTATAGAATATGATGCGGTTAGGGACGGAAGACGGCAATGTCTGCCTTGCCATCCCCAGTGTAGTCAGCAGCGACCGGGGTAGCAGCAGTGGTGCCAAAGTCGAAGGAACCAAGACCAGAGATGTACCAGGTGCTCATGGCGCCCGGACGGTAGACCGCAAGGTCCACCTTGCTGTCACCAAAGTAGTTAGCAGCGACCGGGATGTCACCGGTGGTGCCAAAGCTGTGGGAACCAAGACCAGAGACGTACCAGGTGCT
>Ga0193741_1000491_pt1 | contig 11690 bp, 12 predicted proteins | sample L2s2metaG_FD_143059 | JGI IMG/M metagenome (GOLD analysis project Ga0193741, IMG submission 143059) | Soil microbial communities from a riparian zone of the East river system, Colorado, United States - L2s2 | ecosystem: Environmental > Terrestrial > Soil > Riparian zone | place: USA: East River...
GAGGTGTTCGTGTCGACGATGTCCTCGGTGTTGCCGAGGACGTTGCTCGCGAGCACGCCGTTCACGAACACCTCGTACATGAGGTCCCCGGGCGATTCGTTGTCGCTGGCGGGATCCCAGTCGAGCCAGGCCTCGGGCGGCGAGGTCTCCGGCGAGAAGCGCAGGTTGGTCGGCGCCGTCGGCGCGACCGTGTCCGTCGCCAGCGGCGTGGTCACGGAGAGCGGGCTGCTCCGGGCGGCGTTCCCGAACGCGTCGCTCGCGATCACCTCGAACGTGTAGGTCGTCGCGGGCGTCAGGTAGAGGAGCGTCAGGCTGCGCTGGTTGAAGAACGTCCCGCCGTGCGCGACCCCGTTCACGAGGAGCGTGTAGGACACCTGCGTGAAGACGTCGCTCGACGACGTCCAGGAAACCCCGATTCGGGTCGGCCTGATGTAGTTCGAGCTGACCACCGGCGGCGGGCTCGGCGGTGTCGTGTCCGGCGGAACCGTAATCGTGATCGAGTTGCTCGCCCCCGACCGGTTGCCGGCGCCGTCGACCGCGATCACGTCGAAGACGTAGGTCGTGTTCGGCTGGAGCACCGCGTACGTGAGCGTCACTTTCGGCGGGTTCACGCGGATGCACCCGACGCCGTTGGTCCGGACGCAGTACCACCAGCTCGACGAGTTGTCCTGCGAGGCGTTCCACGCGAACGAGACGGTCCTGTCCACGGGCCCGGCGGTGATCCGGAAGTTCGTCGGCGCCGTCGGCGGCGTCCGGTCCTTCGGCGGACCGGCGAGCGCGACGTCGGCGAAGACGAGCGAGAGCGCGAGGACCATGACCGCTCGCGCAGCGGTTCGGACGAACATGCGGGTTCCTCCCTCCCCCAGGTCGACACCACTCTACGGTTGCTTACCGCTGGCGTATACGAGCGACGCGTGCGAGCGGTTTGGTGGCGAGCGCCGGCGCGCGATTGGAGCCACGCGCGCCCGCGGTCAGCCGGACGGGATCGGGCCCTGGACGGTGTCGTGCGCGAGCACCGACGCGACCGTTGCCGCCCAAGGCAGCGCTCCTAACGGATCCGTGGGTCGACCGTGAGGGAACACTGAGGGAACTACAGCCCGACCACGAGCGTCCACGCCCGTTCAGGCATTTCCGACAACTTCCCGCCGGCTTGCAGGACTTTCGCGCCCGCAGAACGCCGCTCTGCCCCGCGCTTTCCGTCCGAAGCTGGTAAGGAGGGGGTCGACGGTTCGAGTCCGACAGAGGGCTCTGCAAAAAGGGCCGCAAATCGCTGCTGTTCAGGTCGGCTTGCTCCAGAGCCAACGTGCGGTGGTATGGAGCCGTCTATGGAACTTGACTCCCGCAGGAATCACGAGGACGTCGGGCGCGGAGTGCACGCCGTCGATAGCGCAACTAACTCGGGAGTGGCGCGCACAGTGGCGCGCGGCCCTCATATCGGTGAACTTTTCCCTGCAAATAGGCGCTTCGGCCCGCAGCCTTCGAATCCGTTGGTCGCAGGTTCGACTCCTGCCGGGGCCATCACCTAGGCTTAATTATCGGCACCGAACCGTCGCCTTCCCAGTGAAACAGGAGCTAACGCTCACCTCCATTCGGTCTCTCACTGCCGGACGGGTACGACGTTCCAGCTGGACCGAATGGGGGGCCGGACAACCGTTATTAGGGGGCGTGGCCGGCCCCCGGTGTGTGACCGACCGCGCTACCTCGTAGCTTCGACCGGCCCCATACGATCGCTGGCGGAGCGCCCACGGCCGCTTCGAGTTGACCGCCGCAGGCGAGGGACGACCGCCGAGCAATTGACGGAGCGGCGCCGCGAGGCGGCCGCTCCGTCTTTGTGACTCCAGTTCCGAAGGCGTCAGAGCTCCACGAGCGAAAGGAGCGAGGCGGTGGTCAAGCCCGCAACCACGAGCGCCGCGAGGACGCTGGCGGCCAGGGCGCCAGCCGGCCAGCGGATGGGCCGGGCGGGCACCGTCCGCGCGAGGATGAGCGAGCCGACGACGAGCAGGACCTCGAAGACGGTCGCCAGCGTGTCGGCGAACTCGACCGCTTCGCGCTCGCCCGCGCCCGGTCCGGCCGGAACGCCCGCAGTTCGCGTGACGACCCACAAGGCGACGATGGCCGCGTTGCCGGCGGCACCGGCGAGATAGATGAGGCGTGAGGGAGCGACCACCACCCATACCGCCCAGAGAAGCTGGGCGACAGCGGCGATGATGAAGAACAGCCCCTGACCCCAGTACTCGTCCCAGTGGCCGGGGATGACGACGAAATGGATCACCGCTGCTCCCATCGAGAGGAGCGCGAGCGCGGGACGAAGCACGGGCTCGACGCCGAACTCTCTCGAAGGCTCCGGCGGACCATCCCCCGGTGCCTCGGGCTCGCGCGGGGCAGCGAGCTCGTCCCCGGGGCGGGTGCGGCGCCGGGCGAGAAGCAGGCCGAGCGGGACGAGCCCGGCACCCGCCGTGGAGATGAGGATGCTCTCCGTGATCTTGAGCGATCGGCTTCCCTCATCCGCCTCTTCCTCTTCAGCGTGCTCCTCTTCCTCTTCGGCTGCCTCACCCTCCTCTCCCTCCTCCTCGGCGTGCTCGGCCTCCTCCTCCTCGACGTGACCGTGCGAGGCGTACGCGTTGCCATAGAGGATCGCGGCCGTGGCCACGAGGGCACCGAGCAGGAGCAACCCTCCCGCCTTCACGGTGAGCAGCTCCCCGACGCCGAGCGAGCTGTACAGGCGTCGCGTTCGCGACATCGTCTCTCCCCCTCTCGGTCTAGTGTCGCGCGCAAGGGCGCGCGACGAGCGGTTGCTAGGCCGTGGCGCCGGGCGGGGGACCGCGTTCGCCGTAGCCGAACGCGAGCGCCGGGACGCGTGGTGGGCGCGGCTCGACAGCCGGCGGCAACGAGAGCTCGAACGCCACGAGCCTCGGTCTTCCGCCACGACCGGCGCTTCCGGCCAGGCAGCGCGCGAAGGCAAAGAGAGCCCGGGCGACAGCGAAGGCGGCAAGGGCGAAGGGAAGCTGGAGGAGGATGCCCAGAAAGAACGTCGGCTCGGCTGCAGCCCCATACGGCAGGACCCCCGTAGTGAGGAAACCCTCCGTCAACTCCTGGAGGGCAAAGGCAAGCGGCGGCAGGAGCAGCACGACGAGCAGAAAGCGACGCGAAGGAGGTCGCAGGCCATCGGGTCGAGCGACGAGACCTGCCGTACAGAGGAGAGCGAGCAAGATGCAGAGGGCGATCACGAGCGAGCCGAAGGCGAGATAGGAATGCCCCGTCTCCGCCAGTCCTGAACCGCCGGCATGCGGATGCGGTATGGCCAGGCGGTAGGCGACCTCATGGGCAGAGATCCAGCCCGCAACCGTGAGAGCGAAGACGAGAAGCCACGCAAAGCGGGGCCGCCTTGACACCAGCGCATCGTAACCCGATCGGAGCCCCGCTGTCCGCACCCGCTTCGACGGCCACGCTCGAGCGAACTATTGAACAGATGTTCATCTATGCTCTCTCGCATGAGCCACGGCGTACAAGGGCGAACCGGGTCGGCACCGCTCGACGCGCCGACCGCACAGCAGGTCGCCGACACGATGCAGGCGCTCTCGACGCCGAGCCGGGTGCGCATTCTTGGGCGACTGCGCGAGTCGCCGTGCTCCGTGGGGGAGCTCGCAGAGGCGGTCACGATGGAGCGGTCGGCCGTCTCGCATCAGCTGCGCCTCCTCCGCCACCTCGGCCTCGTAACGAGCGAGCGCCGCGGCCGGAGCATCATCTATGGCCTACACGACCCGCATGTGGGCGTGCTGCTCGAGGAGGCCGTCTACCACGTCCAGCACGTGGGCCTCGGGCTTTCGGCGGACGCCTCCGGGGCCGCAACGGCCTCGTGAGCGGAACACACTCGCACGGTCACGCCCCTCACGACCGCGGCCATGCGCACGGCCTGGTCGACCCGTCGGTACTGCGGTCGCGCGCCGGCCTCCGAGCGGTCGCGCTCAGCCTCGGGATCCTCGGCCTGACCGCGCTCGTCCAGGCCGCCGTCTTCGTCCTCTCGGGCTCGGTTGCGCTGCTCGCCGATCTGATCCACAACGTCGGAGACGCCCTCACCGTGGTCCCGATCGGGATCGCCTTCCTCCTCAGAAGCGAGCGCGCCGAGCGCCTGGCCGGACTGGCCGTCGTCCTCGCGATCTTCGTCTCCGCCTGCGTCGCCTTCTACGAGGCGGTCGCTCGTCTCGTCCAGCCGCAAGACCTCTCGCACCTGTGGGCACTCGCGGCCGCCGGGATGGTCGGCTTCCTCGGCAACGAGCTCGCCGCCCAGGTGCGCCTACGGGCAGGGCGGCGCCTCGACAGTGCCGCGCTCGTCGCCGACGGCCACCACGCGCGCGCCGACGGGCTCGTCTCTCTCGGCGTCGTCGCCAGCGCCCTCGCCGTGGCACTCGGCGCGAGGCTTGCCGACCCGGCCATCGGCCTGGCGATCACGCTCGTCATCCTGCGGATCACGTGGCAGTCATGGCGGACGGTGCAACACCCGACCTCTTCCGGCGGTTAGTGCGCATCCCCAGGATGGGGCTGTGCATTGAGCCGCTGGGACGGAAGGCGAACGGCCAAGATCGCCGCGAGCCCCGTTGTGATCGGGACGGCCGCAATCAGGCTGGTGGAACCAGACGAGCATCGCGACGTCCCGCTCAGCATCAGCCCGGGGATGCCGGCTTCTCGGAATCGATCAACACGAACCGACAGGAGCGCGCTGCAGAGAATCGCCCTCACGAGAGTCAGTGGCTCAAGGCCACTGCGCAGCGCACTGGTCTCTGCCTCCGGCACGGCACCGCGTGGCGAAAAGCACGCCGGAAGCCTCCGGCTTGCGGGGCCCGGGGAAAGAAGAAAGACTTCTCCGTTGAGCCATGGCCAGGGCTCCATCCATTCGGGTCACGTTCGTCTCTCTACTCCTAACCATCGTTGCGCTTGGAGCGCCTGCAGCTGCGTACGCGCACGGCCTCAACGTCGACGACGACCCGAACCGCGCCCTGATCCAGTACGTGATCCTCGGCTTCGAGCACATGGCGCTCGGCTGGGATCACCTGCTCTTCATCATCGGGATGGTTCTCCTGGCCCCAAACGCGAAGACAGCGGCCAAGCTCGTCTCGCTCTTCGTCCTCGGCCACAGCCTCACGCTCCTCATCGCCACCCTCGCCGGCTGGCAAGTGAGCCCGACGGCGGTCGACGTCGTCATCGCGCTCAGCGTCGTCTACGTCGGCGTCCTCGGCGTGCTCGGCGGCCCAAAGAACTGGCAGCTGACCTCATTCAGCGTCTTCGGCTTCGGCCTCGTCCACGGCCTCGGCCTCTCGACCCGCCTCCAGGGGATCGCCCTACCAGAGGACGGCCTCGTCATCCGCATCCTCCTTTTCAACGTCGGCCTCGAGCTCGGCCAGCTCTCGGTGCTCCTCGTCGTTGTCGGGCTCTGGAAGCTGCTCACCCGCGCCGTTCCTCGCGCTCTGATCGCTCAGCGCGTCGCCTTCGGCGCCATGGTGCTCGCCGGCGCCGTCGGGGCGATCATGCTCACGGCCTTCGCAGAGGACGACGGCCAGGCCGATGCCGCGGCTGGGCCGAACTGCGCGGAGAGCCCGGACGAGGAGACCCCGGTCTCGCTCTTCAACCACATCCTCCTCGACGGCTACGTCATCGTCACGTACAAGCCGGAACTCCCACAGGCCGACGTCGACGCCCTCGAGGGATGGATCTTGGAGCGCGACATCATCGTCGCAGCACGGCCCGAGACCGACCAGGAAGAGATGGTGGTCGCATCAACCGTCCGCACCGAACTAGCCTGCTCCCAGCTCAACATCGACGCCCTCACCACCTTCCGTGAAAAGTGGTTCGAGGAGCGACCGACCGAAGGGCGCTGACTCCGACGCGAACGCGTCCGAAGCCAGCGCCTGCAGCCTTCGGATGGGCCGGGCGCACGCTGCTCGCCGCAGCCCTCTTCATCGCAAGCGTCGTGACGTGCACGTTGGCCTTCACGCACCATCAGGCGCACCTCTTCTGGATAGCGCTGCTCCTCGGAGCAGGCTGGGCGTGGGCGCTCGCCGCACGGCCTCAATAACGCATCCAGATTGAGCAGGATGTAGCGCCTCGCCGAGCTCCTAGTAGTCAGAAGGTGGTCCGCCCTACCCGGAGTTCGGCTTGCCACCGGCATTCGGCGGTACACGGGTTCGAATCCCGTATGCGCCATGAAACCTCTCCAGCAGGCGAACCCACTGGCGAACTGGAACTAACCTCCCTGCACATCGGCACTTTCTAGGCGGTCTCGAAAACCGCCGCAATCGTTGTGCTTCGATCGGAAGCCGCTGACGTAGGCCAGCTGGCAGAGACCGCGACCCGCCCGCTGGTCGAGGCCCGTCGAAATCACCCGTGCCTCGAGCCGCAGTGAGTGCATCGCTGAGCCCGCGACGCGGGAATGGCGCGCACACTGGCGCGCGGCCTTCACATTGACCTCTTTTTTCCTGCAAATCAGCATGTCAGCTCTCGGGCTCGAATCCGCGTGCGGAGGTTCGACTCCTCCCGGGGCCATCGCGGCTGTTCATGCGGAATCCCGCTTGTGGTGCGGGTTTGCGGCGGTTCGGGGCGTAGCGCTGCAATCCGCCCGAGACTATGACCTCGTCCACCGCTTCAGCATGAGTCGTAGCCCACCCGTATCCAAGTATCGCCACCGATCAGGCGCTAGCGCGCTCGGGCATTCGCCTCTGAGCGAAACGACGCAGGGCTATCGCCGTCCAGATCGCCTCGACGACGCCGAAGGGCCAGGCGCCCGAGAGGAAGCCGTAGAGGCTGGAGAGTGCGCAGCCGACGGCGAAGGCGAGCACGAAGGCGTTGCCACGGGCCTCGAGCGCGTACATGAGCATCATGAAGCTGAGCGCGGCGACGCCGAACAGCGTGAGCATCGCCTAGTCCTTGGCCTTGGGCGGGAAGCGGTGGAAGCGCGGCGGGATGTAGAACATGAGCCAGTGACCCCAGCGGGTCGTGTTGCACCAACAGCTCGGGTCGCAGTTGCAGACCCAGTTGAAGGGATTTCGTACGCGCTCGCGCCAAGTCCTGCTCATGGCTCGGCTAGCAGGCCGCGCAGCAGCCCTCGCCGCGCCAGCTCTGCACCCCTTCCCTGACCGCGACAGCGGCGACGACGAGGGCCGCGACCGGGTCGAGCCACCAGATCCCGAAGAGGGCGGTCCCGAGCAGGCCGACTAGCACGGCCGCGGCGAGGTAGGCGCAGAGGAGGTTCTGTGTGCCCTCCCCGCGGGTGGCGACCGAGCCGAGGCGGTCGGCGAGTCGGCGCTTGGCGATGCCGAGGAACGGCATGCCGATGAGCGAGGAGGTGACGAGCGCGATCCCGAGCCAGCTCGTCGACGGCTCCTCGGCCGTCCAGAGCTTGTGGATCGCCTCGAAGGCGACGTACGGAGCCAGCAGGAAGAACTGGATCGCGACGAGCTTCTGCGCCCGCTCCTCCGCCGCATGGGATAGGAGGCGCGAGCCCGTGAAGCGCCAGACGATCACGAGCGAGGCGAAGCCTTCGATGAAGGAGTCGAGTCCGAAGGAGATGAGCGCGATCGAGCCTGCGGCGATCCCGGCGACGAGCGCGATCAGGCCCTCGGCTCCCATCCACACGAGCGAAAGCCAGGAAAGCCAGCGTGCCTTCCTCGCGGCCTCGTGCCACTCCGGCGGGCGAGCGGCCTGAGGCGCCGGGAGGACGGTGAGCTCGCGGGTGCTCACGGCGTCACGCTTGCCTGTGGCCCGAGCACGCGCTCGAGCAGCTCGGCGCCGGCCTCGGTCAGCGAATAGAAGACGATCTTGCCCTCGCGGCGCGAGGCGGCGAGCCCTTCCTGCCTGAGCGCGCGAAGGTGGTGGGAGACAAGGTTCTGGGCCCTGCCGCTGATCCAAGCGAGATCGCAGACGCAGAGCTCGCCACCGTCACGAAGCGAGGCGGCCAAGCTCAGGCGCGTCGGATCCGCGAGCGCGCGAGCACGGGCTGCGGCCATCTCCGCTGCCTCTGCGCTTAAGCGCCTGCGGCGGAGCTCCTCGGCCAGCGGAACGTCAAGGCAAAGAACGTCGCAGTGGTCGTCGGCCACAGCAACATCCTAACGAGCGTTGATGTGTTTCGCCGCGACCGGTCGCTATGCCGGTGGCTCGGGGGCGCCCATGCCGAGGAGCTCGTCGCCGTCCCGTTCTTGATCCTCGTTGAGCGAGCGCACGGGGAGTCCGGCCGACTTCCACGCGTCGAAGCCGCCGACGATGTCGGTGGCGTGCGCGCAGCCCAGCTCGCGCAGGCTCGCTGCGGCGAAGCTCGAGGAGAAACCTTGGGCGCAGAAGAGAACGAGGCGGCAGTCGAGGGTCGTGATGTGCGGGTTCGTGTAGCCCGAGTCGGGATCGACTCGCCATTCGAGCACCGAGCGAGGAATGTGCAGCGAGCCGGGGACGACGCCATGACGGCGCCGCTCGTCCTGTGAGCGCAGGTCGACGAGAAGAGCTCCGTCGGCCAGCGCACAATGAGCCTCCTCGGGGTTGAGACGAGGGGCGATCCGCTCTTGCGCCTTGGCGAGAAGATCGGCAACCGATCGTCGCACCGGGCGAGGTTGGCTGACCCAGTGGGTCAACGCAACCCAGAGACCACTCGCGGCCGTGAGCACGGCGACGACGGCGATCGCCCAGTCGGCCCCGAACCCGTCAGCGACGACGCCGGCGATGACGGCGCCGACGACGAAGCCGAAGTCGCGCCAGAAGCGGTAGACGCCCACGAGCTGGGCGCGCTCCACCGGCTGCGCGACGTCTGAGACCGCGGCGATCAAGGTCGGGTAGACGAGGGCCGTCCCCGCTCCGAGCAGGATGGCAGCACCGAGGGCAGGCTCGAAGGAGCCGCCGCCGGCGACCAGGAGCGCGAGCGCCCCGGCCTGGACAAGCATCCCCACGACGATCAGCGGCTTTCGGCCGGTGTGGTCGGAGAGCCAGCCGGTCACGAGCTGGCCGGCGCCCCACACGGCCGGATAGACGCCGGCGACGACGCCGACTTCGGTCACGCTTGCGCCGTTGGCGGCCAGGTAGAGAGGAGCGAGACCCCAGGCGAGGGCGTCGTTCAGGTTGTTGACCAGGCCGGCTTGCGAGCACGCGCGGAGAACCGAGTCTCGCAGCGTGCCGCGCGCGAAGGCGCTCCGGAACGACCGCGCGTCCCTAGCTCCGTGTGCTTGCTGCTCCTCGTCCACGTGCGCGCCTGTGTCGCGAACGAAGAGGACCGAGATGAGCGTCCCGGCCACCGCGATAACCGCGGCGCCGACCCAGACGATCGTCCGCGGAGCGTAGGTCGCCGCCAGTGCGCCGGTCGCGAGCGCCGCAACGGCAACGCCCAGGTAGCCGGCCGACTCGTTCAGCCCGAGCGCGAGCCCCCGCCGCCTCGGCCCGACGAGGTCGATCTTCATCACGACCGTCATCGACCACGCGAGGCCCTGGTTCAGGCCCAGGAAGAGGTTGGCGGCAACGATCACCCACCAGCTGGGAGCGAGCGCGATCAGCAGCGGCACGGGCAGCGCAAGGAGCCAGCCGAGAACGAGCAGGCGCCTGCGCCCGACGCGCTCGGCCAGACCGCCGGCGGCCAGGTTGGCGAGCGCTTTCGCGATCCCGAAGGCGACGACGAAGGAGAGGATGGCGCTCGTCGAGCTGAGACCGAACTCGTCCTCGCCGACAAGCGGGAGGACGCTTCGCTCGAGGCCGACCATCGCACCGACGAACGCGTTCAGCGCGACGAGGAGAGCGAACTGACCCGCGTTCGCCCGAAGCCCGAGGCGAACGGCTTGAGTCGTCATCGACGGGCCGGTGAGAGCCCGCTGCGGTTGGCCGCGACGATCGCCGCCTGGTCGGCCGGCGGCGGCGGCGCGTCCTGGAGGAGCGCGCGGGCGAAGCTGTCCTCGTCCCCGTGAGCGAGTGCCTGGTTGTGCCGGCGCTCGAAGCCGATCGAGGAGAACGGATTGGCCGAGAGGGCGCGCCCGCAGACGGAGCCGCCGTAGTGGCTCGGGTAAACGACCACGTGATCGGGCAGCTCGAGCAGGCGCGCGATCGAGCGGAACTGCTGCCGAGCCAGCGGCTCCGGGTCTCCGGCCGAGTGAAGGTCGGGCCGGCCGACGTCGCCGACGAGCAGCGAGTCGCCGCTGAAGACGAGCCAGGGCTCATCCGTCCCGCGCCGCCGGTCGGCAACGACTAAGGCGAGGTGGGCGGGCGCATGCCCGGGCGTCGCAAGCGCACGGACGACCGTGTTCCCGAGCTCGACGACGTCGCCGTCGGAAAGCGGCTCGTGCGCGAACTCGACGCCTGCGTCGGCGGGGAGGTAAGCGGTCGCACCGGTCGCCTCGACGAGCGCCGGCAAGCCGGATACGTGATCGGCCTGGACGTGCGTCTCGAAAACGGCCGCGATCGGCGAGCCCGCCCGCTCGGCGGCATCGAGGTAGCTCTCCACAAGCTCCACGTGCGGATCGACGACCGCGAGCTGCGAGTGCGTGAGGCAGCCGAACAGGTAGCTGGCACAGGCCGTCTCGTCGTAGAGGAAGGGGCGCAGGATCATCTGCGCTCCCAGCGTAGGTTGTAGTCTTTCATCGCGCTAGACGAAACTGCCGATGGCAACCATCGCCCCAGCCGATAGCACGCTCTCGCTCCTCTGGGACTCGACACGCCTGCGGCTGCTCGTCGAGCTGGAGAGACAGGGAAGTGTCTCCGCGGCCGCGCGCGCGGTCGGGATCGGACAGCCGAGCGCAAGCGAGCATCTGCGCCTCCTCGAGGCCGCCGCCGGCCAACGGCTCGTCGAGCGAGACGGCCGCGGCAGCCGGCTGACGGAGGCCGGACGCGTGCTCGCCTCCCACGCGAGCCAGGCGCTGGCGACGCTGGCGGCCGGAGAGGAGGAGCTCCATGCGCTGGCAGGGCTCGAGTCGGGGACGATCCACATCGGCGCCTCGACGACGCCCGGCGTCTACCTCTTGCCGGACACGCTCGGCTGTTTCCAGCGCGACCATCCCAACGTCTCCATCGAGGTCGAGATCGCTTCGACGGGCGAGATCATCGAGCGCCTCATGGCGGGGCGGATCCAGCTTGCCCTCGTCGGAGATACGGCGGCCGACGAGCGAATCCAGTTCGAGCCGCTGCTCTCCGACGAGATCGTCGGGATCGCCAAGCCGGGCCTTCTACGCACGGCCAAGGGAAGGGTGAAGCCGGAAGCGGTCAGCTCCCAGACCTTGCTCGTGCGCGAGGCGCGCTCGAGCACGCAGCAGGTCGCCGACCGCGCGCTTCGGGCTGCCGGAGTCGAGCCGAACCGTGTTTGGGAGCTCGACTCCTCCGAGGCGATCAAGCGGGCGGCTCGCGAAGGGCTCGGCATCGCCTTCGTCTCTCTCTATGCAGTTGCCGAGGAGGTTGAGCGAGGCGAGCTCGTGTGCTTTCGGCTCGCCGGCCAGCCCAGGATCGAGCGGCGCTTCCACATCGCACGACTGGCGCGCCGCGCGCCGAGCCCGAGCGAGCGACGCTTCATGGCGACCGTGACGCGGTGCGCCAAGGGCGCGCATCACGCCGCCGCAATCGTCGGCTAGAGACGATGGCGCCGGTTCTCGATCCGGAAGGTCGGCATCTCGCCTCGCTGCGCAGGCTCGCCGACTTTACGGACGCATCCGTGATCGAGGTCGGCTGTGGCGACGGGAGGCTCA
>Ga0193741_1000492_pt1 | contig 11675 bp, 10 predicted proteins | sample L2s2metaG_FD_143059 | JGI IMG/M metagenome (GOLD analysis project Ga0193741, IMG submission 143059) | Soil microbial communities from a riparian zone of the East river system, Colorado, United States - L2s2 | ecosystem: Environmental > Terrestrial > Soil > Riparian zone | place: USA: East River...
CTCCTCCGTGTTGAGACGCACCAGCGTGCCGATGGGGAAGAGCCCCATCATGTTCACGAAGCGCCGCAGCAGCGTCTTGTTGAACGCCATGCTGTCCTGCTGTCCCATGATGTGCTTGATGCGATCGGTGGCGAGGCCGGCACGATAGGCGCGATTGCTGCGCAGCGCATCGAACACGTCGCACACGCTCACCACCATCGTGCAGAGATTGAGTGTTCGCGCGCCGACGTTCTCGGGATACCCGCTCAGATCCTGTCTGAGGTGATGCTCGAACGCGACGACCGGCGCGAGCGCCGGCGTCTCGGGCGTGCGCCGCAACACGTGCGCGCCGTCGACGACGTGCCGTTTCATGATCGTGAACTCTTCGTCGGTCAGCTTGCCGGGCTTGTCGAGGATCTCGGGCGGCGTGTAGACCTTGCCGATATCGTGCATCAACGCTGCGAAGCCGAACTCGCGCAGCATCGGCCCTTCGAGATCGAGCGAGCGCGCCATCGCCATCGACAACGCGGCGACGTTCACCATGTGCGTGAACGTGTAATTGTCGTGCCGCTTCAGCGTCGTCAGCGCGAGCAGTGACGTGCGGTCCTGATAGACCATCCGCGACAGGCTGTCGATGATCCCGCGCGCCTCGGCCGGATTCGGCTGGTCGCCGGCCTTGGTGGCTGCCCAGATCGCTTCCGCGCTGGTCACGGCCTGCGAGTACTTCTGTTGTGCGGCGACCAGGCCGACTTCCTGATCGTCGGTATCTTCCGCCGCCACCTTCGACACCACGATGCGGCGGATACCGCGCGCGGTGAGGCGATCGCCGACCGCGGTTCGCGCCGTGCGATCGGCGAGTTCGTCCATCAAGGCGCGGATGTCGGTCGTTTCGAGGCCGCGGCCGAACGTGATCTTCTCGACCTTGCGATCGCGCATGTCGCGCAGCAGGCCGGCCATGTTCGCCGAGCCGCGCGCCATGCGCGTGTCGTTCACGACCAGGTCGTCTTCGAGGAAGCCGACGATGACGGCGGGCGAGACCTCGAGCAGCGGCTCCAGCGAGCCCTGCAACCCCAGGGCGTTGCGTTGCACGAGCGGGTGCGTCGGCGCGTACAGCTCCGCCGCGCGGACGGTGGCGCCGAGGCGGCGGATCAAATCCTCGAACGACGCGCTCATAACGTCCCGGCCGCCTTCGCCAGGCGCTTCAGGAAGAAGTCTCCGGTCTTCGCGAGATCGGCGATGGCCTGTTTCGCCTTGGCCGTGCCGATCTTGCGGAGCGCCTGCAGGCAGACGCGTCGCGTGTGGGTGGTCTTGCCCCACGACAGCCAGCGTTTCTGCCGCGCCAGCGCCGCGATCTGCGGCACCGCGCGTTCGTCACGCATCGTCGAGAGCGCGGCGAGCGTCTCGAGGATGAGCGGATGATCGACGCCGAACGGATCGCTGTCCTGCAGCACGCGCGCGAGCATCGGCACGACGCGCGGCTCCCTGAGGCCGACGAGCACGTTGATCACGGCGGCGCGCGCTTCGCCGGTCGTTGCTTTCAGCACGGTGTGCAACGCGCGCTCGGCCGCGGGATCCTGGATGGTCGTCAGCGACGCGACGGCGGCGTGCAGGACGCGCACATCCGATCGGCGCAGCAGTCCCTGTAGCGGTTGCACGGCGGCGCTCGTGCCGATCTTGCCGAGCGCCTTCGCGAGCTCGCGCTGCACGAACCACGGCTTGTCGTCGAGCGCCGCGCCGACCGACGGGATCGCGGCCGGCCCGAGCTTGATGATGAGCGCCGTGACACGCTCGGTCACCGGGCCGTCCTCGCGGTCATACGTCGACACCAACGCTGGCAGCGTCGAGATCCCGATCACGCGAATCAGTTTCTCGAAGGCGGCGAACTCCTCGGCGGTTTGCTCACCGAGCGTCGCCGCCGCTTCCTTCAGGACGCTCGACCCGCCGACGGTGTCGATGGCCTTGCGGCACGCATCCGGCGCGATCGCAGGCGTGCGTGTGATCGCCGCCGCAAGCTCGTCGACGACCGGCAGGCATTCGACGTAGGCGCCGGCGAGCAGCAGCTCCTCGACGAACGCGCCCATGTCGCGGGCGATATCGCTCATGCGGGCGGGCACGGTTTCGTTGCGGAGCAAATCGATCAGGAGCTGGCCCGACAGCCGGCGCACGCTGTCGCCGCCGAGCGTCTCGAGCCATTCGTCCATTTCGGGCGGCAGGCCGCGGGCGGCGAGGTCGGCGGCGCGCGACATGGCCTGGTTCATCGACGCGCGGTAGTCCTTCGACACGTACGCGGTCTCGTCGTACTGCAGCATCAGCTCGTCGAGCGATTTGCGAATGTCGTCAATCGGACGCTTGCCGCCGAAGTCGCGCTGGCTGATCAGTTTCTTGGCGAGCGTGAGGATTCGCTTCTTGCGCTCGTCATCGGGCGCGAGCGTATCGAGCACTTTGGCGAGGCGATCGGTGGCCTGGCCCGGCGACGACAGCGCCCGCGCCAGCAACAGCGCGACCTGCTGATCGTCGAACGACTGCTTGAGCGCGGCGACGATCGGAACGCCTTCTTTGTGGTGCTCCTCCTCCTCCTGCAGCAGCAGCTCGATCGCGGTCGACGGCTCGAGGTTGCCGGCGGCGAGCGCCAGCGAATCGATCACTTCCTTGACGCGCTCGGGCTCGAGCGCCGTCACCGTCCTGGCGATGTGGCGATAGACGGCGAGGACCGTGGCCGCCTGCGTCGTCAGCATCGGCGAGCCGTCCGGCATGCAGAACGGCTCCTTGGCGTCCTTGCAGAGCTCGCCGATCGCGCCGACGTCGCGGGAGATGTCGAGCAGGCGCTGCTGCTCGGCGGCGCTGAACGTCGACTGCCCCATGATGACCGAGCGCACGATCGACTGCCACGTCGCGTCGCGGCGCGCCGGGCCATCGTCGATTTCGCGCTCGAGAATTTCCTGGTAGTCGATCTGCTCGACGAGGATCGCCGCCTGATCTTCGGCGGACCAGATCGCGGCCGGGCCGCCGCGGGCGCGGCGCGTTTCGCGATCGAGCGTCAACACGGTCAACAGCGCCCGCACGACGGCATCCGCCGGCGGCGTGATGAAGGTGATCTGCAGGATGTCGCGATCGTGAAGCAGCTCGGCGCATTCGACGGCCGCGAGGTCGGTGGACACGAGCGGCAGGCCGTCGAGCAGCAGCGCGTGCGGCGTGACCGCGAGCTGCATCATGCCGCCGCCGGCCGTCGACTCGGTCGCCGCGGCAATGAAGCGCTCGACCGCCATCGCCACCGCGGGATGTTCGGGCGGATAGAACCCCCAGTTGCGCATGCCCAGCGTCAGCGCGCGCGCGATGCCGACGGCCAGTCGAGTCGCGTCAGCGGCCGATGCCGCCCGCTCAGTCATGGGAAGTCCATACGATATACTGCCGACCGCCCATGCGAGCGGTGGACATCATTCGCGCCAAGCGCGACGGCGAAGCCTTGTCGCGCGAGGCGATCGAGTCCTTCGTTCGCGGCGTGACCGACGGATCCTGGGAGGATTACCAGGCTTCCGCGCTCCTCATGGCGGTCGTGCTCAAGGGGATGAACGCGGTGGAAACCGGCTGGTTGACCGACGCCATGGCGCGCTCGGGCGATCGCGTCACCCTCGATCACATTCCCGGCGTCAAGGTCGGCAAGCACAGCACCGGCGGCGTCGGCGACAAGGTGTCGATCGTGCTCGCGCCGCTGGCCGCGTCGTGCGGCGTGGTGGTGCCGAAGATGTCGGGACGCGGCCTCGGCCACACCGGCGGCACGCTCGACAAGCTCGAGAGCATCCCTGGCTTTCGCGTCGCGTTGTCGCTCGACGAGTTCAAGAAGATCCTCGGCGAGGTCGGCTGCTGTCTCATCAGCCAGACCGACAACATCGCGCCGGCCGACAAGAAGCTCTACGCGTTACGCGACGTGACCGCTACCGTCGAAAGCCTGCCGCTGATCGCCGCGTCGGTGATGAGCAAGAAACTCGCGGAAGGCAGCACCGCGCTCGTGCTCGACGTGAAGTGCGGCCGGGGCGCGTTCATGCAGCGGCCCGCGGAGGCGCGCGCGCTGGCGCGGGCGATGGTCACCATCGGTTCGACGTCGGGCGTGCGGACCGAAGCCTTCATCACGCGGATGGACACGCCGCTTGGGCGCGCCGTCGGCAACTCGGTCGAGATCGCCGAGTGCATCGACGTGCTGAGCGGCCGCGGCCCGGCGGATCTGACCGCGCTGATCATCAAGCTCGCGTCGCGCATGGTGCTGCTTGGCGAGAAGGCGGCGAGCGACGAGGACGCCGAGAAAAAAGTGCGCGACGCGCTCGCCTCGGGCGCGGCGCGCGAAAAACTGAAGCAGATGATCACCTGGCAGGGCGGCGACGCCGGCGTCGTCGACGATACCGGCCGGCTGCCGAAAGCGGCGCGCACGCACCATCTCAACGCGACGAACGGCGGCTTCGTGCAATCGCTCGATGCGCTGCTGGTCGGGCGCACCGCGGTGGCGCTTGGCGCCGGCCGCGACAAGAAGGGTGATGCGGTGGATCTCTCCGCCGGCATCCTGTTGCACAAGAAGCCGGGCGACGCGATCAGCACCGGCGAGCCGATCATGGAACTGCGCTACAACGATGAAGCGCGATTGAAGACCGCGTTGGGTCTGGCGTCGCAGGCCGCCGTGATCGGTGACACAGCTCCGCCGGATGCGCCGCTCGTCATCGGGTGGCTGCACGACACCGGCGAACAGATGTTCGTTCCCCTCTCATGAGGTTCCTGTGGACATATTGACGCGGCTCCAACCGTTGGTCGGGCTGGTCGGCATCCTCGCGCTCGCGTATGCGCTGTCGACGAACCGGCGCGCGATCAGCTGGCGAACGGTCGGATGGGGCCTGGGCCTCCAGATCCTGTTCGCCGTAATCGTCGTCAAGACTCCGTTCGGGATCAAGGCGTTCGCATGGCTCGGCGGGCGCATTACGCGGTTACTCGCATTCTCGGTCGAAGGGTCGCGATTCGTCTTCGGCCCGCTCGGCGATGTCGCGATCTGGACGAAGATCGTGACGACCACGTTTGGCGAGAGCGAGGCGGGCAAGTACGCCGTGATTTTCGCCTTCCAGATTCTCCCGACGATCATCTTCATTGCCGCGCTGTTCGCGATCCTCTACTACATCGGCGTGATGCAGTGGATCGTGCGGCTGTTCGCCGTGGTGATGAACAAGGTGATGGGCGCCAGCGGCGCCGAGTCGCTGAACGTCGCCGCCAGCATCTTCATGGGGCAAACCGAGGCGCCGCTGACGATCCGGCCGTTCCTGGCGCGGATGACGCAGTCGGAGCTGATGACGGTGATGACGTCCGGCATGGCGCATATCTCCGGCGGCATCATGGCGGCCTACATCGCGTTCGGCATCAGGGCCGACCTGCTGCTGACGGCGGTGATCATGACCGCGCCCGGTACGCTGATGATGGCGAAGATGTTCGTGCCGGAGACCGAAACCCCGGAGACGCGCGGCTCGGTCAAGCTCGAGATCGAAACGACCGACGTCAACGTCATCGACGCCGCCGGCCGCGGCACCGCCGAGGGCCTGCACCTGGCGATGAACGTCGGCGCGATGCTGATTTCGTTCGTGTCGATCATTTACTTGATCAACGGCATCCTCGGAAAAATGGGCCTGTCGTTGCAGATGATCTTCGGCTGGGTGTTCGCTCCCGTCGCGTGGAGCCTGGGCGTGCCCTGGAAGGATGCGGACGACGTCGGCAACCTGCTCGGCACCCGCATGGTGCTCAACGAGTTCCTGGCGTTTGCGGAGCTCGGCCGAATCAAGGACACACTCGATGAGCGCTCCGTGACCATCGCGACGTTCGCGCTGTGTGGCTTCGCGAACTTTGCGTCGATCGGCATGCAGATCGGCGGCATCGGCGCGCTGGCGCCGACGCGGCGCGGCGATCTGGCGCGGCTCGGCCTGCGGGCGATGCTCGCGGGCACCTTGGCGAATTTCGTCACGGCGATCATCGTAGGCTTCTTGTTGTGAGTGCGTTCGAACAGGCGACTGAAGCCGCCGACTGGCTGCGCAAACGTAAGTGCGGCGACGCGGACGTCGCCGTCGTTCTCGGCTCGGGCCTCGGCGACTTCGCGGACCACATCGACGGCGCGTTCAGCGTGCCGTACGGCGACATCCCGCACTGGCCGGCGTCGCGCGTGATGGGCCACGCCGGCAAACTCGTCTGCGGCATCGTCAAGGGCAAGCGCGTCCTGGCGCTGTCCGGCCGCGTCCATCACTACGAAGGGCACGACATGCAGACCGTGACCTTCGCGATGCGCGCGCTGGGGCGGCTCGGTGTGCCGCGCGTCATCCTGACCAACGCCGCCGGCGGCATTTCGCCGAACTGCTCGCGCGGTGCGCTGATGGTGATCGACGATCACATCAACCTGATGGGCAACAACCCGCTGGTCGGCCCGAACGACGACCGATTCGGCCTGCGCTTTCCGGACATGACCAACGTCTATTCGCCGCGCCTGCGCGCGATTGCCGACGAGACCGCGAAGGCGATGGGCGCGCCGATTCAGCATGGCGTCTACGTCGCGGTGCTCGGACCGAGTTACGAAACGCCGGCTGAAATCCGCGCGTTCAGGACGCTCGGCGCCGACGCGGTCGGCATGTCGACGGCCCCGGAAGCGATCGCGGCGCGCCACATGCAAATGGAAGTGCTTGGCATCTCGTGCATCACCAATGCCGCGGCCGGGGTGTTTCCGGAACCGCTGCACCACTCGGAAGTCATGGAGACGGCGCAGCAGGTGAAGGGGCAGTTCATCGCGCTGCTCGAGGGGATCATTGGCCGGCTCTGACGCGTCCACCTCCGCCAAGGCTTCGGTGGATAAACTGGTCGCCGCGGCACGGCGGGCGCGCGAGCACGCGGTCGCGGACTTCTCGCATTTCAAGGTCGGTGCGGCCCTCGAAACCGACACCGGCGAGATCGTCACCGGCTGCAACATCGAGAACGCGAGCTACGGCCTGACGATTTGCGCCGAGCGGGTCGCGATCTTCAAGGCGCTCTCGGAGGGCAAGCGTGCCTTCACGCGAATCGTGGTCGTGGCCGATACGCCGTCGCCGACGCCGCCGTGCGGCGCCTGCCGCCAGATCATCTGGGAGTTCTGCGGTGATATCGACGTGATCATCGCGAACCTCACCGAGGTGAAGCTCACGCTGCGGATGAAGAATCTGCTGCCGCTGCCGTTCGACAAGAGTTTGCTCTAAATCCCGCAACCGAAGATCTACAATTGATCATCAATCCGAGATCCGAAATCTAACATCGACATGCTTCCAACCATTGCGTGGCAGGGTGACGACATCGTCATGGTCGATCAGCGGAAGCTGCCGGCCGACGAAATCTACGTTACCTGCAAGAGCGTCAACGACATCGCCAAAGCGATCAAGAACATGGTCATTCGAGGCGCGCCGGCGATCGGTGTGTGCGCCGCCATGGGTCTGGCGCTCGGCGCGTTTCGCAGCAAGGCCACCGGCACCAAGCAGTTCACGACCGAGTTCCAGAAGAACTGCGAGCTGCTGGCGGCGACGCGGCCGACCGCGGTCAACCTGTTCTGGGCGATCGAGCGCATGAAGCGCGCGTTTTCCGAGGGCGCGTTGTCCGGCGAGTCTGTCGATCAGTTGAAAGCGCGACTGCGAACCGAAGCCGATCGGCTTCACGACGAGGACATCGCGAATTGCCGGGCGATCGGCGCGCACGGCGCGTCGCTCGTGCCCGACGAGGCGCGGATCCTCACGCACTGCAACGCGGGCGCGCTGGCCACGGCCGGATACGGCACGGCCCTCGGCGTCATCCGCGGCGCGGTCGAAGCCGGACGGAAAGTGCGCGTGCTCGCCGACGAGACGCGCCCGTTTCTTCAGGGAGCGCGGCTCACGGCGTGGGAACTGCTGAAGGACGGCATCGACACGACCGTCATCACCGACAACATGGCGGGCGCGATCATGAAGGCCGGCGAGATCGATCTCGTGGTCGTCGGCGCCGATCGCATCGCCGCCAACGGCGATACCGCCAACAAGATCGGCACCTACACCGTTGCGGTGCTCGCCAGGGAGCACGGCATCCCGTTCTACGTCGCCGCGCCGTGGTCGACGATCGACCTGTCGACGAAGAATGGCGACGCGATCCCGATCGAGGAGCGGCCGTCGCGTGAGGTCACGCATGTCGGCAGCATCCAGATCGCACCTGATAACGCGCACGTGCGCAACCCGTCCTTCGATGTGACGCCCGCGAAGTACATAACTGCGATAATCACCGAGAAGGGGATCTATCGAGCTCCGTTCGAAGAATCCTTGAAATAATGCTTATTCTCGGGATTGAAACGTCCTGCGACGAGACCGCCGCGGCTCTCGTTGAGGATCTGAGCGGGCGCTGGCATCTGCGATCGAACATCGTCGCGTCCCAGGCGGACATCCATCGCGAATGGGGCGGCGTGGTGCCCGAGTTGGCGTCGCGCCAGCACGTGCGCGACATCTGCGGCGTGGTCGAAAGGGCCCTTGCCGACGGCGGCGCGGGCTGGCCTGACGTCGACGCGTTCGCGGTGACGCAGGGCCCTGGCCTGGTGGGATCGCTGCTGGTCGGCGTGTCATTCGCGAAGGCGGCGTCATGGTCGCTCAACAAGCCGCTCGTGGCCGTCAATCACCTGGCGGGCCACATCGAATCGATCTGGCTCGAGCACGGGCCGATCGCGCTGCCGGCGATCGTGCTCGTGGTGTCCGGCGGACACACGAGCCTCTACCTGGTTCGAACGGAAGGTGAGTATCAGCTCATCGGCCGCACCCGCGACGATGCGGCGGGTGAAGCCTACGACAAGGTCGCCAAATTGCTTTCCCTTGGTTATCCGGGTGGCCCGATCATCGATCGCCTGTCGAAGGAAGGGAACGACACCGCGATTCGCTGGCCGGGAACGCGCTTGACGAATCCCGATCGCAACGCGCCCGAGCGCGACGGGCGCTTCGACTTCAGTTTCAGCGGCCTCAAGACCGCAGTGTTGCGGCACGTGCGGCAGCGGCAGGCGGAATTGGGCGTCGACCAACTGCCGCACCCGGAAATCGTCGATCTCGCCGCGAGCTTTCAGCGCCGCGTGGTCGACACGCTGATCGATCGCGCGTTCGCCGCCGCGCGCTGGCACGGCGCGAAATCCATCGGCATCGCCGGCGGCGTGTCGGCGAACTCCCGCTTGCGATCGGACGCGCTGGCGAAGGGCGAGCGCAGCGAGATCCCTGTTTACATTCCGCGGCTGTCACTGTCGACCGACAACGCTGCGATGATCGCCGCGGCCGGATTGCGACAGCTGGCTGCCGGACGCATTGCGCCGGCGGATCTCAACGCATCAGCGTCCTTGGTCCTCTAAAAACACACACGGAAGCATAGAAACACAGGTGTATGTTTTTTCGCTACTCGCCGATGATTTTGATCAGCACTCGCTTATTGCGCTTACCGTCAAATTCGCCATAGAAAATTTGCTCCCAAGGCCCGAAGTCGAGCTGGCCTTTGGTGATCGCGACGACGACCTCGCGGCCCATGATCTGGCGTTTCATGTGCGCGTCGGCGTTATCTTCGCCGGTGCGGTTGTGCGCGTAGCGCTCCGGCGACGCGTCGAAGGGCGCCAACGCCTCGAGCCACTTCGCATAGTCCTTGTGCAGTCCGCTCTCATCGTCGTTGATGAAGACCGATGCGGTGATGTGCATCGCGTTGACCAGGACCAGCCCTTCCCTGACGCCGCTTTTCCGTACGGCCGCATCCACCTTCGGCGTGATGTTCTCGAATCCAACGCGCGACGGGATGTTGAAGGTCAGATATTCTGTGTGAGACTTCATGGCCAGAGAATACCCCGCGCATCCGGTGGTTGGCGTGGGCGCGGTCGTCGTGCGGGACGGCAAGGCGCTCGTCATCAAGCGCGCGCACGAGCCGCGTCAGGGCGAGTGGTCGCTGCCGGGCGGGCTGCTGGAACTGGGCGAGTCACTTCAGGATGCGGTCCGGCGTGAGATCAAAGAGGAGACCAGCCTCGACATCGACGTCGGCCCGATCATCGAAACGTTCGATCGCGTGCACCGTGACGATCACGGCAAGATCCGCTATCACTTCGTGATTGTCGATTTCCTGTGCTGGGCCAACGGCGGCGACGCGGTCGCGGGATCCGACGCCGACGGTGTCGCCTGGGTCACGGCCGCCGAGATCGACGAGTACGGCATCAACGCGCACGCGAAAGCGGTCATCCTGCGCGGGCTGAATTATCATCAACAGGCATGACGCTCTCCCGCGACGCCGCCTGGCAGCTGTTGACCGAATGGACGCAGGGCGAAAGCCTGCGCAAGCACGCGCTCGCGGTCGAAGCCGCCGTGCGCGGCTACGCGCGCCAGCAGGGCGCCAACGAGGAAGAGTGGGCCGTCGTGGCGCTGCTGCATGACTTCGACTACGAGCGCTATCCGACGCTCGGCGATCATCCGAACAAGGGTTGCGAGCACCTGCGCTCGCTCGGGTATCCGGAGTGGGTGATGCGCGCGATCCTCTCGCATGCGTCGGAGATCACCGGCATCCAGCCTGAATCGCCGGTCGAAAAGGCGCTGGTGGCGTGCGACGAGCTGGCCGGCTTCGTGACCGCCGCCTCGCTGGTGCGTCCGAGCAAGAGCGTGCTCGATCTCGAGGCCAAGTCGGTGATCAAGCGCATGAAAGACAAGGCCTTTGCCCGCCAGGTGCCGCGCGATCACCTGATTCGCGGCGCCGAGCTGATGGGCCTGCCGCTCGACGAGCACGTCACTAACGTGATTAATTTCATGCGGTTGCAGGCCGATTCGCTTGGTTTGCGGGGAACGCTGTAACGCGTTGCCGCGTATACACTGCTAGCCGCTCCCGATGCCCGACATTCCCCAGAGCCCCGCCGTTCAGGACCAGGCTGCGCCCGCCGACCGGTTTACCGGCCCGGTGGTCAAGGCCGAACACCTGAGCGTCCGCTTCGGCAAGAACCTCGCGCTGAACGACGTCACCGCGGCCTTCCCGCCTGGCGCGGTCGGCCTGCTCGGACCCAACGGCGCCGGCAAGAGCACGCTGCTCAAGTCCCTGCTTGGCTTCCTCGTGCCCGAGAAGGGCTGGATGAAGGTGCTCGACCTTGACGTCGCGAAATCGCCGCTGGAGATTCGCGAGCGCATCGGCTACATGCCGGAAAGCGACGCGCACATCCCCGGCATGAACGCGGTGTCGTTCGTCGCGTATTGCGGCCAGCTCTCGGGCCTGCCGGCGACCGACGCGATGCAGCGCGCGCACGAAGTCCTCTACTACGTCGGCCTCGGCGAGGCGCGCTATCGCAATATCGAAACCTATTCGACCGGCATGAAGCAGCGCATCAAGCTCGCGCAGGCGATCGTGCACGATCCCGATCTGCTGTTTCTCGACGAGCCGACCAACGGCATGGATCCCAAGGGCCGCGACGAGATGCTCGAATTGATCCACGACCTGGCCCACAAGAAAAACGTCAACCTGATCCTGTCGTCGCACCTGCTGCCCGACGTCGAATACACCTGCGACTACGTCGTGGTGATGGACAAGGGCACCGTCGCGACGCACGGTCCGATCGAGGCGCTGAAGGGCTCGCACGGCCGCGTCTACGAACTGCGGATCAAGGGCGACCAGGCGAAGTTCATCGAGACGTTGAAGGCGGCGGGCTACGAGGT
>Ga0193741_1000493_pt1 | contig 11669 bp, 8 predicted proteins | sample L2s2metaG_FD_143059 | JGI IMG/M metagenome (GOLD analysis project Ga0193741, IMG submission 143059) | Soil microbial communities from a riparian zone of the East river system, Colorado, United States - L2s2 | ecosystem: Environmental > Terrestrial > Soil > Riparian zone | place: USA: East River...
AATTCAAGCGCCGGCGCGAAATAGGAGCGCGGACAGCCATGTCCGCGTGAACTTATTGAGAGTCCGAGGAATGGAAGACAGTTCGCGAGTTGTCACGAATGATTTTGGACTGCGGTGGCAAGCGCAGCGCGACACCGCTTTGGCTCGTATGACGAAGGGCTGGCTTGTAGCCTAAGCGCCGTCGTCGCTGCGCTCTGCCGGCGCACTCCATATCTACCTGGCCGGCCGAGGAGTCGTGGGTTGATTCGTCGCCCCATCGCGCGCCTGCACGGCGCGCGAAGCATCGGCAAAACCAGAAGCCATACCAAAGCCAATCGGAACGAGCATCAACACCGAGATTACGAGTCCCGTGACGGCCGGCGCCAAAATCCCTTTACGCCCGTGCTTGCGGACGCCGCACAGAGCCACGATGGCGCAAGAAACCGACGCGACCAGACAGACGAAAACACCCAGCGCGAAGAGAGTGACCAACGCCAATCCATAAGCGGCTGGCATCGACGCGCGCGTGGGTTGGGTGATGATCGGAACAAGGAACAGCACGACGGCGGCGAAAGCCAGCCAGAGCCGCCACATGCGCGAATGGACGTTTAGTTTCCATGCCCCCTTGGAACGGCATTTCTTCTGACAACTTGAGCACGACGCGTCGCTGCAGCCGAACCGGCTTGGAACCATTCCGGGGTGGGGCGAGCGTCCCCGCGAGCCGCCCAGCGGACGATCTCGCCCTTCTCAGGCGGCAGCTTCGAACGGGTTGTAGAACACCACGATCTTCACGTCCGGCCGCTTGATGGATTCAATCGTATCGTGCAACTCCTCGCGCTGGCGATACGTCAACCCGTCGAGATAGTAATCCAGGGAGTCTTCGCGCGCTCGCGACTGGATTCTCCAGTGGTGTCCGCTTCGGGACACCCAGTAGCGGATCGATTGGAGCTCGGCCCAGGGAACAGTCACGCGCGACGATTTGTCGGCGAGCGTCACACCGGTGCTGTCGAAGGTCAGCTCGGAGGCGCCTTTCCAGACTTGCATGCTCCAGAACCGAATGCTGAAAGCCACCATCACAATGCCGCCGGCGAAGGCGAACGGGCGCACGTCGGCGCCGTCTTTGCCGAAAATCCCCCACAGCAGGCCGCCAGCCCCGATCAACCCGGCGACCAGAAATGCGCGCTTCTTGAGCTTGCTCGGATTGGCCCGGAATACTTTGGGAGTTTCAAACGTGTCCATAATGTCGCTGGCACGTTTGTCGGCACTTCACGAGATGGCTTGAGCGATCAAATCGTCTGGCTCAGGAACCCGCCGTCCACGCGGATGTCCGTCCCTGTGACGAAGCTGCTCGCAGCGTGGCTGGCCAGGAAGAGGCAGGCCCCGAGGAGTTCGTGCGGCTCGCCAAAGCGGCCCATCGAGGTGTGGCCCCAAATGGACTTCGTGCGCGCCGTGGGAGAACCGTCATCATTGAAGAGGAGCTTGCGGTTTTGTTCGGCGGGGAAAAAGCCCGGGGTGATGGTGTTCACGCGCACGCCCTTCGGCGCCCATTCGCGCGCGAGGAATTGTGAGAGGCTCAAGACGGCCGCCTTGGCGGCCGAGTAGCTGACGACGCGAGAGAGTGGCACGTGCGCGGAGACGCTCGCGATGTTGATGATGCTGCCCCGGCCGCGCCGGCCCATCGCCGGGCCGAACTCCTGGCAGGGCAGCAACACGCCGCCGACCAGATTCAGGTCGAAGTTGGCCTGCCAGTCCTCGATCTTGATTTGCTCGAACGAATTCTCAGGTGTGACGGTGACTTTCGAATCATTGCCGCCGGCTGCGTTCACGAGAATGGTTGGAGCGCCCAACTGGCCTTCGATCTGTCCGTGCGCTTCGACGAGGTTGGCACGAGAAACCGCGTCCGCGGCGAAGAATGACGCGACGCCGCCTGTGGTTGTGATCGCTTTGGCGCGGGCTTGTCCGCGCTCCGCGTTGCGGCCGAGCACGGCGACCTTGGCGCCGGCCTGGGCGAGACCTTCCGCCAGCGCCCCGCCAAGCACGCCGGTCGCGCCGATGACGACGGCGACTTCGTTCTTGAGGTCAAACAGGTTCATTCGTTCAACGGCGGCATTGTGCATGGAGAGAGAGGGGCTAGAAGGAGAAACTTCGCGTGTCTGCCCACTCCCGTAGTGGGGCAGGCGACTCGCCTGCCGTAGTCCCGACAGGCGACTCGCCTGTCGTTCCGTCATTGCCCCGCGCTCTCGCAGGCGAGTCGCCTGCGAGACTGCTGCAGACGGAGTGGTCTGCGCCACTTCAGTAGTGGGGCTGTCCAAAACGGGCTTGTCCGCCGCCACCGCCGCCGGATACAATGCCGGGCATCGCCCCCGTCCTGTTCGGAGGCCGTTCGCAACATGACAACCCGTCGGAGTTGGATATGAAGAACACGCAACGCATCCCGCAAGTATTCGCCAGCCTCCTGGCCGCCGCACTCGCAGCCAGCGCCGGTTTCGCGGCGGAATCGAAGCCGGCCGCATCTTCCGCGCCCGCCACCCACACCATCGCCAAAGGCGCGCTCAAGGCCAAGGGCCAGTTGGACGCCGTTTTCGAGTCGGCCGAGATGGCCCCAGTGAAGCTCGAAACCAAGGCATGGACCGACCTCACGGTGCTCGAGGCTGTCCCGCACGGCGCCAAGGTCAAGAAGGGCGAGACGCTCGTGAAACTCGACAACGAGAAACTTTTGGAACAAATAAAGGAACTGGAGCAGGACCAACCGGCAGCGGTCATCGCACTCGACACCGCCATAGCAGAATTGGCGAACCTGGAAGAGTCCACGCCACTCAAGCTGGACACCGCCAAGCGCACTCACCGCGTCGCGAACGAAGATCTGGCTTACTTCGAGTCCAACGGCCGGGCACAGCGCGAGAAGAACTCGAAGTTCAACCTCAAGAGCGCCGAGCAACGGCTCGAAAACGCCAGGGAGGAATTGCACCAGCTCGAGAAGATGTACAAGGCCGACGATCTTACCGAGGAAACCGAGGAGATCATTCTCAAGCGCCAGAAGTACGCCGTCGAGGCCGCCGAGCTCGGACTTGAATCTTCCAAGCTCTTCAACGAGCGCGACTTCAAGACACTCATTCCCCGCGAACACGAGACACTGAAGGCCACCAAGAAAGATCAGGACCAGGCGTTCGCCCTTTCCGAGCAGACCCTTCCGAAGGCGCTCGCCAAGAAGCGCCTCGACCTCGACAAGCTCAAGCGCGACCAGAAAAAGGCGGAGAAGAAATATGCCGACTTGAAAAAGGATCTCGACAGCATGTCCATTACGGCTCCGATGGAAGGTATCGTTTATTACGGCGCCTGTGAAAACGGCAAGTGGACCACGGGCGGGTCCGTGTCGAAGAAATTGCTTCCGACGGGCAAGCTCTCCGCGAACGAAGTGTTCATAACCATCGTAAACCCGGAGAAGCTCCACCTTCGCGCCGTCGCCACCGAAGCCGACCTTGCGAACCTCAAACCCGGCCTGAAGGGCAGCGCCGCTCCCGTTTCCGCGCCGGACAAGAAACTTTCCGTCAAGCTCGATGAGATCGGGTTCATTCCGCAGCCCGGAGGCGGCTTCGAGGCCAAGCTCTCCTTCCACAAGGAATCCGGCTTGCGCCTCATGCCCGGGATGAATGCAAAGGTTTCGCTGGGCGAACCCAGCCGCACCGACGCACTGCTGGCGCCGAAGGACTCTGTCTTCAGCGAAGGCAAGAAGCATTTCGTATATATTCCCAAAGAGGATGCGAAACCCGAGAAACGCACTGTGAAGATTGGAGAGAACGACGGCAAAATGGTCGAAGTCCTCGAAGGCCTGGCAGTTGGGGACAAGATTTTGATTAGCAAACCCGATAGTAAGCCGGAGTGAAGCAGAGGTGCCGTGCGATGAGCCACCTCTTCACCCCTCACCCCGGCCCTCTCCCCTTTGAGGGGAGAGGGAGAACGGTTGGCCGTCCTGGGTTGCGTCGAATGTTTCAACCCGTCGGCTCGATGCTCAGCCTTTCCATCTTGCTCGGTTTGTTCGTTCTGGCTGCTTCACCTGCTTCCTTTGCCGCGGAACCAACTCCCAAGGCGCGCGATCTGCCGCCGGCGACTCCCGAGCAAATCGAAAGATCGATTCAACGCGGGATCGCTTACCTGCTCAAGGACCAGAACAAGGACGGCTCGTGGGGCTCGGCGCGCAAAACGAAGGATCTGAATATTTTCGCCCCTGTGCCCGGCGCGCACGACGCCTTTCGCTCGGCCGTCACCGCGATGTGCATCTCGGCGCTCATCGAGACCGGCGCGGCGGACACGAATTCCGCCGCTCGCGAGGCGCTCACGCGCGCCGAAGCGTGGCTCTTGAAGAAACTCCCGGCCGTGCGTCGCGCGGACGGCGTCGCCATTTACAACGTCTGGGCGCACAGCTACGGCATTCACGCGCTGGTCGAGATGTACCAACGCGAAACGTCCGACTCCATTCGACGCGATCAAATCAAGGATGTCATCGGCCAGCAATTTGACCTGCTGCGCCGCTATGAATCCGTCGATGGCGGCTGGGGATACTACGATTTCCGGGCGCAGGCCGCGCGACCATCCAGCGACGCGACGAGCTTCACTACAGCGACCGCGCTGATCGTGTTTCGCGAAGCCAAGGACGCGGGCCTCGAGCCGCCCAAGGACGTCGTGAAACGGGCGATCAATTCCATCGTGCGCCAGCGCAAGAAGGACTTCACTTACGACTACGGGGAATACTTGAAGCTCCGTCCGATGCTGCCCATCAACCGGCCCGGCGGCAGCCTCGGCCGTTCGCAGGCCTGCAACCTGGCGCTGCGAATCTGGGGCGACACGAACATCACCGACACCGTGATGACGAACTGGCTCGACAAATTGATCGACCGCAACGAGTGGCTCTCCTTCGGACGCAAGCGGCCGATTCCGCACGAGTCGTGGTTCCAGGTCGCGGGCTACTTCTTTTACTACGGCCATTACTACGCGGCGCTGTGCATCGAACATCTTGGCCCGGAAAAAGCGGGGCGGTTCAAGCCGCGGATCGCGGCGATCATCACGAATCTGCAGGAGAAGGATGGCTCGTGGTTCGATTACCCGTTTTACAATTACCACCAGCAATACGGCGCGGCCTTCGCGCTGATGACGCTGGCCAAGTGTCGGCCCGCGGCCAAATGAAAACGCAACCGCAACGTGGGGCGGGCGTCGCCTGCCCAGCGCCGAAGGTGCGTTTCCATTTGGCCGTACCGCAATCCTGGGGTTTGGACGATTTTGGGTCTCCGATGCCCGACCAACAAACGGTGTTGGTCTGCCGTCTCCCGGAGGGAGATTTGAGAGTAGCCCACCCTTTCAAGGGTGGGGTAGTCCAGGAGGGACATCAAGTCCCGAAGGGACGGCTGAATTCCTGCCACAAAAAAACGAAACCTGGGTATGCACTTTAGTCCCCTTGGCGAACTACGATGGCCGTTGGCGAGCCGATTCCGGAATCGGTCCCGTGAACGTTTCTCGCACCAAAAAGCGGTCCAAAAGGCAAACCTGCGTTTCCTCGGTACTGCCGTATTACCCCGCCAGTTTCGATTTCGACAACATCGTGTCTGTTGCCGCAACAACCCGAAGCGACGAACGCTATTTGTTGTCGAATTTCGGCGCGCGGACTGTGGACCTGGCGGCGCCGGGTCTGGACATCATTTCGACTGCTGTCGGGGGTGATGACGCTTACGCCCTCGACGAAGGGACTTCGCTGGCCGCCGCCTACGTCAGCGGAGCTTGTGCGCTGCTGCGAGCGCGCTATCCGACGGAAACCGCCCAACAAATCATTCAGCGGTTGCTGGCTGGGACCGACCCGCTAGGCGGCCTGGCGGGCCTCTGCGTCACGGGTGGCCGGCTCAATTTGCGAAAGGCCCTCGAGTCGACAGTGGCGGCGCCGGCTCGATTGCTCGCGCTGCCCCCAGCCAGCAGCGGCTTATTTCAATTGCGGTTGACGGGCGAACCGCAGCATACCTACGTCATCCAGGCCACAACCAACCTCCTCGACTGGACTCCTGTGTATACGAACGTCGCCGCCGCCGATGGCCACTTCTTGTATACGAACAGCCCGGCCACGGACCCAAGGCGGGCCTTTTTTCGCGCGCAGTCGGCGGAGTGATCGCAAGTTTGACTTCCCACAGCTCCCGACTAACATCTGCGCCGCTTTACCCCATCTGCGCCAGATGAACGACAACCCTGCTCCGTGCTCCCGGCCGATGAAGGATGTGGCCCCTCTCTTGCGGAAGTTCGCGCTGCTCTATTCGCTGTCGCTCGTCACCACGGCGGCATGGAGCGCGACGAATGCGACCGCCCCTGCACCCTTTCCTACCGGCAGCCATCTCCAACTCGTCCGCGAATTCTATACGACCGCGGACGGCTTGGAGGGTGACGACATACGCGCGGTGACTGTCACTCGCGGTGGCCTTGTGTTCGCAGCCAGCGGCGGCGCCCTGGCGCGCCTTGACGGCGAACGGTGGACCAAGCAGACCGGTCCCGTCGAAGTGACTGCGCTCTTCGCCCCAGCCCAGGGACCGGACGCGCTGGCCGGCGCGACCAACGGCGTGTGGGCTTTCGCCGGCGGCCAATGGCAGCTTCAACCGGGCAGTCCAGCTCGAGCGATCGCTTTCGCCGCCGAACCAGATGGCACACCCTGGGTAATGGCTCCGAGTGGCGTCTTTCGCTGGACCAACGGCTGGAAATTCATCCACGTCGTGGACGACGACGACATGGCCGAACCGCGCAGCCTGCTGCCGGCAGGGCCGCAAGACGTGCTGGTGGCCGCGGAGACGGGCTTGTTCGGCATGATGGGAAAACGCCGTTACTGGCTCTCTCTGGAAGTCCGTCCCGGCGGCTTGATGAGTCGGCGCACACGGGCGCTGGCCTGGTTGGATCGCACACATTTCCTGGTGGCAACGGACAAGGGCATCAATGTTTCCAATGGCGCGCGCTCGTGGCAGGCGTTCACCGGAGCGGAGGGACTTCCGATCGTGGATCTGACCCACTTGGCCGTCGCTGCGGATGGCACAGTCTGGCTCGGCTCTCAATCGGGTTTGGTTCGGTGGAAGGACGGGCAATGGACCTACCTGGCCAGCAAGCGCTGGCTGCCTGATGACCGTGTGAACGCCATCGCTCCCGCGGCCGATGGCTCGGTCTGGGTCGGAAGCCCGAAAGGACTCGCCCACTTGCGCCACCGCACCCTCACGCTGGCGGATAAGGCGGACATCCTCCAACAGAAGTTGGAAAGCCGCGACCGCCGCCACGGTTTCGTGACCGAGATGCATCTGCGCGCCCCGGGAGTATTGGACGGAGCCATCCAGGAACTCAGCGACAACGACGGGCTGTGGACCTCGCTTTACATCGCCTCGCAGTCTTATCGCTATGCGGCCACCAAATTACCGGAAGCCAAGGCCCAGGCCTGGCGTTCGATGCAGGCGCTGCTGCGCCTGGAGAGCATCACGGGCATCTCCGGGTTCCCGGCCCGCGCCATTTGCAACGTCAAGGAACCGCACTTTGTCCGACGCTCCTTGCGCTCCGATTCCGAGTGGCACGAGTCGCCCGTGGAGAAAGACTGGTTTTGGAAGGGAGAAACTTCTTCCGATGAACTCGATGGCCACTACTTCGGCTGGTACGTGTTTTACGAACTAGCCGCTGACGAGGAGCAAAAGCGTCAAGTCCGCGCCACCTGCCAGCGCGTCACCGACCACATCCTGGATCGAGGCTATTACCTTGTGGACAAGGACGGCCTCCCCACGACGTGGGGCGTCTGGGCGCCGGAAAAGTTGAACGGCGATCCCAAATGGTGGCATGAACGCGGCCTGGGGTCGCTGGAAATGCTCTCCCATCTCAAGGTGGCCGCGCACCTCGTTGGAGGCACGCGATACACCAACGCTTATCACGAACTCATCCGGGTCCATCAATATGCCCTCAATACGCTCAACGCCAAAATCCCTTCCGGCGTCAGCCACGACAATCAATTGCTCTTCCTATCCTATTACCCGTTGCTCCTACTGGAGCGCGACCCGGGCCTGCGCGCTCTGTACACGGCCAGCCTCAAGCGCACCTGGGACTTCGAGCGCGTGGAGGAGAGCCCGCTCTGGAACTTCATTTACGGCGCTTCCACCGGCGCGCCCTGCGACGTGGAGGCGGCCGTCACCGCACTGCGCGAAATGCCGCTGGACTTCATCCAATGGAGAATCCGTAACTCTCACCGCGCCGACTTGCGATTTGACCCCGCCCCGCCGGAGCCAGGTAGCAAACGCCTGCTCAAGCCACTGCCCTGGACCGAACGCATCATTCACAAGTGGGACAAGAGTCCCTTCGTGCTCGATGGGGGCAGCGACATGGGCGAAGGCGATCCGACGATCTGGCTCCTCCCTTACTGGATGGGCCGATACCATCGGTTGATCGATTAACGCGCCCACTCCGCAACTCCCACTCCCCTCAACGTAGCCTTTCAGCGTAGCTGCGACCGTGAGGTCGCGGGACGGATTCCCAAGAGGGAACGAAAACCATGCTGCTGCCGAACCTTCAGCGTCCCCGTCCCGCGACCTCACGGTCGCAAGCTATGCCCTGAAACGCGCCAACCTTCTCGCACGGCCTACTGGCGCACCGGCGATGTGTCTGGCAGCATAAGGACTATGAAGCTCAGCTTTTTCGCTTTGACCAAATTCCCTGGCCGCCTCCTCGGTGCTCTTGTGTTTGCTCTTGCCGCGCCAGCCGGCGCCGCGGAAGTGCCGAAGCCCAACGTGCTCTTCATCGCAGTGGATGATCTCAACCACTGGGTCGGCCACCTCGGGCGCAATCCGCAGACCAAAACGCCGCACATTGACCGGCTGGCCCGGATGGGAGTGACATTCGCACACGCGTATTGCGCGGCGCCGATTTGCAATCCGTCCCGCACCGCGTTGCTCTCGGGCCGGCGGCCGAACGCCACGGGCGTGTACGACAACAATGATCCATTCCGCGCCGCAGTTACCCCGGAGGAATCGCTGCTGATGACCTTCAAAAAAGCGGGTTACACGACACTGGGAAAGGGCAAGATCTGGCACGGCGGGCTCGGCTTTCCGGAGCAGTGGGACGTGACGGGCGCCGGGCACGGGCGCCAGCCGCCTCCGAAGGAGGACCGGAGCATCGACGGGATCAAGTTCGCGCCGCTTGATTGCGAAGACGTCGAGCTAGAGGACACGCACACCGCCAACTTCGGCATCGAGCAACTCGGCCGCACGAACGCTCAGCCATTTTTCCTCGCACTCGGTTTCATCAAGCCGCACATGCCGTGGAACGTTCCGCGAAAGTATTACGACCTCCATCCAGTGGAGAAAATCCAACTGCCGCCGTATTGGGAAGACGACCTCAAAGACCTGCCGCCGGCGGGTGTGAGGATGGCCGGCGCGCTCGGCGATCACGCCAAAGTACTGGCTTCCGGACGCTGGAAGGAAGCCGTGCAAGCCTACCTGGCGGCGGTCAGTTATCTCGACGCACAGGTCGGGCGCGTCCTGGATGCGTTCGACAAGTCGGCGTACGCGACGAACACGATCGTTTGCTTCTTCGGCGACCACGGGTGGCACCTGGGCGAGAAGCATCACTGGCGGAAGTTTGCGTTGTGGGAAGAGGCGACCCGCGCGCCGCTCATCTGGATCGCTCCGGGCGTGACGAAGCCGGGCGGGCGTTGCGAGCGGACGGTCGATTTCATGAGCATCTACCCCACACTGTGCGATTTGGCTGGCATCCCGATCCCAAAGCACGTCGAGGGCATGAGTATCCGCAAGTTGCTGGCCGACCCGCGCGCCGTGTGGAGCAGGCCCGCCGTCACGACGCACGGACTCAACAATCACGCTGTGCGCACCGAACAGTGGCGCTACATTCGTTACGCGGATGGCGGCGAGGAGCTTTACGACGAGTGGAAGGATCCCCTCGAATGGGACAACCTCGCCAAGGCGGGCGGCGTGCATGACGCGGTGAAGGAGGTATTGAGAAAGCATTTGCCGGTATTGAACGTGCCGCCGGTCAAGGGCAACAAATGACGTGCGGGTAGCGGCGGACTGGCGTCCGCCGCACTTCTTCTCCGGCGATGAACCTACAAGAAACGGTGCGCGCCTTCGAAAAAGATCAGCGGCGAATTCCAGTTCGCCGCTACGGGTGCGCCGCGGCGAACGCGGCAGCAATCTCCCTTTCGATACGCTCCCTCAACGCTTCCGTCATCACACTGCCGTGATCGCCGGGCAGGATTTCGACGTAGCCGCCGTGATCCTTGCCGGCCAGGAAGTCGCGCAGGTATTCCACAGCAGGGTCGAGGTAGAACGTGTCCCACGCGGCGGCGATGACGTGCAGCTTGCCTTTTAGTTTCGGCGCCAGCTCGGACCAGTTCTGTTCCAGTTGCAGCCGGATGTCATATTTCTTCCAGTGCTCAGCCACGCTCCGATCAATCGTGCCGGTGACCTTGCCGATGATCTGGCGCGGACGGCCGTCCGAGCCGCGCGGGCTGAAGACCGCGTCGAACGAGTCGAGTTGCCCTCCGTAGCCTGCGACGTATTCCAATTGGTTGAGTTGCTGAAACGTCAGCAGTACTTTCTCGCGGCTCCGCGCGACCGGCCGAGGGGATCCCTCGCGGGTCCAGTGCCCGTTGCGGTCCTCGTAAATGTTCACGGTCTGGAACGCGCGAAAGTCCACCGGGTCGGGCGCGGTGCTCCAGCAGCCCCCGAAGAAATCCGCGTAGGCGACCTGGAGCCAGAGCGACGACCAGCCGCCCGAAGAGTGCCCTGTGAGTAGCCGCGCTCGTGGCTCGGGAATGGCACGAAACCGGCGTTCGATTTCGGGGATGAGTTCGCCCACCAGCGCGTCGCCGACTGGTCCGTTGTTCGCCGAATTCGCGAACACGGAATGGCCGAAAGGCGCGTCCGGATCGAGGACGATGCGCAAATGAGCCGCCTTGCCGTTCCTCCATTTCCGACCTTGCTCGGAGTCCATCCAGTTCCAGGCGCTCGTGTGCCGCCCGCCGAAGCCGGGGATGAGATAAAGCGCGGGGAACTTCACGGTGGCATTGCTCGAGTAGCTCGACGGGAGAATGACCGCCGCGCGCAGAAACGTGTTGCGTCCATGGAACTCGCTGAGCAGTTTGCTGCGGACTTCGACGAGCTTCACCCAGTCCGTGTCCTTCGGAGGTTTGTTCGTGATGGCGCGGTCGGCTGAAAGCTCGATGGCGCCGCCGCGCGCGCCGTGAAGTTCGCAGCGGACGGCCCGTGAGTAGAGATTGCCGGGACCGGCGTTGAAGTCGCGCGTCGTATTGTCGAGGTCGATGAGCGCCTGCGCCCGATATGACCCGGATTCCAGTCGGTCGAGCCGGCCAGGAAACGCGAGGGCGTCAGGAGCGCGAAACTTGTCGGGTGTGAAAACGACGGACGCACCTGGCGCAAGATTCGTTACATCGATGGCGAAGAGGGGCTGCGGATTCATCGAAAGAAGACCCGTGCTACGCGGTTCGCCGGACCCTGACTTGGCGAGGAAGAGCAGCACGCGTCCGGTGACGGGCTGGGACCGCACGTTGGTGGGGAAGGAAACGATGAACTTCAATGGCTCGTTGGTCGAGGCGCTTGAGCCGGTTACTTGGGGACGTTTCGTTGCCGGTTCGTTGGGTTGCTTCGCCGGTGGAACTGAGCAACCGA
>Ga0193741_1000494_pt1 | contig 11668 bp, 9 predicted proteins | sample L2s2metaG_FD_143059 | JGI IMG/M metagenome (GOLD analysis project Ga0193741, IMG submission 143059) | Soil microbial communities from a riparian zone of the East river system, Colorado, United States - L2s2 | ecosystem: Environmental > Terrestrial > Soil > Riparian zone | place: USA: East River...
TCTTGTTGTGCGTATATGTGATGTGATAAAAACGAGAATATCAAAATCAAGATAAAGCTTAGCAATAGGGTTCTCACGGGGAACCCGATTAGTGAGCCATAAATAATGAGCTCTCTCATATACAAATATCGATGAAAATTGTTCTTATTATATTATACATTTGTTTTCCTACATAAAGTATGCAACCAACAATGCACCAAGGAAAAGATCATACCAAATCTGATTGAATATAGTTTTCAAAACAAATAAGAAGGATTTCCGTATATATTAGGGACTTCCACCCAAAACTGCTTATGGATTTCTTTTCAGATATCTCTTGCTAGTAGATCATTTTCAAAAAACACACTGATAAAGGAAGTTGGAATACCAAAATCGATTAGAGCATACGGCAAAATATTAGAGACAGGTTTGCCAATCATAATTTTATATAAGGAGGAATGGCAAAAAAAGACTTTGAAGTACTACGTCGGTTGCTCAGGTTGGGCTTATTCATCATGGACTGACTTCTATCCAGACACTTTGGATGAAAAAGATTATCTTGCCCATTATTCCAAGGTTTTTGACTTTGTAGAAATAGATCTTGGAAGCATTCAGCAGGAAGTTAAGACAGTCAGCAGAGATAATTATTTCTCGGGTCTACCTGCTAGAAATACCATCAAAAAATGGTCTGAGCAAACCCCTAATGATTTTCGCTTCACTTTGAAATTGCCTGTTACTATCACTAACAATACAGACAGAATGGGAGAATTTTTGGAGGTACTTGCTCCATTAGAAGAGAAGATTCTTGCCCTTGTGGTTCATCAAACCTCACTTACTATTAAGGAAGGTAGACAATGGCTTGAAGAGCTATTGGATGTCTGCTCTTATCATGGTTATTCGGTGGCATTGGAATTTGATCAATATTCTTGGTACCAGGAACTGACCTATCATATTTTAAAAAGACACAAGGCTGCTCTAATTTGGTCAGATATTGTTGGTCATAGAAGGCGTCACTATTACCCTGTAGTTACGGGAGATTTTCTATACTTGAGAGTTAATGTAAATGAAAGGAAGTGGATCGAAAAAATAAGAGAAGAAAAAAGAAATGATGGAGAAGATATTGATTTTGCTGCTATAGTTGTCGACAAACCTTCAGAAGCGAACAAAGTCTTAGACCTGCTTTCTTTACCACAAAAAAAATATGGACAAGAACAATGGGTTGGTAGAATAATTATGTGTGTCGACCTAGATGCTTTCTTTCCGTCATGCGAAGAGCTTAGAGATCCGTCACTCACAGGAAAACCACATGCTGTAATCATGACAGATGAGCAAAAGGGAAATATAACCAAGGGTGCGGTGGCCTCATGTTCATATGAAGCTAGAAAGGTCGGTATCAGATCAGCCATGTCACTGACACGGGCTAAAGAATTGTATCCAGCACTCATATTAAATCCTGTTGGAATTCCCTATTATAGAGCGATTTCGGAAAAAGTTATGAGAATATTAGAAGAATATGCTGACTCTGTGGAGAAGACTAGTATAGATGAAGCGTACCTGGACTGTACGCTTAGGATAAATTCTGTTGCCCCTGTTGCAATTGAAGAATATGCCTTAAGAATAAAAAAATCAATAAGAGAGGATATCGGACTTTTATCATCTATAGGTGTGGCTAATACTAAATCTGCAGCAAAAATTGCTTCCGATTATCAAAAACCTGATGGTCTCACAATTATATCCCCAGGTAAATTGTCAGCATTTTTCGAAAATATGATTGTAGAAGCAATATCCGGAATAGGAACTAAGACTCAGCAAGTATTAAAAGAAGAGTTTAAAACTAAAACCATAGGGCAGCTCGCTAAGCAAAACGTTCAGAAACTAATAGACAGATTTGGCAGAAGACATGGATTATGGATGTGGCAAGTAGCTAATGGGCGCGATACAGAAGCAGTCACGCCTAGAAATGACAACATCTCTATCAGCGCAGAGCAAACATTATATCCATTTACAAAAGACAAGGAAAAGATACTGAATTACATCGATGAATTAGTTGATGAAGTTTATAATAGAGTAAATAGAAGGGGTTACGAATTTAGAACTGTAGGTATTAAGATTGTTAGATCTGATTTTTCAATTGAAACAAGGGAGATATCGTATTCTTCCTACCAAAATAGGCAAGAAAGCATTGGTAGTGTAGTAGAAGCTCTACTTGACAAATTTTCTTTTTGGTCTTCAGATACAAAGAATCCTGCTACGAAGGCCATTACTGTTAGAAAAGTTGGAATAAAACTATCCAATTTGATTCATATAGAGAAGAAAAATCCAGTTGAACAAAGAACCTTGCCAGAGTATTTCTAACTGCGTTACTAAAAAACGTGAGGGATCCTCATGTTTAGAGACTCTTGAAAAAAGTATGACCCTTCAAAGCAACTAGATTTTTGATTTATTTTGTTTGCATTCATAACTAAAAGTTAAGGATAAGTTAAGGAAACTAAGTAATTTTTATCGATGTCGCAGGAAGGGTCTTGAATATCTTCTCAATTCGTCAATTCGTTAACTAATCATCGCTATCACTGTTATGCATCAGCTGTATTCTCATTTTCTGGCTCTTCCTCTTCTTCAGTGTCTTCATTCTCTTCATCGCTATCACTAGAATCATCCCCATCTCCATCATTGTCTTTGCATATATCAGGATTGATTTCACAATCATCTGATTCCTCTTCTTCCTCTGTTTCCCTATCTGCATCTTCGCATTGTTTACCTGTGCAGTTGTCAACGTCATATATTCCGCCCTTACCACCATCACCTCGAACTTCAACATCATCAGAATCACCACCAGAATCACCATCCTCTTCTCCGACATCCTTATTGCCGTCATTATTTTTGTTATCATCGTCTTCTTCAGCTACTGCCTCTTCCTCTTCAGTACCACAGACTTCAAATCCATTCTCACTTAGATCGGAACATATAATTGTGTAGACAAGTTGCTGAAATACTGGATCCGACTCACTAGCCGTCATGTCCGCTTGGTTCATTATGACGACTCCAGATGATATATCCGCAGAGTCTAGCTGGAACTGTATGGAATCATTAGGGGATGGTTTTATCCCTAAAGCATTCACGTCCATTTCTCCAGAATATATTCCAGAGGTACCATTTTCAAATTCCACAGAAGCAATGAAATAATGTTTCCCTGGGTGATCTATTTCCAACGCAACCCTCTCGCCCAAAGGAATATCTTTCCAATAATTTGCTTCCGCTAATATATCGTCTCGTGAATCATACGATTTTATCGGTCCTATCAATACATTTTCAACAATCGGGGCCCCCTCTTCAAACCCAGTTGGTTGTGTATCAAGACGAAATGCGACTATTGGAAAAAATTCTGAGAGTTTACCTTCTCCTTGACCTGCTTTAAGGTCCATTAATTTTCCGTCATACTTTTCATTTATTATGGATGCTCGTAACGGAAGTTGAGTATCCCCCATTTTGTTATCAGTCACTGACAATGATTTTGGTAATATTTGACTGGGAGGAGTCTGACTGGTTACGGTGGGAGCCGTGGTCATCTTCTGCTGCTGTGCATTCACATCATGTGTATGGGGTGAATAATAAATTGAAAAAGATGATAGTATTAATAGTATCAAACAAGGGAGTAGAACTAGATCGATATTATCAATATTTTTTGGATGCCTTATATTCTCTGATTTTCTCCTTGTAATTGGTTTTTTGATTTCCACAATAGTATTTCCATGAAGAGATTTATAGAGTTATTAAATGCAAAACTATACCAAAAATTACTAGAATAAGCTACCTGATTTATTTCCGGAATTTTTGTATTAATATGATTTCTATGACATTAATATTGAATCTTGCATTGAAAAACGTAACTCGCTCAAGATTTGCTTGGGAGGGTCTTTATCAAAAGCACCATTTCGAAGCATTTCTGATCAAATTAAAAATCGTGATGAAGATATTATACAAATCTCAGCTCCAGGGTAGGAAATAATGGATTTAAGTAGAAATAGAATTGAGATATTTCTATTTGATGATGAAAAACATAAACTTCAAGATTTAGATGACCTTATTCTGCCTCCAAGCAATCCTGAAGAGAACTCATACTACGTTGACCAAGATAATCTAGATTGTGCATCGATAACATAATTATATTAACTCACTTTTTGATACCTCCTTGAAAATGTTAATTAGGAAAGGTTGGTCAGTTAAAAAGTCGACAGTTAATAGGGTTTCTTCCTCTTCTAATATCGTCTACTTATTTTCAATGCATTTAAAAATAATAATACATAAGATAGTCACATTAAACCAAATAAATCCAAAAAAAGGAAACTAATATCAACCAATGAGATCACCGATGAAGACATCAACTATTTCTTGACAACTCTAAGAAAGGTGGAAGGAGGCTACCCTAGGATCAGAGATCTACGAAGAATTCTTGAACCGCGTTTGAATCTTTTCAAGATAAATACAATACTAAGGTATTTGGAAAGATCAAAGAGATTGCAAACTGACCTTGACGGAAACATAATCTGGATTCGTGAGGACAACAATAATGCCAATCAGCTAAGCTTGGGGGAGAGAGCTTATATATCCAAAGAATTCTTAGATTATTTTTCCAAAAATGAAAAATGTCGGTCTGGAGAAGGAGATACAGGCATTGAAACAGAAGAATGAACGGATCACTAATCTAATTAATGTTTTTTTTATCCCAGATTTTTAAAATGATAAAATATAATAATTTCATATGTAAGCAACATTATGCATAAAGCTTTGAACCGGAATAGAATCAACTTATTATCATTTTACTGGAGTCCAATTGCATGCTTGACTACTCGCCCGTGAAAACTATTGATGATTGTCATGGAAACTACAAAAATTAGCAATAATAAATCAAGTGCACTGGCTTCTCCTCAGCCCCCAACTTCATCTCCACCTTTTATTGCCTCATTGTCAGATCCGATGTTCTATGTTCCCAAATTGATGTTTCTGACAAAAGGCAAGGGGGTACACAAGGACTATCTTACATCGTTCGAACTTGCATTGCGTGACGCAGATATAGCTGACCTGAATCTTGTCTCCGTGTCAAGTATAAAACCACCACAATGCAAAATAATTTCAAGACAAGAAGGAAGAAAGTATTTGAGGCCCGGACAAATTGCCTTTGCGATTTTAGCTCGCTCTTCTACCAATGAACCAAACAGGTTGATTGCATCCTCTATTGGTCTAGCACGCCCTGCCGATGATAATACACAGCATGGATACCTGTCAGAACACCACTCAACCGGCGAAACTGCACAGAAGGCTGGAGACTATGCAGAGGACATGGCTATGGAGATGCTTGCAACAACCCTCAATTTACCTAATGATCCGACGCTTACATGGGATCAACGGGAAGAACAGTGGAAGCTTTCTGAAAAAATTTACAAAACGCAAAATTTTACCCAATCAGCAGAAGGGAATAAGGATGGTCTATGGACCACTGTCATAAGTGCTGCCATCTTGATATTGTAGCATATTCTTTAGTTATCTTTCAATAAGTATTGAATAATGCGATTCTGTAGCTTATCAGAAAATTTTGTCTCAATTGTAAGTATCACAATACCAAACAAAAATCGTTCAAGACCATACTATGCGGAGCTTGACTACAATAGGACCTCGAATTAGAAACGTGACTATTCGCTATTCCCTTGTACTGACAGGATTCAACGATGAGTGCGATCTAGTATAGATCAAACCTACTTATTTGATGATATTTTCATGCAGATAAGCTGTTTTATTAATAGGCTTCAGTATATTGATGATGAGCCTCGGATTGTCAGATCAGAAGGAACTGAAAGAGCTTGAATGGTATCTTCTTGATCATTTTTTTCGTCAATCAAATAAGGGGATAACACAATTCGAAAGAAAGTCATTGCCGCAAGATATGATAACGCTATATTTAAGATACAGAAATTACAATTCAGCAAAAATAAATGAAATGCTTAATCCTGTTATTAATAATCTATTAATGCGTCAAGTCATAACTGATAAGGAAAATATTAGTAATGATAATATAAAATCGTTTGAAATAACATCCTATCTTTCGAGGTTACAATGTTCAACCTGTTTTTACATTTCATATCTAAGTGCCAATGAACCAAGAAATTGCTTGCGATGCACGTCAGACATGCTCCATGATTTTCCAAAGACAATCCAGAAGAAAAAAGATACAAGTAATAAATAGACTTATTGTATATATTTTGATAGTCATGACCTACATGACTTTAGTTTATCAATTCAGATGTTTGTATCTGATGGATAGATGTAATATTCCTTATCATATTAAGAAAAATGAACTAGAAAGGACAGCCCACCAGAAGAATATACTTTAGAGATAAATAATCTAGCATTAGACACACTTGTGGTCAAGGAAATAAACTGCGCTGCATTCCGTACCATCTCATTAGACAACAAGATAACAATAAGTAGACAAGATGCTTTCGACCAATTTAACAGAAATTCTATTTAACGATGGACAAATAAATGAGCACTTTATCCGAAAGGTTGAGAATGTTACATTAGACAACGATTAATAGGACAAGCATTTTTTTAACAAAAATCGACCTTAACCAAACTATGATCTACTTAATATGTACCGCACTCAGCCCAGATATTCAAGATTCGAGAAATAATATGTCACTTTTCTTAGCTGTGAAGCTAATCAACTGATGTAATACAATATCAATTATCAGCCATACATGATGACTCCCTCTCCAACAGAAGTATTCCCTTGCTGCTGGCCATGCCCTTGTTGTTGCTGTTGTTCTTGGACTGATTGCATTATTTGTTCCATCCGTCGTCTTAATTCTGTACCTTGTTCCCTCAATTCCTTCGTATCTATTTTCAGAGATTCATTTTCGACAACCTTAGGAACTGACTCTATTAGTATTGCTCCTCCTTCTGGATCCGGTATGCCATTAGTTGCCGCTATTAGCAATGCTTTACATGCAATGCCATTGGATAAGCATGACGATAAAAGTCCCCCAGCAGTTCCCCCAATGAATGCTGTATTGAAGAAGCTATGTTTTTTGTTATTGTATACCTCGTCATGGAGTAGATTAGCTTTATCCGCCTCTTGACCATCGCTTGACAATATCATGGGTTCCCTCTTACCCTCGAACATCCCTGGTATAGCAATACCATCCAATACTATAACTTCAGTGACCTTCGCATTTAAGGCCCATTTCATGACGGTATCCAATACGGAATGAATTCCTTGGATCATTATTGGAGACTCGCATACTAATACACACACAGTTCCTTCTTCATTTGCATACAAGCGGAAAGGATGTCTGAGCTTTCCTCCGACATAAATGACTCCAGGTACGATATAATCTGATTCTACGCAAGCTATTTGATGCATGTGTAGCTTTTCAATAACGTAACTTGTACTTATAGCTCCTACCATGCCTGCACCCGGAAAACCAGCTATGAGAATAGGATTATCTAGCTTCGCCTTGCTTTGAATTACTTTTGTTAAGGGTTTTACTTGACTTTTTCCGTCAGTTATAACTTCTTTAATTTTACTTGTTAACTTTTTCCCTACCATTTATCTTTACTATTACTATCTTTAGTTGTTTACACATAAAACTTATGTGATTATATAATTAACCAATGCTAATAGGATTGCTCATTAAAGATACTAGAGGTTATAATCGGATATAATAATAAATATTAAAGAATTAACGAAGTCATATTAACTCTCGCCCAGGCTTGGCATTCAAAGTAGCTCCCTTCAGTCAAGCGGTCATTTGAATACAAGACCATTTATTCATAATACCCTAAAAAATAAATTGCTTAGATTCTTGAACATGAAGTAGGTGCCGGCTGAAAGATCATAATTTATCTTATTTAATCAAAATTGCTTATCGTCCTCAATTAGTCCATTACAATAATTCCTAGCGTCTCTTAAGCTCGTTTATTAATAAGGTTTTGTCTACTTTATATTTTTCATAAAATTAAAATACGAAGTAGAATGCATAAGTTGGTCATTTTTCTACAGCAATTGTAATACTTGTAATGGAACAGCATCACTTATTGTTCTTCTGTTCAACGAAAGCATCAATTTTTCTATCCAAACTAAGTATCTCACTAAGAACTCTTTCTTGATGATTTTGAAATTGTTCTATTGATTTCAAAACTTTATCATGACTTTCTTCGAGATCGGTTATTCGCCTGAGAGTTTCTTCCTGTTTAATAGTTGTATTTTTTTGTATCTTATAGATCCACAAACTTATGAGAGTACCTACAACTGCTCCTATAGCAATACTGAGATATGTGCTTGATGCATTTGTCATATCTACACAGCCTCGGGCTATTTCAGGCACACAGCCCCAAATGAAATGAATAGGTAATATCATTATACAATAATGATTTGGGCTTAGTGTTATAATTTGTTTATCCAATAAGTCATTGTCTAATCTACGTCAATAGCAGCAGCAATTAGTTTTCGAAAAGGTTTCATACCACCATAACAATAAACCTTGGAGGCCATGACGTCAATATTAATTGGCAGTTATTACAGACCATTCGCTCACTTTATAGATGATTTTATGTTATACAGAAATAGCGTTATGTTCTATTTTATCAGCTTCTATTATAGCCATCCTAGATGCCAATGTTTACCCACCGAGGAATTGAACAATTTGTCTGATGAGGAAAGAGATCTTATCATAGCTTTAAATGGATCTGAAGGTAGAACTTTTTTGAATCAGGTTGTGGCGTAATCAAAATTTCAAAGAAGCCGTAGGGAAATCGTTTTTTGTATTTTTATTCATCGCATTCCTTTTTCTATCTGTCCTGACTCTTAACGTACAACCTCGTCACAGTATAGGACAGACTTCTAATGCCGTTGCAATGAGTATCTCGCCATTTTATGGGAATGATATTATTTCCACGCGTGGACATTATGACTATTTGGGGACAGGAGATTTAAATCCAGAATTTAATACTACTGACTACGTATATCTTAAGAATGGTAAGGGAAATATCAGCGACGCAATACCGAACAAAATCACGTGTCCTCCTCAGAATGAAATCGCAATTTATATCCATGGAGCTTGGACCGATGAGATGTCAGCAAGCGAACAACTAAACAGGACAGCCATGGCACTTGTCATTAATAACAATTCCGTTCCTTTAATCGGTTTCAGCTGGGATTCAAACACGCCGCTCAATAAGGAGGGTTGGAAAACAGCAGAAATTGTAGCAGATAATAATGGACCAAAACTTGCTCGATTTATCATTGATTTAAAAAATAAGTGTCAAGATACAAATATCAAACTTATCGCTCATTCTTTAGGAGCAGCCGTAGTCAATAGCACTTTGATAAGTCTGTATAAGGATCAAAACACTACTACAAATAATGAATTTAATATAACCTCTGTACATCTGTTAGGAGCGGCGATTAACCGAGACGAAATAGCAAGTAATTCCACATTCGGCAATGCTATTGAAAATATTGTAGATAATTTTTACAATTTACGTAATCCCGAAGACAATATGCTAGAGTACGTCTATAGATTTGTAGAGGATAATGATGCTCTGGGACTACTTGGAATACAACATAGTGTACCTATGCCAAGAGATTACATAGAACATCAAGTAGACTCTGAAATACCTGCCGTCCAAGATGCTGACGGAAATAATAAGCTTGATTGTTTCGATTTTTTTGTTCTGTTACCAGGAGATAATCACTGCGGGTACATAGGATTTAGAGGACTTCCTCCATTTGAGAATATTCTTATAGATGACGGTTCAATTGATATAATTGTACAAGATTGGTTAGAGTAAGTGACAAAGACCGGATTCACTGGTCGTAACGTGATATATCCAATTAAAGTAACTTACAGGACATGAGTCAGAACAAGAATCAATTTGGATATCTTCAATTTTATGACTGTCCATTATCTTCCAAAACCTCAGTCTCGACTCTCTGTTACCACTGAATCTAATAAGTCAAGGTCATAAACTTTTTGCAACGTGGGGTGGATTTGAACATGTACTATATTCATCAAATCCTCAGGTGAGGCCTTTACTTCTATTGAGTACTTTAATTGTCTGAGGTTATTTTCAAGTTTGTCAATGTTGTCTGTTTCACTAACTAATGATAGCGGACGTAAATCGTCACCAAACAATCTATTAACGTTTTCAGAAAGTACCTTAGCAGTCTCATAATCATATATTCCGTAAAGTGGCAAGTCCTTATTCATCCTCATTGACATATTAGAATAACTCCCAGATGTATCATTACTATTACTGCTATCGCGGTAAGCGGGAGTAAGGATCATGTCCATAGTATGAGAGGTAGAGTCCTCACTCATACTGAACATATCGCCGCCAACCATGTTCGACATATTAGTTAGATCATACCCAATATCAAACGCAGTACCATATTTCCTGAGGATTTCATCGACCATGTTTGCAACAACTAAGGCCAAAGAAGTAGAATTTCTCTGTTCATTGTCATATATTTGAGCAATGCTAGATGAAGCTGAAGAGCCTTCTTTTAACAGATCTTCTAGTTCGTTAGTAAGCCCAACAATATTTCTTGCATGGGCTTGAGCTGAAGAATTATTATCGGATAAGAAATTTGTGTTGACAAGTTGTGTTTCTGCCTTAATTTGTTCGACTAGAGTGACCAGAGTTGCATCATTATTTACGAAGAAATCGTGGGCATATATTGGTTGATATATATGATAAATAATTGTATAAGAAAATAATGTTGTACTAATCAGCATTACAAATATTCTACAAACAGCAGCAATTTGATCCATAATCAGGTTGATGAATATCGTTAATAAAACTCTTGGCAGATACAGATTCCATATTTTGAGGCACAAGAGTAAATTATCAAATCGCATACTATGACATTTGATTCCCAGAAAATGTACATGTAGAAGTTATGGACCATACCAGCCTACAGAACCCTAATAGTTAAAACAATATTATCACAACATGATGCTCAGGGAAAAGACGGTAGACAATTCTTAGATTCTGATGATATTGGTAAAGATTCACAAGACAATTTGCATGTAACCGATGTTGGGTGCTCATTGAACAGAATCTTGACAGGGATTGCAATAATTTAGGGCGAAGCCAGTGAACAGTTTGCATGACTACAGGCTGGAGACAATGATTTCCAGTGCGGTATGTATGCAGATGAAATGGATAATGAAAGGGCACAATAATTCAGAGGTGACTCTCAATCTGAAATAGAAACCTTATCTTCGCCTTTCATCCCTTATTCTATTGGCAACTAATTTCTGGTTATTACAGTAAGATCTTCCCAGGAATACCTGTTAACTCCTATTAATTCTTAATCTCAATCCGCATGTATATGAACATTGAATGTGATATTGCATTACGGTATCTTACTCAAAACCGAAGAAAGGGTGTTCCAAATACTTGTCGGTCGAAGATAAAAGTGGTGCTTGGCGATTCTCGGCATACCCAACCCAATATCACGGCCTTTGCCGTTAAAGGTTCTGCATGCAAAGTTTTGTTCCAATGCCACCAAGCACTAATCTCTAGCCATAATAACCGTAAGATGATTTACACAATATTGCATAAAAGCTTTTCCATTTATATAATTTACATATTTATGATACAAAACAATAAGAATGTTCTAATTTTC
>Ga0193741_1000496_pt1 | contig 11665 bp, 10 predicted proteins | sample L2s2metaG_FD_143059 | JGI IMG/M metagenome (GOLD analysis project Ga0193741, IMG submission 143059) | Soil microbial communities from a riparian zone of the East river system, Colorado, United States - L2s2 | ecosystem: Environmental > Terrestrial > Soil > Riparian zone | place: USA: East River...
GAGCTAGAGGAAGGGCTGAAACGAATGCTTCCAACCGTGGAGACCGTCCGTGCGTAAGTACATCGTCCTGTTTTCGCTCGCGTGCCTCGCATGCGCGCTCGCCGCGCCGTCGGCCCAGCCGTCGCGCGGCCTCATCGTCGGCATCTACGACGAGCAGTCTTCGTTCGGGAACCCCAGCTGGGCCTTCCCGCAATACGAACGGCTCGGCGTCGAAGCGCTCCGCGCCAACCTCTACTGGAGCGAGGTCGCGAAGAGGAGGCCGGAGAACGCGCGCAACCCTCTCGATCCCGCGTACGAGTGGGGCGCGTATGACGCGTTCGTCAAGCGCTCCGCCGAGAGCAGGATCAAGGTCGTCTTCTCGATCGTACGGACACCTACCTGGGCGATCGCGGCCCGGGAGAAGAAGAGGGGGAACCGTGCTCCGGCCCGGATGAAGGACCTCCAGGACTTCGCGAACGCTGCGGCGAAGCGCTACAGCGGAAGCTTCCGGCCGAACCCCGAAGGCGATGCGTTGCCGGCCGTGCGGTTCTGGCTCGCGTGGAACGAGCCGAACAACCCGATCTTCCTCTTTCCCCAGTTCCGGTTCATCGGCGGCCGCTACCGGCCCGTCAGCCCGGCCGTCTACGCCAAGATGTGCAACGCGATCTGGTCGGGCGTCCACCAGACCGGCCTCCGTGGCGAGAAGGTCGCCTGCGGCGTCACGGCCCCGCGAGGGAACAACAGCGGCGCTCAGCCGAGGTCCTCGCTCTCACCGATCCCGTTCCTGCGCGGCATGAGGAAGGCCGGCGCCCGCTTCGACGCCTACGCTCACCATCCGTACTACGGCCACAGGACCGAGTCGCCTCGAACGCGCCCGCCGCTCCGAGGGACGGCCGTCACGCTCGCCAACCTCGACGTCCTGATCAAGGAGCTGACTCGGCTCTACGGCCGGAAGCGTGTCTGGCTCACCGAGTACGGCTACCAGACGAATCCTCCCGACCGGGCGTTCGGCGTCTCGTTCGTGAAGCAGGCGCGCTATCTCACTCAGGCGTACGCGCTCGCCCGCGCCAACCCGCGCGTGGACATGCTGCTCTGGTTCCTCGTCAAGGACGAGGCGCGTATCGGGAACGGCTGGCAGTCAGGGCTCTACACGTCCTCGGGTCGCCGCAAGCCGGCCTGGCAGGCCTTCCGCCAAATGCGGAAGTAGGACAACAACCCGGGGCCGTATCATGGAGCGGCCCGTGGCTACCAAACACGCGCCTCCGGCGCAGCCGCCGAAACCCGCTCCGATCGGCCGCGGAGACAACGAAGCCTCCCCGACCGGCGACATCCGGTCGGCCACGCCGTACCTGCCGCTCCAGGGGGCGGCCCGCCGGTTCGCCAGCGTCCTCGCCCTCGTCGCGCTCGACCTCGTCGGGCTCGTGCTCGGCGTCTACGCGGCCCTCACGTTGCGAGCCCTCGTGTACGAGACGGATGTCACCCAGTGGGGCCTGCGCTGGGAGGTCGAGACGGACTGGCTGCCGTTTCTCATCCTGATCACCTTGCTCGTCTTCTGGCGCGCCGGCTTGTACGCCGAGCGTGAGAGCAGGGCCGGGTTCGGCCGGATCGTCGGCTCGCTCGTCCTCGTCGCCGTGGTGACGCTGATCTTCGCCATCGGCACGGGGCACGAGTTCGGGACCTACGGCCTCGCGCCGACCGCCGTCGTCCTGAGCGCGATCTTCATCGGGCTGCTCCGCGGCAGCTACGACGTCGTCACCGGCGACCTCCTCAAGTTCGCCGGCATCCGGCGCCGCGCCATCCTTGTCGGCAACGGCGAGAGCCTCGCGCGGCTGCGCAGGTCGCTCGGCGCGAGCCGTGGCGGCATCGACTACGACTTCGTCGGCGCGATCTCGACGTCCTCGGACAGCGCGGGGCTTCCCCGGCTCGGCGACCTCTCGTCGATCACGGGCGTGCTCACGCGGCACGACATCGACGAGCTGATCGTCACCGACTCCGACTTCAACGATCGCGCGCTCGTGGAGATCGTGGAGCAGGCGCACAGGCGCGGGGTCAAGGTGCGAATCGCTCCGACGGCGACCGAGCTCCTCATCGAGCGGCGAGGCGAGTACGTCCCCGGGCAGGGCATCCCGCTCTTCGAGCTGCGCCCGCCCGTGTTCGTGGGCGCCGACTGGTTCGTCAAGCGCGGATTCGACCTCGCGGTGAGCGTGATCGTCGGGGTCGTCGGCCTGCCGATCTGGCTGTTGATCGCGCTTGCGATCAAGCTCGACTCGCGGGGCCCGGTCCTCTACCGCGATCGGCGCGTCGGGCTGAACGAGCGCGAGTTCGACATGCTCAAGTTCCGCACGATGCGCGCAGATGCCGAGGCGCTCCAGGCACAGCTCGAGCAGGAAAACGAGGCCGAGGGCGCGCTGTTCAAGATTCGCGACGACCCGCGCGTGACCCGGGTCGGCCGGTTGCTGCGGCGGTTCTCCCTCGACGAGATCCCGCAGGTGCTGAACGTTCTTCGCGGCGAGATGAGCCTCGTCGGCCCGCGTCCATTGCCATTGCGCGACTTCGAGCTGCTCGAGCCGTGGCACCGCAAGCGCTACCTCGTGCTGCCCGGGATGACCGGCCTGTGGCAGATCGCCGGCCGCTCGAGCCTCAGCTTCGACGATCTCGTGCGCCTCGACTTCTACTACCTCGAGCACTGGTCGATCTGGCTGGACATCTCGATCCTGCTCAAGACGGTGCCCGCCGTCGCCGGCCGCCGAGGCGCGTACTAGCGCCCTATGGCCGCGCGGCGGAGGATCCTCTCGGTCGTCGGCACGCGGCCGAACATGATGAAGATCGCGCCGATCGCCGCCGAGCTGCGGCGGCGGGGCGACGAGTTCGAGCACGTCCTCGTCCACACCGATCAGCACTACGACCGCGAGCTGTCGCAGATCTTCCTCGAGGAGCTCGGCGTCGGCGAGCCGGACTACTCCCTCGGAGTCGGCTCGGGATCGCACGCGCAACAGACCGCGCGCGTGATGGAGCGCCTCGAGCCGGTGCTCCTGGAAGCCGAGCCGGACGTCGTTCTCGTGCCAGGCGACGTGAACTCGACGATGGCCGCCGCGCTGACGGCGTCGAAGCTGGTGCTGCCCATCGGGCACGTCGAGGCCGGCTTGCGCTCGTTCGACCGCACGCTGCCCGAGGAGCTCAACCGGATCGTCGCCGACCATCTCTCGCATCTGCTTTTCGTCCACTCGCCGGACGCGCGCGAGAACCTGCTGGCCGAGGGTTGCGCGGAAGCAGCCATCCACGACGTCGGCAACACGATGATCGACTCGCTCGTGGCGATGCGCCCCCGGATCGAGAGCGCCGGCGCGCCGGAGGCGCACCGGCTGGAACGCGGGGCGTATCTCGTCGTCACGCTGCACCGACACTGGGTCGACGGGCCATTCCTTGCCGACGCCCTGGGTCGGCTGGCCGAGCTTGCCGAGGAGCTGCCGGTCGTGTTCCCCGTCCATCCGCGCACGAGGGCCGCCATCGACGCACTCGGCATCGAGGCCGGCTCGCTGCGGCTGCAGCTGATCGAGCCGGTTGGCTACATCGAGTTCATGAGCCTCGTCGCCGCCTCGGCGGGCGTGCTGACCGATTCCGGCGGCATCCAGGAGGAGACGACGTTCCTCGGGCTGCCGTGTTTCACGCTCCGCCCGAACACCGAGCGGCCCGTGACCACGGTCGAGCAAGGCGGGACGAACGTCGTGCTTGGCGCGGACCCAGAGCGGATCGCCGATGTTCCCGCACTGCTCCGCGAAGCCGGCGGCCGGACGACGCGCGTGTCGCCGCTCTGGGACGGCAAGGCCGCGGAGCGGGTCGTCGACGTCCTCGAGCGCTTCCCGCTCGAAGAACCGGTCGTCGCGCGCTCCCGCTAGCTAAGGGAGCTTCACCACAAACTCCTCACTGACCGCTGCTAGGGTCGAGCGCCGTGAGCGGGCAGGTCCTCGTCACAGGCGCTCAGGGCTTCGTCGGCCGGCATTTGCTCGCCCAGCTGGGCGATCGGGCGCGGCCGGTCGAGGTCGACGTCACGGACGCGAAAGCCGTCGCCCGCGAGGTGGCCGCGGCGCCACGCGCAGTCGTCCACCTCGCCGCGCTGTCGTCGGTCGGGAGCTCCTGGGAAGACGCGGGTGAGACCTGGCGAGTGAACGTGGTCGGGACCGTCAACGTGCTCGAAGCAGCCCGCACCCAGGCTCCAGAGTGTCGCGTGCTCGTCGCCTCGACCGGAGACGTCTACGGCCGCGCGCAACGCGTTCCGTCGTCGGAGGACGACCCGCTTCAGCCCTTGTCGCCGTACGCGGCCTCGAAGGCGGCAGCGGAAGTGGCGTGCGAACAGGCCCGCCGCGTGGGCGTCGACGTCGTCGTTTCCCGCGGCTTCCAGCAAGAAGGGCCGGGTCGTGACGAGCGGTTCGCGGTCGGATCCTGGGCGGCGCAGATTGCACGTGCCGAGGAAGCCGGCGGCGGCACCGTGCGGGTCGGCGACCTGTCGGCGAAGCGCGACATCGTCGACGTGCGTGACGTCTGCCGGGCGTACGAGCTCCTGCTCGACCCGTCCGTCGCCGCGGGCACGTACAACGTCGCCCGCGGGCGCGCGGTCGAGATGCGGGAGGTGCTCGAGCTCCTCGTGGGCCTCGCCGAGGCGCCGATCGAGGTCGAGCCCGATCCGGCCCGCATCCGGCCGGCCGATCTGCCCGTCGTCTGCGGCGACGCCTCGCGCCTGCGGGACGCGACAGGCTGGGAACCTATGATCCCGCTCGAGCAAACCCTGGCCGACACGCTCGCTGCAGCGCGGGAGGCCGTGGCCGAAAGGATGGCGAGCGCATGAGCGAGAAGCGGGCCTTGATCACCGGCATCACCGGCCAGGACGGCTCCTACCTCGCCGAGCTGCTGCTCGAGAAGGACTACGAGGTGTACGGCATGGTCCGCCGCTCCTCGACGGAGAACTTCGAGCGGATCGACCACCTCACCGACCGGATCACCCTGATCCAGGCCGACCTGCTCGATCCCACGTCGCTCATCGAGGCGCTCGTGGAGGCTCAGCCGACCGAGGTCTACAACCTCGGCGCCCAGAGCTTCGTGCCGACCTCCTGGAAGCAGCCCGTGCTGACGGCCGAGTTCACGGCGGTCGGGGTGACGCGGCTACTCGAGGCGATCCGGCGCGTGGATCCCGACATCCGTTTCTACCAGGCCTCGTCCTCGGAGATGTTCGGGAAGGTGCGCGAAGTGCCGCAGAACGAGCAGACGCCGTTCTATCCGCGCTCGCCGTACGGCGTGGCCAAGGTCTACGGGCACTTCATCACGGTCAACTACCGCGAGTCTTACGGGCTCTTCGCAGTCTCGGGGATCCTCTTCAACCACGAGTCGCCGCGCCGCGGGCTCGAGTTCGTGACGCGGAAGATCAGCGACGGCGTCGCGCGCGTCAAGCTCGGCCTCGCCGACGAGCTCCGACTCGGCAACCTGGACGCGAAACGCGACTGGGGTTACGCAGGCGACTACGTCGAGGCGATGTGGCTGATGCTCCAGGCCGATGAGCCCGAGGACTACGTGATCGCGACCGGCGAGGACCACTCGGTGCGCGAGTGCGCCGAAATCGCCTTCGAGCACGCGGGGTTGAAGCTGGATGACCACGTGGCGGTCGATCCGCAGTACCTGCGGCCCGCCGAGGTCGATCACCTCGTCGGCGATGCCGCCAAGGCGAAGGCGAAGCTCGGGTGGGAGCCGAGGGTTGGCTTCCGCGAGCTCGTCGAGCTCATGGTCGATGCCGACCTCGACCGGCTTACGGCGGCGGCGAACCGGCCCGAGCTCGCATGAGCGTCGAGTCGTTGGAGCTCACCGACGCCCCCAGGGGCGGCCTTCATCGAATTCGCGGCCGAGGTCGGCGTTCGCCCGTACCTCGTGCCGGGCTCGCGCAGCGAGTCTGCGGTCGGCATCGTCGGTAAGGCCTAGGTGCGAATCGTCTTTCTCTCGCACTACGCATTCCCTCACGTCGGCGGGATCGAGACTGCCGTCGATGGGGTCGCAACCGAGCTAGCACGCCGCGGGCACGACGTCGCGCACGTGGCGTCGACCGCGGGGAACGGGGCCCGCGTCACGGCGGCGCCCGCCTACCGGGTCGTTCGGGTACCGGCCGTGAACGCCCTCGAGGCGTGGCTGAGCGTTCCGTACCCGCTGTTCGACTTTCGGCTGCCCTCGGCGATCCGCAGGGAGCTGCACGGTGCCGACGTCGCCCACGCCCATGGCTTCCTGTACATGCCGACATTGGTCGGGTTGCCGCTTGCGCGTCGCGCGAACTCGGCCCCGGTGCGAGTCCTGACGGAGCACGTCGGCCACGTCCCGTACGAGTCGAAGGCGCTGGACACCGTCGAAGCTGCCGCGATCAAAACGCTGGGACGCGCGTGCCTGCGCGCGGCCGAGGCGATCGTGGTCAACAACGGACGCGTCGCGGCAGAGCTCGAACGCCTCGTCCCCGGCCGCCGACTCGACCACATCGCGAACGGCGTCGACACGCAGAACTTCCGGCCACCAACCGAGGACGAGCGGGGCGCCCTGCGCTCTGAGCTCGGCTGGAGCGACGGTCTGCCGCGCGTGCTCTTCGTCGGCCGGCCCGTTCCAAAGAAGGGAATCGACCTCGCGCTCGCCGCCGCTGAAGCCGGGACCGGACGCTTCGAGCTCGCGCTCGTCGGCCCGAAGGAGGACGAGGTGCCGCCGACCCCCTGGGTCAACGTGCTCGGGCCACAGCCTCGCGATCGCCTCAGGGAGCTCTATCGGGCCGCCGATGCGCTGCTCTTGCCCTCGCAGGGCGAGGGCTTTCCGATGACCGTCCAGGAAGCGATGGCAAGCGGGCTTCCGGTCGTGCTCCTCGACGATCCGGGCTACGGTTCGCAGCTCGAGGGAGCGGGGGAAGGCGTCAGGCTCACCGCGCCGAGCGCCGAGGCGGTCGTCGCCGCCCTCGTCCCGCTCGTCACGAACGGCGGCGAATGGCGGGTGTCCGCGCGTGCCGCCGAAGCGCACGCGAAGCGGATGTTCTCGATCTCGCGGGCGGCGGACGAGCACGAGGCGCTCTACGAACGTGTGCGCGCCGGCCGGAAGAAGTGACGCCGCATCGTCGCCGTTCTGACGTCGTTCCCGTTACGGGCGGCGGCCACGATTTTGCTCCCGGGAGTGCTCGCCGTCGGCCTTGCTTCTATCCGGAGACAGGGGTCGGCCCCCACGCAGGAGGGACTCGAGCGTGAGGCGGGTTCCCTCCTCGAGCGGGATCGGCTCGAAGTCGACGAGCGCTTTCAGGCGTGATACGTCGAGCACGATCTCCTTCACGTCGAACGGGCGGTCGGGTCGGCGGTCGATCGGGACGGACTTGCCGGTCAGGCCCTCGATCAGCTCGACGAGGCGACTGAGCGACGCGCCCTTGCCGGAGCCGACGTTGAGCAAGCGCGGCTCGGCGGGAAGCTCCAGCAGCCGGAGCACAACGGTGGCTAGGTCGCCGACGTAGAGGTAGTCCCTGACGATCGAGCCGTCTCCGAAGATGGTCAGCGGCTCGTCCGCGAGGATCCGCTGCAGGAAGGTCGGGATCGTCCCCTGGCCGCGCTCGGCCGGCTGGTTCTCGCCGTAGACGTTGGAACACCGCAGGACCTGCGCCGGGATGCCGTGGCGATCGGCGTACATGGCGGCGTACTTCTCGCACGTGAGCTTGACGATTCCGTAGGAGGAGATCGGTTTCGTGGGGTGCTCCTCGTCAACGGGCAGATACTCGGCCCGCCCGTAGACGGTGCCCCCCGACGACAGCAGCAGCAAGCCGACGCCCTCGCGCTCGCGCAGCGCCTCGAGGAGTCTGATCAGCGGCGGGAGCGACAGCGTCAGGTCGAGCTCCGGATTCAGGTCCGACTCGGCCGGGAGCAGGCCGCCGGCGCTATAGACGACGTGCGTGACGCCGGCGAGCGCGCGATCGAGGAACTGCTCCGTGGCAGCGTCTCCGATGATCAGCTCGGCCCCGCGGATGCGGTTCTGTTTCTCGGCATCGATCGGCGAGCGGGTGAGGACGACGGTCGGGTGCGCGGCGCGGACGAGCTCGGCCACCAGCCGCTCGCCGAGGAAGCCGCAGCCGATGACGAGGATGCGCCGACCGAGTTTCGACACGTCCAACGGGGGCCCTAGGCGCCGGCCGACGTAGCGCAGGTTCGGGTTCGCCGACAGCAGTTCGCCGGCGATCTGGCCGGTCCCGCAGCCGACCTCGATCACCGGTTCCTCGCGAACGGCGTCTCCAAGCACTTGGCCACCTCGCGCGCCTTGAGCTGTTGGTTGCGTAGCCACCGGGAGCGGCAAAACGCCTGTCGTATTGGGATGAGAGTCGCTCGAAGAGCTCTCGCTGCGCCTTCTCTGACATCGCCGCAGAACCTTAGAGCAGTGGCGCGAGGGCAGTGCGGATGCGCGGCGCGAGCGGCTCGGGCCTCAGTTCGGCGAGGCCCCATAGCGCAGAGCGGCCGTCGGCAGGAGTTGATGGACCGCGCTCATCTGATCGAAGCTCCCTGAGCGCCGGCCTCTCCGAAGCAGGGTCAACGTAATCGCTCAGTAGCATGGATGCCGTGCCCGACGTTTTCCGCCGGCGCGGCCCGCTGCTGCTCCGCATCCTCGTCTCCGCCGCGCTGCTCGGAGCGGTGCTGGCCTACGTCGACGTGGGGGCAGTTGCCCAGGAGGTCAAGGATGGGCACTGGGGCTGGTTCGCGGCCGCGGTCGGGATCATGTGCATCGGCGCCGTCGTCGGCGCCGTTCGCTGGTGGCTGCTGTTGCGCGGAGCCGAAATGGATGTGTCCGTGCGCAGAGCCGTCCAGACGTTCGCCGCGTCCCTGCTCCTGAACAGCGTCCTGCCGACGTCCGTCGGCGGTGATGCGGCTCGGGCCTGGCTGGTCGGACGCGAAAGTGGCCGCTTGATCCGGGCGGCCACGGCGACGATCGCGGATAAGGCGACCGCGGTCGGCTGCCTCTTCATCGTTGCGTGGGTCGTCCTCGTCTTCGACCGCGACCAGGTGCCGAGCTCGGTGATCACGGTTTTGCTGTGGGTGAGCGTGGGGCTCCTTACCGCGCTTGGGATCGCTGTCGCCGTGGCGGCCGGGGTGCGTCCAGTCGTCCGTCGGCTTCCGGGCCGCGTGGCGTCCCTGATTCGCGAAGTTTGGACGACCATCCGAATCTGGGGGCGTTCGCCTCGGCTGATCGCGGGGCTCTTGGGCCTCGGTGTCCTGTACCAGGTACTCGCCTTGATCGCGCTCGTCCTCGTCGCCTGGACGGTTGGCGTCGAGCTTTCGTTCGCGCTTGCGGCAATCGTCGCTCCGATCGTGATCGTGGCGACGCTGATGCCGATCTCGGTCGGCGGCCTTGGTATCAGAGAGGGCGCGTTTGTGGTGCTCCTAGGCGAGGCGGGGATCGGCGGAGCTGAAGCGACGGTGATCTCGCTGCTGAGCATCGCCGTCATCATGCTCGCAGGCGCTGCCGTGATCGCCCTCGCGGCTGCGTACGACCTTGCCGTGCCGGCCGCCAAGGGGCGCCCGCTGCAGCGTCACCCCTCGGCCTGAGAACGCGCATAGACGCCGAGCACGGTCTCGAGCGAGTGCTCGAGGGAAAGCCGGTCGGCGTTGCGCTCGTACCAGGCGGCTGTCGATTCGCGTAGCGCCGGGCCGGCCGCGTGCACACGGAGGATTGCCGCTGCCAGCTCGGCCGGCTCGGCGGAATCGGCCACCGCCCCGTTCACGCCTTCCTCGACGAGCTCGGTGGCCGCGTTGTCCGGGGCGCGGACGACTACGCTCGGGACGCCGAGGGCGGCCGCCTCGACGACCACGAGCCCGTAGCCCTCGCGCCTCGATGGCAGCGCGAGACAGAGCCCACGTCGCACCGTGTCGCGCAGTCGGTCCTCGGGGACGAACCCCGGCGCCTCGATCGCGTCCTCGAGGTCGTGCTCTTCGATCAGGCGCACGACCTCGGGGCGCATGGGACCGTCGCCCAGGATCGCTCCTCGGAGCTCGGGCACGCGCGACCGGGCCTCGGCGATCGCCGGCACGAGCGCGCTCGCCTGCTTCTCTGGGATGTGGCGGCCGGCGAAGACGACGACCGGCTCCGCGGGCTCCGGCGGGGCACCCGGTGGGCCCGCGTAGATGCCCTCGAGCACGGTCACGTTGCCGCGCAGTCCTTGCTCCTGTAACCGTCGTGCGAACAGGCGCGAGAAGCAGAAGGCCTGGTGCGGCACGCGAATCGCGAGCCCTATCCGCCCCCCGACCGGGCCCAGGTACTCGCGCCAGTACTCGGCCGACCAGACCTCGAACCAGTCGACGACGATCCGAAATGCGTGCCGTCTTCGGGCCCGCGCCGCAGCGAGGAGCGAGAAGTACGGAAAGGAGGCCGCGTGGACGACGTCGTATCGCGCGCCTTCGCGGTTGAGGTGGCGCAGCACGCCGAGGCCGAAGCGAAGCGGCGGCCAGATCCGCCTGCGTCCGCTCGACGTGTAAGAGGCGAGCCCAGGCCCGACCGGGACGACCTCGACGCCGGGTAACTCCGCCGACCCGCCTTCCGGCCAGTGACGGAGCGTCAAGTACGTCACGCGATGACCGTCAGCGGCAAGCCGCTCGGCGAGACTGCGATACCACCGCTCCGCGCCGCCGATCGTGTGCGGATAGAGCAGGTCGTAGACGAGGCAGATGTTCACGTCGGCGGCTCAGGCGTCGATCACTGTTTCCGAGGCTTCGAGCAGACCGCTACGAGACACTCCGGCACCCGGCTGCCGTCGAGCGGCATTACCGCGTGATGCTCCACCTTGTCGTACGCGAGGCGCGGGATCTTCGACGCCTGGTTAGCCCTGACGGTGAGGTCGAAAGGCAGAAGCTGTCCCAGCCGGTTGAGGGCGGCAGTTCGCCACTTCGAGCGGAAACTCTGGCCGAGCAGCACGACTTCCCCGAAGAAGGAGCCGAGCACCTGCTGGAACTCATCCGGTGAGTACTCGCGGACGTGGAACGGGTTCCAGGGCCGAGATTCGAGGGTGTGCCCGGGGCTGTAGACGAGGCGGTTCGGGGTCGAGCACAAGAACTCGCCGTCCGGGCGAAGAACCCGTGCGACCTCGCCGAGATAGTCGTCGACGGCGTCGAGATGCTCGATCGTCTCGAGCGACACGAAGAGGTCGGCTGCTTCATCGTCCAGCGGGAGCTCCATCGCGCTCGCGACTTCGAACTGCATGTTGTCGTGAGCGTTGACCCGCCGCGCGTGCTCGACGGCCTCCGCTGAGAGGTCGTATCCGTACACGCGAGCGGCTCCCGCCTCGGCCAGCATCCGGCTCGAGAGGCCGTCGCCGCTGGCGCAGTCGACCACGACCTTGCCCGGTGCGAACGTCGCGGCGAAGCGGAACCGTGCGAGGTGCTCGTTGCGCACCCAGATCGGAAGCCACTGGTCCGCCCCGATGCGTTCTTTCTCGAACGGCACGGCTCGTGAGGTTAATGGGACGGGGGTTGGCCTGAGGCGGCCCGAAAGAGGTACATGTCTTGACGATCGAAGATCGCCGGCCGGAAGAGGACAGGCTCGAAGCCCTCCGCCAGCGTCCCCTCCACGTAGGCACGCGGGTGGTACACGCTGCAGAGGTTGGTCCCTGCGGAGCCTTCGTAGAGCACGACGAGCTGACCGTTTCGGAACGCCTCTC
>Ga0193741_1000497_pt1 | contig 11660 bp, 16 predicted proteins | sample L2s2metaG_FD_143059 | JGI IMG/M metagenome (GOLD analysis project Ga0193741, IMG submission 143059) | Soil microbial communities from a riparian zone of the East river system, Colorado, United States - L2s2 | ecosystem: Environmental > Terrestrial > Soil > Riparian zone | place: USA: East River...
CTCGCCGCGCACCTTGAGGATGTAGTCGCCGTCCTCGCCGCCGATCACGTCCGGGACCTCGATGTACTCCTCGACGTTCTCTTCGGCGAGAATCGGCTCGCCGGCGGCGACCTGACCGATCAGCGGCAGGCCGCTTTCCGACCGGATCGTCCGCTTCGCCTTGTCGAAGAGCAGTTCGATCGCTCGCGGCTTGGAGGGATCGCGCTTCAGCAGCCCGATCTTCTCGAGGTTCGCGAGGTGCGCATGCACGGTCGAGGACGAGTGCAGGCCGACCGCCTTGCCGATCTCGCGCACGGTCGGCGGGTAGCCGGTCTTCGCCGCGTAGCGGCGAATGAAGTCGAAGATCTCCTTCTGCCTCTTGGTCAGATCCAGCTCCACGCCAGCTTCCCCCCCAGGTCCGCGTTTGTGCTCTCGATTCCTTCGAACACTTGTTCGCAAGCGTAGCGCGCCCCACGGACAGGCGCAACCAAACCCGCCCGAAGGCCCCGAGCATCTAGAATCCCCGCCCCCTCAAGCGGCTGTGGCGGAACTGGTAGACGCGCAAGGTTGAGGGCCTTGTGTCCCTAACGGGACGTGATGGTTCGACTCCATTCAGCCGCACTCGGAAGCCCCCGCAAATCGGGGGTTTTCGTTTTGCAGAGCGGTTCAGTCGAGAATCGTCGGGTGGTGCCGGTGCGCCAGTCGGTGCGCCAATCAGGCAGCTATGTGTGCCACATCTGACGTCAAGGGCACTCTGGAAGTGAGAGCAAATTATTCGGCTGCAGTCCATCGGCGACAGTCTTCAGGTAGCTGCGACCTTCGTGCTCGGCTATGACAACCCCGACCGCACGTCCATTGACTTGCACGTAGAAGGTCCAACGGCCCTCCCGAATGCCGGAAATAGCCCGATCCTCGGAAAGCTTCCAGCGACTCCCATCAGCATTCCGACCTCCGATGTTTTCGATCCGCCGATGCGGATCGTTGCGAGGCTGCTTATTGACGCAGTCGATCCTGATGGCCATCAACCCTCCCTAGCTGGCTTCCAAAGGTCGTCATTCAGGTCAACGCTTCATTAGCTCTAGTAGTAGCGAGACTCACGAGTTCGCTCTTCCCAATCAGGCATTGTCTCGCCCCAGACTGCCCAGGCCGAGCAAGTCAAAATGCCCGTGGCGTCATCAAAACTCGGGCTGTGAGCAATAACAGCCGCATAAACGGCCTGGCCTCGATGCAGCCTCTCTTGACCCGCAGGCGTAAGCGCGCCTGCGTCAGGTAGAGCAACCTGGAGCCCAACTCCATCGGGTATGGCAATGAGATCGGCTTCGACCTCTTCCCCACCCCGCGCGCGGATGCTCGCGGCGATATAGGCAGCGTCGGATTGAAGTGGGTCAGCCCGAGTTGGGGGCCCGCTTTTCCCTGACCCGGCTGAGCGAGGCCGAATTGGCCTCGTATCACGAGGAGCTGGTTGCGTTTTCCAATCCGGCCAAACTCCCTGCGCTTCTTCTCAGCCGCTGCCTCGACCCTCTCAGTGCCATACGCCTCCTCAACACGAGAAAGCAGCTCGGCTGTTTCCGAAGTTCCCGGCAACTCGGACTTGATCTGCTCAATCGCCCCGGAAAGCACCCCTTCGTCCGAAACAAGCGGCGCGTCAGCAGCATCAGTTGCCGGACCTATCCCCTCGTATCGCAGCGGTTCTTCCAAGGCCTTGGCCAGCCTTGGCAGTGGCAACGACCCGCTGAACTCGGCGGTCTCGCTACGCCCTCCCTCTCCAGCCGCACCCTTGAATCCGAAGCTAATGCGTTTCGATCTTGTGACCTGACGCGCGGTAGGGGCCTCGAACTTCAACTCGTTTGCCCAAGGTCCGCAGGCTGTCCTTCTCTTCGTAGAAGGGAACAACAATCTGCGAACTTTCTGGTTCTTCCGAATATTCTTCCCCTCCCAGAAAAACATAATCGTCCCACCAGAGCCATATGAGGAAGGCAACAACGCCAAGAACGACGGCTGCGACCAGCCATCCCCACCAGGCCAGATCGATGAACCACACCTGAATTGCTAGCGCCATTTACTTTCAGGTCAACCGGGATCAGCAAGGACTCCCGACTGACGAGGACCCTCGCACTGCTACTGACGAGAACAGAGCATACCCAGCAATGTCGTTGTCAGTTCCCAAGGGTCTCCGCGGCCCGCAACCCTCGTATCGCAACCGATCAAATCCGGATGCGCGCGCAACTGCCAATGTCCATTGCCTGGGCGCTCGTCGCCTCACCGAGTTGGGCGTGGCGATAGTTTTTACCCGTGCCTAAGTACTTGGTGGCTTACGACCTCGTCGGCGACGAGACTCCGCGCGAATACGAGCGCCTCATAGACGAGATCAAAAAGCTCGATGATTACGTCGAGGTGCAGCGCTCGGTCTGGCTGATCAAGACCAGCCACTCGGCCAAGGAGGTTCGGGAGTTGCTATGGAGCTACATGGATCGCAACGACCGATTGATGGTCATCCGCATTGTTCGCGGCTCAGCCTGGAGAAATGCCCTCTCCGGCAACCCCCCATTGAAGAAATTCTTGGCAGACTGAGATATTGGGGAAACTGAGTGTCTGCGATGTCGCCTATGCAGTGACCGCATTCATGTAAGCGTCCACCAGCTCGCGCGCTTGGTCGCGGGCGCCAGGCATCAGGTGGCCATACCGCGATGAGACCTACCTCTACGCGACGCCGGAGATTCAGGCCGAGCGCAACGAGTACGCGCCGAAGTCACCCGAGCGCGATGCCATCGGCCACATCGCCGAAGCGGCGGAGCGCGACCGCGCCCAGACGGCGGCGCACGACGAGGCGTTGCGAGCGGAGCTGGGCAAACTGCCGACGCAGGAGATTGCAGCGAGGCGACGGGAGCTGGATACCCCGGCGCGCATTGAGGCCCGCGAGGGAGCACGAATACGTACGCCAACGCGAAGCGGTCCAGTCGCGCGTGGAGCAATACGAGCAGGCCGTGGCGAACCGCGAAGCCGTCGAAGCCCTCGGCTGGCGCGAGCGTCGCCAGAAGCTGCCATACGCCCGCGAAAGCGAGGAGCTGCTCCGCGACCGGCTGGACGAAAACGTCGCCAAGTTGGAGAGGATGGAGCCGCCGGGCACGGCCCTGCGGCGCGAGCGCACCATCGCCGATCAGTTGCTCGCCGAGCGCGAGGAGCAGAAGCTCACCGCCGTTCGCCTCTCATCGCCCTCCTACATCGTAAAGGAGCTGGGCGAGCGGCCAAGCGATCCGACCAAGAGCAAGGCATGGGACCGCGGCGTGAAGGAGATCGAGAGCTATCGCCAGGAGCACGGCGTCACCGACAAGCACCGCGCTTTCGGTCGCGAGCCCGAGTCGATCTCCCAGCGGGCGGCGCGTGAGGCCGCGCAGAGGAGACTCCGCGAGACGCAGCTCCGTCTCGGCAGGGAGCGCCAGCTCGCCCAGGAGCGGAAGCGCGCGAGGAACATCGAGCGAGGCTTCAGCATTGGCCGCTGAGGCCCCGACCCGCGCGATTGTGGCACCGCGCTCGCGGCCGTCAACCCCCTTGCGGGGGTCGGGCGCTGCGCGCCCTTGACTGCCGCTTCGCGCGCCGCTGGGTTGGCGGGTAGGTCGGGGGGAGGCAGACATGAGGACATAGCCTCCCGTCCAGCGATACAGTCGGCCCATGAGCACAACGCCAGTCCCCGAGGTCAATGACTACCGATGCGATGTCTGCCAGTTCATCTATCGGCCGACCGACTTCAACGGCATTGACCTCAGCGAGCAACCCGATGATTTCGTCTGCCCGAACTGCCAGTCGACGAAGAGTCATTTTCAGGTCGACCGGGAACCAGAGGACTTGGTAGAGGTCAACGAGGACGAAAACGAAGCAGCGGAAGAGGAGGAGGCAACTACCGTTGCCCAAACCTCCGACGACGATCCGCTTGCCGGATTGAAGCCACGACGGGTGTTCGCCGAAACGAGCGACCCCAGCGTCGCCACGCTGAAAGAGCTTCGGGACGACGGCGATCTTGACCCGCAGCCGCCCTACCAGCGTTATGAGGTTTGGACCCCTCTCAAGAAGAGCAAGCTGATCGAGTCGGTCCTCATGGGCCTTCCCCTTCCGCGGTTCTATTTCGCAGAGAACAAGGACGAGACGCAAGAGGTTGTGGACGGGCAGCAACGACTAGCCGCACTGTTCCGGTTCATGGATAACGAGTATGCGGTGAAAGGCCTGAAAACGTTGACGGCACTCAACGGGAAGAAATGGTCAGACCTAGATAAGAAAATCCGTAACCGAATCAAGAATTTCAGCCTCTCAATGGTTCTTATTCAGAAGGAGTCTGACCCGAAACTGCGATACGACCTTTTCGAGCGTCTGAACACCGGGGCAACCGGTTTGAATGAGCAAGAGCTCCGAAACGCGGTTTATCGCGGCGCCTATAACGACTTCGTGTATCGGCTCGCGGACTTGGACGATTGGCGAAAGCTCCACAACCTGACGGATAAGCACAAGCGCATGGCTGATGCGGAGTGGGTTCTTCGTTTCATGGCGTTTCGAGACCAGACCTATCTCAATTTCCCGGACAAGAGCATGACCGGCTTTCTCACCAAGCAAATGGAAAATAACCACCCGGCACCAAACGCAGACCTGGGCAAGGCAGAAGACGACTTCAAAAAGGCTGCATCACTCTGTCGATCTGTCTTTGGAGACAAGGCTTTCCGGCGATTCAAACGGGGAAACTCTGCTGAGTTCGATGGCGCCTGGGAGCGGAAGCGAGTTCTCGCGCTAGAGGACGTTCAACTCTGGGGAATGACGAGGTTCGAGAAGGGTCAGATCATCGGGAAGGCCGACGACCTCTTCGAGGCCGCAATCGAGTTGACCAATGATGCCGAGTTCGAGAGCCTGATCGCTGAGAATACGTCGGGGAAGGTCCGGGTCGAGAGACGTTTTGTGTTGTGGAAGGAGATGATGGACGAGGTCTTGATCGGGTCGGAGCAGGGACCACGCATCTTCCCTCGGGCGATCAAGGATGCACTCTGGGCAGAGAGCCAAGCATGCGCCCATTGCGGTCAGCAGATCAGGGAATTCGATGACGCGCACGTCGACCACGTCACGCCATTCTCGATGGGTGGCAAGACGGAGAAGGCCAACGGACAGCTAATGCACAGGTACTGCAACCGAGTCAAGGGCGCAATTCCAGACAAAGCCTTGAGCGACGCCTAAGCCGCTACAGCCTCGGCTTACATGCGGCCCGCCACCGATTAACTGTCCTCAGGGCGCTTGGGAGGCGCGAACGTCACCTGCCCATGGTATCCCGGTAGATCCTCCCGAAGTCGCTTGGCAAATCGCTCGGGTAGATAGACCCGGCACACATCGTTAAGAGCGAAGTCGAGGTCGCCGTAGCGCCGCCACTCGCGCTCCATGTAGTAGTTCTTGGGATCGTCGTCGGCTGAGTCCCCGCGGAAGGCCTTTACCAATGAAAAGGCATGAATCAGCAGGAATTGATGGGCGCGCATCGCATCGTCGGAGACTCGTTTAGGTAGGTCCTCCAAGTCTGGATAGCGGGGTGCCCCCTCGGGACCCTGTTTCGCCAACTGCAATTCGGAGAGCAGGGCGAGAGTATGGTTCATCTCCTCGACGAACAGCTCGCCGAAAGTCTGCCCTTCGTCATCGACCTTGGCATCTTCCGCCAAGTAGAGAACTGGGTTTGCCCCACGCTCTAGCAAGAAATCGCGGCTGAAAGCAAGTCCAAACGAACCGTACTTCGCCATATGAATCTCGATGTCGCCGACCGGTATGTCGCAGAAGCAAACGACCGACGGCTCGAACATGCTCGCGAGATCCCTGGCACCCGCTACATAAGTAATGACGTGCTCGACAGTGATCCCCTCCTTGCCAATCGAAGGGTCCGCATTCACGCCTGTTTTCTTGCCGCCGGTTACAAGCTGCTCTTCCTTCAGGATTGTGATCAGTCGGTCGTAGAGCTTCTCGTCTCGCTCCTCCCGTTGATCGATGTCCGGCATCGCCCGCACCAGATCCCTGCCGACAAAGTGGGTCAACTCGTCGGAGACGTATCGCTGCGACTTCATCCCTCGATGACCAATTCTCGTCTTATTGAGAAGCCCGAAGCCGTTTGTGGGCGATCTCGTAGACGGTTTCGGCGTTCGATTCGCGGGGGTGATGGCGCACACCGAAGGCGAAGGCACGCAGAGCCATCGGCCGGTTGGGATGGGTGACTGCGACGAACACGGCACCGAAGCGCCCGTCCGGCCACGGCACGTATGTCTTGACGCAGCCACCGAGCATCGTGCCGTCTTGGCTCTCGTCATGGCAAGCCTTGAGCCGGGACCTGGGGATGCCCCCCAGTCGCCGTAGCTCCTTGCGGAACTCCCGCAGCGCGTTCTCGGCACTCGCGGGCAGCCGCTCCAAGTCCTCCGTGAGGGCATCCTCGTCGAAGCCGACCGGGAAGACCGGCTCCGGCCGAACCTCGGCCACAGTTAGCCCTCGTCGTCGGTTGGCAGCGAGCCGAAGTGGCGGTCGAACTCCTCGGGGCCGAGCCGCTGCTCGCCGTGACGAGCAAGGATCGCCTCAACAGAGGTGTCCTTCCCTTCGACTGCCTCAAGGGCAGCCAGCGCCGCGTCTACCCTCTCCTCGGGTAGATGGTCCAGAACTGCGTGGGCCTTCTCTCGGGTCGTCACGCTGCAAATGGTAGCCGGATGGCCAGCGGCTGGCCAGCATCCGGCTGGAGGCGATTGCCGTGCGCCAGTGGTGCGCCAGTCAACCCCTGAGATAGCCGGATTCAGCCGGACGCAACCGGATTGGATTTAGCTCTACAAGCAATTTTCCGCTCTGTAATGCGGCCCCTGTTCAGCTTGAGGGCCTTGTGGTGTGGGTGGAAACACCCGTGATGGTTCGACTCCATTCAGCCGCATCACAAACCCCCTGTCAGCGACTTCTGCGCCGCGACCAGCGGCGCAGTCGCGCTGCCCAGGAGGGCTTGCGTCGGCCGTTCTCGCAGTCGACCTGAGCGCCAAGGCCTTTACGGAAGGTGCCGCACGCGGTTCTTGAGCGCGTCGTGGGCTGGATGCTCAGCCAAGACTTTCGCTAGGGACTTCACCCAGAGCGGAATCGATGCCATGTTGCGGGGCATGGTGGAGTCGCTGGTGAAGATCAGGCCGTAATGCTCCTCGCCGGCGGCCAGCATCTGGTTGTGGATCAGCTGGAAGTCGAGCACGTCATTGGTCACGAGGGTCCGCTTCTCGGCGGCGATGCGGCGGACGATCTCGCGATCGACGACCGCCTCCAAGTCCGGCCTGTCGCCCTTGATCGCCTGGACGTCGAGGTCCCCCCTGCTCCGTAGCTCGCGAGCGATCTTCGGCGAGATCATCTCGTCGAGCAGGAGCTTCACGCAAGAGCCTCGTGGCCCCGGCGCCAGCGCTCACGCTCACGCTCGCTGGCGGCCCGGGAGCGCTCAGCCAGCTGGTCCACCTCGCCGGTGTACTCGCCGTAGTAGCGCGCCGCGGCCTCCAGCTGCTCAACCGGTATCTCGAGGTAGGAGGCGGCCTCCTCGACCGAGCCGTCGCTCTGGCGGATCGTCTCGATCGCCTCGGCGACGTCGAGGCGGGAGCCGAGCAGGGCAGGCCGCCGGCCGGCTGCTCCCTCCCGGAAGTAGATCAGGGGATGCTCGTCCTGACGGATGCCCTCCTCGATGTAGCGCTCGGCAAGCGCCGTCTGGCCGGAGCCCGCATCGGCGGCATGGTCCTTGAGGTGCCGAACCGTGATCGGGTCGAAGCGGAAGCTGACGCTCTGCTTACCGCGCTTGCTCTGTTTGCTGGCCATCGTGCACTCTCCGTATTGTTGTGTATTGCGTAGTATAGCGAGTGAAGGGCCATATCTCGTCGGACCGCTACCGGCGACCGGTAAACCGAGCCACCGTGCGCCAGTCAGTCCCCGGAGGGCTTTCCCGTCCCAGGGTCGATAATGGCGGACATGCGGGGAGACGAGTGGACGGTTGACGAGCAGAAGGTCCGTCGCTATCTCTCCCGCGCGGACGAGTTCCCGCATCGCTTGGAGGGGGAGCGGGTCCTGCTCGATCACGTTCCCCTGGGAGCGCGGCGGGTTCTCGATCTCGGCACGGGCGACGGCCGCCTGCTCGCCCTGCTTCAGCTCGAGCGGCCCGAGATGCTGGGCGTCGGTGTCGACTTCTCCGAGTTGATGCTCGGGGCGGCAGGCGAGCGCTTCGCCGATGACGAGCGGGTCGAGCTGGTCGAGCAGGATCTCGCCGAGCCGCTGCCGGCGCTGGGGCGCTTCGACGCGGTCGTCTCCTCCTTTGCCATCCACCATCTCGAGCACGAGCGGAAGCGCTCGCTCTACGGCGAGGTGCTCGGCCTGCTCAAGCCCGGCGGCGTCTTCGCGAACTTCGAGCACGTCGCCTCCGCGACCCCGCGCCTACATCGAGCGTTCTTCGCTGCGATCGACGAGCCGATCGAGCACGAGGATCCCTCCGACCGCCTGCTCGACGTCGAGACACAGCTCCAATGGCTGCGGCAGCTCGGCTTCGACGACGTCGATTGCTACTGGAAGTGGCTCGAGATGGCGCTCATCATCGGCGTCAAGCCGCTGACAGTCTCGCCCTGACGTAGGGAGGCTTGATCCGAGAGCGCAGGCTCAGCCGGCCCCGGCGATCACCAGGCGCAGGCCGATGTCGAGCTCGGGAGCGGTGCGCAGGTGACCATGGCGCTCGTCCCAGGCGCCGCTCTGAAGGTCGGCTCTGAGGGCGGTGAGGCCACGCTCCACCTCCTCTGCATCGATCTGGTGCCAGCCCGAGCTGGCGCGGCGCACATCGGGGTCGAGGTGCAGCTCGGGCCGGTCCCAGAGCGCGCACCAGAACCCGTCCTCGCACAGCCGGGGGATCGGGATCGTCTCCATTTCGGCGCCCGGCAGCGCCGCCGTCACGATGTCGATCGACCCGATCATCTCCGCATGCACCTCGTACAGCCGCGGTACGTAGTCCTGAACCATCCAGTGCCCCGCCAGCGGCGGCGGATCGAAGGTGAGGACGACCACCCGATCGCGGGCGACCCGTGTCATCTCGGCCAATCCGGCAATCGGGTCGCGCCAGTGGTGGACGGTGATGATCGCCATCGCGGCTCGAAGCTGTCGTCCGCAAAAGGCAGGTCTTCGGCCGTCGCCTGGATCGCCGGCGCGGCGCCGGCGGGACGTTGGGCGATCATCACCTCGGAAGGCTCCACCGCGGTGACCTGACGCTTGGTGGGCTCGTAGGAGCCTGTCCCCGCGCCGACGTTGAGGACGGTCCGGGCATCGCCGAGGGCCGCCTCGATGCGTGCGGCGATCCGCGGGTCGGGGCGCCGGACGGCGCTGTAGCCGCGGCCGATGCGGTCATAGATCGCTGCCGCCACGACGCGATCCTACGCGTGGGTGGCGCCCGCTGCCCGATACCGTGGACGGGTGAAGCGGAGCTCGAGTTGAGGGCGCTCGTGCAGCGGGTCAGCCAGGCGGCGGTCGACGTCGAGGGCGAGCGCGTCGCCCAGATCGGGCCCGGTTTGGTGGTCCTGCTCGGGGTGCGGGGCGGTGACTCAAGCGAGGACGCCGACCGCCTCGCCGACAAGGTGCGGGCGCTGCGCGTCTTCGACGACGCCGAGGGGCGGATGAACGAGCCGCTTGGCGACCGCCAGGTCCTCTGCGTCAGCCAGTTCACCCTCTACGGCGACGTGCGCAAGGGCAACCGGCCAAGCTACGTCGAGGCAGCGCCGGCCGCCGAGGCCGAGCCCCTCTACGAGCGTTTCTGCGAGCGCCTGGGCGCTGCGAAGGGCGTCTTCGGCGCCTGCATGGGCGTGGCCCTCGTCAACGACGGCCCAGTCACCCTGCTGCTCGAGTCCTGAACCTGAGCGCTTGCCAGAATGGCCGCGTGCAGAACCTGACGCCACGCCTGGAGGGCTCGGTTGTCGTGCTTGAGCCCCTGCGCGAGGAGCACGCCGAGGAGCTATGGGCGGCGGCGCAGGCGCCGGAGATCTGGGCCTGGCTTGCCCATCTGAACGAGCGCGAGACATTCGAGCGCTGGCTCGCGCTGAGCTCGGAGGCCGCGCGCTTGGGTGAGGAGGGCCCCTTCGCCACGCGCAGCGTCGCCAGCGGGGCAATCGTCGGCAGCAGCCGCTTCCTCAACGTCCGCCCCGCCGACCGCGTGGTCGAGATCGGCTGGACCTGGCTCCACCCGACCGCCTGGCGCAGCGGCGCCAACCTCGAGGCCAAGCTGCTGATGATGAGCCACGCCTTCGAGCAGCTCGGCTGCGTGCGGGTCGAGTTCAAGACCGACGCCCGCAACGAGCGCTCGCGGGCCGCCCTCGCCGCCCTGCCGGCCAAGTTCGAGGGCATCCTGCGCAACCACATGATCGTCCCCGACGTCGGTCTGCGTGACTCCGCCTACTTCAGCGTGATCGACTCCGAGTGGCCACAGGTCAGGTCCAATCTCGAAGATCGTTTGCGGCGAGCGGGGACCAGCGTTGGCTGAGGCGGCCGCAGCGGAGCTCGACCTTCGAGTTGTCGAATCCGTCGCGGAGCTGGACCTGATCGAGCCGCTCTGGAACGCGCTGCAAGTCCACCACTCGCAGATCACGCCCACGCTGGACGACGGCACCCCCAAGCGAGAGATAGCCGATGCCTGGCGCATCCGTCGCGCGAAGTACGAGCGCTGGCTGAAGAGCCCCGGCACGTTCTTCGTCATTGCCGAAGCCGGCGGCGAGCCGGTCGGCTACGCCTTCGTCACGGTGGGCCCTGGCTATGCCTCGTGGGCGACCGGTGAGCGTCTCGCCGAGCTGGAGACGCTCTCGGTGCTGCCCAAGCGCCGTGGCAGTGGCGTAGGCACGGCACTGATCGGTGCGGTCTGGCGCCAGCTCGCCCAACTCGGCGTCGCGGACATGGCGATCACCACGACGACGACCAACGCGGGAGCCCAGAGCTTCTACGAGCGCCACGGATTTCGTCAGAGGTTCGTCGTCTACTACGGCAGATCCCCTGAGGAGACGAGCTAGCGAACTGCCCGGCGATCAGGTGGTGCCGAGGGCCTCGTCGATGAACGGCCCGAGCAGTTCGCCGGTCCGGGTCGCCGTCGTGTCGGGCGAGCCGCCGGGGGCGGTGACGTAGCTGATCGCAAGGCGGACCAAAGACTCGGCCAGCAGTGCGGCTTTGGCTGGCGGCGCCTGTGGCCAGCCGTCTTCGATCGTCGCCGTCAAGCGGGCGGTGGCCCACTGGACGACCGGCATGCCCTGGGTGGTGACGAAGGGCAGCAGGCCGCCCCTGCCGTCATCGCTGAGCAGGATGCGGACCATGGGGTCTTCGCCGGCGCTGCGCAGGAACGTGTCCAGGGCGGCGCCGACCGCGGCCCGCGGATCGTCGAGGTGCTCGCGGACCGCTTCGTCGACGATGTCGAGGAAGCGCTCACCCTCGTGGATGACGAAAGACTGGGCAAACTCGTCGCGGCTGCCGAACTCCTTGTAGAGGGTCTGGCGGCTGACGCCGGCGGCGCCGGCGATGTCGGACATCGTGATCTCCGACCAGGCGCGCTGATGGAGCTCATCGCGGGCCGCACCGAAGAGGGTCTCACGCAGCAGCTTGCGCGCGGCCTGCGGATAGGGCGTGCGACTCGTGGTCACCACCCCAATCGTGCCAGCGGCAGC
>Ga0193741_1000498_pt1 | contig 11651 bp, 14 predicted proteins | sample L2s2metaG_FD_143059 | JGI IMG/M metagenome (GOLD analysis project Ga0193741, IMG submission 143059) | Soil microbial communities from a riparian zone of the East river system, Colorado, United States - L2s2 | ecosystem: Environmental > Terrestrial > Soil > Riparian zone | place: USA: East River...
TTGTGCCTCTAAATCCCTTCGATTTATCTCCCATTTACTGGCTAATGTACTTGCAACCTAATAAACCTCTGCTCCCTAGAAGGTCGTTGAAATTTGCTAGTCTTTTCTGTAGTTTTGTCTCCGAAAGAAACTAAAAGCTAGGTTTTCTCAAAAATCTAAAACTTCATCCAAAAGGATTAACCGAATATCTTATTTTTAGTCCTAATAGTACAATATTGGATGCAACACCTACAGCGTTTGCCCAAATAATAACAAGGTCATCGATAAGTATACCATAGATTACCCATCGCACCTATAAAAAAAGCTAGGAAACCAAACTCATAACTAATTATTTGCCCCAAGACATCCATATTACCATATTCGGTAATCGTAGTTATGTTATTGTTGCTTCACATTTATGTTATATTCTTCCTGTTCAATAATTACAACAAGAGAAGAGGCTGACTTATTTTGCTTCTCTTTAATCTGGGATCATGGGATCATTCTGTTGGACAGATGGAATCAAGGGGTCAGTTAATGTTTGGATCATTTGGACAGGAAAAAAGACATGAATGATTCTCACCATCATGATAATTCCACCAATCTCATTTGTGGTTACCTTTGCATTGATAGGGCCCCCATTTCCATTTCATGATAGAGGGACTGCACCTAACAGCTTCGGCCCAAATTTTAATCCTGTTTTTGGTATTACACGTATGATTCCATTTCTAATCTCGATGTATGGTTAGGAATGGGAATACGGCAGTGGTTTGTGCTCTCGAAATGGACCAAAAGATATGAACGCTATAAGGAATTACAGAAAAGTATTGATGAGAAATTGAGTAACGAGGACAAAGGCGAACGTAAGATAGATTGTCATCCTTACGAATATTCCTCAAAATCATCTGTGGAGATAGTACTTATCTTCAAAGGAAAGATCGTATAAAAATTCGCCATAATACCTTTTTCCTCTTTTATAGAAGGGACCATTTGGTGGGCATCATGAGAAGTAATAGCACCTTTTAATGTACGGTGAGGAACACAAAAAGTTAGTACCTATTTATCTTCCCCGATACTTTGCAAACAATTAACTAGAACAAGAATGTCTAGAAAACCGATATCTCTAAAATATATAAAGCTAAAAACTAACTTCATACCAATAGAAAGTAACAGTATTAGACATGTTGAGTGTAAAAATGAATGATGATAATTGTTTTTCATGGAAGATGGAACAATGAGTGTGAGCATGAATCGAGATAATAGAAAGGACTCTATCGAATTGCGTAGATTTAAAGTACAGGAGTTACTAGTAAAAGGATACAACCACTATGAAATAGCTGATACATTGCAGATTCCTGGGTCAACCATTTCTGGAGATATACAGTATATTAGACAACAAGCCCAAGAGAATCTTCATGAACACATCCAGGAAAGATTGCCAGAGGAGTATCAAAGCTGTCTAACGGGAATAAACAGAATATTGAGATTAACACTAGATATTGCAGAAAAACCTACAACAACTGATGATAAGACAAAGCTACAAGCATTAGCTCTTGCAAACGAGTGCTACAAAGCCAAACTAGATTTGACTACTAACAGCGTAGTTGTTACAGACACTATCAGTATGCTTAAAAATAAACTGGATCATTTGAACACTACTGAAAGAGAACTAACACAAGACATCCAAGAAAATAAATTAAAAAAGGATGGTGAAGAGTCACAACAACAACAACAGCAAACTCCGAGCGGTATTTATTAGTAGCCATTCGTCTCTGTATTTTCATTACTTTTTACCAACATAGAGTTCCTTGTCCAATTATCCTTTTTCCTTGGTTCTCAGTTTTACAGTGGAATGGATGTCCAAGAATAACTACAATTGGCTTCTCAAGAGTAAGTCGAGTTAGATATCATTACTAATTTTAATTTCTCTTAATTTTGTCGGCTTTAATTGTTGCCCTATTGATTCAACATAAGTATAATTCTCCAAAATATCTTGATGGTATTGAGTTTTTCTTAAGGTCTGCAGACATAAAGATCGTCAAGTTGGTTATGGATAAGAAAAGCTTACTCAAGGAAGGGTCATAGTGTTAATTATATTGACCATACCAAGAACAGTCCTTTCACATTAGTGGTTTTACAACAGTGTTGCAACATTAAATTAGTACTGAAAGATACAAGATGAGTGACAAAGGACTATATTGTCATTTATAAGAAAGTTATTTTGTAGATTCGAAAAATTGAATAAGAAAATAGCTAAACTATCTTTGTCGATAATAGTTGGTGTAATAACGATGTTTCTTGTGTATATTGCAATACAGGATTCTATAAAGGTACCCTCTCTTAGTAGGATCCCAATATTGTCTGACACCGCTGTTTCAATTGTTATGAAAAATGAGGATAGATTTGCTGACTCTCACAATTCGAACGATTTCACAACTAGATTTGTTTACATTAAAGGTAATGGAAGCATTTTTGAATCTGATCCGAATTCAAATTCAATCGGAGAATATCTGGGCTCAACAGGGGAGGTTACGATGACAACAGGAAATCATTTTGCTTGGGAGGTTATGGACAAGAAAGGCAATTCACTTTATTATGTAGATTCCATAACAGGTGAAATTATTGTCAAATCAAATTTATCAAAATTGACATCTTAAGAGATCAAGGCTTTCAAATTTTCCGGCTAAAAATATGACATTGGTTCTTAAATAAGCTAGCAAATTATGACTTAATCATTTTTCCAATTTATAATCCTTTGTGGCTGTATCATGATACAGAATTTTCCTATACCAGTGTCTAGATATTGGGGATATTTCTTATACAATAACCTATGAACCCTTTGTATGAGTCGATTTTGTTTATTTTCTTTATTATTTATTAGTGATGCATTTCCTTGAATCATGATAAACCAAATTTTTTTCCAATCTTCATTGTACTCATCAATTAGTAGAGCAACATTCGGATTTGCGTGAATATTCTTAACCCGCTTTAGATTCTCAGGCTTGGAGCGCTTAGCCTTCTCATCTAGCGGTATATAGTACTTCTTGCCATCAAATATAAACACAACCGGTACCAGATGTGGTTTACAATCTTCTGAATCAACTGTAGCTAGCCTCGCCACTCTTGCATCATATATAATAGTTCTAAGATCTTTTTGATTGAACAACATTCTCGTTCTCATTTTAATATAATTGTGATGACGTTAATCTATCTTTATCATCAGTCATAACTGGTGAATATCCTTTAGTTTGAAGGATCGCAATCCCAGTATCCAAAGTTACAAGATAAACCGTAGATCTAGCTTTTATCGAACGAGAATAAAATTGGGATTTGGATAAACCCTACACATATTCATCAGAGTTATTTATTATAAACTAGATAATCATGCACTGAACTAGATAACTCAATGGGTAGGAATAGTATGGCAAATAAAGTTGAAATGTCACATATTTCGACGATATTAAATCGTCTATTCAAAACTTCTATTAGGGAGGATTCTGTTTCTGAAGGCCAAGATAATGATTATGGTGATACGTGCAGAAGAATCATGCAATACGATGGTAGCTACAGTAGCAGTTAAGCGACACCTGGAAGATTTACTAAGGAAAGATCAACTCGCTGGGTTCATATTTGTTGATAATATCAAAGAACATGAAAGTATTGATATCCTTCGGGAAAACGATTTAGAGCAATTTGGAATCTTTATTTTTTCACTTCGTGGTATGCTAATTACAAGTCAAGATGAACGGACAATACACCAGGGCATGCATTATTTTATATGACTAAATGGTGATTGCAGAATATAGCATAGCTCCTTATACTATCATGGAAATATTGCTATCCTCACTATTAAAAGCCAAAAATAGGTTTCTGATTAATCATGATTTTCATAAATTTATCATAAAGTCAAAAGAGTTTAAATTGTCCTCATATGTATTACAATATATGTCGACCAATGTAAAGGTCAAGTTTTTTGCAAGGAATTATTTATTAATTCATTTCTAAGATTGGATAGGCAGGTATTATATGCTAAAAAAGTTTTGTAAAAAGTGTAAAAAAGAATTAGCGAAGGAATCAAAATATTTGGTATGCAAAAATTGTCATTTAGAAATCATATTATTACAGGATAATATTGCTAGGAATGCCAGATTATACTATTAATTATTTGACATACATAATCCAATTACTTAGTTCCTGAGTCTATCTAAAGTAATGGTCTATAGCATTGGATCCATCACTATAATAGTCTTTAAAGAACACAAAAACTAAAATAGGGACAATGATTACTCATACTATTTGAAAGAAAAATTGGAATGTTACTGCTGGTTTAGCTCCTGAATGCTTTAGTTTGCTCCTGCGATTATCTAAAGGTAATGCTTTGATTATAACCAACTAAATATATCAGATTAATTATAGGGAGGATGTCATCAACTACTATATAGATTTTTGTTATTTCCTTATTCTTACATCAAAAAGGTAACTACATTACTACAATGCAAATAAAGGAAATAACAAGAAAAGAACTGCTTACATTCCTCGATTGTTACTGCAATCCCGAAACATCATAATGGTTTGATTTTGGATATGTAATTGTGATATGAATATAGATAGCCATATAATGAAGTTTTGAATACTGTTAGTTAATTCTGTTTCAAAGAAGATGAACTGGGTCTCATATAAAGAAATTGCACAACGGTTACGAAAACCGTGAAGTTTAGAGACAATGGTTTCTCTAGACTCTTTCCTTTCATGGCATAGCCACAAATTAGAAAGCTGCTTTGTATTTAGTGTTTTTCAATTTAATGATTATACCAATTAAGAATTAACTAGAATTACAGAGGTTCCGTTAGTCAACGTATCAAATGCAGGAGAAAACCTCTTTCCAATTTCATACAACTCATTTATTTGCTCTTTTGAGGCACTATTGCTTTTGATATTCATATTCACTCTAAATTGCTTAGCGCCTGGTCTTACATCATTAGATATTCCAGTAAAACCACGCAAGTCAACGTCGCCTTCTACTTTAATGTTAATGCTGTCAATCTGGGTGCCCCTTGATGTAGCATGAGCTAAAATAGTTTGTGTCAAACACGCCGCCAAGCTACCCATACAACCCTCACATACAGTGGGGCCTCTTCCCTCTCCTGAGAGTTGAATTGGAAAATCATATTGTGTCATATATTCAGTATTTCTTTCTATATTTTGGCCGCCAATACGAAAGTCTTTGGAGGTAGACGTAACACTAAAACCACCATTCCATTCCGATTTTACAGAAAATGTTGCGTTTGCCATCTCTGCATGGTTACGCATAGATTCAAATACAGTGTTTAGCATTTGCGTATTCATTCCATTTAATTCATTGTTTTTCTTATCGCTCATTTAATGAAAGTAGTATGAAAGGCGAGCAATTAATATTGTTGTAGTAAGAGAAAACTAAAAGCCGGCATATTTAATCTCAATTGTTAATCCATTTTTCATATCCAAAATATAGGGGGATCAAGAGAAAAAATATATTATTAGATTATCCTCATTTGTCCTTTACTTCGAAGCCACTAACGGCTGCTCTTCTAAAATCTCTATCTCAGGTTGTTCATCCTCAGCTAACTTGTCCATTTTTCTCTTGAGAAGTTTACTGTTCTCAAAGTCTCCGATAAACTCACACATATGATATTATTCTGTAGCTTATTATATAAACAGATTCACCCATGAGAAGCCCAGAGTTCATGACTCCTCTATTGCTGCCATAATCGCTTACAATCCGCCATCATATTCCGTCATTGTTGTCTAGGTTTCATGAAGAAACAGAATGTATTGCCATTAGGATTTTCATATTTGCAATGGTCTATATAGTGTAATATCCACCAATAGAAAACAGGGTTATGCAAGGAATAAAGGATTAGCTGAGATTTCTTGCTGTTCCAATAGCTTGGCAAATACATGGCCGCTTGAACCTAATAATTTCTTTATTCCGAGCTCGTTTTCAAATATGCTCATAAATCATTACCCTTTCTCCCATGTTAATGTCCAACTACCATAAAGAAAATTGTCTTCACAATAGGCATATAGAAGATTAATAGACTCTAGAGGTAGCAAAAACTATGGTAATGAGCTAGGCAGCAAAATAGTTGTATGGCGATCCAGAATAAATTACCAAATGGGATTCTTGATTTACGTCATGTAAGTCCTTAATAGAAACCATTTAGCACTCCTATAGTATGAGTCAGAAGAAAAATGAAAAAAAAGTTAGATCCTCGTATCAGATAATTGCAGCAAGATATGCAAATAAAATAGAGAGCTTTCTTAGAAGGGAGAACCAACCATATTCGGAACGTCGTATAGCTAACCTAGTTTTCAATATTGCCTTGAGTAAGGGAGGGAATATCCCCACATCAAAAAAGGATATTAGAGCGCTATCAAATATCAGAAATGCTTTGAAAATCCTTGTAAAAGAGAAAAAAATTATAGAATCCTTAATTGAGGATCCCAAAACAAGAGAACAGGTAATGCATTATTCTATTGTGGGATGATATGCAACAACATAGTACGCATACATATATCTATTTATGCAAACATTTACTTTTAGAAGAACAATTAATAATAATAATCTAGATGACTCGTATGGGAAAATATGCAATTGTATAATGGGATGATTATGAATGATAACATAAAAACTTGGTCTCATTTGATACGAACTAGGGATACATTTAGTACTAATTTGAGTTTCTCATAAATACGTAGTCTCCAATTCTTTGATGAATCTTTAATGAAATATAGAAGTAGAACTGACATAGTTGGGTTAATTCTAGAGGCTGCAAACGGTGGAGGCGCAACTAAGACTAAGATAATGTATAAAGCGTTTCTTTCATATAATCTCATGAAAGAATATTTGACGCTTTTAGCTGAAAATGAACTGCTGGAATATGAAGAGGGAAGTCAAACCTATAGAACTACTGAGAAGGGGATGCGTCTACTAGAAATATACAACAGAATGGACGAATTGGCGCCTATCAATTACCTATAAAATGTAGGTATTAGAATTCACCATTTTGCTTCCTTCAGGGGATAGAAATTCTTCAGGGGTGCTAAGAACAGAGTAGAGGATTGTGCAGTATTGGAAATACTTTTTATTTCAGGTCCAAGCTGCATGGAAGGACTAAATTGGTAAATTTGGTTGACGTTTCAGTAGGATGATTGTTGAAAAAATTCAGACCTGTTCTCAAGTTTTATTTATACTTATGGTCGGATAGGGAAACAGTTTTAATTAGTGAGGCTGATTAAGATCAATAGTTCAACCCTAAGGGCTGCTGAGATAAGTAATGATAGATAGCAACAATAAGAGAATTTTAGTGGTGGATGATGAACCTGATATTACTTTAATGCTTAAAAAGGTTCTAGAGGATAATGGGTTTAGTGTTGATTCATTTAATGAGCCATCTTCTGTAATACAGAACTTTAGGCCAGGAGTCTACGATCTCTTGATACTTGATATTAGAATGCCATCCATTAATGGTTTTGAATTATATCTTAAATTACGGGAGAAAGACCAGCACTTTAAGGTATGTTTTCTTACTGCACTAAGTGAATTGCGAGACTATGAAGCGTATAGAAAAGAAGTCTTTCCAAAATGGGGCGAAAGATACTTTGTTGCAAAACCAATTGAAAATGATGAACTTATAAGAAGGGTAAATGGAATTGTATGGTCTCTTTGAATGACATCACAAAAAACTATATCCAAACCTGAATTCGGTTTATTGCCATATTTGTGGAATAAAAGTTGGGGAACAAACTTCATAATAAATGAATTCTGAAATCAAAGCAAAGTGACAGAAAACATAATCAAAACTAGCTCCTATAATTATCTTTTTTGTTTTTTCTTATATTGACTGACGTAGAGTGATCATGCAAATGAATAACATATATTCCTAGAAATCCGATAATACCACCAACAATAGCAAGAAAAATATTTTCGGGCAAATTACTTGATATCCCAAATTGTTTTATCATTATTTGTATTATTACAGTAATAAGAATACTAGAGGAACCGATGGTTGCAGTAATAGAAGCCCCTATTCTACTTATGCCTGTGGAATAGGACAGAGATCCAACAAAAGGAAGTAATGAAAAGAGGGATGATATTATAATGGTGTTCATCAATATGTGTGGCTGTTGAAATAAAGAACGCTCTGCCACTGATGATATCTGTAAAGATTCATATGAAAATCCTACCATAAATCCTACCAAAATTAGTCCAGAGATTAGCATAGAGGCTCCTGCTGCTTCTATAGGTGAATACAATGTAAGGAGTTTAGTTAGAAAGAGAACACCAATTCCAAATCCAAATGCAGAAAGAATTGCTTCTATATCTCCAAATGTAACTAGTGTAGATTTTACTACCGTTTGTGTGCCATCCAAAACATCAGTGCCAATATCACTTACAAGAGAAATAATGAATCCTATCAGTGCAAGAGCTATTCCCCCAGCCTGAATCCTATCTAGTTTCTCATTCAAAAAAACCCGTGCCAAAACAACAATAATAACAATTTCAAGAGGACCAGCTATGAGCAACTCTTTTGAGGCACCAATTCTGTTGATGGAATCATACCATGTGAATATGCCCACTGCAAGGAAGAAACTGGCAAAAATTAGTGTCTTCCATGATTTCAAAAATAATCTGAAAATTCCTTTCCTTTTCATCAAAAATAATGCTACTAGCGATAGCATCATACCGGCCAAGGTTATGCTTATAGCTGAAAGCATAATTGGAGTAATTTGCAAGAAAGTCGTAGTTAAAAATTCAATGAGAATCGATTCTATAGATATGGTTATCGCGTAAACAAAAACTATCCATGATCTTCGTAATAATAACAATTGCAAACAGAATATTGTCATCAAAGAAATCACCACCTACAATATGAAGGTTCAACTTCTGAGGCATTATTGACTGGTATTACTGCTTGTATTCTATCAATAATGCCATCTCAATCCATTCCAAGCATTATAATCTGCAAATCCTATTCCTTTGAGCCAATTAAGTTGCGTACCACATAGACGGTAATTCGTAGCAGGGGATCTTGTAAAACCGAACAGGACTTTCTTTTTTGCCCTCCTAAATATGATACAATAACCATAGGTGAGCTTTAATTGATAGAATACTATGCCAAGCAATTATAAAATAAAGCTCGCAGAGGCGATGAGGCAAATAAACCGTTACTAAGTTACCATATTCTTGTCAATATTAGTATTTACATCTGAATTCTTGTTATTCATCATATTAAAAACCTCGTCTAAAGTCATAGCAAATGGTTTTTTACCACTGATCTTGAATATCGTTGAATTTCCCTTTATTTCTACAGCTTGAATATACCCCAGAGTTCGAAATATAATGAGGGCAATTTTGCCACGTTGTCTGTTATTTCCACATGCTATGCGTTCCCTATCTTGCAGATCCTGCAATATGAATGTGCCATCTTTTCTTTCCTCCGCGATGGTTGAAGCAGCGCGCCAAAGTTTTGAGATATAAGAGTCAGGTTCGTTTAAGGAACCCATATAGAGAGTTTTAGGATTAGTCATAGATTGTGTCATTAATTGAGCTGCAAAATCCATCTGATCTGTCTTTTTGAAATAGACTCGGTAAGTACTTTGTTTTTTGAACTTTCTATTTTCTTTGTTTTCAAACCAATAAATATATCCCTCAGGCTCAGCTATATATGGTTGTATTATAGTAGGAGATTTATAGCTTGTTTCTGAATTAATTATTTTCTGTGCTTCATCTAACTTATCAAAATTAACAACATATTTTTTTTCACGCTTGGATTCCAATGACATAATTATTCCTTCATCCATAAGAGATGTCAACGCCAAATCAAATCTTGTATCATAATGTCTTCCTGCCTCTTCACGTAATCTCCTTTCTAGTAATATATTATGAATCCCCCCACTAATGAGCTGTTGTAATATCCATATTCGCCATTCAGAAATAGATGGCATTAAATATGCTAATAACTAGCACATTGATTAACTTACCAGTAAATAAATTTGATTTTGGCCACTTAAGACGTCTGTCCAGCATTCTTATTATTGTTTCACGCCATATTTGGCGTATACTTATATGTAACTATGCTAAATAACTGCCTGGTATCTGTGAAGTATCTTCGACAAGAAGTAAACTACGATAACAATAGGCCATTGGAATCCATATTCAGAAATAGTATTTCTAGGATTCTAGATTTTCTTATTCTTAATCAACAATTCGACTATTCTGCATCAGAAATGAGCAAAATAACAAAGGTTCCACCACGCACCATTCAGAGAGTTCTGCCACATTTAGTTGAAAAGGATCTTGTTAAGGAAACAGGCAAGGTAGGTAATACTAAAATGTATATTTTCAACACACAATCTGAATTAGCTGAAGGGCTAAGACACTATATCCAAACCGCAATAAATGTAAATATCGATTGTGCACGGAAACAGCACATCTCATTTCAAGTGGCTAAAAAATCTACCCCATAGCGAATCAATTGGTAGATAAACTCAAAGTGCTTGACCTCTAAACAGATCACTGTGAAATAGCATTAGAGATTATGTGACAATATATCATGAAATGATTATAGTAAGGAAAGTATCCCTCATAGCGTCAAGACAAGTGCTTTTAATTAGAAAATAAAAAAATAAAGCTATAAATTAATTATCATATAGAAATTACATTTTATAATCTTAGGAGGCTCGACGGTAATATGTGGCTTACTTTTTGAATGCTAACTCCATGATTTATATGTTTAAGTGACTAACCTAAGTCAGTGGAAGAAGGTTCTGCAGTAGAATCGAGTGCATCAGAAAATGGAGATACCATTCCAAATGTAAATTATGCTCACTCCACAGATGGCAAATTTCGAAGTAAGCAAGACGAAAAAGAAGAAGATATCAGTGACCTCATTCTTACTGATGAAAAATCTAAGCAAGTATTGATTCAAAAGGAACATAATGAGTGGGATAGAAATGGTAGTAAAAATCACAGTTTTGAGGATTCTTTAGCTACTATAGACGATGTACTTCGCAACAATGATACTAAGATTCTAACATTGTTGGATCAAGAAACTGGTTCGAATTACTCATTTAATGGTTTGATACGAAAACTGAATCTTCATCAGCAGAGCCTGACAAGAGCATTGAAGAGACTAGATGATCTGAGGTTAGTTGAGAAATCTCAGATAGGGTACAGATTAACCACGAGTGGAAAATCACTTATGACGTTCTTGACATCAAGAAATAGAACTGAAAATTATGTAAGAAGTGGAAGTAGTGTGCTAAAGAGAGGAAAAGAAAAAGGAAACTGTTACATACAGCTACTACAAACTTACATTTCAGTTGATGTAAAACCCGAAGAAATATTACGTAAACTGATTGGAAAATGGTTTAACAATCTCAGATGGGTTGGATTGGTTGAAAGTGAGGCCGGAGGTTATATGCTACAATGGATTAGCGATGATAACAATTCATTTCAAATTATCCTTAGAGTAATATCGAAATATCTTATAATAGAAACAAATGCTTCCTCTGATAAAGAAAAGATTGAGGCGATGATTGGTTCATATAGGATATTTGAGGCGATTACAAAAATATTGCGTAATAAGCTAGAAAACACACCGATAAGGCCTTTGCTTGACATCAGCGGT
>Ga0193741_1000499_pt1 | contig 11648 bp, 10 predicted proteins | sample L2s2metaG_FD_143059 | JGI IMG/M metagenome (GOLD analysis project Ga0193741, IMG submission 143059) | Soil microbial communities from a riparian zone of the East river system, Colorado, United States - L2s2 | ecosystem: Environmental > Terrestrial > Soil > Riparian zone | place: USA: East River...
CAACGACATACCACAGGATACCTTTGAATTATTTCATGATCATTTTTTCTAAAGAAACTACTCAGTTCCTTCCAGGTATTCACAAAATCTAGTCTTTTTGATGTTGGTGGATCTCCGATAAAGCTATAGTTATCATGTTCAGGGCAAGATTCCCTATCTTTAATGGCCCAAAAGAATTTTCCGCATAACTTGCAACTTTGCCTCTTGAATCCTTTTTCATTAAACAATGAGACTTTGTAATACTTATCCGGATTAGAAGAAAAAAGTGATAATAATGAATGTTTTTCCATTTCACACAAATTATTTGACAATGTTATTAATGCTTTTGTAGGTTTCGATTAACAGCAATATCAAGAAGCAATTAACTCAATTTTAATTTCTTCTAGCATTATGTATTTATGTTATCTCATTTTAGACGAAACTTGATTTGATTTTCCATACATAATTTTAGTGTATTAGATACTGTAACTATTCGCTTGTTTGTCTTGGCATTAACGGTTAACCCAAGTTTTTACTGTGGGTATGAGTGATTTTCTGTGAGGAGGGAGCTTCTCACAATAGTTAGAATATTTGCGTTAAAAGGTTAAATTAACCTGTTCATTAAAGTTCAAATTATCAAGGTTCATCAATTTGAATAGCTCAGACCTTCAAACTTGGAAAAGGACACACTACTCCAAAGATATCGATAATTCAATGGATGGTAAGGAGGTAATTATTATAGGATGGATCTCTTCGATACGAGAACATAGTAACATAAAGTTTCTTACGATAAACGATAGATTTGGAAATATTCAGGTTATTTTAAAGAATAATGAATATCCTGATTCCCTTTCATCAGAAGTACAAAAGATTAGAGAACATGCTTCGATTGCAATAAAGGGTAAAGTTAGAAATGAACCGAAAGCTCCAAACGGAATTGAAATAATTCCAATTGATTTTAAGATCTTATCCTTGGCAAATAAAAATTCTCCTATCGTTATTCAAAGTAGAAAAGGAGTTGGAATTGATACCAGATTGGATCTTCGAGCAATCGATCTTCGTAGACCTTTTCTTCAATCAATTTTTAGCATAAGATATACTGTATTAAATTCCTGCAGGAAATTTCTTGGAGATGAGGGTTTCATTGAAGTTAATACCCCTAAAATAATTGCCACTGCGACTGAAGGTGGCGCAACACTCTTTCCTATCTTTTACTATGACAGGGAAGCATTTCTAACTCAAAGTCCTCAGCTTTATAAAGAACAGCTTACAATGGCATTTGAAAATGTATTTGAGATTGGTCCAATCTTTAGAGCTGAACCTTCCAGAACAAACAGACATTTGTCAGAAGCTACTTCGATTGATATTGAAAAAGCATATGCTGATTATAATGATATAATGGAAATTTTAGAAAAGATGATACATTTTCTTTGGGACGAAGTAAGAAACAAAAACAAATCACATCTTGAATACTTGAAAATAGAATTACCTGATTTATCACTCCCATTTCGAAGGTACAGATATTCAGATCTTATAAAAAAGTTGCAAAAGTCAGGTGAGGCTATTGAATGGGGGGATGACATCTCGCAGCAAAAATTACGAGGCCTCAACGATGATGACATGAAATATTTTTATTTTATCATTGACTGGCCCACGTCAGTAAAACCATTCTATGTTAAACCAAAATCAAAGGGTACAGAGTGCGAATCTTTTGATTTGATGTATGGTAATCTGGAATTATCTTCAGGAAGTACAAGAATCCATGATAAGAGCGAGCTAACTGAAAGAATGAAAAAACAAGGGCTAAACACTGGTGCATTCGATTTCCATTTGAAAGTTTTTGAATATGGTATGCCCCCTCATGCAGGATTCGGTATGGGGTTAGAACGATTAATTATGAGCATGTGTCGTGTTGATAATATTAGGGATGTTGTATTATTTCCTCGAGATATAGATAGGTTGTCGCCTTAACAAATAATATATCTATGAAAAAGATGACATTAACATGATTTCAAAAGAAGATCTAGAACATCTCGCTCTAATATCACGAATAAATTTAACTGAAAATGAACTTGAAAAATTTCCTAAACAACTAGACAAGACAATAGAGTACATAGATATTCTTGAAGAACTTGCATCTGATGATTCGATTAATTTAGACTTGCAGGAATTAAGATTTGAAGAGCTTAGAATAGATGAGATAAGCTTGTCTGATGATAAGCAACTCAACAAGAACATTACAGATGATGGATTCTTACGAGGCCCTAAGATGAAATAGAATGACAAAACTAGATGACCTGCTTGCATATGAAGTGGTTGAAGGCCTAACTGAAGGTCAGTTTACTGCTGAAGAATATGTTATCTCTATACTAAAGAGAATAGAAGAAGTCGAGCCAAAGGTACATTCATTTATTACATTGGATACTGAGGGAGCTTTATCTTCTGCGAAGATTATAGACAAGAAAATAAGAGAAAAAGAAGATATAGGTCAACTTGCAGGAGTAACAGTAGGCATAAAAGATAACATTTCCACACAAGGTATCAGAACCACTTGTGCTTCAAAAATTCTGGAAAACTATGTTCCTACATACGATGCTACCGTAATAAGGAATCTGAAGGAAAATGGCGCCATTCTATTGGGAAAATTGAATTTGGATGAGTTTGGAATGGGTTCAACGACTGAGTACAGCAGGTATCGTCCAACTCACAATCCGTGGAATTTGGATTATGTTCCCGGTGGTTCCTCAGGTGGAAGTGGAGCGGCGGTCGCTGCTGGAGAATGTACTGTAGCTCTTGGATCAGATACTGGAGGTTCAATAAGATGTCCTTCTAGCTTCTGTTCTGTAGTTGGACTTAAACCAACTTACGGTAGGGTAAGCAGATCCGGACTAATCTCATATGCGAATAGTCTGGAGCAAATTGGTCCTATATGTAGATCGGTTAAAGACTTGGTAATGATGCTAAACATCATTTCTGGAAAGGACGCGATGGATAACACAAGTATGCCGTCGTCTCCAATTACCGTTCCCAATAAATCAAATAAACTAAATGTAGCAGTAATAAGAGAGTTAATTACTGGCAGCGATCAAGAGGTTGCAAAATCGGTTTTTTCTGCATCAGAAAAATTTCAGGAGATCGGATTTTCATGCGAAGAAGTTTCAATTAAGAATTTACATTATGCATTACCATCATATTATACTCTTGCTAGTGCTGAAGCAAGTAGTAATCTAGCAAGATATGATAATATCAGATATGGATTCGACTATCCAATCGGGGAGTATAAATGGGATACCTATTTTAGCAACGTCAGAGAAAACTTCGGAGAAGAAGTAAAAAGGAGAATATTAATTGGATCATATGTTCTTTCTTCTGGATATTATGGCAAGTATTATCTCAAAGCAAGGAGACTACGGTCGTTATTAAGATTAGAATTACTCACACTATTCAAAAAATATGATCTTTTAATTGGACCAACAATGCCCATACTTCCTTTCAAATTCGGTGAAAAGATAGACGATCCAATTAAAATGTACCTGGTTGACGTAAACACAGTCATAGCAAATCTAGCAGGCATTCCAGCAATATCGTTACCCATTGGATTTAGTAACGGTCTTCCAATCGGGCTACAAATAATGGCAGCTCCCTTTGAAGAACAAAAGCTAATCGATGCATCATATGAACTTGAAAAAGTTATCCATATCCAAAGGAGGCCAAATTCGATATGAGCCTGGTAATGATCGGATTAGAAATTCATGCTCAAATAACTGCCCTCAATAGTAAATTGTTTTGTTCATGTCGGGGTAACTATCGAGATCTTAGACCTAATAGTAACATTTGTGAAATATGTTGTGGACTTCCTGGTTCCCTGCCAATTATCAATCAAAAGGCAATTGAATATTCAACAATGACCTCTATAGCCTTAGGGTGTAAAGTGCCAGACAAAATTATGTTTTACCGTAAGAATTATTTTTATCCTGATCTGCCAAAAAATTTTCAGATTACCCAGTACAATGTTTATGGAATTTCTAGTATAGGGATAGACGGCAAATACGAGCTGGATGAAGCAAAGCAAATTAGGATCAGTAGAATTCAATTGGAAGAAGATCCAGGCAGGATCGTTTATTCTGAAGGTGGAATGAATGTCGGAAATACTGCATTGATAGATTATAACAGGGCAGGAGTTGCCTTAATTGAAATAGTTACAGAACCTGATTTCACAAGTCCAAAGGAGGTTAGACAATTTCTGAATAAACTATCCCTGACACTTGAACATCTTGGCGTATGTGACACTCTACTTGAGGGTTCGGTTAGGTGTGATGTAAATGTGTCCATGAACGGTGGTAACAAGGTAGAAATCAAGAATATCAATTCCTTCAAGGAGGTTGAAAAAGCCATCAACTATGAAATTACGAGGCAGTCCAGTGTGTATAACCGCAATCTCAACATAGAACTTGAAACTCGACACTGGGATGATAAGAAAAAAATTACATTTAAGGCCAGGAGTAAAGAAGAGGAACATGATTATCGTTATTTTCCGGAACCCGATATTCCAGTAATAGTCTTAGGCAGTGATTTTGTTGCTAATCTAAAGCAACGAATGCCAGAACTACCAAATCAAAGATTTGAACGCTTTATATTAAAATATAAACTTTCAGAACATACGTCCAATATTCTCATAAATGACAAGAAATTAGCAGATTTCTTTGAGTCTACTTTGAAATTACACTTTTCGCCAACTGAAATAGCAAACATCCTAGTTACTGACTTTAAAAGTTTGATCGAAGATGATACTGAGAGTACGGATTACTTGAAAAACTTGAAAGTGAAACCGGAGCATATCGCAGAATTGGCGAAATTGATTGAAGGTAATAAAATTAGCAGAATTACTGCAAAGGATATTCTAGTAAAAATATTTGAAAGTGGAAAGTTACCATCGGAGGTTGTCAATAGCAGTAATTCCTACAAAATAGCTGACGAAAAAACAATAATGGATGCTGTTCAGTCAGTTTTTGATACCGAGAAGTCTGCAGTTGAAGATGCAAAAAAGAATCGCGAGGCGATTAATTTCTTGTTAGGTAAGGTAATGAAATTTACCAATGGACGAGCAGATCCAAAAATCGCTATGCGTCTAATTAATAGCAAATTAAGTGATCCTGAGAAGCAGTGATTTTCATCAATGCAATGACAATGAATTAATCGTCCTGTATAGATTCTTCTAGCCGATGGAACTATTTTTTGGAAATTTGGTCTAACTGATGCAAAACCATCGGAAGGAATGCACCGATGTCACTAACAATTCCTAAAGCCTGTGTTGTTCCCCTATCGAGCAGTTTTGTTACAACGGCTTGACTAATATCCACGGCAACAACCTTTACTCTTGCAGGAATCATATTTCCAACAGCAATTGAGTGTAACATAGTAGAAAGCATGAGAACCATTTTCGTGTCTCTCAATATTGTCCTATATCTGTTCTGGGCCTGTATAATATCGGTAATCACGCCTGGAATTGGTCCATCGTCTCTTATAGATCCGCAAAGGGCGTACTCTACATTATTCTTTACACACTCATACATTATTCCAGATTTTAGAATATCCTTTTTCACCATTTCCTCTATAGAGCCTGTCCTAAAAACTTCATTAATAGCCTGCATGTGGTTTCTGTGACCGCGAATTGCTAACGTTCCGTTTTTTACGTTCATACCCAGGGAAGTACCAAATAATGAATTTTCTATATCATGTACTGCTAAGGCATTACCCGTAAGTAGTCCATTTACGTAACCCATTTTAATCATCTTTGCTAACGAATCTGCAGCGCCAGAATGGACGACAACTGGTCCTGCTGTGACAATTATTTTCCCACCGCTATTTTTTGTATTGTAAATATCCATTGCTATTTTTCTTGCAATTTGCTGAGTAGGTCTTTCACTGGAACTTGTACTACTCATGAATTGAAAAATATCCACTCCTTCTCTTGGACGTTCTTCAGGTAATATCCTGACTCCTTTTTCACCCGTTACTATCATATCTCCTCTTCGGATATCTCTAATTTTCCTACACTCTGCACTTTTGTTACTTGTATCAACGACAACGCATTTATCCATCATCATATTTTCGACATTAATCCATTCATTATTGAAGAAAATTTGTGTGGTATTGTTAGTTGTGCTGTAAAAATCCCTTGGCATTACCATGTCACTTGGGGCAGGTTTTAGTGTAACACCGTCAATTTTTGTAGGTTGCGCACCTTCAATAAAGACTGATTCTAATAATTGGTCAAGATGTTTCTTATTTTTTCCTGATACTAATAATCTTGCATAACTTAATTCATCTTTCTTTTTTCCGACATGAAATTCGAGAACATTAAAATCCCCTTTTAAGTCCATAATCTTGTCAAAAATTCTTGTCAGGATCATCGAATCAATTAGATGACCTTTGATCTCTATGGTCTGTTCGAATTTTCTTTTCAACTAAGATCACTAAATATTAAATCTACTTAAGTGTTAAATTGGAAGTATCACTTTGCCGTTATATTCGGGAAGGTTTTCATCTTGAATTATTTTGCTAACTATTTCATCTTTTTTGACTTCAATAAACCATTGTGCAACTGTTTTTGCAATTCCATTTTTATCACATATTGCAATCAAGTAACCATTCTGATCCTTTACTGTAGTGAAAAAATTCTCTTCCCCAACTGGTTCCCAAGTGTTATTGTTATTGTCCTTTAATGCTAACGCAGGCATAGCAATGTTTCCTGTATATTTATTTAAAAGCTCTTGGGCAGCTCTAACTCTTTTTTCCCCTATTTTCAAAGCCGTGAAATACTGCATTTATTGAGTATGTACCACTCTTTTATATTTGCGTTTAGTGTCAGAGTTGAATCTAACTATTTTGGGGCCATGAGTATTAAAGGAACAATATTCTAGACAAAGAGTAAGAAGAGAAACTTCTCTTGAATACGAAAATAGGAGGTAAATTGGAAACGGTAGAATTCTATCCCTTCAACAGTTGTAAGCGTAATGATGTTGTAAAATGCACATCAAGTTGATATTCTTGCATTACAGTCCAAATGATAAATGATTAACCTTTTTATAAGAAATGTATTCTTGATAAAACATGTTCTGGCAAAATGCATACTTCTTTGCATTAGCCTTGTCAATTATTTTGATTTTGCCATCTGTAAATTTTCCTTTCATGAGTATTCCTGCTCAGGGCCAGTCTACAGCATCTCCGATTTCTCAAGAAGAATACGACAAGATAAAAAATTGTACCACAAATCTTAGTAAAAAACCCACGCCAGTAGAATATCTTACTCATTTTAACTGTGGTCATATATCTAAAGATGAAAGCGGAAAGACAGTAAGACAATTTACATTAATTGTTGAGGAAAATCAAAAGATACCTATTACTTATGAAGGTCATATTTTTGAGGGTTGGACATTTAATGGTACTATACCGGGACCCACAATAAGAGTCACAGAAGGAGATTTAGTTCGAATTAGAGTTATTAATAGTAACGAGAACACACACGCCCACTCACTTTATTCACAGCCAACTCATTATGTTAAGAATAATGCATTTACGATGACGGAACAACCGGGAGGGACAATTTCTCCAGGCAGGAGTTTTACGTATGAATTTGTTGCAGGACCATATGGGGTGTATCCCTATTATTGTCATGTTGAGCCAATGGCAGATCATATCAACAGGGGATTGTATGGAATGATGATAATAGATCCAAAAGAGCCTCGTCCTAGAATGACAGAAATGGCTATGCTCCTCAACGGTTATGACCTGGATTTAGATCTTGAAGGGCCGATAACATTGCCGCCAGTTGATTCAATTGATGGAGTAGAAACCAATATGCCCTTGAACTCGAGTAGTAACAACAATACTAACGCAGGTACGAATATGAGTAACATGAATGATGCTTCCGTTCCTTCAATTTCAGAAAGTGGTAATAGTAAAAGTGCATCCAGAGAAAAAAGAGTTAATGAAATCTACACAGTAAATGGAAAAGCATTTGATTACATGATGAATCCTATTGTAGTACACACAGGAGAACCTTATCGTGTTTATATTGTTAACATGCTTGAATTTGACTCGGTGAATTCGATTCATGTACATGGGGCCATGTTTGATTATTATTCGGCCGGTACTAATAAAACTGCTGACTATTTAACAGATATAGTAACGTTAGCAAATGGCGATAGAGGAATAATGGAATTTACTTATGATTATCCTGGAACCTACATGTTCCATGCACATCAGACCCTTTTTACAGATTTAGGTTGGATGGGACTTTTTGATGTAAGGGGACCTCCAGTTAATACACAACCAAGTGACGCGACCTAACATCAAACTTGACTCCTTTGCTTTCAGAGTTTATTTGTGAATCCACGCTATGCTGACATGGGTTTATTCATATTTTATCTGAATCACCATTCATAGTTAGCAAAATTTCAGAAACAAGTTCAAATTTATCATTCGAAATGTAATCAGCGGCAGATCTTAAGAATACTTGCAGAGATTGTTTCGAATATCCATCTAGTTCATATTCCTTTGCTTGCAGAGCCATTTCCAGCTTGTCTATGTTGTGAACAAATTTAGAACTAACGGTTTTATTTTCAACATATTCATTCCAAATATCGAGATATTTTTTATGGAGATTGTCAGGCAGTTTGGAAATAATTTCTCGCATAGTCTTGGATTCTTCAATTATTTTTTGATCATGAGATATCATATCGGGCGTGTTGTCGCCAACTATTGATTCAGCGAGGTCATGTAAATTTGCCATCTTCATTATATGTTCTGTATCAAGATTCAATATTTCTGAAAGAACCATTGACATCATACACATTGAATAAGAATGGTCAGCCACAGATTCCGGTGATGAAATGTTAGATTTATGTATCCACCCCGATCGTCTTACCTTTTTAAGATTACAAACAACATGAAAAAAACTCACAAGGTCAGATTTTTGGCTATCTCCAAGGCTCATATTGTGTAATGAATTCTGATTCATATTAATATAATGTAATTCTCAGCGTCATTGGAATGACGGATTATATGTATCTGGAATCTTTGAAGTGTATTCAAAGAGTATCAATAGAATAGAGAGAAAATGATCAAGAAAATACAGTACAGCACTGCTTACTATAGCCAAGATTGTTGTAATGAATATCAAAAGTAGAACATTTCTCGTCTGTTCCAATTCTAAACAGTAATAATTTTGGTATCCTAATTTGTATTTAAATCTAATTGGCCCATGATTATAGTTATGGCTGATATCTATGAAGAGGGTTTAATTTGCAACTTGTGGTTGACCTGCACTCAATCTTTGTGCCCATACGGTCCAGACTAACGAAATGAAAAACTGTCATTCCGGTTTATCAGGAATATTTGACTCGTTTCCGATTCTTGGTAAGCAAATGTTTGGCGATCCCTATCAATGCATTGTATTTTACCTCATTAAACTTGATATTCAAATGGATAGTCAAATAAGATAGTAAATTGATGCCATAAAGGCAGCAATTACGAATATTAAGTAACCAAATCCAACCGCCATTATTATTATAGATGTTTTCTTGAGTTGTTCTGCGTGCTTATTCGTCAAGTTTGTCATGATGGCTAGCACTGCAGATGCAGTGAACGGCGCTATTATTGCCAATGTAATCATCAACCTGGTAATATTCTGATCCTTTTGAGAAATAATGGAAGAATCGAATCCTATTGAAAGTGTTAGAAGAATCATAACACCTATAATTACGGTCGCATCGACTTGAATAATGTCTTTGTCTTCAAGAGTCATTACAAAACCAATGAAAGTTAATCAGGCATATTTAAAATATTCCATGCGTTTGAAAATCATGGCAATTTATTGCTCATTAAAGGTTGATACTTTTGTAGGCCGGCGGGGAATGTTCTATGCGTAGATTATTCCGCCGGCTTGTATGATGATACCAATTTGTGGTGTTAAAAAGGTACTTTTATTTCTGCATCTAATTATAATAACTTGGCTTACCTAAGTTTACTCACTATAGGTAATTTAGTAGTAGGATGATTCGCCTCCTTCAAAGAAGCTATAACCATGCAAATCTTTTTCATAATTTACAAAATCGGTGATTTGAAAGTAATCAAGCTCATTTTAGTTTCCAGGGAATATCATTGCAATTTTGTCGTTTATTAGTAACTCTTGCAAGAACGAACAGCAAATCTGATAATCTGTTTAGGTATATGAGAATATCCTGATTTATTTTTTGTTCCTTAGATAGCGCAACTGTAGATCTTTCAGCACGTCTTATAACGGTTCTACAAATATGGAATAAGGAGGATTCAGTGGTACCACCAGGAAGGATGAAATAAGCTATTGGCGCTAGTTCAAATTCAAGTTTGTCAATATAACTCTCTATGTTAGTTATCATTTCTTTTTTGACTAGCATCTTTTCATTCTTCATATTTTTGGGATTTGCCAACTCTGCTCCTATTACGAACAAGTCATGCTGAATGTCTAGGAGTATTTTTTCTAGATCTTTAAAAATTGAATTCCCCTTGATGTTTGATATTGTCAATCCAATATGAGAATTTGCCTCATCAACTTCTCCATATGCAATTATTCTTAAATCAGATTTCAAGGTCCTGGAACCATCACTCAATCCAGTGTCTCCCTTATCGCCGGTTTTAGTGTAAATTTTCAAGATTGAAATACAATATTAGCTGATTCCATAAATTATTTTATGTGAATACTCCTCAAATAATTACTATTACCAAATCCTTTAGATTGATTGTATGATGCGATTCAATTTCCTTTGATAAAACGACGCGTGCCAATTAACAAAATTAGTAAGAATGAACCTCTATTTTGTGCTCTTTGAGATATTTCTTTTTCTTGAATCTCTCATTACACTTCTCACATTTGAAGGGCTTTTCAAATTCTATAAGGAACCGTTTTCGCCTTTCCTCGGGAGTTTCCACGACCATCTTTAAATCTGTATTATCCATCGTAATTAATTTTTAAAACTGATTATGGTTTATTTACATTAAGGAAGATAGTACCATAGATAAAACTAGTTAAATAATTAGTTCTAATATTCTAGGTTCTGCCTCTACATTGTATGCAAGTTCAGGAAGAAAGAGAGGACGCATACTTTAATTTTATAAACTCGATTAATTCTGACGCAACCTGAAGAAATTATGAATACTGTATATCACGAATCTTAAAATAGTTAGTTTCCCAGTTCAGTACATAAATCAACTTAGGTAGGTTATAACTATTGATGATTTGTAGCCTGCATCCTACTGACCAGTTTATACATATAGTCATGACATTGACATTCACATATTCTTGTTTCACTAGAGTCATTGATCATTTCTATTATATTCCCATCACACAGATCATGCTGTTGTTCGATACATTTTGGGGATTTATTCACTAAGAAATTATTACGTCTACGTGTATTAATGGCTATTCGTATTCAGATCTACAAACTTGCATTCTTCTCGTAATTCATTGACAATTCTGGTCGTTCTATATTACTATCAAAAAGAAACTGGTATTAAATACAAAGAGGCGTTACAAGTTTTTCTTTAGAAAATCTCTGCAGCATTTATCTGAACAGAATTCTAGTTTTCCCTTTACTGTACTTAGATAAACAACACCGCTAACAAAATTG
>Ga0193741_1000500_pt1 | contig 11642 bp, 12 predicted proteins | sample L2s2metaG_FD_143059 | JGI IMG/M metagenome (GOLD analysis project Ga0193741, IMG submission 143059) | Soil microbial communities from a riparian zone of the East river system, Colorado, United States - L2s2 | ecosystem: Environmental > Terrestrial > Soil > Riparian zone | place: USA: East River...
CACCGTGCCCACCCGGCGTCAACACCGGCAACGACCAGTGGTTCCCGTGGCTGGACATCAGCGGCCGCGGCTGGCTGCACGGCGTGTGGCAGGACCGCAGGCTCGACACCACGTCCCCGATCGGTGTGGGCGAGTGGCCGACGAGCAAGACGAGGGTCGGCAACTACCTCGCCTGGTACTGGGGCGGTCGGTGCCGGATCACGACGACCGGCCCGGTCGACCAGTCCTCCGGCCGCCAGTGCGTCCATCCGGCTGCGGCGATCATCACGCAGCCGAGTGGCCCGGTGAACCCGCCGGACGACTACCTCGACCCGGCGCAGTCGGTCTTCCCATTCCGAAACTTCGGGATCTCCGATACGCCATACAACTGGGACTACTGCTTCCGCGCCGGCATCTTCTGCGGTGACTACGAGAACGTCACCATCGACGTGGACAACAACGTCTGGGCGATGTGGACGGATGCCCGCAACGGGCGCTCGTCCCGCATGCAGACCGGTCGGAACCCGGCCTGCGAGCAGTCCGACGCCTGGGCGGATTCCTATCGCGACAACAAGGACGCGAGGGGGCAGGAGAGAGCACGATCGAGCGACTCGCTCTACTACGTCACTCCCTGCCCGATCCAGGAAGACGACTAGGGACGACCTAGTCGGACGAGAGAGGGCCGCTCTTCGGGGCGGCCCTTTCTCTTGCTAGTAGGCGACGGCGCCGCGGCCGGTCTCGGCGGCGTGCCGCTGCTCGTCCGCACGGTACGAGCTCCTCACCAACGGTCCCGAGAAGACCGAGCCGAAGCCGAGCGCCTCACCCTGCTCGCGGAACCAGCGGAACTCGTCGGGGTGCACCCAGCGGTCGATCGTCGCGTGCTTCGCCGAGGGCTGGAGGTACTGGCCGATCGTGACGACGTCGACGCCGTGCTCGCGCAGGTCGCGCATCGTGTCGACGACCTCGTCGTTCGTCTCGCCCAGGCCGACGATGATCCCCGACTTGGTGAGGACGGGATAGCCCGCGACCTCCTTCGCGCGCGCGAGCAGCCAGAGCGCCTTGTCGTAGTCGACCTTCGCGCCGCGCATGCGCTTGTGCAAGCGGCGCACGGTCTCGATGTTGTGGTTGAAGACCTCAGGCCGGGCCCCGAGCACGATCTGCAGCGCCTCCTCCTCGTAGCCGAGGAAGTCGGGCGTGAGCACCTCCACGGAGGCCGAGGGCACCTTCGCCTTGAGCGCGCGGATCGTCGCGGCGTAGTGGCCGGCGCCCTTGTCGGGCAGGTCGTCGCGGTCGACCGACGTGACGACGACGTGCTTCAGCCCCATCTGCGCCGCGGTGTGTGCGAGGCGAAGCGGCTCGAGCGGGTCCGGCGGATGCTCGGGTTTGCCGGACTTGACGTAGCAGTAGCGGCAGGCGCGCGTGCACGTGTCGCCGAGGATCTGGAACGTCGCCGTGCCGCGGCCCCAGCACTCGGAGATGTTCGGGCAGCGGGCCTCCTCGCAGATCGTGTGCAGGTTGTGGCCGTGGATCAGCTTCTTGACGTCGAAGTAGCGCGAGTCGGCGCTCGGCGCGCGCACTTTCATCCACTCCGGGCGGCGGGGCCGCTCGGCCACGGGCAGCGACTTCTGCACGTCTGTCAGTCTACGGATGGTGGTTCCCGAGACGCCGCTCGAGATGACGAAGTTCGGGCTCCGGCCCGCCGGTCACGGCTGGTTCATCGTCAGCGCGAGGGAGATGCGCTGGGACACAGGCGACTTCGGCGCGTTCTGTGACTTCGAGGGCAAGCGAGGCTTCCCCGATTTCGGCATCAACCTCAACGTGCTCCAGCCCGGGCAGCCGATGGGCATGTATCACCGGGAGAGCAGGCAGGAGGACTTTCTGGTGCTCGCAGGCACGTGCCTGCTGATCGTGGAGGGCGAGGAGCGGGAGCTGAAGACGTGGGAGTTGTTCCACTGCCCGCCGGGAACGGAGCACATCATCGTCGGGGCCGGAGACGAGCCTGCGGTCGTGTTGGCGGTGGGCGCGCGCGGCCGTCGCCGCAGGGGCATGGTCTATCCCGTCTTGAAGGCTGCGCAGAAGCACCGTGCCGGGGTGAAGAAGGAGACGACCGAACCGTCCGAGGCGTACGGCGGCTTCGCCGGTTGGAACCGCTCGCTCTACCAGGAGGGCTGGCTACCCGACCTCTAAGCGCCTACGTGCTCACCCAGGGATCGACGTAGACGTCGTCGATCTGGGCCGTGCCGGTGACCGACGTGAAGCGGAGCGAGATCGCCCTCGTCGTCAGCAAGCCGCCGACGTTCGTGAGGAGCAGGCTCACCCTCGGCGATGGACGCCACGAGCCGTTCATCCAGACCGTTCCGCCGTCGAGGATGCTGATCACGCCCAGCAGGCCCCTGACTCTGACGGTCACCCTGACCCGGCCGTCGCCGCGGCCGACGAAGCGGAAGTGCCAGTTGCCCGGTGCGAAGCACATCCATGGCGAGGTCGCCGACGACCCTGCGGGAATGGAGAGCGACTGTCTGTCCTGCTGCGAGCGGAGGTAGAAGGGCTCGTTGCCGGGAACGAGGCTCGCGCTGCCCGAGAGCGCCCACTCCGGAGCTCCGGCCTCGAACGATCCGCCCGGCGCCAGCATGTAGTACGCGTAGTCGTTCCACGGAAGGAAGACTCTCGAGAAATTGGGATCGCACAGTGCGGAGCCGTTGCTGGCACGTGCGTCTACAGAGCTTGCGAGACCGGCGAGAGCCGCGATCGCGCAGGCGAGTCCGAGAACGATACGAAGTCGAGTAGCCACAGATTTCTCCTCCGATTGCCGCTGATTCGCACTTTCGGGCCTCGCCCGTCGAGTGCATGCCCCGAACGGGGGCTTCGCGGCCCCGTTCATCCCTCGCCCGAGTGAACTCAGGCTCGCCCGTCAAGCTGGAACGCCCGTCGGCCGATCTTTGGCGTGTGTCGACCGCGGCGGACGCAACCTCACTCGGCCTCGATCCGGACGCTCAGCGTGTCATCGAGGAACGGCGTGCACGGCGCCTGAGCCGCCTCGCCTCGCGAGACCGGACGACGCTGATCGTCTCGGCCGCGCTGTTCGTGGTCGTGGCCGGGACGATGGCGGTGCTGATCCCCTCGCAGCGTTCGCCGTCGTTCCTCACCGTCGCTCTGCTCGTCGTCCTCTACGCGGTCACGTTCCGCTGCGAGTTCGAGGTCGGGACCGGAGTCGCCGTGCCGACGCAGCTGTTCCTCGTTCCGATGCTGTTCCTGCTGCCGACCGGCGGGGTGCCCCTCGCGGTCGCGGCCGGAATCATCCTCGGCAGCTTCGTGTCGTACGCGCGCGGCGAGCTCGGTCTGGGGCGCGTCTTCGTCCGTGTGGTCAACGCGTGGCACGCGGTCGGGCCCGCGCTGGTCCTCGGGCTGGCCGGCGAAGGGCCGCCGAGCCTCGAGGACTGGCCGCTCTACGCAGCCGCTCTGGCCGCGCAGTTCGTGTTCGACTTCGCGAGCGCTGCGGCCCGCGAGTGGGCCGTGCTCGGCGTACCGCCGCGCATCCAGCTGCGGGCGATGACGCTCGTCTACCTGATCGACTTCGGTCTCGCGCCAATTGGTCTTGCGGTCGCGTTCGCAGCGCAGGGGAATGCGACCGGCGTGTTGCTCGCTCTGCCGCTCGTCGTCCTCCTTCGCGTCTTCTCACGGGAGCGCAGGGTCCGGATCGACCACGAGCTCGAGCTTCGCGACGCGTATCGGGGGACCGCATTCCTCCTCGGTGACGTGATCGAGGCCGACAACGCGTATACGGGCACGCACAGCCGTGATGTGGTGGATCTGACGCTCGCGGTCGTCGACGAGCTCGGCCTGTCCGCGCGGGAGCGCCGCGACGCCGAGTTCGCCGCGCTGCTCCACGACGTCGGGAAGGTGCGGGTCCCGAACGAGATCATCAACAAGCCGGGGCCGTTGACGGACGAAGAGCGCACGATCATCGAGCAGCACACGATCGAGGGAGAGCGAATGCTGCTTCGGGTCGGCGGGCTCCTCGGCGAGATCGGGCGCATCGTTCGCGCCTGCCACGAGCGCTGGGACGGGACGGGCTACCCGGACGGGGTCGCGGGCGAGCAGATTCCGATCATCGCCCGGATCGTCTGCTGCTGCGACGCGTTCAACGCGATGACGAGCGACCGCTCATACCGGAAGGCGCTTCCGCTCCACAAGGCGATCGCCGAGCTGCGGCGAAACAGCGGAACCCAATTTGATCCAGCCGTCGCCGAAGCCCTCATCGCAGCGATCCAGCGCCAACCGCTCGCCGCCTAAGACCCCAAGTAACACAGTGTTACTTGGGGTTTCGAGGTGAAGTTGGTGCAATCGTGATGCGCTTCCGTTCGCGACCAATGGGCAAGCTCGTCGAATGGCCCGCTGCGCTCCGAGACTCGATTCGCGGCTCGTCGCTGCGACGGGGCGCATCGACAAATCGACCACCTCGATCGCGGAGACCTACCGGCGCGTGGCTGCCCTAGCCGAACGGCTCGGGCTTCCTCGGCCCAGCTACGAGAGCATCCGCCGCGTCGCGCACGAGCTTCGAGCCCGAAAGCGAAATCCGGGAATCGGCGAGGTCTTGCTGGACATCGATCTGCGCCGACGACCTCCGCAGGCGATTGTCAGCGCACTGACCGGGACCGCGCCACGCCTCCCCAAGTAACACTGTGTTACAAGGAGTCGTTCAGCGGGTTGCGGGGACTTGCTCGATGCCCTGGGCCTGGCCCGAGCTCGTGCTGGCGCCCGTTGGCTTTGCGGTCAGCTGCGCATGAATTGGTTGCGGCCAGAGGCCCGCTCCCTCCTCGGCCGGGAGATCGGCGAACGCGAGGTCGAAGATCGTCTCGAGGGTCTCCGCCGCGTGCGGGCGGACCTCGTCGATCGTCACCGGCCGTCCGAGTTCCGACGCGATCGTCGTGAACGAGGCGTCTGCGAGCCCGCAGGCGGTGATCCACTGCGTGAACGGCGCGGTGTCGAGGTCGACGTTGAGCGCGTACCCGTGCGTCGTCACCCACTTCGTGATGTGGACCCCGATCGAGGCGATCTTCCTCGGAATCGCGTCCTCGACCCAGATCCCGGTCAACCCCTCGATCCGCGTGGCCTCGACTCCGACGGCCGCCAGGGTGCGGATCAGCGCCTCCTCCAGGTCGCGGCAGTAGCGCTTCACGTCCTGGCCGTGGCGCGTCAGGTCGAAGATCGGGTAGCAGACGAGCTGCCCCGGCCCGTGGTAGGTCGACTTCCCCCCGCGGTCGGTCTCGACGATCTCCACCTCGGCGCCGTCGGGAACATGGAGCTCGCCCTCGTCGGTCCGCCGGCCGAGCGTGATCACAGGCGGGTGCTCTAGGAGCAGCACCGTGTCCGGAATCGCGCCCTGGGAGACCGCGGCCGCCAGCGAGCGCTGGAGTTCCCACGCTTCCTCGTACGGAACCCGCCCCAGGTTCAGGAGGTACGCACCTCTCGCCATGGCTCTGAGCCTAGCCGCCGTCGACGAGCTCGCGGGCCCGCTCGAGGTCCTCCGCGCGAACGAGGATCTCCTGCTCTCCGCCGGAGAAGCCGTCCATCGTGCCGGCGCCGAAGTCGGTCTGGCGCCGCACTGATTGGATGCCTTCGGTCTCGAGCAACCCGCGGATCGCCTCTGCCGCGGCAGGGTTCGCCGCGAGTGTCACCCGGACGAGATCGCTGCTCACGCGCTGCTACTCCTCGCCGATGATCGCCCGCGCGTTCTCGAGATCCGCCGCCCTGACGAGGATCTCACGCGAGCCGCTCATGGCACCGCTGCCGGCGATGCTCCCCGCGCCCGTGTCTGTCGGCCGCTGCATCGACTCGATGTTCTCGAACTTGAGGAGCGCCTGGACCTGGTCGGCCTCGATCTCGTTCAGGACGACCGTCAGTCGGACGAGCTCGTCGCTCACGACGCTAGTACGCGACTTCGTCCCACGACTCGAGCGCTTCCTTCAGATCCTTGAGGAAGCGCCCCGCGAGGGCGCCGTCGACGAGTCGATGGTCGTACGTGAGGGTGAGGTTCATGATCGGCCGGATCGCGATCACGTCCTTGCCGAAGGAGTCCTGGACGACCCAGGGGCGCTTGACGAGCGCATAGGTGCCTAGGATCGCCGCCTGCGGCTGGCTGATCACCGGCGTTCCGTGGAAGGTGCCGTACCCGCCCGGGTTCGTGATCGTGAACGTGCCGCCCTGCACCTCGTCCGGGGTCAGCTGCTTGTTTCGCGCGCGCTCCGCGATATCGGTTACGGCCTGCGCGATGCCGAGCAGGTTCAGGCCTTCGGCGTGCTTGACGACCGGGACGATGAGTCCTTTGCCCTCGGCCAGCTCGACCGCGAAGCCGAGGTTCACGTTCGGGCGGGTCACGATCTGCTCGCCCCGGATCTCGCCGTTGATCCACGGGTAGCGCTTGAGCGTCTCGACGACGGCGCGCGCGACGAAGATCAAGTACGTCGGATTGACGCCGTACTGCTTCTGGAACTCGGGCTTGAGCTTGTTCCGGATCTCGACGACCCGCGACATGTCGACCTCGATCGCGCTCGTCACGTGCGCGGCGGTGTCGAGCGAGCGGCGCATGTGCTCGGCGATCCCGCGCCGCATCGCGTTCATCGGCTCCAGTTGCTCGCCGGCTGCCGCTACGGCGGGCTCGGGAGCCGGCTTTGGCGGTGCCGGCTTCGGCGGCGCCTCGGCGACCGGAGCCGGGGCAGGCTCGGGAGCAGGTGGCGACTCGGCGGGCGCAGGTGCGGGCTCTGGAGCAGCGGCTGGGGCGGGAGCCGGAGCCTCTGCGGGCGGAGCCGCAGCGGCGCCGGACTCGACGAACTGAAGGATGTCCTTCTTCGTCACGCGTCCGCCGCGGCCGGTGCCCGGCACGCTCGAGACGTCGACGTTGTGCTCGGCCGCGATCCGCGCGACGACCGGCGAGACGAAGCTCTTCGAGTCCTGTTCGCCGTTCGTCGGCGCGGCGGCCGGTTCGGGCGCTGGCGCCGGAGCAGGAGCAGGCTCGGGAACTGCGGCGGGCGCCGGAGTCTCGGCACTCGAGGGAGCCTCTGCCTCGGCTGCGGCCGCAGCTGTCGCGGGCTCGGGTGGAGCCTCGGGCTCCGGAGCAGGCGCGCCGGCCTCGCCGCCGATGACGGCGAGCTTTGTCCCGACCTCGACCGTCTCACCCTCCTGGACGAGGATCTGAGTCACGATTCCGCTCGCGCCCTCTTGCTTGAGCCACTTCGTGATCGTCCCCTCGGAGACGGAGACGCCCATCTGGGGCATCACGACGTCGACGGCTTCAGTCGTAGCCATAGCGCCTAATACTCAGCCAACTCTCGCAGTCCTGCGGCCACGTCTTCGACCTGCGGGATGAACGCTTTTTCAAGCGGCGGCGAGAAGGGAACAGGAGTGTCGGGGGCGGCGATCCGCTTGATCGGCGCATCCAGGTGCTCGAATGCCTCCTCGGCGATCGTCGCAGCGATTTCGCCTCCGAACCCACCGGTCCGATTGTCTTCGTGGAGGACGAGCACCTTCGAGGTCTTCTGCGCGCTCTCGAGCACCGCCCGCTTGTCCCAGGGAATGATCGTCCGCAGGTCGAGGATCTCGACCGAGACGCCGTCTCCCTCGAGCTCCTTCGCCGCGTCGTCGGCGGTGTGGACCATGGCGCCCCAGGTGACGACGGTGAGGTCGTCGCCTTCGCGATGCACGCGGGCCTTGCCGAACGGGATGGTGTAACGCTCCTCCGGCACGTCGGCCTTGAGCCGCCGGTAGAGGTGCTTGTGCTCGAAGTAGAGAACCGGATTCGGGTCCTCGATTGCTGTGATCAGGAGGCCCTTGGCATCCTCGGGCGTCGACGGGCAGACGACCTTCAGCCCCGGGATGTGCGCGAACGAGCTCTCCGGGTTCTGCGAGTGGAACGGCCCGCCCGAGAAGCCGCCTCCTGACGGCAGCCGGACGACGATCGGCACCGGCGTGCCCGCGCGGTAGCGCTGCTTGGCGGCGACTGTGACCAAATGGTCCCAGGCGCAGGAGATGAAGTCCGCGAACTGCATCTCGGCGACCGGGCGCATGCCCATGATTGCCGCCCCGGTGCAGCCGGCGACGATCGCCGTTTCGGAGAGGGGCGAGTCGATCACGCGCCAGGCACCGAACTCCTCCTGGAAGCCGAGAGTCACCTTGAACGCGCCGCCGTAGACGCCGACGTCCTCGCCGATCACGAAGACGCGCTTGTCCCGCCGCATCTCGCCCCGGAGCCCGTCCGAGATCGCCTGCAGGTAGGTCATCTCGGCCATGGCTACTTGTGGTGGGGCGTGTCGAGGTCTTCCGGCGTCGCGAAGACGCCTTCGGTCAGCTTCGCCGGATCGGGCAGCGGCGATTCCTCGGCGCGGTTGATCGCGTCGCTCAGGATCTTCTTGACGCTCGAGCCGATCTCTTCCTCCTCGGTGTCCGTCAGCTCGGCGTTCTCGCGCAGCCAGCCGCGGAAGCGCTCGATCGGATCGCGCTTCGCCCACTCCTCGAACATCTCCTTCGGGACATAGAAGGCGTCGTCGTGCACGGCGTGACCCTCCATCCGGAGCGTCATGGACTCGATCAGTGTGGGGCCGCCGCCCTCGCGCGCCTTCTCGATCGCCCGCTTGGCCTCGCGGTAGACGGCGAGGACGTCGGTGCCGTCGACGACGACTCCCTCGAAGCCGTACGCCTGGGCACGGTCGGCGAGCGTCTCGCAGGCGTACTCGAGGTGCGTCGGCGTCGAGTAGGCCCACTGGTTGTTGTCGCAGATGAAAACGACGGGCAGGCGGCGCACGCCGGCGAGGTTCATCCCCTCGTGCGCATCACCCCGCGCGGACGCGCCTTCGCCGAACCAGCCGACCGCGACGCGCTTCTCCTCGCGGATCCGGAAGGCGAGCGCACAGCCGACCGCGACCGGCAGCATCGCCGGCAGGTGGCTGACCATCGCCAGGAGGCCTAGCTTCGAGTCGGCCATGTGCACGTTGCCGTCCCGCCCACGCGTCGGCCCGTCCTCGCGCCCCATGTACTGCGCGAAGATCCGCCAGGGCTCAACGCCGCGCGTGACGTGGACGCCCATGTCGCGATGAAGTGGGGTTCCCACGTCGTCGGGGCCCATCGCGGTCGCGACGCCGACCGCCGAGGCCTCGTTTCCGCGCCCCGTGTAGAACGAGCCCGGGATCTTCCCCTGTTTGTAGAGGATGTGGCCGCGCTCCTCGATCCCGCGCGTGATGAGCATGCTGCGGTAGATCGCCAGCAAGTCCTCGCGGTCGAGGCCGGCTTCTCGGATCTCGTGCAGGGAGCTGACAGGCTCGGCTTCGCGGGCGATCGCCATGCGCGACGAACTCTAACGACTCGGCTTGCGGGCGCAGCCGCCGGCGGCGGCGCGGACCTGGGACCCGCGCCGCCGATCAGCACGACTAGGTCACTCGAAGGTCTGCACCTCGCCCCAGCGAGCCGTCAGGGCGTATAGCACGACGATCTCGAGGGCGATGACGACGAGCGTCCAGAGCGGGTACCCCGCGTTGCCCAGGAAGCCGAGCTGGGCGATCAGGTTCAACGAGACCACGATGATCGTGAACCACCGCGCCCAGCTGGACTTGGCGGCCAGGCCGAGCCCGGCGATGAAGAGGAGGATCCCCCAGAACAGCATGATCCAGCCCCACGTCGTGAGGTCGAAGACCAGGGCACCACCCTCGGTGAGGACGTAGTACTCGTCGCGGAAGATCGCGACGAGGCCCTCGAAGAACGTGATCGATCCGATCAGCGCCAGCATGATCGCCGCAAAGCCGATCCAGCCGGTCCACGCCGTGTCCATGTCCCGGCGCCGCGTGTCCATCGTGCTCATGCCGTCCTACCTTTCCTAGAGGTCGAGAATCTGTTTCGTCTTCGCCTGGAACTCTTCCTCCGTGAGAATGCCCTAGTCTTTCAGCTTCGACGAATCGTCTAGCGGAGCCGGGTGAGCAGTCATCACCCCATCGGAATGATCATCCGGGTGATCATTCCCGGTCGGCGGTTCGCCCGGACGAACGCTCCTGCGCTGAGGTGTCGTCGTACACGACAACGGTTCCGGCAAGATAGTCGGGAAGCGCTCGGCGCCGGTGGTCGAAGAGCGCGGGGATGAAACCCGCGAACAGCGGAATGATCGCGAGGAAGAGCCCGATCGCGCGCACGATCGCCCGGCCCAGAGCGATCCCGCGGTCGTCCGGACGGCGCACGCGCACTCGCATCAGCCGCATCCCCGGCGTCTGGCCGGCCGCGCTCCAGAAGAGAGCGAAGTACGCGCCCGCGAAGAACGTCCAACCGGCGCCGAGGAGGAATCCTGCGAGCCATCCGGATCCGACCCCGCCCACGAGCGAGCCGATCACCGACACGAGCGCACTGCCGCAGGCGAAGATCACGAGCGCCACCAGAGAGTCGATCGCAAGCGCGAGGCCGCGGCTCGCGACGCCTGCGTAGACCAGCGACCGGGAGGGCGCGCGCTGGTCGGCCCTTACGGCGGCGCGCCGGGCTCCGCCCACGACCTCCTCGGCGAGCCCGGTCGACTGGCTCGCGATCGCGTGCCTCAGCTCGGGGCTCGAGGCGGTGCTCTTCAGTGCGCGCTGCATCTCCTCGCTGGCGAGCACCCGATCGGTGAGCTCGAGCGTCTGCGGGCTCGCGAGCGCGCGCTCGATCATCCGCTGCAGCTCTCCGCTTGCGGCCAACTCGCGTACGACGCGCTCGATCACCTGGTGGCGCACGAGGGACTGCGCGAGCTCCTCCGGGAGTGCCCCTGCGAGCGCGCGGTCGAGGACGCGTGCGATCTCGGGCGCCGCAAGCACATCGTCTGCGGCGGACTCGAAGCGCCCGCGCCAGGCCCGCGCGGCAATTCGCGCGGGATAGAACGCGGCTCGCCCGGCCGAATCGGCGATGTTTCCCCGCTTCCGACCGACGGCCATGACGACACCAGTATCACGCCGTGGCGCGGGATCAGCTAGGCGGCCCCTGCTCCGGCTCCTCGTCCCCGAGCCCCTTGCCCCGGCTTGCCTTCATGTCCGCGGCCTTCGTCTTCGCCTCGCCGTACGACTCTCGCACGAGCTTCGAGCCGCCTCTCCAGCCGAACACGACGCAGATGAGGATGACCGCGAAGCCGACGTTGAACGCCGTCGTGATCAGCTGCTGCCCGATCGAGTAGGCCGTGGCGGTCGTCGAGTCCGTGTAGCTGTCGAGGGCGAAGCTGTTGAATGCCTGGTTGACGCCGATGCCACCGGGCGTGAACGAGAGCAGGTTCGCGAGCTGGTTCGAGCCGAGCACGCTCATCACGGAGCCGAACGTCACCGGAATCGAATAGGCGGCGAGGAAGACGATGATCACGAGGACCTTCGCGACGTAGCCGCCCATCTGGGGGAGCAGGACCAGCTTCACGAATGCGCCGAAGTCGCCGAGGATCGAGGCGCCCTGCTTCGCTCGGGCCCACATCTTCTTGACCCAGCCCCAGAAGAGTCGCATGAGGAGGACGATGAGGAAGATCCCGCCGCCGATGATCCCGAGCGTCAGGACTGGATGGTTCGTGATCGCGTCCCGCTCGTTTCCGAACTGGAAGTCGAAGGAGCCGGCCACCTGCGAGAAGAGGTAGACGTAGATCAGGGTCCCGACGACGAGATAGAAGATCTTCTGGACGACGT
>Ga0193741_1000501_pt1 | contig 11638 bp, 9 predicted proteins | sample L2s2metaG_FD_143059 | JGI IMG/M metagenome (GOLD analysis project Ga0193741, IMG submission 143059) | Soil microbial communities from a riparian zone of the East river system, Colorado, United States - L2s2 | ecosystem: Environmental > Terrestrial > Soil > Riparian zone | place: USA: East River...
CGAATCGCGCGATAGACCTCCGCCGCCTGGCCACGCAATTTCGGATCGGGCACGTAGAAGCCGCCGGTCACGAACCATTCGCCGGTGGACGCGAAGCTCATGCCCATGAAGAAGGTCACCGTCGCGATCGGATAGACCGTCAGCCGCGCCGCTTCGTGGATGGCGGCGATCGCCGGAAGGCCCCTGCGCCACTTGAAGTACGCCGCCGCGACGATGGCCGAGCCGACGATCGGCCAGGCTTCGTAGCGCGTCAGGCACGCCGCGACGATCGTCCAGCCAACGACGGCGCGCGCCTGTGGCGTCTCGGACTTCGCCCACTCGACCAGCTGCAGGACGACCAGCGACGTCAGCGCGAACAACAACGGCTCGGTCATCGGCGTGCTCTGCAGGTAGAGCACGTTCGGATTCAGCGCGAAGAGCGACGCCGCCAGCAACGCGCCGGTCCGCGATCCGGTGAGCTCGCGAACGATCGCCGATACGCAAGCCGTCGTGATCGCGAACGACGCGATCGAGACCGCGATCGCAAAGGCGCCGGTCTGATAGAAGAAATCGATCTGAACGGGGATTGCGTTGAGGAGATGGGGCAGCGGCAGCCACACGGCGCCGATTTGCTCCCAGCTTGGCGTCAGGCTGTCGAAGATGCGGCGCGCCACGACGAGGTGCGCCTTCGCGTCGTAATGGCTCAGCGAGAGCCCTGCACGCCAATACACACCCGCGGCGATTGTGCCCAGAATGGCGGCGAGCACGCCGAGGCCACGCGAAAGTCGGTCGAAGGAGGGCACCGTCTCGTTCTATAATGCCTTGATTCCAGATTATTTAATGGCCCCAGAGCTCTCGATCGTCATTCCGGTCCACAACGAGTCTCCGAACATCAAGCCGCTGTATGACGAGCTGACCCAGACGCTGGTCCAGTACGGGCGCAGCTACGAGATTCTCATCATCGACGACGGCAGTACGGACGATACGTTCGATCAGCTGGCGGCGCTGCAGGCCCGCGATCCGCACCTGCGGGTGATCCGGTTCCGCCGCAACTTCGGTCAGACCGCGGCTTTCGCGGCCGGCATCAAGCACGCGGGCGGCCGGCTGGTGGTGACCTCCGACGGCGATCTGCAGAACGACCCGCGCGACATTCCAGCGATGGTCGCGCTGATCGAGCAAGGCAACGACATCGTGTGCGGATGGCGCAAGGACCGTAAGGACACGTTCGTGACGCGACGCGTGCCGAGCGTGCTCGCCAACAAGCTCATTTCGTGGGCGACCGGCGTTCCATTGCACGACTACGGCTGCTCGCTGAAGGTCTTCCGCGCGGAAGTCGTGAAGCCGCTCCGCCTCTACGGCGAGATGCATCGCTTCCTGCCGGCAATCGCCAGTCAGATCGGCGTCACGATCGCCGAGATGGTCGTCAATCATCGTCCGCGCCGCGCCGGCGTCACCAAGTACGGCCTGTCGCGCACGATTCGCGTGGTCCTCGATCTCGCGACGGTGAAGTTCTTATTGAGCTATTCGACACGGCCGCTGCAGATCTTTGGCTTGATCGGCCTCATCACCGGCGGCGTCGGCGCGTTGATCGTCGCGTACCTCGCCTACATTCGCCTGTTCACCACGCAAGGCATCGGCGATCGTCCGCTCCTGCTGCTTGGCGTGATGCTGGTGTTCATCGGCATCCAGTTGCTGACGTTCGGCCTGCTCGCCGAGGTGATGGCGCGCACCTACTACGAGTCCCAGGACAAGCCCACCTACGTGATTCGCGAGGTCCGCGAACAGGGCGACGCGCTGGCCGCGCCCGCGGAGCGGGCGCAGGAAACCATAGACCGGTGAGCGAGCGACCACCAATGTCCACCGAAGCGCGACCTGTCCACCGAAGCCCGAAGGGCGAAGGTGGAAGCGCGAAGGTGGCACGCGAGCACGATCCGCGGATCACCGTCATCCAGCAGGAACTGTTCAACGAGAACCGATCGAAGTCGGACAAGTACCGCGAGTTGTTCGTCGGCCGGCCGGGGCTCTCGGCGCTCATCAAGTACGAGCTGGCGATGGTGCTCGCGAGCTGGGTGCCCGGCGCGATTGGCCTCGTCATGCGATCGCGGCTGTTCCCCCTGGTGCTCGGCTCGGTGGGGCGTAATGTCGTGTTCGGCGCGAACGTGACGCTTCGTCATCCGCACAAGATCCACATCGGCGACAACGTCGTCATCGACGACTTGTGCTGCCTCGATGCGAAGGGCACGGACAACAAGGGCATCACGATCGGCAACGGCGTGTTCATCGGCCGCAACACGATCCTGAGCTGCAAGAACGGCGACATCGTCATCGAGGACCGCGCCAATATCGGGTTCAACTGCGAGATTTTCTCGGCCTCGCGCGTGCGCGTCGGCAAAGACATCCTGATGGCCGCCTACACCTATCTCGTCGGAGGCGATCACCTCTACGACCGCACCGACATCCCGGTGCTGCAGCAGGGCCGGACCGCGCGGGGCATCGACGTCGGCGACGGCACGTGGCTCGGCACGCACGTGGTGGTGACGGATGGATCGACCATCGGCCGTGATGCCATCATTGGAGCCGGCGCAGTCGTGGTGGGCGCGATCCCAGAATTTGCGATAGCGACCGGAATTCCAGCCAAGGTGACGCGCGATCGGCGCGAGCCGAAGGCCGATAGCTGACAGCCGAGAGCTGATATGTGTGGCATCGTCGGCATTGTCGAGCGTGATTTAGATCGTCCCGTCATCGCGGACGATCTCGCACGCATGGTGCGCATGCTGCACCATCGCGGCCCGGACGAGGAGGGCAGCGTCACGCTGCCTGGCGTCGGTCTCGGCATGCGCCGCCTCGCCATCGTCGATCTCGCGGGCGGGCAGCAGCCGATCCTGAACGAGACCGGCGACATCAAGATCGTCGCCAACGGTGAGATCTACAACTTTCGCGAGCTGCAGCGCGAGCTGGAAGGCCACGGGCACCGCTTTCATTCGCGCAATTCCGACATCGAGGTCCTGGTTCACGCCTACGAGCAGTGGGGCGAGGACTTCCTCGTGCGCCTGCGCGGCATGTTCGCGCTGGCGATCTGGGACGGCCGCACCCGCACGCTGATCGCGGCGCGCGATCGGGCGGGCGAGAAACCGCTCTACTGGACGCAGACCGCGCAGGGTCTGTTGTTGGCCTCGGAAGTCAAAGCACTGCTGGTCCGGCCCGAAGTGTCGCGCGAGCTCGATCCGATCTCGCTCGATCAATTCCTGACCTACGAATACGTGCTCGCGCCGCGGACGATGCTCAAGGGCGTGCACAAGGTGCCGCCGGCGCATTTCCTCAAGTATTGCGACGGCCAGGCGACGGTGCATCGTTATTGGGATGCGGCCGACGTGCCGATGCGAGAGTGGAGCGACGCCGATGCCGCCGACGCGCTGAAGGCCGCGCTGAAAACGTCGGTCGAGCGTCAACTGATGGCGGACGTGCCGCTCGGCGCATTCCTGTCAGGCGGCATCGACTCGAGCTCGATCGTCGCGCTGATGAGCGCCGCATCTTCCCAGGTCAATACCTTCAGCATCGGCTTCTCGGACGGCACCTACAACGAGCTGCCGTACGCGCGCGAGGTGGCCGCGCTCTTCAAGACGAATCATCGCGAGCGGACCGCGTCGCCGGATCTCGGCGAGATGTTCGAGCGATTGATCGTGCATCTCGATGAACCGTTCGCCGATGTCTCGCTGTTCCCGACGTTCAGCGTCTCGGAGCTGGCGCGCGAACACGTCAAGGTCGTGTTGTCGGGCGACGGCGGCGATGAGCTGTTTGGCGGCTACGATGCCTACCAGGCGCAGGCGCTGGCGGCGAAGCTCTGATGGATGGGCGATGCCCTGATGCCCGCGCTCGCCGGCGTCGCGTCGGCGCTGCCGCCGACGGAGAAGAAGAAGGGCCTGGTCAACAAGGTCAAGCGATTCAGCGCCGGCGCCGCCACCGCGCCCGCCGATCTCGGTCACTACCGCTGGATGGTGTATCTCAGCGCCCGCGACAAGTCTCGTCTCTACAACGCCGGCCTGCGCGATGCGCTCGGCTCGGCCGACGTCTATGCGCCGGTGCGCGATGCCCTCGGACGCTTCGGCCAGGACGACCTGCTCAACCGGCAGCTGTACGCGGACCTGAGTCTCTACCTCGCCGACGACATCCTCGTGAAAGTCGATCGCATGAGCATGGCGACGTCGCTCGAGACCCGCGCGCCGTTCCTCGACGGCGACCTGATGGAGCTGGCCTTCTCGATGCCGGGCCGCCTCAAGATCCGCAACGGCGAGCGCAAGTGGATCCTCAAGCAGGCGATGCGCGATGTGCTGCCGGAATCGATCCTGAATCGCAAGAAAGAAGGATTCAGCATCCCGATGAAAAACTGGCTGCGGCGCGAACTGCAGCCGCTGATGCGCGACCTGCTCTCACGCGAGCGCATCGCGCGACGCGGCCTGTTCGATCCTGCCGTCGTGACGCAGCTGATGGACGAACACACCGAAGGCCGCGAGAATCACGCGCACACATTGTTCCCGCTGATGGTCTTCGAGCGCTGGGCAACAGCGCATCTGACCGCCTGACGACCTGACATCCTGAAAAAGAAAAGGCGCGCGGTTGCCCGCGCGCCCGTGATCACCGTAACAGAGGGGTGTTAACGGTATTACGACAGGTGCTTGCTGACCAACTTGGTCATTTCGAACATGTTGACGGTCGGCTTCTTGAAGATCACCTTCAGGTTGTCGTCCGCCTTGATCATGCGCTTGTTGGTCTTGTCCTGCAGGCCATTCTTCTTGATGTAGGCCCAAAGCTTCTTGGTGACCTCGGTACGTGGAATTGGCTTGCTGCCGACCACTTCGGCGAGAGCGGCGCTCGGCTGAACCGGCTTCATGAACGCGGCGTTCGCTTTACGCGGCTTGGCGGCTTTCTTTGCTTTCTTTGCCATCTGATCTCCTATGAGGCTGCCGCATTCCGGCAGCGTGCAGAGGGAGATTACTATAAATGCACTCTTCTTCCCTATGAAAAAAGGTGAATTCTCCTCTGAAAAACGTCGCTGAACGCTGATTTCCCCTCTGGGAGCCGCGCTCGATCGGCTCCCGTTCAGTCCTTCGGGAGACGAAAGAACGCTTCGACTTCGCCGACCTCGTTCCGCGTGCGCCCCTCATCCCATCCGTGCGCGCGCGCCATGATGGCGGCGGCGCGCTCGACAGCGTCGGCCCCGGGGTGGCCGGCCGCGCCCGCTTCGGTGCGGCGCACCAGCGCATCGGACAGTTTCAGGGCCATTTCCCTGCGGGCCGCATAGAGGATTTCGGCCCCGATCACGTCGCAACTGCGCCCGAGCGGCCGCCCCAGCGCGGGGATGTCGCGCGCCATTTGCAGCACTTGATCGTAGCCCGTGCCGTAAGTCGTGGCGATGCGCTTGAGCGTGTCCGGCGGGATGCCGTCGATATCACGCTGCGTGACCGCCTTGAGAAAACTGTCCATGCGATTGATGCTGCCGCCCTGGAGCGGCGTTTCCGCGGTGCGGCACGGCGGCGGGGTGTCATGGCCGAGGACGCGGAACACCGCATCCACCGCCTGCTGCGCGGTGTGGCGCGCCGTCGTGTAGCGGACGCCGAACATCGAGACCAGGCCCGACAGGCCGTGCTTGGAATGGTCGACGACCCGGCTTTCCTTCATCAGGCGGACGTGCGTGCCCTCGCCCGAAATCATCGGCAGGAGCCCGCGATGAATCAGCCGGACGTCGGCCACGGTCAGGTTCGCGTGCGGGAACGCTTCGCGCGCGTCCTTGAGAAAGGCCTCGAGATCCCAGCGCGAGACCGTGAGCTGATCGGCGGTGCCCTCGTGCGCGTCGTGGCTGGTGCCGAGCATCGAGACGTCGCGCCACGGGATCATGAAGAGGTACCGCCCGTTCACGAGTCCGCCGCACGCGTGATCGTTCACGACCTTGCGTGTGATCACGTTCATCGCGCGCGACAGCCGCGGCGGTGGCGCGCCTTGCGCCTTCGCCGGCAGGCCGGACAGCAGGCTCGCCGCCCACGGCCCCGCGGCGTTGACGACGACGCTGCCGCGAATCGTGAAGGTTTCCTTCGTGAGCGTGTCTTCGACCTTGACGCCGAAGACGCGGTTGTTCTGCTGCAGGAAGCGGTGGACCTGCACGTAGTTGGCCGCGCAGGCACCGGCATCAACCGCAGACAGCAGGAATGACAGTGTCACGCGATCAGTGCTGAGCATCTGGTAGTCGTACCAAACCGCTCCGCCGGTAACGCCTTCGGGCGCCACCACTGGATTCATGCGCAGCGCCTCATCTTTCGAGACGATCGCGCTGTCGGGCAGGTGCGTGCCCGGATCGGGGAGGCCGTGATTGCGATCGCGGGCCACGGCATCGCTGATGGCAAGCGCGATCCGCATCGCCAGCGCGCTCCGCCGCGGATTGCGGGTCGTCGGCACGACGAACGGCAGCGGCCTCACCAGGTGCGGCAGGATGCGCGCGAGGGCGCGCCGCTCGCGGATGAACAACCGCATCTGCGGCAGGTTGAAGGCCTGGAGCGATCGCAGGCCGCCGTGCAGCGTCTTCAGGTTGTTGAACGAGGTGGCGGCGCCGAAATCGTCCTTGTCGATGATCGCCACCGACAGGCCGCGCTGTGCAGCGTCCCACGCCGCCGTCACGCCGTAGAAGCCGGCGCCGACTACGACGACGTCAAATTTCGTGTCCGCCAGACGGCGGAGATCGCGCTGCATCTTTGAAGTGCACATTGTACGATAGGGGCCACAGAAGAAATCACCAGGGCCACAGAAAGCACAGACAGCTCAGAGCTGATGATCGAAAAAATTCAGGACTACTGGAATCGTCGAATACACGACCTCGAGATGACCGACCAGCCGGTCGGCACCAAAGCGTTCTTCGATGATCTCCATGACTACCGCTTCGACAAGCTGCACTACCTGCCGCAGCTGGTGGACTTCTCCTCATTCAAAGGGCAGCGGCTCCTCGAAGTGGGCTGCGGCATCGGCACCGACCTCGTTCGCTTCGCGCAGGGCGGCGCCCGCGTCACCGGCGTGGACCTGGCGGAGACGGCGATCGATCTTGCGCGCAAAAACTTTGCGCTCAATGGCGTCGCCGCGGAGGAACTTCGCGTCGCCAACGGCGAGGCGTTGCCGTACGCGGATGCGTCATTCGACGTCGTCTACGGCCACGGCGTGATCCAATACACGTCGAACGCCCCGCAATTGATCCGCGAGTGCCATCGTGTGCTGAAACCAGGCGGCACGGCGATCTTCATGGTCTACAACCGCGTGTCATGGCTGAACGCCATGTCGAAGCTGATGAAGGTCGCGCTCGAGCACGAGGACGCGCCGGTCTTGAAGAAGTATTCGATCGCGGAATTCAAGGAGCTGCTGAAGCCGTTTCGCGAGACGCGCATCGTGCCCGAACGGTTTCCGGTGAAATCGCGTCTCCACAAGGGATGGAAGGGCATCGCGTTCAACACGATGTTCGTGGGCAGCTTCAACGTCTTGCCGAGGTCGTGGGTCCGGCCACTCGGGTGGCACCTCATGGCTTTCTGCAAGAAGTAGACGGGACAAAATCTGTGGCCGTATTTGCTCTAGCGCACTTCGTAGATGGAGATCGTTCCGTTCTTCCACGCGAGCGGCATCTGGTTGGGAATCGAGTTGAAACGTTCTTCGACACCAGCATGGGCCTTCCGCTCTTGCGGGCCGATCAACACGTAATTCACTTTCGCGCGGGCGGCGCGTTCGTAGGCTGCGAGCGGGGACTCCTCGAAGATCAGGTTGATCGCCTCGGAGCCCTGCTGATACTTCGCGAGCGGCACCATTGAGATCGGCAGGCCGATCGCCATGCGGCGTTCAGCGAAGGCTGGCAGATAAGCCCAGGAGTCGACGGCACGCACGATCGGATCGACCTGAAACAGGGAATCCGGTCGCGTGTTCTTCTGGATCCAGTCGAAGGCCTGCAGCTCGTCGGGCCGCATCATCATCGTGAAGTACGGCGCTTCGCCGTGCTCGCTGATGTCCTGCGTGTTGTAGATATCGATGATCGTCGTCGGCAGGCCGGCAAGAAGCGCGATCGCGATCGCCGCCCACTGCAGGGGCTGCCACGTCGACGGTCTCGCGTAGACGTATTCGAGCAAAACGCCGATCACCACCGCTGCCGACATGAACAGGAAATGGCCGACGCGCCAGCCGACGTAGACGTCCTGGTGATCGCGGACGTTGACGAAGAAATAGAAGGCGATTGAGGTCACCGCCAACGCCCCAAGGATCGACAGGCCGCGCCGCTCGGACATGAGGGCCGGAATCGCCAGCGCGGTCACGACGATGATGGGGCCGAAGCTAAGCAGCGTCACCCAGAAGAAGCTGTGCACCGCGACGGGGTTGACGATGAATTCCACGACGCTGCCGCTGCGGTCGACGTAGCCAAGCCAGAACACGATTCCGACGGACGCCGTCAGCGGAATCGCCGCCGCGATCGCGTGCTTGATGCCGCGCATCCAATTGAACGACCGGACGACGGCGACGAATTCGAACAGCATCGCCGCCACGGCCACCATCAACCCGGCGAACGAGCTGATCACGATCGAGAGCGCGAGGCACACCCCGCTAACGGCCAATGCGGCAGGATCGACGGCGCGTGTCCGGACCGCCAGCGCCAGCAGGCCGATCAGGCCAATGCAGTAGCCAACGATGTGATGCGGTTGATAGAAGAGCAGGCGCTGCAGTCCGTCGATTGGGATGCCCTGGAAATACCAGCGGCTGATCGCGTCGATGTTGAGGTTCTTGACGGCGCCGATCGGCACGTTCTTCGTCGAGAAATCGAAGAGGACATACAACCCCTCGAAGCTCGTCGAGAGGATGACGAAGGCGGCGCCCGCCGCGGCCGCCCACGGCCTGACGCGGAACAGGCGCACCACCCCGTAGAGAAACGTGACGAAGAACAGATCGATCGAGATCGATCGAATCAGCAACAGCTCGTCGAGCGACGCCCATGCGCCGGCGAATCGATACTGCGCACCGGTGAGGATGTGCGGCATCCAGTAGTAGTGGAGGACATCGCCGGTGAAATACGGATTGACCGGAATCGGCGCACCTTTCGCGAGCTCGATCACGACCGCACGGCGCCAGACGTAATCCGCCGTGAAGTAGGCGCGATAGGCCTGGCCGTTGGGCGTGATCTCGCCGACGTGCGCGAAGGGGAGGCCGACGACGAGCGTCACCAGGATGAGCAGCAGGCCGACCGCCACCGCATCGCCGGGTTCGGTTGCCGGCAGCTTCCACCGGCCTTCGAGCCGTCGCGCCGGCCACGCGAGCGCGGCGACGATCAGCGGCGTCACGATCAGGAGCCACGGTCCGCGGCCGCCCGCGACCCACAGCAGGGTCATGACGAAGCAACCAAGCGCCTGACCGACGAGCGGTCCAAACGCCGCGATCGGCAGCCAGCCCTGGCGCGGCGCGATGGCGCGAAGGATCAGGACGCCTGGCGCGATGAAGATCGCTTGTGAGATGAAGCCGAAGGCAAGAGCCGCGGGCCCGGCGACCGCCAGAAAAACTGCGAGGGATGCCGCGACGGCGATTCCGATCGCCACGCGCGGACTAGGCCGGGTGTGCGGCGACGCTGTCGATGCCGGAGCGCCGCTTTTCCATCGACGCGCGCACCAGGAAGCGCGCGTACGGCACGACCTGCTTGATCGCCGCGACGTTCATCTGGCACGGGCTGAGGCACGTCGGGCACTTCTCGTCACGAATGTGCTTGCGATGCTGCTGCGCCGACTCGCGGAAGTAGACCGCTTCCGGATCTTCCTGCGTCGCGTTGCCGATCACGTCGCTGTTCTCGCAGAAGAACAGGTCGCCGTTCGGGTTCAACATGATGCCCTGCGTCATGAACGGGCAGGGCGCGGTGCGGTGATAGCCGTTGGCGATCATGTCCGCGTAGTGCATGTAGATGTAGTTCTGGCCGTCGAGCAGCGGATCCTGGCGCACGCGATCGAGGAAGAACTTCTTCATCTTCTGTTCTTCGAGCCCGATCGGTTTCATGCCCTTCTCGAGCTCGGCGTTGCCCAGCATGGCGTCGGTGAAGCGCACCATGTTGAAGACGATGTCGAGTTTTTCCTTCTTGGCCCACGCGAGGATGTTGTCCGCGTCCTCGAGGTTCTTCGAGAAGATCGTCGACGAGATGCCGAAGTTGAAGCGGCGCGTCTTCTGCAGCTCCTGCATGGCGGCGATGGTCTTGCCGGCCTTTTCGAAGGCGTTGCGGACGTTCCTCACCGAGCCGTGCATGTCGCCGACGCCGTCGATCGAGACGCGCGTCGAGAAGATCACGTTGCGCTCGTTGCAGAGCTCGACGATCTTGGTCAGCATCGGAATCGCGCGGTGATGCGTGATGCCGGTGGTGTTGAGCGTGAGCTTCCGCAGCTTGGGGAACCGGTCGATCATCACGCGGGCGATGTCGACCAAATCGTTGCGCGTGGTCGGCTCGCCGCCGGAGATGGACGCGTTTTCGATGTCCTTCCAGAGATTGGAGCTGAACACGCGTTCAATCTGCGCCAGCGTCATGTCTTCCTTGCGGTTGCCGCGCGTCCAGTTGCTGCACATCTCGCAGCGGGCATCGCAGACAAACGTGCAATGGAAGATGAAGACTGTCGGGTGAAGCGGGGTGTACTTCGCCACGGCCGCCCGCATGAAATCGCGGGGGGCGCTCATCGCAGCTTTCGCGAGATACTTCGCGGCGTAAGTTTGTGCCATTAATGAAAGCAGGCCGACAGGCGAACAGGCCAACAGGCCGTCAGCGATATCAAAAGCCTGACTAAGTTGTAGATTTTACAGGATTTCCCGGCGCTGCCGCAACCACAACCAGAGGCCGGGCAGGTTTCCGGCTAGTCCAGTCAGGACAATCAAAGTCGATAGGGCAAATGACTGAGTGTCCGGAACACCCACCGGGCGGAGCAGCCAGACAATCGCCCCTTGCGGCACGCCGAAGCCGCTCACCGAGATCGGCAGCAACAGCATCAACAGGCCAAGCGGCATGAACAGCAGGTAGTAGCTGTAGGGCACGGTCAGGCCCAGGCCCAATCCCAGGAAGTAGGCCTGCGTGATGCGCAACAGCTGCACGAAGAGGGACCACGCCATCACGTGAGCGAGCACGCCGCTGCGGCCGCGGTAGCGGCCGACCGCATCGCTCAATCGCAGTACGCGGCGCGCAATCGAATGGTCGTGGTGCGCGTCGGGGATCGCCCAGCGCAGCCAATCGCTCGCCCAGAACACCGCGCTGCAGGCAATCGTCAGCGCGAGAATCGCGACGGCGATGCGCCAGTCCTCGCGTGCCGGCGCCCACGCCAGCACGCCGACCATCGACATCACCACGATCGAGAACACGCCGAGGATGCGATCGACGGCGACGGACGCCAGCGCTTCACTTCCCGTCGTGCTCTCGCGCGCCAGACCGTAGGCCCGCGCCGCGTCGGCGCCGACACCGGCCGGCAGGAAGCTGCCGACGAACGAGCTCACGAGAAAGAGCCGCGCCGCATCGCGCGTCGTGATCGCAATGCCGCTGGCGCGCAGCAGCAACACCCATCGCAGGATCATCACCGTGCGATCAATCGCCACCAGGCCGAGGACCAGGGCGAGATACCGAAGATCGATCGCCGCG
>Ga0193741_1000502_pt1 | contig 11611 bp, 22 predicted proteins | sample L2s2metaG_FD_143059 | JGI IMG/M metagenome (GOLD analysis project Ga0193741, IMG submission 143059) | Soil microbial communities from a riparian zone of the East river system, Colorado, United States - L2s2 | ecosystem: Environmental > Terrestrial > Soil > Riparian zone | place: USA: East River...
AGGTCATTGGTGGTCTCCTGTGCAGGGAGGTTGGTGTCAGTCAGTATTGATGTTGTAATCCAAGATCTAGATCTTGTAAATAAAAAAATGAGAAAAAGCAAAAATTTTATTTCCTGAACAAAATCAGGGGGTTATCCTGGGGATAACTTTCTAGAGGTCAGATGTGAAACACCGGGCTAAAGCCCAACCCGTGTTTGATTCTTCAAGTGTGATAAACTTGGATAAAGGGCAGGGCATTGTGGATAACGTTGATAGCTTATAATTTCTAGATTTGCTTAAAGTCACTTTAAGCAAAAGTCTAGGTTGCTCCCCTTTTGTTCTCTACGAGAAGCTAGATTATCGTCACGCGGACGCCGGCCTCGGCAAACAATGCCTGCGCCCGCGCGGCTGACGTCTTCCAAGGCTCCCGATCCGTCGGAGCTGGGCACACGACGCGTGCTACTCTCTTGGCAATGATAGACTTTGCACACTCGGTGCAGACTGCGAACGTGGCATAGAGCGTAGAACCCTCCAAGTCGAACTTAGCGTTGTCTAAAACATTTCGCTCCGCGTGCTGCGTCAGCGCGTACTTCGTCTCTCGATCCTCCAGGCGTTCCGTCGTGTCAGCGATCCCCGGCGGGAAGCCGTTGTAGCCAAGAGCAATGCATCGCCGATCGCGACCGACCACGACCGCGCCGACCTTCGTCGACGGGTCCTTGCTCCACTGCGCGACGTGATGAGCGAGAAGAAAGAAGCGTTGATCCCAGTTCGTCGTCATCGCACTGCTGCTCGGATGATGCTCTTGAGATCTGGCGGCTTCCATCCCTCCGGCTTAACCACGTCGAGCGCGTGCTTCCGTTTTGACAGCGGGTCAGCAGCGCCGTTCGCTCGGACCTTGTCCATGTTAGATCGCTGCACTTCCTGCCAGCACGCATCGAACGGGATGTGCATCATGTGAGCAGTCCCGAGCGCGACGTAGACCAAGTCCACAAGTGCGTCGGCCGCTTCGACGATGTCCCGCCGGTCCGTTGCCTCCACGAACTCGCGGAGCTCCTCCTGCATGAAGTTGATCCGAAACATCAGCAGGTCCATGTTTAACAAACGCGGGGATTCATCGGTCGCGTGCGGCAAGTCAAATTTCTTGTTGAACTCACCGACGTCGTCAAAGTAGCTCATCGCAGTTTCTCCATGTCAGTCGCGAACACGTGAAGAGAAGTCATGTGCATGGCGTAACTTCCCGGCGTGATGCTCTCCCAGAACGTCGAATACTTTCGGCACTCGTCGACGATCCACATCAGCAGCCGGATGCCTAGATAACAATCATCAGCCCAGTGACGCAGGAAGTCACACGATCGCAGAGGGTACCAGATGTGTACCTGGCGATTGCGAACTAAGATCTGGTAGCCTAGCGTGCAGGGCTTTCGACCGCCGTCCCCGATCCCCGTGTCTTCAGGAAAGAAAAGCGGTATCCACGCCTGGCGAGTGTGCGGCTCCTTGATCAGCAGCCCGACCAGGTCAACCAGGTCGCCGTAGTGCCAGGCAATTCCGAACCTTGGGCGCGAGTCTTTGTCGGGGTACTTACGGCTCCCCACGGAATTAGGCAGCCGGCCGTCGTCTGTGCGCCGGGCGAACTTCGGCCAGAGGCGCTCCATGTAAGTGTGGTTGAATCGCTCGGCAGTTCGGAACGCGTCCGCTCGCGATGCCCACGGCCACTTGCGCCACTGCTCGCCAGGGTTCAGCGGTTCGCCGCCGACGCGCTCCAGAAAGTGATCGTCTGCCCACGGCAGGTTCGGCTTGATGTCCTGCCGCCAGTGCTCCAGGTCCTCGATGCCGCGAAGGCTGAGTTCGAAGTTTACGTTCCGGAGCTCGTGCGTGTCAGTGTTGGCAGTGACGCCCTGCCATCGCTCAGTCGTCACCGCCGGCGCCTTGCGCATAGCCTCCGTGAGTAGCTCGCGCAAGCCTTGGAATGTATCGTCCTCGTCTGTGTCGACCAGGATCATTTTTTAAGCAATCCTTCTTTGTCGGTTCTTCTTTGGCTTGATGAACAGATCACCTTGCGATCCGAGGGCATACTTCTGCACACGGATGGTGCACTTCTCCTTCAGCCAGCACGCGTCGCACGCGCGCTCCTGGTCGGCGTATCCCACGTTCTCGCAGTACCATTTCTTCGCATCGTCGACGTGCGCGTTAGCATCAATGACGCGATTGCCGGACGCAGTAAATTTTCTCTGCTGAATACTGGCCGCGACCTGCTCGGACACGTACTTGCAGAACTGCACCGGCATAGCCTTGCCAGTCTGCTTGACCATCGTCAGCCTGTTGACGTCGTGATCCCACTCGCCTTTGTCATTCAATGTCGTCCCGTAGAAGACGAAGTCGTCGGGGAAGCCCTGGATGCGCGCCCGCTCGCGGACGGTGTAGGGTTCGTTGCGAAGCGCGTGGAACGTGGCGTTACCGCCAGTGAGCACGTGCGAAGGTCCGTCCCAGTGGCCCTTGAGGAAACCGATCCGCTTTGAATTCGGTGGCAGGCCGCGGCTGATCCGATCCTGCTGCATGTCCTCGCGCAGCGTCAGCGGCAACGTGAAGCCACCAGGCTTGTCGGCAAAGTATTCCTTCACGGCTCCCCAGGAATGCTTCCTCCTGTACTCGTGCAGGTTCAGCGCGCGAGCGCAGTCCCGCTCCAGGTCGTAGGGGTCGTGGTTGGGCACATTCGATCCCCGACGCGGTTCGGGCAGATCTTCGAGGACGTCTTTCACTTTCAATTGATGCGTAAACTCGCCAGCGCGGAATGCCCACTTCTCTTTCTTCAGTGAGCCGACCATGAACATTCGGTTGCGGCCCTTTTGCACGTTGCCGTATCCCCAGTTGCTGACCCATTCGGGGAACAGGTCATACTCGGGAAGCTTCTCGGCATACTTCACCATGGGGTATGCCATCAGCGACTTCGGCAGATCGTCCATCGCGAAGTATCGTGGCTTCAGCTTCGCCACCATGTCGACGAAGAGCGGGATGTCCGCGGGGTCCATCGCCATGGTCTTGCGATTGACGTTCGCGCCGCTGAGCTGGCTGAAGTTGCCACACTCGGGATGACCCAGGGCTAACTCTACTCCCATGAACTTCTCGATCTCGTCTGGCGTCATGTGGTCGAGCGAAGTGGGGAACACGGCACCAGGAAAATTCTCAGTGAACGTGTTGCGCCCGTGCGCATCTTCGTGGTGGTAGTACTTCCGCCACTCGATATTGCCCACGACGTCAAAGCCCGCGTGCTTGGCGCCCACAAGCATCGAACCAATGCCGCAAGTTATGCCGATAGCCTTGAGATTGTCGTCTTTCCTTCTGGCCATGTGTTCCTCTTGAACGTCTCAATCAGGTCAATGCTGTTTTTCTCTCGATCGACCTCGACCTTGGATGTTCGCAGCGGCACCTTCGGCGCATCTACGATCCCGGCTGGCAGGTCGTCTCGAAATAGATCGCGTAGGATTTTCTTTCCCGTCCGCTCCTGGCGGGGCAGAGATAACGCAGCACCTGCTACCCTGCGAGCCAGGAACGGACTACGCACTTCTACGCAGTTGCGCATCATCACGCGGTCGAGCCGAGGCAAGTGCCAGTTCACGAGTTCGTGCCAGACGTCGGAGGCCTGGCTGTCGTATCGGGAGGCGCGACCATACCCGCCGAAAAACTCGTCGGCCCCGTCGCCAGTCAGGCAGACGCGCTCCGCGACCTTTCGGGACAATGCCACCTGGGGGATGAGCGACCCGAGGTCGATCGGTTCCTGCATGACTGCCAGCGCGTGCTCCTGGGACACTGTCCCCCAGTCGATCACTTCGATGTGATCAGATCCGGCGACCAGCGACGCCCTCATCTGCTCCCCACAGTTGGGCTGCTGAGGGTCCTCGGCGAAGTACCCTCGGACCTCGCCGAACCGGCGCGCTAGGGTGTAGACGATGGAACTGTCCAGCCCTCCTGACAGGAGGCACGCCACGGGCACGTCGGAGGACGCTACGCGGCGCCGAACTGCTTGGGTAATTTCCTCCTTGAGCTGCTGGGGATCGAGCGGCAGGGGCAGTAGCGAGTCGACGTAGCCCCTCCTGACTGAAAGATCACTGTCGATAACCACGTACTCCCCCGGCAACACTCGCTTGATCTCGACGTGGGGGGTTCGCTGGGTTTCTGGACAATAGCCCCACTTGGCCACGGCTGAGAAATAGACTTCGTCGGGCGTCGTGACCTTTAGCGAGACTAGGGGCGTCAGCTCCGACGCGGCGGCCTGGACGTCTGTGCGGTAATAGGTCGGCTTCTGCGCCAGGTAGTCACACAGCAGGTGAACTGAGTCGTCGCGCAGGTTATAGGCAGCGATTGACCAGAACCCGTCGCGGCGCCTAAATCCGCGGACGCCCTCATTGAGCCAGGTCCGCACGACTAAGTCAACGTCGCACGCGAGGGACGAATCTTCGTCTCGAAAGTCGAGGAGCTCGCCGACAAAGGCAAAGATCCACTTATCCTTGGCCACGGGCTGGTCGTTTTCCTCACCGAGACCCACGATGGGGAGCCGCACGTGCCCGACCTTTCCCTTGATCGTCTTGCGGATGCCGCGATGACTGATCTGGTCCAGGACTTTGCCGACTGAGCTGCTGATGACGAAACCACACATCAGTCAGGGCACCGATCTGCGACGAGCTGAGCGTAGCCTGCAATGTCGACCCAGTGGTCGCGGAAATTAGGATCGCCGGCTGCAATCCGCTGAAGCTTGTGCACGATCATGTGAAAACCTTCGCGCTGCACAGAACTGGCTTGGGCATATCCAGGCATAGCGGCAGCTATGTGCATGACCGATTGCGTGAACTGTGCGCCCTCAGTGAAGTCTCCGTGCGTCCTCGGGCGAGCAGCGATTGCTTCCCTTCCATTGAGGGGGGATGTCAGCTCCGTTGGCATAGGTCCTCCAGCATCATTGCCACCAGGCGTCGCGCCAGGGGGTCGTTGTAGAAGGGGTTACTCCCGGACGGGAGCGGCACCTGGCGATAGCAGACACCGTCGCGAACCCGCGGATGGATTAGCGATCTCTCCAGCCTGAAGTGCCGGCGAATTTCGTCGCCTAGTACTACGACGACCGCGCCGTCAGGAATCTGAAAATCTTCGTCTTCGATGTTGCGGCGGTCGAACGCTTCGCAGTATTCTTCTCGCGTCATTCCGCAGGACTCGTTCAGCATTTTCCACAGCCGCCAGCCCGAGCATCGCGGCGGTATGACGATGATTGGTCTCATGCAGATCACACTGGCTCATGTCGCGAACGGAGTAAATCAGTTTACACCGTCCCGATGTTGATCCAGTATCTGCGCGGTGGTTCGAGGGCCTGAAGCTGTCCGCGTCCTGACAGTTTGATAAGAAGCGTTTCCGTTACGGCGGCGACCTCTCTTGTGCAGCAGGTATCACCTCGAGGTAACTCGGCGCGAGCCACTTTTTATTTTACTTTTTCTTTCATTCATAGTATCGTGGTTCTTCTTACGTAACAGGAGAACTGCACAATGAAGAAGCTGACAGCTACTTTTCACGACAACGCCTCGATCGACGTTGCGTCCATCATCGCGGTCGCGATCGACTTCAAAATCGAGACCATCACTCAAGAGCGTCCTTCTGGGCCGAAGCCCTCGCGACACCTAGATCGCACTACGTCAGTACCAAAGACCCTCATGGACCATTTCACGCCCGAGGGCATCTTCACCGTGGATCAAGCGGAAAAGTGGGTTGCTGATAAGGGCTACAATGCCAAGAGCTCCTCGTCGGCGTTGCACCTTCTGACGCATAGTCGGCACATTCGCAGATTGGGAAAGGGTAAATTCCAATTCCTCAAACCGCTTTCGGGAGCCTAATGTCCCGCGACGGAAATCTGCGCCCGCTGTTCGCGCGACACATGCCGCGCGCTCACTGGGTGTCAGTCGAGACCTGGTCAACCGGGCAAGGCGTACCCGACACGGAGTACTGCTTTCCCGGCGGCCGGTCCGGCTGGATTGAATTCAAGGCAGCAACTGGCTGGAAAGTAAACCTCTCGCCCCATCAGGTTGCGTGGATTGAGCGGCGCGTGCGCGCGGGTGGTCGCGCGTTCATTGCTGTTCGGAAGGGCAACGAGCTCTTCGTGTACCCAGGAAGCGAAGCTCGGATTTTGTTTTTATCTGGAATGAAAAATCTCGCTGCAAGCGTTTCCTGTGCTAGTGGTCCGACGCGCTGGGACTGGGAAGCCATCGAGAAAGTTCTCACCGACTGAGGGGTGTTTACTTTTTCTTTCATTTGCAGTAGTGTGCTCGTACTGCAACAGGAGATCAGACCAATGACAATCACTGTCCGCGACGAGGACCAGGGCGTTGAGATAAATCTCGGCCCTTCCGAATCTGTCCCGACCGCAACCTCAGTCACCATCTTTGCCCGCGAGGTAGAGATGATCGAATTCCTGATTAACAGCATGCGCCAGGAATATGGCTACGCATGTTTCTCGATCCCGGCTCACTGTGCTGACGGCCAGTGGGGGGTTCACGGGACAGTCGGACCATCACAGGTGCTTCCACCCGGAAGCTGATCCACCAAAAAGAGGTCACTGATGAAGTTAGGAATGGGAAAGTCTCAAGTCAAGTACTCGCCACAGGAAGAAAAGATGTTCCATCTCCTAACCGATAAACCGCAGGACAGCGCGATCCTGCGGAAACGGTTCTACGGTGTGAAGGCTCCGTTTCACGCGCGAGCGGCGATCATCGCCGTCTTGAATAATCTGTCCAGGAAAGTCGAAGCCAACGCGGAGCCGTTTGAGATCAAGCAGTCGCCTAGGGCAGGACCGTCCCCGTCTTCGTTCTGGCTAGAAAAAAGAGGCAAGCAGTGAGATCTGAAGTCCGATACCACCCGAGCGTAGAACTCTGGCCGGCGCAGAAGACTGCAGTCGAGCTCCTCGAGGAGCACGACAACTTCGCACTGCTCATGGCCATGCGCACGGGGAAGTCGGCGCCGATCCTCACGGACTTCGGCCAGCGAGAGCTCCGACAGGAGTGCCGAGATATTCTGATCATCGCTCCAGCCGGCGTCTACAAGACGTGGCTGGCGAACATCGATCTCTACGCCTCCGCCGACCTGAAGAAGCGGCTGACGACTCTCGTCTGGCAGTCGGGCACCACGACGCAAACTCAGGTAGCAAAGTTCCTGGGAACGTCTGGGCCGCGATGTCTGCTAGTCAACGTGGAAGCTCTCAGCCTTGCCAGCAGCCAAGCGCGACCGCTGTGCGAGAAATTCCTTCACCAGCGGGACGCTGTCGCAGTGATCGACGAGAGCACTGTGATCAAGAACCCGAAGGCAAAGCGCACGAAGTACATCCTGCGAACCCTGGCGCCCCTGGCACGCTACCGCCGGATATTGTCAGGGCTGCCAACGCCGCGCAACCCGCTGGATCTGTACTGCCAGTTCGCGTTCCTCGACAAATCCATCCTTGGTCAGCCGAACTACCAAGGGTTCGAGCGGGAGCACGCGATCATCAAGCGCGACTTCTGGGGCGGCCGCTGGGTCGAGCACGTGGTCGGTTTCCTGCCTGGTACTGAAGACAAGCTTCGCCGGATGACAGCGCCGCACTCCTATCGCGTTGAATTCCGGCCGAAGGTGCCGAGCAGTTACTCCATCCGCGAGGTGTCGTTGACGCCAGAGCAGAAGCAGCACTACGCAGCGATGCGGGACTTCGCGACTACCAAGCTGGCGGACGAGTCGCACGTGACTGCGACCGTCGTCATCGCTCAGATCATGAAGATGCACCAGATCTTATGCGGCTGGGTCAGAGACGAGAATGGCGACGTGAAGTCCGTCCCCGAGAGGCGCACGTCAGCGCTGCTCGAAGAGCTGGAGGACTACCCTGGCAAAGCTATCGTGTGGTTCTCGTACGTGGAGAACCTGGACCGTGCTGCCGCCGCCATCCAGGAGGAGTACGGGATCGGGTCACTGGCAAAGTTCTACGGAGACAACGCGAGCACGCGCGAGGCCGACGAGGAGCGGTTCAAGAGTGACCCTCACTGCCGCTTCATGCTGGCGACAGCAGGAGCTGGAGGGATGGGTCGGACCTGGAGCAACGCTGATCGCGTCGTGTACTTCTCCAGCACGAACAACCTGGAGCACAGGGAGCAGTCGGAACAGAGATCGCTCGGCGTCCAGAAGGATCGCGGCGTCGACTACGTGGACTTGATCGCACCCGACACGGTGGACATGAAGATCTTGAAAGCCCTGCGGGAAAAGATCAATATGGCCTCGGCCATCAACGGAGACAACTACAGGGAATGGATCGTCTAACCCCGGAGGGCTTTGTTGACGGGCGCGCGGCTCGCCCCATAACGGAAAGACCTTCTCCAGCCTCCGGGGTTTCATAAGCACATCTCTGGTCAAGGAGGTCGAAGCCGCACTATAATTAAACACAGAAAAGGAAACCAGGCGAATGCAGATCATGGCCAGCAAGAGAAAACAGCCGATCTTTGGTGCACCGAAAGGACGGGAGCCTACGATGACGAACTACGACGAACCGCGCGACCTCGACCAAGACGCCTATCGCAGCGTGGAGCAAGCAGCCGAGGATGCAATCGCCCAAGCCTCAGAGGAGAGGGAGACGCTGCCGACAGAACCGGCAACCGATCCGGCTCCGCTGCCGTCCCACGTCGCGCGCGATCGCTCGTTCCAGCTCGTCGACAATATCGGCTCGGCAGTTGGTCTCCAGCTCCGAGATCTGCGCAACCAGATCGACTCGCTAACCCAAGAGATGAACGAGCAGCGGGACATGATTCGGGACGCGATCGTTGGCTACGCAGAGTTCGCGGAAACCGCCATGGCTCAGAAGCAGATCATCGGCGAAGCGATCAAGAACCTCCACGACTCGTTCTCCGCCGGCAAGCGCCCGCTGCCCCCTGGCCGGAGGACGTGATGGAAGTCAAGTGCCTGGAGATCAGAGACAAGGCCACGTTCATCCCGGTGGTCTGCGTCCGCCCGGTCGCGGACAATGAAGGTCAACGCTACCTGCTGCGCCGTGACGGATACGCGGCCGACGACACGGAGCACTGCGTGATCGTGATCAACGCTCAGTGCCGCGGCGTGGCTTACGACCCGTACGACTGGCCGGGAGGCTCACGAACGATGCAGGTGGCGCACGACTACATCAGAAACCACTGGCGGGACCTGCGGGACGGTGACGTAGTTGACGTGGAATACATCCTCGGCGAGACGGCTGAGTGCAAGCTCAGCGAGCGTGTAGGAAATTTATAAGAAACTAGCCCATCAAACTTCCCGGCGGCTTGTCCCCTGACGCGCCCCATGCATCTGTGACGGGTCGCCGGGAATTCAAAACAGAGGACGCGATGACGACTGAATGGACGCCGGAAATGGTTGAGATGCTTCTCGAAATGCTGACGCCCAGCAACTCAACTCAACAGATTGCAAACGCCATGAACAACAAGTTCGGCACGCAACTAACGAGAAACGCTATAATCGGGAAGACGAAACGCCTCGGCACTTCGTCGAAGTTCACGCGCGTCGCGCCGTCGGTGCGGAAAAAGACGCAACAGCGAACTGAAAAGAGGAAGGAACTAAAAACCTTCTGGCAGAACAAGGCAAAGGCTCTGCCAAAGAAAACCGGGGATCTCACTATCCTGTTTGTCGACCGCGATATGCTAGAGCAATGCGCTTGGCCACTGTGGAACGACACTACCCCAGTCACCGCTCGGCGGTGCTGCGGCAAACCTATCGCCGCGTACTCGTGGTGCCAGGAGCACTTGGACATAGCAACCGTCGGCGTACCTAAGCGGAGAGCTGTGTAGATGCCGGATGAGTGGAGCTACAACGGCCGAGAATACGGGACCGGTGCGAAGGCCGCCGTCGCCGCACACGTGCGCTGGCTGATGGACTTCCCGTTCTGGCCCGGTGTGCTTTTGTTCATGGGATTTGGAATGATCGTCGCGGGCGTCATCGCGGGCGCACGTATCGGCGATCAGGAGGCAAAAACCAAGGCTGAGATCTGTGAGGCGAAGGACCTCGGCTCACGCCGCAGCGGCTACGAAGTTCTCTGTTACGACAAGGCCGACGGCCGCGTCTACGTCCCGTTGAAGTGAGGACCACATGAACGAATATGAAGTCGACGAGAACGGACACATCAAGCCGTTGATCGAACTACGGATCAAGAAGGAGCCGTGGACCCAGAACTTCACGCCGCCAACCGAGACGCAGGAGAAAAATGACATGGCAGTGTCGCAGGGAACGATCGTCGAGATCTACGGGGTCCTAACGCAGTACCTCGGGCGGCAGGCGATCACAGACATCCTCGATGACTTGTCCAAGATCGAGGGCAACGAGTCATACCGCGACACGATCGCGGGACTGAAAACGCTCCACGAGTACTTGGGAGACTGACGTGATGGACTGGGTTAGCTTCATCATCTTCGTTGGCTTCACCCTCGTGGTGGGCTTTACCGGAATAGTTCTGACACGGACAATCGACGGCTCCCCTATGGATTGGATGTGCGTCGGCATCACGCTCGGGATCGGCTACATGATGCTCCTTAGATATATGAACCACCGGAGGAACGAATGGTGAGTGGATCAGAGTTAACCTGGACCGTCCGCGCCAAGGTGGAGCGCATCGTCGACGGTGACACGTTCGTCGCTACGATGGACCTCGGCTGGGGAGTATACCGCGCCGAAGTAAAAGGATGCCCGTCGCGCGTGCGCGTGCTCGGCTACAACAGCCCGGAGCGCAGTAGCCCGGATTACCAGCGCGCCATCCTGGCGCTGGCGGCGATCATCCCACCCGGCACCACGGTCTGGCTGATCAGTCGCCAGCTCGACTCGTTTGGCCGTGCCCTCTGCGACGTCATTCTCCCGGACGGCACGAACCTGCTCGACAGCCTGCCGAAGGAATGGCGACTGACGACTGCAAAGAAGCGGGGGAGGCCGAAGAAACGATGACTAGAGTATCAATCCACGAAGACGATCCGGGCTATTGGCAATACTGCGTCGCGCGGGCCCACGGAAAAACCATCCACGTGTTCCTCGACGGCGTCGAGCAGAAGGAATGCGTCACGGCCGATGACGAGCGAAGGATCGTAAAGCGCGCCGCACTTTACCCCGATGGTACCCCCAAGCTCGACGCCGCTCTCGACAAGATCGCATACGAGACGGTGATCGGCGACGTCCGCATCGAGTTCAGAGATGAAGGGAAATGAGCAAATTTCATCTCCAGTTCCAACCAAAGTTCTGGGACGAGGACGTCGCACCATGGGTCACAATGTCCGTGCACAAGAGCCACGCGACGTCCCTCGTGAGGAAGGTCCGCGCGCTCCTGAAGGCCAACCCGGACTTTCGCTTTCGCATCGTGGAGGTGAGAGTCGTGCCATGACATGGATCGACCGCGTCGTCATGTTCACGCTCGGCTACGTGTTCGGCGCGGTGCTGTTCCTGACCTTGGGGATTATCCGGCTATGAGGAGCACACAATGACTCGGGTAGATAAAGCGCTCGCCTATCTTCTGGAGCTGATAGGGCAGGGCCGTGAATTCCCAGACGCGGCACGTGAGGCCGCGCGCAAGTTCCGCCTATCATACGAAGGTCTGCGAGATGCATACGACGATCACTGTGAA
>Ga0193741_1000503_pt1 | contig 11596 bp, 10 predicted proteins | sample L2s2metaG_FD_143059 | JGI IMG/M metagenome (GOLD analysis project Ga0193741, IMG submission 143059) | Soil microbial communities from a riparian zone of the East river system, Colorado, United States - L2s2 | ecosystem: Environmental > Terrestrial > Soil > Riparian zone | place: USA: East River...
TCCTCGGGCGGACGGAACCGCGCCACCGATCGCGAATTGCGCGGGATGTCGCCGAAGTAGAAGATGCCCGCGTTCTCGAGGAAGAACTCGCGTTTCTCTGGAAAGAAGAGGCTGAACTGCGTGAGGTTGACCTGCTGCTCGTCGGCTTCGGCCTGCGCGAAGTCGGGATTGATCGTGGCGTCGAATGTCAGCGAGGGCGTGATGCCGGCCTTGATGTCGACGCCGGCGGTGAGATCGCGATCGAATCTATCGTCGCCGATGCCGCGGACGGCGCCGGCAGCGAGAAAGGGCTTGATGCGCAAGTTGCGGCCCTTCTGCAACGGCGGCAGCCCGATGAGCGTGCCCGCGGAGGAGGCGCGAAAGATTGAATAGGCGCGCGACACCGGTGACCAGTAGCTCAGCTCGTTCTTTCTCCGCACGCGCCGCGCGAAATTGATGCCCCAGCTCTTGCCCTCCCCGGCCTCGAAGCGAAGCGTCTTGAACGGAATGCGGAACTCCGCCGTCCATCCGTCCGCGGTTGTTCGCGCCTCGACCCACCACACCGCATCCCAGTTGGTGTTGACGTCGCGGCCCTCGTTGGCGATCTGCGTGTCGGCCTTGGCGCCCTCTGAGTTGGTCGAGAAGACGAAGCCGTTGCGGCGATCGGCGAACGTGTCGAGCAACACCTCGAAGGTGTCCTGATCGCGGCCGGCGAAGTCCTTGCGGATCTCGTTGACGACGATGCCGGATGGATCGCTGTCGCGGCAGAGCGCCGCGACGTAGAGATAGTCGGCGTCGTAGGCGATTCGGACTTCGGTGATCTCCGACGCCGGCCGGCCCTCGAGCGGATCGGCCTGGATGAAATCCGTGGCGGGCACGGCGCGCTTCCACACGTCTTCGTCGAGCGCGCCATCGATGACGATCGGCGACGTGGCGTGCACCGCTTGCACCTGGCGGCGGCCGTCCGGCGATGCGATCGTGGTTTGCGCGAGCGCCGGCATCGAGCAGAGCGAGAAAATCGCCACAAGGGCAAGCCTCTTCATCGTTCGAACGAAGTCGCTCGGCAACGGCGCTTCAACGGCGATCTTCTTGCCGGTGATCGGATGCGGGAACGCGAGGGTCCACGCGTGCAGCATGTTTCGATTCGCGGGTCCTGGGTCGGTCCGGGCCTTGGGGTCGTGCTCGCCCGAATACACACGCTCGCCGATCAAGGGATGTCCAAGCTTTTCCAGGTGGAGCCGGATTTGATGTTGCCGGCCCGTGTGAAGCCGCAATTCCAGCAGCGCGGCATTCTTCAATCGTTCGCGGACTCTGTAGTCGGTTGTCGCGTCGAGGCCGGACTTGTCGGCGTCGACGAGCTTTCGCCGGCCATCGCGATAGCCGGACGAGATGCGCGCGTGGATGGTGCCCGTCGGCGGATCGGGAACGCCTTGCACGATCGCGAGGTAGTGGCGCTCGAAGCGATGATCCTTGAAGAGCTCGCGCCCGGCGGCGTGCGCGTCTTTCGACAGCGCGACGGCCAGCGAACCGGACGTGTCGCGATCGAGGCGATGCAGCATGCCGACGTACGACTTGTGCCCCAGCTTGAATTCCATGTACTCGCGCACGCGGCGGAGCACGGTGTCTTCGGATTTGCCGGCTTCGGGGCTCGAGGGAATCGACAGCAGGCCGGCGGGCTTGTTGAGGACGATGATCTCGTCGTCTTCGTGGAGGATGTCGAAGGACGCCCGCGCCCGGGACTGCGCGGGCCGGTTGCGGTTCAGATCGATGACGGCGTCGCCGGACACGTCGAGGCCGGGATCACGTTGAACCCGGCCATCGACGGTGACTTGCCCTTTTTCAATCGCCTCGCGGATTTGCCGCCACGAGAGATCTGGTTGTTCGGCCTTGAGCCGTTTATCGAGGCGCACGCCTCGGCAGTTTACTTCGCGCGCAGCGGGACGAACACGGTGGCGTTGCCGCGCGCGATCAGCAGCACCGACGGCCTGCCGCCCGTGTTGGCGTTCAGGGCGCTGCGCACCTCTTCCGCCGTGCGGACCGGCTTGCCGTTGACCTGCTGAATCACGTCGCCTTCCCGCAGGCCGGCGGATGCCGCCGCGCCTGACGGGTCGACGTTGGTGATCACGACGCCCTTCACGTCGCGATCGAGCTCGAGCTCCCGCGCGATCTCCGGCGTGATCGGTTCGACCGTCAGGCCGTACTTCGACGCGCTCTCACCCTCGCGATCCTCGGGGCCGCGCCGCGCATTGTTCGCGGCATCGTTCTCGGCGAGCGTCGCCGTCATCTCGCTGGTCTTGCCATCACGCAGGACCTGAAGGTTGATCGTCGTGCCCGGCCTGGTCGCCGCGATCTCGTTACGGAACGAGTTGGTGTCGATCACCGGACGGCCCTGGTAGCCCAGGATGACGTCGCCGCGCTTGATGCCCGCTTTCTCGGCCGCGCCGCCAGGTGTCACGCCGCTCACGAGCGCGCCTTCCGACTTGTTCAGGCCGAGGCCCGCCGCCAGCAATCCGCGATGCACGCGGCCGTTGGCCACGAGCTGATCCATCACGTTCTTCGCCATGTTCGACGGCACGGCGAAGCCGATGCCGATGTTGCCGCCCGACGGCGAGAGAATCTGCGAGTTGATGCCGACGAGCTCGCCCGCGGTATTCACGAGCGCGCCGCCGGAGTTGCCCGAGTTGATCGCCGCATCTGTCTGCAGGAAGTCTTCGTAGCTGCCATCGCCCGCGCCCATCGCCCGGCCCTTCGCGCTGACGATGCCCATCGTCACCGTTTGGCCGATGCCGAGCGGGTTGCCGACCGCGAGCACGACGTCGCCCACGCGCATCGCGTTCGAGTCGCCGATTGGCAAGACCGGCAGGCCTTTCGCGTCGATCTTCACGACCGCGAGGTCACTCGCCGGATCCGCGCCGATCAACTTGCCGTCGACGATGCGGCGATCAGACAACTCGATGCTGATCTTGGTCGCGTTGTCGATGACGTGGTTGTTGGTCAGAATGTAGCCGTCGTTCGTGACGATCACACCTGAGCCGAGGCCCCTCTGTAGTTGCGGCGGAATCTGCCGCCCGCCGCGTCCGCGCTGACCGAATAGATCGCCGAACGGCGAGCCCTCGGGAAACTGCGGCAGCTGCGTCATCTGCGGTGTCGCTTTCGCTTCGACGCGAATCGTCACCACAGCGGGGGTCACTTTCGCCACGACATCGGCGAAACCCGTGGTGATACGCACGGGATCCGAAAGCGACGCCGCGGCGGTCACGGGAGCCGAGATGGCCGCCTCGACCGTCTTCGGTGCCACCGGCGTGGCGCTCCATACGCCGGCTGAGGCCAGCCCGAGACCGAGGACCAAAGCTGCCGCCTTCGCCCGGGCGCTCGTCATAGGGCTACGGCGGGCCAAGCCACTTTCAAATTCTGAACGGGACACATGTTTCTCCATGTCTATTGAGACGCTGGAGGAGCTTTCAGGAGCGTTACTGCGGCATTACAAGCGTGAAAGGTTGGGGCCCGGCAGGCGAATTTCGAAGATCGAGCCCTTGTCCGGAGTGCTTTTCACGGAGACAGTGCCGCCCTGTGCCTCGACGTAGGCGCGCACAAGATTCAGCCCCAGTCCAAGTCCGCGAGTAGCGCGGCTCTGATCGCCGCGATAGAGGCGATCGAAAATCCGCGGCAGATCCTGCTCCGAAATGCCGCGGCCGGTATCGGCAACGCGAATCACGATCGCATTGGCCTCCGCGGTTGCGGTCAGATCGACGCGGCCGCCACGCGGCGTGTATTTGATCGCGTTGTCGACGAGATTGGCGAGCGCCTGGCGCAATCGATCGCGATCCGCCGGCACGGTGAGATCGGCGGGGACATCGGCGCGGAGCGTGACGCCCGCATCCTCCGCGGTGTCCTCATAGAGCTCGACGACCTCGGTCGCCAGCTTCGCGAGCGCGACCTCGCTCACATTCAGTTTCATCGTCCCGGTTTCAGCTTCCGAGATGTCCATCAACGTCGTCAGCATCGACAGCACGCGCTCGGATTCCTCGAGGCAATCGGATAACGCTTCTCGATGCCTGGCCGGATCGCTGGTCGCCAGCGCCGATTCGGCGGTGACGCGCAAGCGCGTCATCGGCGTGCGCAGATCGTGCGCGACGTGATCGAGGGCGTTGCGCATGCCGTGGATCAGCGTGGTGATGCGCGCGAGCATGGCGTTGAAGAGGCCGCTGAGCTCGTCGACGGCGTCCTCGGTCCCGTAGACCGGGACGCGATCGTCGGTCTGGCCGGTCTGCAGGATCCGCCGCACCGCGTCGCGCAGATCGCGCAGCGGCTTCAGTGTCGATCGTGTGAGGAAGAGCCCGCCGGCCACGCCGATCACCAGCGCAAAGCCGGCGCCGAGCATCAGCACGCGCCTGAAGTTCGAGAGCAGCTGGTTGCGCGCTTCGCTGGTCTTGCCGACCTGCAGCACCGAGCCGTCGCCGATGTCGATCGTCGCGACCTCGAGCACCGCGTTGCGATCGCTCGATCGCACCTGCGACCAGATCGCGTTGGGTCCGCCCGGCAACTCCGACAGATCGAAGGCGCCCCACGTTTCCGGCAGCGAATACAGGAGCACGTCCTCGAACGGCCCGACCAGCCGCACGAACAACGGCTCGCGCGATCCCGATCGCTGCTCGATCTCGATGGCGCGGGCCACCGCGGGCATGCCCCCGGCCTGATACCGCGTCGCGTATTCGCGCAGCGTCGACTGGATGACGTCGTGATCGCGGCTTTCGAGCTGCGTGGCGAGCAGCCCGTAGGTGAGCCCGCCAATCAGCAGCGTGCTGGCCAGAAAGATCCCGAGATACCACGCCGCGAGCCGCAGCCCGAGCGCCTGGCTGATGCGATCAGTCCACCTTGAGGACATAGCCGGCGCCACGAACCGTGTGAATCAGTTTCCTGTCGAAGCCCTCGTCCACCTTGTCGCGCAGGCGCGAGACCAGCACGTCGACGACGTTCGTGCCCGGATCGAAGGAGTAGCCCCACACGTGCGAGAGGATCATGGTCTTCGAGAGGACGCGGCCGGGATGCCGCATCAGGTATTCGAGGAGCGCGAATTCGCGCGGCCGCAGATCGAGCGGCGTGCCGGCGCGCTCGACTCGCCGCGACAGGAGATCGAGCATCAGCTCGCCGGCGGTCAGACGCGTCGGCTCGCTGGCGCCGCCGCTGCGGCGCAGCAGCGCCTGCAATCGCGCGAGCAGCTCGGCGAACGCAAACGGCTTGGTGAGGTAATCGTCGCCGCCGGCCTGCAGCCCCTTCACGCGATCGTCGACGGTGTGGCGCGCGCTGAGGATCAGCACGGGCATCTGCTGTTTCTTCGCGCGCAGCTGCTCGATCACCGAGAGGCCGTCGAGCTCCGGCAGCATGACGTCCATGACCGCGGCGTCGTGACCGCCCTCCAGCGCCTTGCGGAGCGCCTCGGTTCCGGTCGTCGCGACGTCGACGGCATAGCCGGCCTCGCGCAGTCCTTGTGCGACGAAGTCGGCAATCACCTGATCGTCTTCAGCGACGAGAATGCGCATCTTCAGGAAAGATACCGCTGACGCACGTACGATTGCCCCCGAAAATCTGGAAGTGCGTCGTCTGGACGCGCAACGTCAGGCGCTCGAAGTCAATGGCGGTCGGGCTGCTGGCGGTGCCGCCACCGCAGCAGATCGACAGGACGGCGAGCGTGAACACGACGGCGCGCATCATCAGAACGTCAGCTTGTGCGTCGCGAAGAAATCCTTGAGCACCGACGTCAGCGCGGGCGCATCCTTGCGCGTCGCCCATGCGACCACGCCATCCTGGCTGACGGCGATCTCGCGATTGGTGCTGGCGATCTTGAGCAGCGTTCCCGCCCAGCGATCGAAGATGTAGTCGTCGACGATCGTCGCGCGAATGCGCCCGGCGTTCACCGAATCGAGGAGCTCCTCGTCGGTCTTCGTCGTCAAGTCGGTGATGATGACAGCCTGGCGGCGATTGTTCTTCTTCAATTGTTCATTGAGGCGGACCAGGCTCGCATGGTGATCGCTGTTCGCGCGGACGGTGATCCTGCGGCCGCCGACATCCTCGAGGCTGACCAGCGGCGCGCCCCCGTCGGTGACCACCAGCTCGCGGATCTCTGTCTTGATCGGCGGAGCGAATGCGACTTGCTCGTCGCGCGTGATGGTGACCAGCACATTCGCGGCGACATCGCCCTTGCCGGCGAGCAGTGACGGGATCAGCTGATCCTCGCGGGTCTCGATGAAGACCGGCGTGATGTCGCGCTTGGCATCTTCGGCCAATCGCTGCGCGAGTGCGACGCCGGCATCAACCGCGAGGCCATGGTGATGGCCGTCAACGGTTTCGAAATACGCGCGGCTTGGCGCGACCAGAATGCGGAGGTAGCCGCGGCCAATGATGGCATCGAGGTCGTCCGCAAAGGCCTTGTTGGTTTTCTCGATCTTGTTGATTGGTTGATCGGGCGCGTGAGGTATCTCCCCTGGCGCCGCCGCCGTAGGCCTGGCTTTCGCAGACCCAGACTGGGGAGATCCCGAACATGCCGCGACCATCGAGAGAGCGATGAACAGGCTGAGGATGCGCACCCCGCGATTCTGACATGTTGCAGTAGGATGCAGAGATGAACCGGCGTGAATTTCTGGGAGCTATGGCAGTGGCGCCCATCGCGATCCGTGGCGGCGAACGGAACGCTGCCGCGCGCACCTTTGAAATCATCACGAAAATCGAGCTGGAAGAATCGCACGACGCCGGCGTGGCCCGGGTGCCGCTGCCGCTGGCGCCGACCGCTCCGTATCAGATCGACCGCGGTCACGCGGGATCGAAGGGAAAGCCGCTGCCGTTCCTGATGTATCCACAGGCGGAAGTGGGCGGCGAGCGGCGCGACAGCCTCGACCCCGAGCACTTCAAGTACACGATCACCGCGCGCGAGATGTGATCGCCGGCATCAACTATCCCTGGACCTTCTACCAGGGCAAGCCGAACTACGGCTGTGACTTCGGCAGGAACAAGTGGAACAGCCATGCCGGCGTCACCGCCCATCCCGAAGACGTGCGCGCGGATTTCGAGGCGATGGCGGCTGCCGGTTTCGAGGTGACGCGCTGGTTCGTGTTTACCGACGGCCGCGGCGGCGTTGACTGGAGTGCGACGGGTGAGCTCGTTGGCATCGCCGATCGATTCTTCGACGACATGGACGCGGCCCTCGAGATGTCCGCGTCGACCAACGTCCGGCTGTGCCTTGTCATCCTCGACTTCGCGTGGCTCGACGATCCGGTGAGGCGCGTGGCGCTCGAGTCGCCGGCGTTCCTCGATCGCGTGCTCGATCCGTTGCTCGATCGATACGGCGCCAACAGCTCGATTCACTCGCTCGATGTCATCAACGAGCCCGATTGGGTCACGCGTGAGCTCGCGACCGATCCGAAGCGCGGCGTGTGGCCGCTCTCAAGTCTCAAGGCGTTCGTGGGTGCCGCGGCCGATCGCATCCACGCGCGATCGTCGGCGCTCGTCACGCTGGGCGGGGGCCGGGTGCGATTCGTTCGCGAATGGGACGATTCCGCATACGGTCTCGACTTCCTGCAGATTCACTCGTATCCCGCCACCGGGCATACCCGCGATGAAAAGCTGTTTCGAAAGACGGCGCCTGACTTCGGACTGAGTAAGCCTTTGCTGATTGGCGAATGTCCTGCCGCGACGTTCCCGGACTATTTGAATCTCGCCAGCGAAGGCGGATACCTTGGCGCATGGCCGTGGAGCTTCAAGGGCGTCGATGCCTTCGGTACGCCGGCGCTCTGATCGCGCTGTGGCTCTTGCCGTCACCCGCGATGGCGCAGCCGGAGCCGCCCGCGCTTACCGCAGGGTATGAAGCGGCCTACGATCGATTCCATTACTTCTTCGAGAATCCCTCGACGTTCGACACGCCCGATCTGATCCCGCACAATTTCAAGCAGACCTACTGGGGTGACAACCAGTGGATGTTCGTGTCGGGCCGATACCGCATCGCCGGACAGTTGATGGAAACGACCGTCGCCGCGACGCCGTCTCGAGAAACGCGCGGCGACGACGTCGATACATTCTTCCTGCCCGGCGGGGACGTGGCCACGTCCGGCACGAGCGGCCGCGTCGACATGCGGTCGTGGCGAATCCGCCAGGATGCGACGCTCGGATCGACGCGCGGATTCACGTGGCACGCCGGCTATCAATACCGGCGCGACCGGCAGGAGTTCCACGCGCGCCAGATCAAGACGGTGACGCACACGCGCCCGCCATCTTCCGACACGTTTCCGATCGACGGCGCCGAGACGACGATCTCCGAGGTGCACGAAGCTCGATTTGGTGTCAGCCGCCGGTGGACGATGCACTCGTGGCGGCTGGCGGCGCGGGTCGACGCGGCGCCGACGACGTATGCGCGGCTGACGACGATCCTTCCGATCAAGTATCCGGGACGCGAGATCGTGTTTGCCGCGCCGGTGCTCACCATCAATCCAACGGTGACCATCGGCGTTGGCGAGAAGTGGCCGATCGCGATCGCCATCTCGACGACGCGGACCTTTAGCTACACAAGCTCTCGCCAGTTCGATCGCCGCGCCGCCAGCGTGTCGTTCTCCCTCGGCCACCGCCTGCAGTAGCAGATGGTGCCAGGCACCAACTGCTACCCCCGAAGGCCGCGGAGGGTGCCGGCGAGGACCCAGACGAACCGGAAGTTCATGATGTCGGCGTTGAGGCTGCTGACAATCAGGCCGGCGAGTGCCGCGGCGGCGGCCACGGCGATGACGTCGCCGCCCCGCACGGCGTCACGCGCCATGAGCGCCCAGGCGGCCCAGAGAAGCAGCAAGGTGATGCCGCCGATGATGCCGCTTTCCGCAAGTCGTCCCAGCAGCGTCGAGTGCGGATCGCTCTCGCGGTACGACGCCGTCAGCCTGCCTTCGACAGACGCGCGCTCGGTGGCGACGTGAAATTGATCGAGACCGATGCCGGCGACGGGATGGTCGACGAAGGCGCGCCACGCGACCTGCTTGATCCGTGCGTAGCTCATCACGTTATAGGTGATGGCCGCGTCACCGATTTGTGTGTGTCCCTGGCCGACGGCGTATTGATACTCAGCCGAGTCCACGAACCCGATGTCGCCAATCGCGATTGATGAAATCGAAATCGTCGCCGCAAAATTCAGCACGAGAAAAAGCAGCACGGCGCCGGCGATCGCCAGGCGACGCGTCCATGCGGCGAGCGAGGGCCAGGCCGCGATCAACACCGCGACCGCGAGGCCGGCAACGACATGGCTGAAGGTCAGGACGGCGGCGACCAGCATCACGATCGCCCACGCGCACCATGTGCGAGCGCGATCGAGTCCACATCGCGTGATCGCGAACGGCACGGCCGCGGTCAACACGCAGGCAAACATCGCCGGCGTCACCGCGAGCGCTCGCAGCCGCAGCGTGTCGCCGAGGTAGGGCAGCACCATGACCTCGCCGATCGGCTGCCACGGTGGCGCGCCGGTGACTCGCAGCGCGATGAAGTAGACGAGGCCGGCGACCGCCGGGATCGTACCCGCGAGCACGAGGCCGGTTCCGACGGTGCGCGCGAATCCATCACGCGCGGCAGTTGCGACGATGAAATAAACGGCTGCGAGATAACACTCGCGCACCAGCTCCACCGCGCTGTGGCGTTGGTCCATTGACACGATGATTGCGGGCAACGCGCCAACCAGGTAGATGAACACCGCAGTATCCGGCCACCGCCACGTCCATTGTGCACCTCGCGAGACGACCGCGATGGCCAGCGGGATGAAAAGAACATCCGCGAGCCGCGCGTTGTACGGCAGCTCGGGCCAGTTGACGCCAATCGTGATCAGAAAGAGGAGAAGCAGGTACTTCACGGCTTCGCCTTTCGCGGTGCACCCCCCGATCGCGGTCGCCGTATGCCGCTGCCTTGCGCCAGCAGGTGGTGGTGCCAGTAGTCACGATGCGAGGTGACGCGCAGCGGCTCGAGCGCCAGCAGACCCGTGCGTCCGATCGTTCGGCGCAAATAATCGCGCTCCGCCAGCGCCGCCCTCAAGTCGTCGTCCACCGGAAGATCGAGGCCGGCTTCGTGCGCGATCAGCCAGGCCTTGGCCTGCACCGCGAGCTCCAGCTCGATCCTGAGCAGGCAGAACATGTCGGCCACGACGACGCCCTCGAAATGCGACGGCAGCCCCCGCAGATACGAGCCAAAACGCGTCGCCTGGAATCCGTCGGACATCACCAGCTGCAACAGCGTGAGGTCGAGGTCGAGCCCGGCGCCGACCCATTCGCGCGTCGCCTTCTCGCTGCGCTCGAACACCGCGACCACGACGACCGGGAGGGCGATCAGCATCGCCACCGCGGCGACCGCCGGATATGCGAGCAGGTGGTTGTAGAGCGAATGCGTGAGCACGGCGAGTGCGACGCCCGCGAGGATCGGCACCCGCAGACGCGGATGACGATCGGCGATCGCCTTGCCGACGATGGCGGCCATCGCGGTGGTGGCGCCGTGCAGCACTCCGGTGCCCAGGCCGCGCACCGCCCACAGCATCAGCGGCGCCTCGCCGAAGTCGCGCAGATACGTCGCGTTCTCAACGATCGCGAAGCCGGTGCCGATCGCGAAGCCTTGCACGGCCGCATCGACGAGGAAGCCGACCCGCCCGCGCGCGAGGAGGAGTCCGATGAAGGCCGCCTTGGCGACCTCCTCGGTGACAGGCGCCACATAACGAGAGAAGGTGGTCGCGTCCAGTCCCGCGACCGGCATCAGCCAGCCGTGCAGCGCCTCGCAGCCGAGCGCGGCGCCCGCGCCGTAGAGCAACGCCAGCGCGATGGACGACGGCCGCACCAGCCTGAAGCTGTCCATGAACCAGAGTGCCACCAGGAAGATCAGCGCTGGAGCGAGCGCGATGAGCACGTGCATCTAGCGAAGCACCTTCAGCGAGATCATCGCTTCGCGGCGAGGCCCGTGTCCGCGCTCGAACGCGAGCGCGGCACCCATCGACAGCGTCAGGTCGAGGGCCGACAGCACTGGGATGCTCAAGTCCACTTGAGCGCCGGCGTTGTAGACGAAGCGCTGTGCCAGCCGATCATCGAGATTGGTGCCAAGCGCGCTCACGAACACCGCCGGCCGCATCCACGGCACGTAAAATCCCGGCGTGCCGAAGCTCTGAAATCGAACCGGCGGAAGGTTCAGCTCGATCATCGACTTCACGAAATTCCGGCCGCCGATTTCGTTCAACTCCGCGCCCGGCATGCTGTAGGTCTCGCGATACCGTTTCTCATCGCCGCTATCGACGTAGTTGTTGCCGAAGCCGCCGAAGAAAAAATTGGCGAACGCGTCACTGCGATTGTTCGGCGAGAAGCCCGCCGCCTGGCGAAACCAGATCGACATGTGGCCGGCGGGCAGCGCCATGCCGCGATCGAAGCTGCCGCGCACGTGCCCGAACAGATCGTTATCCACCGCTGCCGCCTGCGCCGCCACGGCCCAGAGCGTGCCCGACTCGGCATCGACCGCGCCGAGCGACTTCCTGGTATCACTGAATGTGAGCTCGGCGTCGAAGATGCCCAGCCGATCGACATCAACAGGGATATTCTGGAAGTCGGGCAGGCGATCGAGGTTGCCCGAG
>Ga0193741_1000504_pt1 | contig 11596 bp, 9 predicted proteins | sample L2s2metaG_FD_143059 | JGI IMG/M metagenome (GOLD analysis project Ga0193741, IMG submission 143059) | Soil microbial communities from a riparian zone of the East river system, Colorado, United States - L2s2 | ecosystem: Environmental > Terrestrial > Soil > Riparian zone | place: USA: East River...
CCTCAACGTCGCGCAGGCGTCGAAAGCTCCGGCGGCCAGATATGAAGAAGTGAAGGGCTGGCCCGACTTTCCAGCTGGGGAGATGGGCGAAGTCGCCGGAGTTGCCGTCGACTCGCACGGCCATGTCCTGGTCTTCCATCGCCCCGGCCGTGGCTTCGACACGGCCGCCACCGAGCTCTTGAAGGATCCGGCGGTGCTCGAGATCGATCCGCAATCGGGCCGCTTGTTGAATTCGTGGGGCGCGAACACGTTCCTGGTGCCGCACGGCATCACCGTCGATCACGAGAACAATGTCTTTCTGACCGACGTCGCGCTGCAGCAGGTGTTCAAGTTCTCGCACGACGGCAAGCTCCTGTTCAGCGTCGGCGAGCCGCGCGTCGGCAAGTGGGACGCGACGCATTTCAATCAGCCGACGGATATCGCGATTCGCGCCGACGGGTCGTTCTACGTGTCCGACGGCTATGTCAACAGCCGCGTGGCGATCTTCGACAGCCGAGGCAAATGGTTGCGCGAGTGGGGAAAGAAGGGTGCCGGACCCGGAGAGTTCAGCAATCCGCACGGCCTGACGTTCGTGACCGGCAACGCGGACGTGATCGTCGCCGATCGCGAAAACTCGCGGCTGCAGTTGTTCGATCGCAACGGCGTGTTCAAGCGCGAGTGGATCGGCGCGAAAGACGCCGCGACCACCGGGCGGGTATTCAGCGTCGCGACCGACGCGGACGGTTCGCTGTATGTCGGCATCCGCCGCGCCGACTACGACACCGCCCACACTGGAGTGGTGAAGCTGGATCGCGATTGGAAGATCGTCGCGGCGATCGGTTTCGACAAGCCGGGGGATCCGGTTTTCAACGCCGTGCACGACCTGGCGGTGGGACGCGACGGGTCGATCTACGTCGCCGAAACCCGCACGAAACGGGTCGTCAAGCTTCGTCCGCGCTAGCCGTATACTGGCCCTGGTTACATGGCCCTGGCTTCACGCCTTGCCCGCACCGCGCTGTTCGCGCTCGCCGTGAGCGGATACGTCGCCGCGTCGGCGGCGCGTGTCGGGTCGGCGCCGCAACAGCCATCCACTACCGCAGCCTCCAAGCCGCGCGTCGCGCCCGACTTGCGCGCGATACTCGACACCTACTGCATCGCGTGTCACAACCAGCGGCTCAAGACCGCCGGCCTCATGCTCGACACGATCGATGCGGGATCGCCGCACACCAATCCGGAAGTCTTCGAGAAGGTGATCGCGCGACTGCGCGCCGGGTCAATGCCGCCCGCCGGACGGCCGCGGCCGGACGAGGCCACGGCGCAATCGATCGCCGCGTGGATCGAAACGGACATCGATCGCGCGTGGTCGGCATCGCCGAACCCGGGACGCATCAGCTCGGTGCATCGCCTGAATCGCACCCAGTACAGCAACGCGGTCCGCGATCTGTTCGCGCTCGATCCGAAGGCGTTCAACGTGACGTCGCTGTTGCCCGGCGATGAAACCGCCGATGGCAGCTTCGACAATTTTGCCGACGTCCTCAGCATCTCGACGACGCATCTCGAGCGCTATCTGTCCGCGGCGCGACAGGTGACGCGGCTCGCGACGGGTATCCGGCCGTCGGCGCCCGCGCTCACGACCTTCGAGATTCCGCTGCACGTCGTCCAGGACGATCGGCAGGATGAAGACCTGCCGTTCGGATCGCGCGGCGGGATCGCGATTCGCCACCAGTTCCCGGTCGACGGCGAGTACTCGATTCGCGTTCGCCTGCGTCGCCAGTATCAGGATTACCTGATGGGCATGGGCTGGCCGCAGCAACTCGACGTGCGGCTCGACGGCAAGTTGATCAAGCGATTCACCGTCGGCGGCAAGGCGCCGGGAACACCGGCGGCGTCGAGCTATGCCGGCGATGGCGAGCCCGGCTTCGCCGGCGCGCCCGGGTGGGAAACCTACATGCAATTGACCGGCGACACCGGCCTCGACGTGCGCATGCCGGTGACCGCGGGCACGCGCGTGGTCGGCGTGTCGTTCGTGCGCGAGATGTGGGAGCCGGAAGGATTGCCGCAGCCGCTGCAACGCGGCCGCGTCCTCACCAACGATCAGATCTACATGGGCTATGCGGCGGTCGGCGCGGTCGACATCGGCGGCCCGCATCGCGTTGAAGCGGCCGTGCCGAAGACGGCGAGCCGGAAACAGATCTTCGTGTGCGAGCCGGCGTCAGCGGCCGACGTGGCGTGCGCCGATCGAATCCTCGCGCGCATGGCGCGACTCGCCTATCGGCGTCCGGTCACCAAGGCGGATCGCGACACGCTGATGACGTTTTTCGCTACCGGACGACGCGAAGGCGGATCATTCGATGCCGGCATCCAGTTCGCACTCGAGCGCCTGCTCGTCGATCCGGATTTCCTGTTGCGCGTGCATGCCGATCGCGGCGATGGCCGGATCAGCGACGTCGAGCTTGCATCGCGCCTGTCGTTCTTTCTCTGGGCGAGCCTGCCGGATGACGCGTTGCTCACGGCGGCGGAACGCGGTGAATTATCCAAGCCGGCGATGCTCGAACAGCACGTGCGCCGCATGCTGGCCGATCCGCGTGCGAAGACGGCGCTGGTGGACGACTTCACATCGCAGTGGTTGAACCTGCGGCGCGTTGATGAAGTGGTCGCGCATCCGGATTTCTATCCGGACTTCGATGACAACCTCCTTGCGGCCTTCACGGAGGAAACGCGGCTGTTCGTCGAGAGCACGCTCCGTGAGGATCGCAGCGTGTCGGACCTGCTGCGCGCCGACTACACATTCGTGAACGAACGATTGGCGCGTCACTACCGCATCCCCGGCATCTACGGCACGCGATTCCGCCGCGTCACGCTGCCCAATCCCGAGCAGCGTGGCGGCCTGCTCGCCCAGGGCGCGATTCTGTCGACGACGTCGTATCCCGATCGCACGTCGCCCGTGCTGCGCGGCAAGTGGCTGCTCGACAACATCTTCGGCGTCTACGTTCCGCCGCCGCCGCCGGACGTGAACACGACGCTCCCCGAAGTGCGACCGGGCACGCTGCCGCCGACCATTCGCGAACGGCTCGCGCAGCATCGCACCAATCCGGTGTGCGGGAGTTGTCACGCGGTGATCGATCCGCCCGGCTTCGCGCTCGAGAACTTCGACGCGATAGGCGGCTGGCGCACGATCGATGAGTCCGGCAAGCCGGTCGATGCCGTGGGCACGACCGTCGGTGGAGCGTCGATCGACGGCATCAAGGGCCTTCGCGAGCTGCTGCTCAGGAATCCCGATCGGTTCCCGACCACGCTGACGGAAAAACTGCTGGCCTACGCGCTCGGCCGGCGTCTCGAGTATTACGATCGCCCGGCCGTCCGGCAGATCGTCCACGCCGCGGCCGCGACCAACTACCGCTGGTCATCATTGATTCTTGGAATCGTCAACAGTCCGCCTTTCCTGATGCGGGGATCCTCATGACGCTGCTTACGGCGAAACCACTGGCCCGGCGCACGGTGTTGCGTGGACTCGGCGCCGCACTCTCTTTGCCGATTCTCGATGCGATGACGCCCGCGGTCGCCCGCGCCGCGACGCCGGTGAAACGCTTCCAGACGTTCTACGTGCCCAACGGCATGGCGATGGAGTACTGGCTGCCGAAGACGGCCGGCGCAGATTTCGAGCTCACGCCGATCCTCGAGCCGCTCGCGCCGTACCGCGACCAGATGCTCGTCCTGTCCGGGCTCAAGGCGAACTGGAACTACATCCACGCCGGCGCGTCAGGATCGTTCCTGACCGGCACGACGCGAGGCGGACGCAACGAGGTCGAGATCATTGCCGACGTCTCGATGGATCAGTTGCTGGCGCGGCATTTCGCCAGCGAGACACAGCTGGCTTCGCTCGAGCTCGCCATGGATCCGGCAAACAACGCCGGCGCGTGCACCGGCAATCTCAGCTGCGTCTACACACACACGCTGTCGTGGCGCAGCAAGACGCAGCCGTTGCCGATGGAGTTCAACCCGCGCGCGGTGTTCGAGAAACTGTTTGGCGACAGCGGCAGCACCGATCGCGCCGCGCGGGAAGCGCGGCTCCGCCAGCACAAGAGCATTCTCGATTCCGTGAACGACAAGCTGGCGGCGCTCAGAAAGTCGCTCGGCCCGCAGGATCAGACGAAGATCAACGAGTACGCCGAATCGGTCCGCGACGTCGAGCGGCGCATCCAGAAGGCGGAGCAACAGCGCGACCTGGATCTGCCGCAGATGGACGAACCGCAAGGCGTCCCGCCGGTCTTCGAGGATCATCTCGACCTGATGCTCGATCTCCAAGTGCTCGCGTTCCAGTCGGATCTGACGCGCGTCGTCTCATTCATGATCAGCAAGGAGCAGAGCGCGCGGCCCTATCCGCAAATCGGCGTGCCCGACGCGCATCATCCCCTGTCGCACCACGGCGACCAGCCCGAGTTGATCGCGCGCATGTCGAAGATCAATCGCTATCACACGGAGTTGTTCGCGAAGTACCTCGCCCGCCTGCGCGCCACGCCGGATGGCGACGGCTCGCTGCTCGATCACATGACGATCCTCTACGGCTCGGGCATCTCGAACAGCAACCGCCACTCCGGCGACAACCTGCCGATCCTCGTGATGGGCGGCGGCGCCGGCCGGCTCAAGGGCGGCCGCCACCTCGCCTATACCGACAAGCCGTCGATGGCGAACCTGCTGGTCACGCTGATGGACAAGATGGATGTGCCAGTCGAGCGTCTGGGCGGCAGCACCGGCAAGCTCGCCATCGACACCGTCTCGATGTAGATGGCCCGGCACTCCGCGCGCCTGTCGATTCTGATCCTCGCGATCGCGGCAACCGCCGCGGCGCAGGAGCGGCCTGCGCTGATCGATGCGGCGAAGAACGCCGATCGCGCGCAGTTGCGCGCGTTGATTCAAAAGAAGGCCGACGTCAACGCCGCCGCTGCCGATGGCACGACCGCGCTGCACTGGGCGGCCTATCGCGATGACGCCGAGAGCGTCGATCTCCTCGTTCGCGCCGGCGCCAACGTCAACGCCGCCAACGATCTCGGCGCGACGCCGTTGTGGAACGCCAGCATCAACGCCGGAGCGGCGATCGTTCGCACGCTGCTCGAGGCCGGCGCCAATCCCAATCTGGCATTGCTCGCCGGCGAGACTCCGCTGATGGTCGCCGCGCGATCGGGCAAGGCCGACGTGGTCGCACTGCTGCTCGCCAAAGGCGCCAACGCCAACGCTCGCGCGTCACGCCAACAGACCGCGTTGATGTGGGCCGCCTCGCAGCGGCATCCCGACGTCGTCGAGGTGCTCGTCACGCACGGCGCCGACGTGCACGCGCGATCATCGGAATGGCAGGAGATGATGGCGGTGCCGCCGCACGGCTTGCCGCAATACAACAAGATCATCCCGCACGGACGCGATACGGCGCTGCTCTTCGCGGCGCGCGCCGGCGATCTCGAGTCGGCGAAGCTGCTGGTGAGCGCCGGGGCGAACGTCAATGACGCCGACGCCTGGGGCGTCAGCGTGACGACGATGGCCGCGCATGCCGGGTTCACGGAAATGGTCGAGTGGCTGCTCGATCGCGGCGCGGACGCGAGCGCCGCCGCCGCGGGGTTCGGCGCCCTGCATGGCGCGATCATGCGGCGCGATACGCGGATGGTCAGCGCATTGCTGGCGCACGGCGCTGATCCGAACGCGCCGCTCACGACCTGGACGCCGACGCGTCGATCGTCGCGCGACTTCAACTTTGCGCCGGAGCTGGTCGGCGCGACGCCATACTGGCTGGCGGCGCGGTTCAACGAGCCCGACGTGATGCGCCTGCTGCTGAAGCACGGCGCCAATGCGACGTTCGTGCATCACGCGAACTACCACAACGAAGAACCGGTCGAGCCACGCACCCAGATCACGACCGCGGTCATGGCGGCGACGGGGATGGGCGGCGGTATCGCGTGGGTGCAGCCCGATCGCACTCGGCGCGAGGCGCTGATGCTCGAAAGCGTGACGCTCGCGGCCGATCAAGGCGTCGACCTCAACGCCCGCAACACCGATGGGCGCACCGCCCTCGACGCCGCTCGCGCGTTGAAGTTCGAGAGCGTCGCCGCGTTTCTCTCCGAACGCGGTGCGCGAGCGGGCACTGCCGGCAAATAGCAAATCTGATCTAAGCTTCGCGCGGAGGAATTGATGACTCGTCTCACTCGAATTGTCGTTGCCGTGTTGATGTGCGGCGTGCCGGCCGTGGCCCTGGCGCAGACGCCCGGGGCTCCCGCGCAGCCGGCGACTGCCGCGCAACCTGCATCAGCCAACGCGAACATCGTCGTCGAGAATCCGACCTACACGACGATCCCGCTCGAGATCGACGTGAATCGCCCGGCCGCCGAAGTGTGGGCGCGCATCGGCAAGTACTGCGACATCGGCGAGTGGCTGCAAATCCCGGCGGGCTGCAAGATGTTGTCGGGCGCCGAGGGCGAGGTTGGCTCGGTGCGCTCGGTCGCCAACGAAGTGCTCGTCGGCAAGACCCAGTATTCGTATACCTACACGCAAACGGTGCGAGCGGGACGTCCCTACAACCTCTACCATGGCACGCTCGAGGTCCGGCCGGTGACCGACAAGACCTCGAAGATCGTCTACACGCTGATGTACGACAACTCGATGCTGGCCGACGATGCGGCGCGCGAGAAGGACAAGGTGGGTCGCACCGCGACGTTCCAGCGGGCGATGACGAACATGAAGACGCTCGCCGAAGGCGGCAAGCTGGCGCCTCGATAGGCCCCGAAGGCCCGCCGGGGGGGTGTGCTGTTGTGAACAGGTCACAGCAGCCACCTGCGCTACTGTCGATGCGATGCGCAAGAAGACCGCGGTCGCTTTCGACGCCGAAGAATTCCTCGACTCGCCCGGCCTCGACAAGCGCCTCGTCGAATTCCGCCGCGACGAGTCTGTCTTCGCCCAGGGCACTGCCGCCAACAGCGTCATGTACATCCAGAAGGGCGGCGTGAAGCTGTCGGTGCTTTCCAAGCGCGGCAAGGAAGCCGTGATCGCCATGCTGGGGCCCGGCGACTTTTTTGGTGAAGGGTGTCTCGCCGGCCAGGACATGCGGATTGGCAGCGCCACCGCGAACATCCCCAGCACGATCATGGTCATCACCAAGTCACAGATGGCAAAGACGCTGCACGAGCAGCACGATCTGTCCAGCCGCTTCATCACCCACATGGTCTCGCGCAACGTGCGCATCGAGCAGGATCTGATCGATCAATTGTTCAACTCGAGCGAGAAGCGGCTCGCCCGCGCGCTACTGCTGCTGGCCCGCTACGGCAAGCAGACCAAGCCGCGCCAGACGGTCCCGAAGATCTCGCAGGAGACGCTGTCGGAAATGGTCGGGACGACGCGGTCGCGGGTGAATTTCTTCATGAACAAGTTCAAGAAGCTCGGCTTCATCGAATACAACGTCGACGATCTCGATGCCGGGATCCAGATCAACAGCTCGCTTCTGAGCGTCGTCCTCCACGATTGACGCCATCATGACGCCCGTCAGCGGAGATTCAACTCCGCCGCGCTGGAGGACCATCCTGTTCGACAGCTTCGGCTGGGTCGCCGTCATCTGGGCCATCCCGATTGCGATCGTGGTGATCGGCGCGCCGATCGCGCTCGTGATCAAGCTCGTGCAGATGCTCGCCCGCTCGTTCTGAAGCGCTTCCTGCGCGTGGCACGGTGAATGCTTCCGCCATCGTACGGAGGCGACCGATGTTTCGAGCTCTATTCAAACTGGTGCTGATCGTCGTGGTCATTGCGGGCGCGGCGGCGTTTTTCCTCGGATACCGGCTCGGCGGTGACGGCGTCGAGACGCCGGTGTCCGCACGCCAGGCAACGCCGGGCATCGACACGGAAAAGGCGCGGCAGACGGGTGCCGCGATTGGGGAGAAAGTTGCCACCGGGGCCGCCGAGGCGGAACAGGCGCTCAGCAACGCGGCGCTGACCGCGAAGATCAAGTCGAAGATGGCCCTCGACGATCAGGTCAAGGCGCTTTCGATCGACGTCGACACCAGGGGCACCGCGGTGACGTTGTCGGGCTCGGTGCACTCCGAAGCCGAACGCGCGAAAGCGCTGCAGCTCGCGCGCGAAACCGACGGCGTCACGAGCGTCACCGACCGACTCGTCATCAGATAGGACTCAACAGCACGGCCAGGTACCCGTCTTGCAGGAGACGGACCTGGTCGTTGCGCGCCGCGACTGACCGTTGAGTTGGTCTTGACGGAAAGCCCGTCAGAAAGGCGCGTGACATGAGCTCGAGAGTTCGATCCGTCCTTGCATTACTCCCCCTGGTGATTCTTCTATCCGGCGGCGGTCCTGCGGCGCAGGCGCCGTTGCCGACGCTGAGCGATCCCAACTTGACCGTGCGTGCGGTGATCAGCAGCGGACTCGATCAGCCGACGTCGATGGCGTTCATCGGCGCCAACGAGTTTCTGGTGCTTGAAAAGGCGACCGGCCGCGTCAAGCACGTCATCAACGGCGCGCTGGCGCAGATCGTTCTCGATCTGTCGGTCAACAACGCGTCCGAACGCGGGCTGCTCGGCATCGCTTTGCATCCGCAATTTACGGCAAACCGTCTCGTCTATCTGTACTGGACGTGCGCGGCGGTGCACGGTCCCACCACCTTCCAGATCGGCGCGGTGACCTGTCCGGCCACGCCTGCGACCGGCGTGGATGTGACGGAGATCGTTGACGTCCCGTTGCTCGGCAATCGAATCGATCGATTCGTGTGGGACGGCACTGCCCTGCGCTTCGATCGCAACATCATTAACTTGCGATCGTTCCAGCACGATCCCACGAACAACGTGCCGCGCGGCAATCACAACGGTGGCGTGATCAGGTTCGCCGGCGACGGCAAGCTGTACGTGATCTTCGGCGATAACGGCCGGCGCGGGGAGATGCAGAACATTTTCGACGACCGCGGTTCCGCCTTTGCGGTGCCCGATGATGCATTCGGAGGGCCGGGACCGGACAACGCGCACTTCACCGGCGTGATCCTGCGCCTCAACGACGATGGCAGCGCACCGTCCGACAATCCGTTCTTCAGCTTCGGAGCCGGCATTCAAGGAGAAGTTGGCGCGAATGTCCAGAAGATCTTCGCCTACGGCGCGCGGAACAGCTTCGGCCTGGCGGTCGATCCGGTATCGGGCGACGTCTGGGACCAGCAGAACGGCGACGACAGCTTCGACGAGCTCAATCGTGTGACGGCAGGATCCAATCTCGGTTGGATACAAATGATGGGCCCGATCGGTCGCGTCGCGGAGTTCAAGGCGATCGAGCGATCGTTCGCCCCGGGCGACCTCCAGCAGCTGCGATGGCCGCCGTCGTTGCTGGCTGATACGCCCGAGCAGGCCCGCCTCCGGCTGTTCATGCTGCCCGGCGCGCATTACGACGATCCGGAATTCAGCTGGAAGTGGGCCATCGCGCCGGCGGCGATCGGGTTCCTCCGCGGCAACGCGCTCGGCGCCGAATACGCGAACGATCTGTTCGTCGGCGCGTCACGCACAACGCTGCTCGACGGCTATCTGCTGCGCCTCGATCTCTCGAGCGATCGCCGGTCGATCGCATCGAGTGACGCGCGCCTCACCGACACCGTTGCCGACAACACCGCGAAGTTCGATATTGGCGAGAGCGAGAGCCTGCGTTTTGGCGCCGGGTTCGGCGTCGGCACCGACATCCAGACGGGGCCGAACGGCAATCTCTTCGTCGTCTCGCTCTCGAACGGCGCGGTTTACGAGATTTCAAGGCGGCAGTAGCACCGTTTGACCGCCTGCCGCTGACCAGTCAGAATGATCAGGTGCGCCGCCTGATCCTGCTCGCGATCGGCTTGTCCGCGCTCCTGTGGACGGCGGACGCTCGTACGCGCTCGGCCGCCTCCGATCACCTCACCATGATGTCCGGCGCCAAAGCCGGCCAGGTCGCGGGCGATTCGGACAAATCAGGCGACTCGGATTTCCAGTGGCGCGCCAGGCAACACACCCTTGCCGCCGTCACCGAATCGCTGTGGAAGTCCGCCCCGGTGCATGCGGCCATCGCGGCCACGCCCGCACCTCGCACCTGCGATCCGGAACAGGCGGCCAGCTCGCCTGATCCTCCAGTCCGCTCCGCACTGCCCTATCTCCGTCACACACCTCTCCTGATCTGATCCGCGGCCCGTTGCTCGCGGTTCACGCAGCTACAGGTGTGTCTTCCCGCCTTCGCCGAGGCTTCGGCGGGGCAAGCAGCAGGAGAAGCAGTCATGCGTACGGAAACTTCGTCTTTCGGCGTGAGCACTCGCAACCGAGTGCTCCTCATCATCGGCGTCATCGCACTCTCGCTCTGGATGATCTATCCGATCCAGAGCGCGCTCAAACTCGGGCTCGACTTGAATGGCGGCGTGCAGCTCGTGCTGCGCGTCAAGACCGATCCGGCAATGGCGCCGGCCGCGCGCGACGAGATCGTCGAGCAGGCGCTCCGCACCATCGATCGCCGCGTGAATGAGCTCGGCGTCACCGAACCGGTGATCATGCGCTACACGGCGGCGGATCAGATTCTCGTGGAGCTGCCGGGTGTCTCCGACGTCGATCGCGCCAAGCAGATCATCAAGTCGACGGCGCAACTCCGGCTGACCCTGATCGATCAGGGTCCGTTCAGCAGCCGCGATGCGGCGCTCCTGGCGTACGGCAATACGCTGCCTGCGAGCCTCGAGATCCTGGAGGGACGACCCGATCGGAGTGATTCCGGCGGCCCGCTTTTCTACGCCGTGCAGCGCGTGCCGGCGATCACCGGCAACGATCTCCGGAGCGCGCGGCACTCGCTCGACGAGTTCAACCGGCCGGCGGTCGGCTTCACGCTCAAGCCCGATGCCGCCGAGCGGTTCGGCGCCTTCACCGCCCAGAACATCCAGCGATCGCTCGCGACCGTGCTGGACAACCGCGTCATGTCGGTCGCGACGATTCAGTCGCGCATCGACGACCAGGGACAGATCGCCGGCGTCAGCCGGGAAGAGATGATCGAGCAGGTCATCAACCTGAACTCAGGCGCGCTCCCCGCGGATCTCGAGTACGTGGAGGAGCGCACCATCGGCGCAAGCCTCGGCGCGGCGTCGATTCGCGACGGCGTGCTGGCGTCGCTCGGCGGCCTCGGCCTCGTCCTGGTGTTCCTGCTCGGCTACTACCGGCTGGCCGGCGTCAACGCGCTCGTCTCGGTGGTGTTGAACCTGATCATCCTGCTCGCGATCATGGCCTACATCCCGGTGACGCTCACGCTGCCGGGCATCGCGGGCCTGGTCCTGACGATCGGCATGGGCGTCGATTCGAACGTGCTGATCTTCGAGCGGCTCAAGGAGGAGCTCGCCACCGCCCGCAGTCCGCGCAGCGCCGTCAAGGCCGCCTTCACGCGCGTCTGGCTGACGATCATCGACACGCACGTCACGTCGCTCGTCGCCGCTACGCTGCTCTTTCAATTCGGCACCAGCTCGATTCGTGGCTTTGCAACCACGCTCGCGATCGGCCTGCTGGCCAACCTCTTCACCGCGGTGTTCGTCTCGCGCACGCTCTTCGAGCTCGCGCTCAGACGCCGGCCGCAGTCGCAGACCCTCGGCATCGGACGCTCAACT
>Ga0193741_1000505_pt1 | contig 11591 bp, 10 predicted proteins | sample L2s2metaG_FD_143059 | JGI IMG/M metagenome (GOLD analysis project Ga0193741, IMG submission 143059) | Soil microbial communities from a riparian zone of the East river system, Colorado, United States - L2s2 | ecosystem: Environmental > Terrestrial > Soil > Riparian zone | place: USA: East River...
TGCGTCTCTCACCGGAGCTGTCCGGAAGACGGCGGCCTGCCAGTCTGTGCTGACCTGATCAGCTACACCGACCTCAAAGCCTGTGTCAGCAATCTCTGCCGGGGTGTAACCGTCATTGGCCATGCCTTCGGCCATGTACGCGACGTACTCCGGTCCGGTAAGCATAGGCAGCTTCTTCTCTGCCTTCTGCCACCCGGTGTAGCCGTTGAAGCTGATGCGGTTGCCGCCAGCCACGCCGCGCTTCGTCGTGATCAGGATGACGCCGTTCGAGGCGCGAGAGCCGTAGATCCCGGCGGAGGCCGCATCCTTCAAGATTGTTATGGTCTCGATTTCGTCCGGGTTGAGCGACGTCACCGCCGTCAAATCCTGGCCGCCGAAACCGACCTGTGCGAAGTCGCCTGACTGGATCGGCGCTCCATCGACCACGTACAGCGGTTGATTGCTCGCGGTCAGCGACGACGATCCCCTGACGCGGACCGAAATGCCGTTTCCAGGATTGCCGGCGTTCTGCGTGACCTGTACGCCCGATGCCTTTCCCTGGAGCATCGCGTCGACGCCGGCGATCGGCGTATTACGGATGTCGCTCGCGGAGACTGTCGTCAGCGCCCCCGTTACTTCGGATCGGTTGCTCGACCCGTACCCGACGACCACGACCTGTGATAGCGTGGTGATGACCGGGCGAAGCGTGATGTCACGAGTGACGGTTCCTCCGCCGCTCGCACTCACCGCTATCGTGGTCTGTGCGTAGCCGATACGCTGGACACGAAGGCTTGCAGGACCCTCCGGCACGCCGGAGATCGTGTAGACGCCGGAAGCGTCAGTGGCCACGACGCGATTGGTTCCTACGAGCTGTACCTGTGCGCCCGCGACGGGCTGCTGCGAGATGGAATCGAGAACGACTCCGCGCAGTATGCCTGCCCCCTGTGCCGCCGCCTCTCCCAACGGCATCGCGGCCATAATCGCGCCTATCGCAAACAGTTTCCAACTCCAACTCAATTTCTTCACCATCGCTCCTCCTCTTGGGTTGTGTAGCAATCGTGTTGCGGACTCGTCGTGCGTAGAACCCGGTTCGTGTTCCTCCTCTTCGTTTCTGTTACTGTGGGAGACTGCCGCGACCGGTCTCCGGGTCGAAGGTGCTACCAGCCGGCAGCACCGAGACCTTTACATCAGTCGCCCCCAGCGCGGGCTGACTCGGCAAAGTGATTCTCGAAGCCCGCGCGTCGAGAACCATGACCGTGCCCCTGCCGAGCACGGTCCACTTTCCGTCACCAGTCACCTTCAGCGCAGTACCCTCGTCGATTCCCACCCCCAGAAATGCAGGTCGCTCCAGCACAACGCTGAACAGTCGGTTCGCCCGCTGGCGTCGAATGAAGTGCTGGTCGACGATGGCATTGGGTAGAAAGCCGAAGCCTGGAACGATCTCGATCGCACGCCGGGCAATCCTCGAGTACGAAGAGGAATCGACCGGACCCGCGACTCCGGGATAGAACTGATTGCCCGTGATCATTGAATCGCTCATCACCGCGGCACCGGCCGATGTCCCGCCCACGACCGCGCCGGCTTCGTATCGCTCGTGGATTTCCCTGAGAGCGGCCGAGCCGCCGAGGGCAGCTGTCAAACGGGATTGATCTCCACCGGAGAACCAGATTCCGGTGGCCATCCGGAGCAGCCTCACGACCGAATCGCGATCGGCCTCCGCTCGAGTGATGCTCACCACGAACGTGCTCGCGCCGAGGCTATCGAGCTGCGCTTTCTTCTCGGCGCCGGTCGCAACCGCATTTGATGACGCCATCGGCAGAATGGCGATGTGCGCTTTCCCCGGTCCACCAGCAAGATCGACGAAATGCCGGACGAGATCGGACGACTGCGAGCCACCGCCTACTATTAATAGCGTTCCGCCGGAGATCGTAGACACGACGGCGTCGCGCGGGGTCGCGAATCGGAGGGATGTCGCTGGCGCACAACCAAATACCGCCAGGATCAATGCAGCGGTGAGACGTCGTTCCATGTGCTGGTTCGCGAGGCCGGGTGAGTGTCGATCGCGAGCCGTTACCAGGGCTGGGAGCTCCAGCATGGGTATTGGTCGTCAGCTACAATGTTGCTGGGGTTCCACGCTGTCAAGTGTTTCACGCTCTCAAAAGCACCCTTCACCGAAACAAGATCGCGTAAGCAATCGCGTTGGATGCGCGGTTGACACTGCATACGCGCGCCGTCTACCTTGCCGCCCGACCGCTCCTCCCAACGATTCATTCATGACTTCGCCGTATTCACGAATAGCTGAGCTACCATCGCACGCCGGCCAGACTGTGCGCGTCCGCGGCTGGGTCACTCACGTCCGCTCATCGGGAAAGGTTGCGTTCGTCGTGATGCGCGACGGCAGCGGGCTGTTGCAGGCGGTGCTCGTCAAGAGCGCTGTAACGCCCGAGACGTGGGATCGTTTCGGCAAGCTGACTCAGGAAACTTCTATCGAGGTTGAGGGCGAAGCGCGTCCGGACGCGCGCGCCCCCGGCGGTTACGAGCTCGGAGTCAAGGAGCTCTCGATCATCGGTGAGAGTCCGATCGACTATCCCATCCAGCCGAAAGAGCATGGGATCGATTTTCTTCTCGACAACAGGCATTTCTGGTTGCGGGCGCCGAAACAACGCGCAATTGCGCGTATCAGGCACGAGGTTGAACAGGCGATCAGGGACTTCTTCTACGAGCGTGACTTCACGCTGGTCGACACTCCCATTCTGACCAAGGCCGTCGGGGAGCGCAGCGGTCTGTTTGCCACAGAGTATTTCGACGAGGGGAAGGCGTACCTGGCGCAGACCGGACAGCTCTACGGCGAAGCCGCGGCGGCGGCATTCGGCAAAATCTATTGCTTCGGGCCCACGTTCCGCGCGGAGAAATCCAAGACCCGGAGACATCTCACCGAGTTCTGGATGGTCGAGCCTGAAGTCGCTTTCAACGATTCCGACGACAACATGCGACTTCAGGAAGAATTCGTGTCGTACATCGTGGCGCGAGTGATCGAGCGGCGACAGCCCGAGCTCAAGGAGCTCGAGCGCGACATCTCCAGGCTCGAAAACATCAAGGCGCCATTTACCCGCATCGATTACAGCGAAGCGGTCAAGATCCTGCAGGCAAAAGGAAGCTCGGTGAAGTGGGGCGAAGATCTCGGAGCGGAAGACGAGGCGCTGCTCGTCGAGGGTCAGGACCGCCCGGTCTTCATCTACAACTATCCGAAGGAAGCCAAGGCGTTCTACATGAAGGAGAATCCGGCCGATCCACGCACGGTGCTGTGTGATGATCTGCTGGCGCCGGAAGGATACGGCGAGATCATCGGCGGATCACAGCGCGAGGACGACCACGACAAGTTGCTCGCGAGGATCAAAGAGGAGAAGCTGCCGGTCGAGGCGTACAACTGGTATCTAGACTTGAGAAAGTACGGAACGTTCGTCCATTCGGGGTTCGGCCTTGGCCTCGAGAGAACAGTGGGGTGGATCTGCGGAATCCATCACATCAGGGAGGCAATCGCTTTTCCGAGAACGATGAACCGGCTCAAGCCCTGACGACACTTCCGCTCGACGAGGAGGAATCCGAATGATGGTTCTCTCGGCTCTCAGGCCGGACGCAAGCCTTGCTGAGTTTCTCGTTCACCGTGCGAGGTCGGCCTCGTTCCAGCGGCTCTCGATCGACGTTGCAGCAGGAATCGCCGGCTCGTCGGCCGCCCTTTGGTGGCGGCCGTCCGGGTGGCTCGTGGTGACGAGCGTTGCGCTCGTGTTTTTCGCTTACGGCGGTTGGGGTCTGGCAGACCGCGCACGCTCGAGCAAGACTGCGCAAGAGCACCGAGTTTTGCGCGGGTCGATGGAAACGGTCTGTGCCCTTTTTGGAGCGACCGGATTGTTGGCCGCGGCGGCGCTCTTGTACGGCGTGTGGGCTATCGCACTGGGTACCTGGATCAGCTGAACAGCATCCCGCTTCACTCTCAAGGGAACTACTCAACGAACACATCCGGGCCCGCCACTTGCGGGCCCGTGAAGCATTTCAACCCCACCCCAGGAGGAGAAGCATGAAACTCTTTCGTCCGGCATTGTTTGCCCTTGTCCTGATTGGAACAGCGTGCCGGGAGGGAACGGCTCCCGCTCCGAGTGCTCCAATCACCAACCTCCCGCGAACCCTCACGGACCCTGAGAACAAGGTCATCGCGGGAAGCAACGAATTTGCGTTCGACCTGTTTCGCACCGGAAACGTCAGTCAGCACAAAGCCAACGTCTTCATCTCCCCTCTGAGCGCCTCGATGGCGCTAGGCATGACCGCAAACGGCGCCAATGGGGCAACCTATGACGAGATGCGCTCAGCGCTCCGGCTGACCGGAGCAACGAGAGAAGATGTTGGCGCGGGCTACAAATCTCTGATCGAGCTGCTCAGAGGGCTCGATCCTGGTACCACGTTCACCATTGCCAATTCCATTTGGTACGAGCGGGCGTTTCCGTTCAACACGTCGTTTCTCGACGAGAGCAAGCTCTATTTTGACGCGGAGGTCGAGTCACTCGACTTCAGGAGTCCGACGGCGGTTCCAACGATCAACTCCTGGGTGAGCACGTACACCAACAACAAGATCCCCAAAATCCTCGATAGCATCGACCCGGGAGAGGTCATGTTCCTGATCAATGCGATCTACTTCAAGGGGATCTGGCAGAAACAGTTCGACAAGTCCAAGACAATCGACGCTCCGTTCCACTCGGCCGATGGCACGACGTCGACCGTCAAGATGATGTCGAGAGGGGAGGGCGTGCAGCACACCGCTACTCCCGAGTATTCCGCGGTCGACCTTCCGTATGGAAACTCGGCGTTCACTATGACGGTCGTCCTGCCAAATGGGGAAATCGATGGCTTCGCCGAATCGTTCGATCAGGCCAAGTGGAATGCTCTCGTGAGCTCTCTCCGTGACACCGGTATGCCGGTTTATCTGCCGCGGTTCCGAATAGAATGCAATCGCAGGCTCGACGAAGACCTTCGGCAGCTTGGAATGCGCCTCGCTTTCCATCAAGCCGATTTCACCCGGATGTCGCCTCTCGGACAAGAGCTCATCATCACGAGGGTCGTGCAAAAGACTTTCGTGGAGGTCGATGAGGAGGGGACCGAGGCGGCCGCAGCGACGTTGGTCGGGGTGGGCGAGACTTCGGCTCCTGCCGCGTTCAGGGTTGACCGTCCATTCCTGGTTGTGATTCGAGAGCGCTTCTCGGGGACGATTCTCTTTATCGGCAAGATCGCCAAGCTACCCGCCTAAAGACGGCTTTACGGTGATTCGGAAAGCTCGGCGCGCTTCGCTTCATCCCAGAGCGCGTCGAGCTTTTCCAGTCCGGCATTTGCCACATCGATCCCACGCTCCTTCGCCAATCGCTCGATTTCCCTGAACCTCCGCTCGAACTTCGCGTTCGCCTTGTCGAGCGCTATCGATGCGTGGATTCCGCCCTTTCTGCAAAGGTTGACCACAGCGAACAGGAGATCGCCCAGCTCGGCCTCCAGAGCATAATGCCGGGCGTCGAGGACGGGCGGGGCTCCAGCTTTCGGTGGTGGAGACTGGCGGAGCTCCTCTCGAACTTCCTGCAGCTCCTCCTCGACCTTCTCCGCCGGGCCCGCGACATCCGGCCAGTCGAATCCGACACCGGCCGCGCGATCCTGGAGTCGGTGAGCGCGATGCAAAGCCGGCAGTGTCGCTGGCAACCCGTCGGCGATGCTCTCGCGATGTTTCGACTTCATCCGCTCCCACGGCACTTTCGCCGCGTCGCCGTAAAGGTGAGGATGTCGTCCCTTCATCTTGGTGATGAGACCTTCGGCGACGTCAGCGAACGCGAAGGCCCCTCGCTCTTCTGCCAGCACCGAGTGAAAGAGCACCTGCAGCAGCAGATCGCCCAGCTCTTCACGCAATAGCTTGTCGTTCTCGAGACGTATCGCGTCGTCGAGCTCGTGGGCCTCTTCGATGAGGTAGGGTCGGAGCGACTCGTGCGTCTGCGCCGCATCCCAATCGCAGCGTTTGCGGAGATCGCGCATGAGCGCCAGTGTGTCGTCGAGGGAACGTGTATTTTCCATGCGTAGCGAGTTGAGTAGCACCGTTGTTTTTCTTGAAGGCGCCAGGTGCCGCGCCTATACTACCCGCAACATAAATGAAGCGTCAATGAAGCATTCCTTAGCTCGCGCCGGGGTCGAGATCGATCTGGGCGCGTTGCAGCGTAATGGAGCCGCACTCGCGCGCCGTGCGGGCGTTCCGCTCTTGCCGATGATCAAGGCCGACGCCTACGGCCTCGGCGCCGAAGCGGTGTACCGCGCGCTCGAGTCGCTCGAGCCGTGGGGCTACGGCGTGGCAACCGTGGATGAAGGTGAAGAGCTTCGCGAGCTCGGGGCGGCGCGCCCTGTTCTCGTTTTCACACCACTTCTCGATCGCGAGCTTACCCGCGCGCGCTCCGCGCGATTGACACCGACCCTGGGCTTTCCGAACGAGATAGAAGCCTGGCGACGCGCTGGTGGCGGAGCGTGGCACCTCGCGATCGACACGGGCATGAGCCGCGCCGGAATTCCGTGGCGGGAAGTCCAACAGATCAAGCACCTTCTGCAGCTGGTCCCGCCCGAGGGTGCGTTCACTCATTTCCATTCTGCCGAGCTCGACGATGGAACTCTGGCAGGACAGGAGAAGCTCTTTCGAGCGGCAATCTCCGCCCTACCATCCCGTCCTCGGCTGCTCCACGCCGACAACAGCGCGGCAATCGCGCGGAAGGAGAGAAGCGAATGGGATCTCGTGCGACCGGGAATCTTTCTTTACGGCGTCGGGAGCGGCAGAAGCGCGGCGCTTCAGCCCGAGCCGGTCGTGCACCTTCGAGCACCAATTGTCGAGATCAGGAATCTGGAGGCCGGTGACACCGTCAGTTACGGAGCGACGTTGCGCGTCGAGAGAGCGGCCCGGATCGCCACTCTTGCGGTGGGATACGCGGACGGCTACCCGCGGTCGCTCAGCAAGTCCGGCTCGGTGCTCGTGGGCGGAACGCTCGCTCCCGTCGCCGGAATGGTTACCATGGACATGACGATGATCGATGTCACTACGGTTCGGTGCGAAGTCGGCGACATTGCGACGTTGATCGGCAGGGCGGGCGACACCGTTCTCACCGTAGAACGGGTAGCTGATGACGCCGGGATGTCCCCGTACGAGCTGCTGACAGGACTGCGCTCTCGCGTTGCCCGCTCCTACATCGGGTCTTCGACTTGAAGCGCGCGGTCATCCTCATCCTCGACGGAGTCGGAATAGGAGCGGCGCCGGACGCCGATGTCTACGGTGATGCGGGGAGCGACACCCTCGGCAACGTTGCGCGCGCCTGCGGCGGGCTCGCCCTGCCGGGGCTCGAGCGGTTTGGTCTTGGCAACATACGCCAGCTCGAGGGACTCGCGCGCCGGGGAGACGCAGCGTGCGCGTGGGGGATGATGCGCCCTGCTTCGGCCGGAAAGGACAGCACCACTGGCCACTGGGAGATCGCGGGCGTCCACCTCGAGCGAGCGTTCCCGACATTTCCCAACGGCTTTCCGCGCGACATCATCGAGCGATTCGCGCGCGAGACCGGTCGCGGGGTGATCGGGAACGTCGTCGGAAGCGGGACAGAGGTGATCGACCGCTACGCGGATGAGCAGCACGCCACTGGAAGCTGGATCGTCTACACCTCCGCAGACTCCGTCTTCCAGGTCGCGGCCGACGAGGGATTGATTCCGCTCACCGAGCTTTATCGGGCTTGTGAAGTCGCGCGGGCGATGCTGGTGCCCCCGCACGACGTTTCGCGCGTGATAGCGCGTCCCTTTGGCGGCGCGCCGGGCAGCTACAAGCGAACCGCGAACAGGCGCGACTATTCCATCGAGCCGCCTTCCGAGACTCTTCTCGATGCGCTCGCCAACGCCGGAATCGACCGCGCCGGAATCGGGAAGATCGATGATCTCTTTGCCGGAAGATCCATCACCTCGACACACACCGCATCCAACGCTGAAGGCATCCACCGCATCAAGGAATGGCTTTCGACCGCTCCAGGTGGGTTACTCTTCGTCAACCTAGTAGATTTCGACCAGTTGTTCGGGCACCGCAATGACGTTGCGGGGTTCTATGGTGCGCTGCGCGAGTTCGACGCGGCTCTGCCCTCCATCACATCACGGCTCAAAGAGGACGATCTGCTGTTCATCACGGCCGACCACGGCAACGATCCGACGACCCCATCCACCGATCATGCGCGCGAGAGAGTGCCTCTTCTCGCCGGAGGAATGCGCGTAGTGCCGCGCGACCTCGGCGAGCGCGAGACGTTTTCCGATCTCGGCGCGACCGTTGCTGAGTGGTTTGGCCTCTCTTTCAGGGGCCGTGGAAAATCGTTTCTTCCAGAGCTGGTAGTCTGATGAAGAAGGGCTCAGAAAGTGACGCCTCCCTCAAGGAGGCCGCGCTCCGCGCGCTGGACAACGCCTACGCACCGTACTCCAACTTCCGCGTCGGTGCCGCACTTCGGACGAAGGACGGCCAGGTCATCACCGGCTGCAACATGGAAAATTCGGCTTACGGGCTCGCGATCTGCGCGGAAACCCTTGCGGTGGCTTCTGCTGTCTCACAAGGGCTCACCGAATTCGACGAGATGGCCATTGCCACGGAAGACAGTGAGCCGACTCCGCCGTGCGGCGCGTGCCGGCAGGTCCTGAACGAGTTCGCGCCGAAAATCAAAATCTCGAGCTACACCCGCGATGGACAGGAAGCAGTCTGGACTCTCGACGAGCTGCTTCCGCACGCCTTCGTTCTTCACCAATCACGTGGAAGAATCTAGTGAAGCTTTCGTCATTACTGCTGCGATCGTGCGCGACTGCGGCGTTGTTCCTGGCAGTGTCGTCATGTTCGGAGAATCTCGATAGCTCGGGCGTTTGCGCGGTGCTATGCCCTCCCGTTGGCGGCGACGTTCAGAACCTCACGCTCGACGCGGTTGTGCTGGACACCACGGTCCAATCGCTTTCGGGATTGGGGACCGAGCCCGTCCTGCTGCTGGCGTCGCGTGGCGACACCCTCGAGACCCGAGTAGTCATCCGATTCGACTCACTGCCGGCGACTTTCCTCCCGAGCGGCGACACCGCCCGGCCGATCACCAGCGTCGACAGCGCGTACATTCAGCTGCGGATCGACACGCTGAACATCAAGGGCGGCGGACCGTTCACCATCGAGGCGTACGACGTCGACACGACAGCCAACGATACGTCCACCGCCGCCATCATCGCGCTCTTTCGTCCGGATCGGCTAATCTCCTCTCAGCTCCTTGCACGCGCAGAGTTGAGAGACACGACGAAATACTTCATCTCGAACGCTGCGGTGCTCGCCAAGATCCAGAGTGGCGAGCGACTACGGATCGGGTTACGTGTGATCGGGCTGGCGTCGTCTTCGGAGATTCGAATCGCCTCCACCGAGCGGGGCGCCCCGCCGGTCCTCATCTTTCGCGCAACGCCGGACACGGTGACGAGGCCGCTCACAGTAGTTCCTTTGTCGGAAACTCCCGCCGATGATCCCATAGTAGCGCGCGCTCTCACCGACTACACAGTCATCGTCACAGCCCCGCCTGGCGCTCCACCTGGCGTCCTGGCGGTTGGCGGGCTGCCACCCCGCCGAGTGTACTTTCGCTTCAACATACCTTCGAGCATCATCGACTCGGCGACGGTTGTCCGTGCTACGCTTCTTCTGAACCAGGTTTCAAATCCGTCGATAGAGCCGACGGATACAGTGTTGATAGTTCCCGAGCTGGTCCTGGCTGGCATAGCGGTCACAGATCCGACCAAGGCTGCGCAGATCACCGCCGAGCTTGCTGGCGACCCTGTGAAGGTCCGTCCCGGCGATTCGGGCCTGACGAACGTAGAGGTCGCGCGCGCCTTCAATGTGTGGCGTTCGCAGAAGCCTGACACATTGCCCCGTGCCATCGTCCTGAGGGCCGTCACCGAGGGAAGCTCGCCGCTGGAGATACGCTTCTCGTCGAGCGAGGACGTCAGCGCTCTCCGTCCGCGTTTGAGAATCAGTTACACTTCCCAGGTTCCGCTGAGAATCCCGTAATGCGCAAACTACTGACCGCGATTTCAATTGCCCTGATCTCCTCACGCGCCGGGGCTCAGGGAGCTCTCAGTCTGCAGGGACTTGGCTACCCACCGGGTGGGCTGAGCGCGCGCGCTGAGGCAACTGGCGGCGGAGTCGCTGGCTTCGATGCGCTCAGTCTCGTGAGCCCCGCGACGATCGCGCGAGCAGGGTCCGCCGCTCTGTTCCTTCAATACTCTCCAGAGTTCAGGCGCGTCACAGCGGGATCGAGTTCTGCCAAGACGACCACCGCTCGATTCCCGCTGATCGTTGGTGTGCTGCCGATGGGCCAGCAGTGGACCGGTGGGCTCAGCTCCTCGACGTTCCTCGACCGCTCTTCCGAGACGAGCCTTGTCAGGCGGCAGGTGGTCGGGTCAGACATCGACACGGTCGACGTCACCGAGCGGAGCAGGGTGCTGGGAGCGATCAACGACGTCAGGTTGGCGCTTGCCTGGTCCGGGAGTCCGGTCTTTCGGGTCGGAGTCGGCGCGCACGTATTTGCAGGGAGCAACCGCATAACCTTCTCCCAACTTTTCCCTGATAGCGCGGCGTTCATCAGCACCTCACAGTCCGGTCGGATCAGCTTCGCGGGATTCGCCGGCTCGCTTGGACTCGAGTACCATCCGTCGCGGGCGATCGGATTTGCGCTCGCGGGAAGGAAGGGCGGCACCCTCAAGGCGCAATCAGGTGACACCACCGTTGGAAGCGCACGGATCCCGGATCACTATTCGGCGTCTGTGATCTACGAAGGTATCCCCGGTGCCAGCATCTCGGCGCGTGTCGCTCACGACGCCTGGAGCTCACTCGGCTCGCTCTCGTCGTCAAACACGGTAGCATTCGACGGCTGGGACATGGGCGGTGGCATCGAAGTCTCCGGACCGCGCATCATGCAGCGCCTCGTCACGCTCCGCGCCGGCGCGCGGGTCCGTACGTTGCCCTTCGGCTTCAACGGCGAGAAAGTGACAGAGACGTCATTCGCGGCGGGAATCGGCGCACCGCTCACCCGCGACCGTGCGAGCTTTGACTTCTCCATTCAGCGCGCGAACCGCACCGCAGGCGGGGACGTGAAGGAGCGAGGACTCATTCTCAGCTTCGGGCTTAGAGTCTCCCCCTGATGGCTGAAGCGGGCACAACCAGGCCCGAAGTCATCGTCGTCGCTGACGACATTTCCGCCAACGTCGAGCTCCTGCTCGATCAACTGCACAGCCTCGGTTACGACACTATCACGGCGATCGATGGGCCATCGGCGGTTGCCGCCGCGTTCGAGCAAAACCCCGACCTCTGCATCCTCGATGTCTCGATGCCGGCCGGCGACCTGGGGGTCGACGACCGATCGACCGGGTTTGAGGTGTGCCGGCGGATCAAGCGCGACCCCCGCACATCCCGGATCCCCGTGATCTTCGTCACCGCCCTCAACGATACCAGCGACCGGGTTCGCGGCATCGAAGCCGGAGGCGATGATTTTCTGACCAAGCCGCACAACCGCCTG
>Ga0193741_1000506_pt1 | contig 11589 bp, 8 predicted proteins | sample L2s2metaG_FD_143059 | JGI IMG/M metagenome (GOLD analysis project Ga0193741, IMG submission 143059) | Soil microbial communities from a riparian zone of the East river system, Colorado, United States - L2s2 | ecosystem: Environmental > Terrestrial > Soil > Riparian zone | place: USA: East River...
CCAATGGTCACAAAATCAGTCTACGACGCCGTGCGAGTTGTCGTGACGCTTTCGTCGAGCTTCAAGCAGTTGCGTCCAGCCTCTTTCGCGCGGTACAACGTCGCATCGGCGGCATCCAGGACCAACTCGGGCGTGGAATGTCGCTTCGATCGCTCGGCGATGCCGATGCTGATGCTGATGTTGACCCTCGGGGCACTCGTCTCCTCCGTCCCCTTCGCTTGTCGCGGCTTGCGTGCCGGCCGATCGGGACTGCGCACAACAAACCCCGCGTCGGCTATGGAACGGCGCAGCGACTCCGCGAACGGCTCCGCCTCCCTCGCTGTGCGGCCTCGAAACACGACAAGGAATTCCTCGCCGCCGTAGCGGAACGCGCGCCCACCGCCGCCCACTTGTGACAACTTCGACGCGACCATCTTGAGCACCTGGTCTCCGACGTCATGGCCGTAGGCATCATTGAACTTCTTGAAATGGTCCACGTCGCACATCGCGATCGCGTAAGTGCCCCCCAACTGCTCCATCACATTGTTGAACGCCCTGCGGCCGGGAAGACCGGTGAGCTCGTCACGGAATGCGATGTCATACCCATGTTCCAGTACGGCGAAGACCAGGATGAGGCCTGCCGTGCCTGAGTAGAAGAAGAGCGCGTCCGAGGCCGCGCCTTCAGGCCCCGCCTCCAGCTGGTTCAGGCCCAGAAACATCGCCACGAGTGCCCACAGCAATCCTTGCTCGACTTTCGTGCGCCTCCTGAAGACCAGCGTCAGGAGCGTGAGCGCCCCTATTGCAAACGAGAGCTGCGCGATCCACGGCAGTCCCACTTCGACGCCCAACCCTCCGCTCCAGGCGAGAAGGGCTCCCCAGTTGAGACCATTCCTCTGCGCGATCCAAATCAGGAAGAACGGTTGGGCAGCGACGATCCCCAGCTTGAGAAGGCCATCGAACGTCATTAACCCGCGCTCTTTCGAGACCGCAAGGAGGCTGAAGTTCAGAGGAAGCAGGATCACGACGACGAGCCTCACCATGTTGGAATCGGTGACCCACGGCCCAAGCGTGAGAACGGTGAGGACGACGACCGAGGCGCTGCAGAGCAATCGGGTCTGGTCGTAGTACATGCTCAGAAGCACAGCGACCACGAGCGCGTCGAAGCAGAAATACGCGGCGTACGGCGCCGCGGCGCTTAGCACCACTTCTTCCCGCTGAAGAGCCCAGGTTGCAAGCACCAGCACGCCGCCTGGCACCAGCAGGCTGCCGAGAAACCGAAGTGTCGTGAGGGGGCGTTCCATGTTCATGTGGGCGCGTCGACGCCCCGCGCCTAGATCGACCGCCGCCGAAAGAGCAGCACGAGGGCGACTGCCCATCCGGCTATGGCGAACCACAGCGCCGGCTGTTTGACCAGGGTAGGAGCGTCCGCCGGCAGCGGCTCCGGTGCCGGTGGCGCCGGCTCGACGCGCTCGATTTTTGCGGCAGGCGTGGGCGGCGTGTTGCCGGCAGCGGCTTCCGCTCGCTTCAGTGTTGCCAGCTCCCTGCGCACCGAGGTCAATTCGCCCTCCAACTGGCGCATGACGAGGCCGCCGACCGCACCCATCGCGAGGGCACGCGCATTCTCAGCGCTCTGCGCCGACGTGCGGGCAAACTGAGCGACCGCTTGATCCTTCGGGTCTTTCTGGTAAGCGGCTTCGGACCGAGCCAGGAAGGTCCTGGCCTGCTTGAGCGCTTCGTGAGTGTAGACCTCTTCTTTCACGTTCGCGTTTTTCTTGCTGTCGCCCGCCGCCAGCACGCCCGACTTGGACGCGAGCTCCACTGCCTTACGCGCCTGAAGAAGCTGATTGGGAATGCCGGCGATCGCGCCGCCAGGGGTCGTCTCGTACGCCGCGTAATGGGTGAAGTAGAAGAGATCGCCCTTGATCGGGAGCGCCGCATTCTCGCTCTTGGGAACCTGCTTCACGCTATAGAGAACTACCTGCGCGCTCGGATCGACGACGGCGTAGTTCGGTTCGGCGGTGACCATCAGCCAGAAGGTCTGGTATGGAGTGGTCAGGTTGACGGGAATCGGCCGTTGGTCTTCGAACGTGATCTCCCCAAGGTTGGAGGCTTTGCCGTCGACCGAAACGGCCCACAACACATACGTCAGGAAGTCTTTCCCCAACCTGTACGCGGGCGCCAGGCCTGAGATCCCCCCGCGGTTGATGTCCAGCTCGACGAAGCCCGGACGGCTGCCGATTTTGACTGTGATCTGGGCCTTTGGAGCCAACCGCGTGCCCCGCATGTGGACCAGCGTCGACTCCGCCAGGTGCCGGTAACTGAGGATCTGACCTCCGGGATCCTTGACGTCGATGACCTTCAGGGGGACCGTTTTCTGCGCGACTGTCTGCCCGTCCGCAGGGGACACCATGGCGGACGCTAAGATCAACAGCATCAGCAGGTTGAGGCGGTACCACGCCGAAAAGGCGCTCCTTTTCGTCTCGAGCATCTATACATGTATCGGCAGGTCGGGCTGCCGCCCAGAGACCGACGTCGCCGTCCTGCTGCTGGTTCATTCCGATTCGGCAGAGGCACGCCGGTGCGCGGATTAGATGCAACCTTTCCACGCGCCCGCCCGTCTATTGCTATCAAGTTGATACTAGTATCAATCTGATAGTAGGCTAGGTGCATGACCCAGGACCGCGCCCGTTTCGACCGTTTTCTGCCGCTGAAGCCGTTTGTGCTGGACGTGCTGCTCGAACTGGCCGACGGCAAGAAGCACGGCTGGGCGTTGATTCGCGATCTGCAGCAGCGCGACGGCGGCGATCGCATCCTGCCCACGAACTTCTATCGCACGCTGCGTGCGCTTCGCGATGACGGACTGATTGAAGAGGCGAAGGGCGATGCCAACGAAGACGGCGCCGAGCGCCGTCAGTACTTCAGCCTGAGCACGCTCGGCGCGAAGGTCGCGCGAGCCGAAGTGAAGCGCCTCGAGGCGCTGGTCGTCGATCCGCGGGCGAGGAAACTGCTCAAAGCGCGTTGACCATGAACACCAGCCGCTCGCTATACCGATTGCTCCTTCGCCTCTGTCCCGCCGACCTGCGATCGCAGTACGGCGACGAAATGGAGATGCTGTTCCTGCAATCGCTGAGCGGCGCGCGAGGACCTGGCAAAGCGCGCGTGTGGACGCGCGCGGTGTCGGACGTCGTTCGCCACGGCATCGGCGCGCGGCGGGACAGCTGGCGGAAGTTCAGGAAGACGTCGGCATACGTCGAATACCGGACCGGAGGATGGTGGATGGATACGCTTCGTTATGACCTGCGGCACGCGATCCGAGCGATGGGCCGCCAGCCGGTTACGAGCCTGATCGTCGTGCTGACGCTGGCGCTCGCGATCGGCGCCAACACGGCGGTGTTCTCCGCAGTGCATTCGGTGTTGATCCGTCCGTTGCCGTATCCGGAACCGGCGTCGCTGGTGATGTTGTGGGAGAAGCGCGAAGCCGAAGGCGTGATGAAGAATTCCGTGTCGCCGGCCGACTATCTCGACTGGGCGCGGACCGCGACGTCGTTTACCGGGATGGCGGCGATGACGGAAGTCACGGCCGACCTCACCGGCGAAGGCGATCCGGAGAAGGTGTCAGTCGCGGGAGTGTCGGCGCCGTACTTCGAGGTGTTCGGGACCCGGCCGTTGCATGGCCGGACCTTCGAGCCAGGCGACTACACCATTGGCAACCGTGGCGTCATCCTGGGTCACGCGTTCTGGCGGCAGCGCTTCGGCGGCGATCCGGGCGTCGTGAACCGTTCGGTGATGCTCAACGGCGGTCCCATCAAGGTCGTCGGCGTGCTGCCGGCGAATGCCGCCTTTCCCAACACGGACGCACAACTCTTTGTGCCGCTCGTGATTCAGGCGAATCCAGACCCGCCTTCACGCACCTCGCACCAGTTCAGCGTGTATGCGCGGCTCAAGCCGGACGTGACGCTCGCGCAGGCGCGAGCGGAAATGGATCGCATCGGCAAGGACCTCGAAGCGCAGTATCCGCAACTGAGCCGCGGTCACGGCGCGCACGTGACGTCGCTGCCGGAAGAGATCACCGGCCCCGTCGAGCGCACGCTCGTCGTGCTGATGGCCGCGGTCGCGTTCATCCTGCTAATCGCGTGCATCAACGTGACGAACCTGCTGCTGGCGAAAGCCGCCGGGCGCCGGCGCGAGATGGCGGTGCGCGCGGCCATCGGCGCGGCGCGCGCGCGACTGATGCGGCAACTGCTCGTCGAATGCGCGGTGATGGCCCTCGCCGGTGGTGTGGCCGGATTGATGCTCGCGGTCTGGTCGGTTCGCGTGCTGGCCGCACAACTACCCGCCGTCGCAAGGCCGGATCAGGCCGTGATTTTCAGCCTGCCCGTCCTCGCATTCACGCTCGTCGCGTGTCTGATCACCTGCCTACTGGCCGGTGCGCTGCCCGCGTGGCATCTGGTTCGCGAAGATGCCGCAGAGCCGCTTAAAGAAGGGGGCCGGAGTCCGGTGAGTCTCAAGCGAACGTTGCGCTTCGGCCTCATCGTCGTCGAGGTGGCGTTGACGTCGATGCTGCTCGTCGGCGCCGGTCTCACGCTGCGGAGCTTCCAGGCGGTACTGGCGCAGCCGGCCGGGATCGAGACGAACAATCGCCTCACGTTCCGGGTCAGCCTGCCGGGCGCACGCTATCGGGACGGTGCTGCGGCGGCGCGGTTCTTCAACGACCTCGAATCGCGTTTGCGGGCCGAGCCGATGATCCAGTCCGCCGGCGGCACGATGTTGCCGCCGCTGACCGGTTTCGACGGACGCCGTGGCGTCGTGATCGAAAACCGCGAGGTCGGTCCGGATGACGGTCCGACGCGCGCGCATCCCCGCGTCATCACCAGTAACTATCTGCAGGCGATCGGCTCGCGCGTCCGCGAGGGACGCGGTTTCAACCCCGCCGACACCGAGACGTCACCGACGGTGGCGATCGTCAACGAGACGATGGCCGCGCGGTATTGGCCCGGCGTGTCGCCGATCGGCAAGCGCGTGCGCTTCACGGATCAAGAAATCTGGCGCGAGGTCGTCGGCGTGATCGGCGACGTCAAGCATTGGGGACTCGACGAGCCGGTGAACCCCGAGCTCTACGTGCCGGCCACGCAGTTTCCGGTGTGGGCGTTGACCTGGGTGCTCTTCACGAACGGCGATCCGCTGACGCTCGTGCCGATCGCGCAGCGCCACCTCCGCGAGATCGATGCGAACCTTCCGCTCTTCCAGGTGCGCACGATGGAGGAAGTCGCCGCGCAATCGGTGGAGCGGCGCCGCTGGATGATGACGTTGCTGGCGGTGTTCGCGGTGCTGGCGCTGGTGATGGCGGCCGCGGGCATTTACGGCGTGATGGCGCATCTGGTCTCGATGCGCACGCCGGAGATCGGCGTGCGGCTCGCGCTCGGCGCGAGACCGGCGAGCGTGATGCGTCAGATCCTCGGCGAGGGCGCGATGCAGGCCGGCATCGGATTGGTCATCGGCCTCGGCGGATCGCTGGCCCTGATGCGAGGCATGCGTACGATTCTGTTTGGAATCGAGCCGACGGATCCGATTACGCTCGCATCCGTCGGCGTGTCGTTGATGATCGTCGCGCTGCTGGCGGTTGCGATTCCTGCGGTGAGGGCGATGAGGGTTGACCCCATCGCCGCCCTCCGTCAATGAGCGCCGCAGAGCTCGTTACTTAACAGCGAAGCAGTAGAAGAGTCCCGCGCCGCCGGTTCCGATCAGGTTGTCCTGACTGCAGCCCTTGCTCGCATGGGTTGAGTTCCAGGAGCTGTTGCCGCCGCCCTGCTTGTCGCTATGTCCGAGCTGCGCCGAACCGGCGCTGTTGCTCGTCCAGTTATTGCAGGTGTGGTCGGCGGTATCGGTGTAGGCACGGCCGTCCGCAGTCGAGCCCGTGAGGATGTCGTGCTGGTTCGGCTTGTCACCGACGCCGTTGACCAGTTCGCCCTTCTCGGTCAATGCGAGCTGTTTCCCGAGCGGGTTGCCGATGCGCGCCTGCTCGATGGTGTCGCCGTGCAGGATGCCGATGTCAGTCGAGATCACCTGGCCGCGGAAGTTGTGCCACGGACCTTTGCCGATGCGGTCCCGCGCGCTCACGGCGCCCGCGCCCTGCGTGCTCAGGTACGCCTTCCAATCCCCAGGCGCGTTGGCCGCTTTCGCCAGCGCCGCGCAGTGCGCGTCCGCGCCGGCAAGCCCGCCGAGATTGGCGCCGTCGCCCTTGCCCACGCTGGTTATGAAAAACGACATCGGTTGCCGCGCCGCCGGCTGACCCGCCGGCGCCGCCGGCTGTTGCGCGAACAGATATGCGGTCGGCACACCCGCCACGATCAAAACTGCAAACATCGAACGCATCACTTTCATAACTCCTCCAAATCGAGACTGACTACTTTCCTGCAGCTCCGCCATCCGCCGAGCGGCGATCGACGCCGCCCTCCAGCATGTTGTCCTTCTGGTTGAAGACGATCACTTGCGCGGTGCCCTGGCTGCCGCCCTCGGTGACCGTGTGTCCCATCGCTTTCAGCGTCGCGATCGCGTCGGCGGAGAACCCGTACCGCTCGAGGCTCAGGCGATCGGGCAGCCACTGATGATGCATGCGGCCGGCATCCACCGTCTCTTGCGCATTCATGCCGAAGTCGATCACATTCAGGATCGTCGTCAATACGGTGTTGATGATGGTGCGCCCGCCCGGCGTGCCGGTGACCATGAATAACTGGCCGTCCTTCGCGATAATCGTCGGCGACATGCTTGACAGCATGCGCTTGCCTGGCCTCGCGAGGTTCGGCGACGTGCCGATCAAGCCGCGATCGTCGGTGAGACCAGGCGCGGCATTGAAGTCGCCCATCTCGTTGTTGAGAAGAAACCCTCCACCCGGCACGACGATCTTCGAGCCGTAGCCCGCTTCGAGTGTGTAGGTCATCGACACGGCGTTGCGCTTCGCGTCGACGATCGACAGGTGCGTGGTCTCCGGCGATTCATACGTGAACTCGAATGAGCTCGTCGACGACTTCGATGCGCGATCGGGATTGATCGTCTTGCGCAGCCCGTTCGCGTAGTCCTTCGAGATCAGCATCGGAATCGGGATGTCTTTCTCGAAGTCCGGATCGGCCTGGTAGCGAGCGCGATCGGCGAACGCGCGCCGCATCGATTCGGTGATGACGTGAAGGTTCTTCGCGGAACCGTAGCCGTTGGCCTTGAGATCGTATCCTTCGAGGATATTCAGCATCTCGACGACGGCGGTGCCGCCGGAGCTCGGTGGCGGCATGCCGATGATGTCGTAGCCGCGATAGGTGCCTGTGATGACGCCGCGCTTCTTGGCTTGATACGCCTTGAGGTCGGCCATGGTGATCAGGCCGCCGTTGGCTTTCATTTCCTTTTCGATCAGCGCCGCGGTCTCGCCCTCATAGAATCCCGCTGGTCCCTGGTCGGCGATGCGCGTCAGCGTCTTCGCGAGATCGGGCTGCTTGAGGATCTCGCCCTGTTCGTAGGGCTTGCCGTTCTTCGAGAACTGCGCCAGCGACGCGGGATATTTTTCGAAGTTGTCGAGCACGCCCGCGAGCGATCGCGCCAGGCCGTGTGAGATTTCAAAGCCATCGCGCGCCAGCGTGATGGCCGGCTGCAACAGCTCCTTCCACGGCTTCGAGCCCTGTTCCTTCCACGCGAGATGCAGCCCCGCGACCGTGCCCGGCACGCCGACCGACAGATGGCTGTTGTGGTGCTTGGTGGAGTCGTATTTGCCGTCGGTCAGCCACATCTCCGGTGACGAGCGTGACGGCCCGACCTCGCGAAAGTCGTACGACATCGGCTCGCCGGTGGCGGGCCTGAACACGATGAAGCCGCCGCCGCCGATGTTGCCGGCGGTCGGATGCGTCACGGCCAGCGCGAGCGCGGTGGCCACGGCGGCATCGATGGCGTTGCCGCCGCTCTGGATGACCTTGAATCCAATCTGTGAGGCGATGTCACTCTGGGTGATCACCATGCCGAGCCTGGCGCGCTGCGGCGTCGAGCCGGCTTGCAGCGAGAGGGTGGCGACGGCGAGGACGGCGATGGTCGTGGACAGTCGGCGGCGAATCATGGAGCCTCCGAGGCAGATTCTATAAGATGTGTCCATGCGAAGAATCGTTGTTGCTGCGCTCGCGTGCCTGATCGTCACCACCAGCATCCCGGCCCACGCGGTGCGCCAGCCCGTGCGTGCCCGGCACGGCATGGCGGTCGCGATGGAGTCGCAGGCGGCCGACGTCGGCGTCGCGGTCCTGCAAAAGGGCGGCAATGCGGTCGATGCCGCGGTCGCCATGGGCTTCGCCATGGCGGCGACGCACCCGTTTGCGGGCAATCTTGGCGGCGGCGGCTTCATGCTGATCCGGTTCGCCGATGGCCGCTCGACGTTCATCGATTTCCGCGAAATGGCGCCGGCCAGGGCCTCGCGCAACATGTATCTCGATGCCAAGGGCGACCTGACGAAAGACAGCATCGAAGGCTGGCGATCGTCGGGCGTGCCCGGCACGGTGCGCGGATTCCAGATGGCGGTGGAGAAGTACGGCAAGAAAACATGGGCCGAGAGCCTGGCGCCCGCGATTCAGCTGGCCAGGGGATTCCCGGTGTCGTACGCGCTCGTCGAATCCCTCAAGGGCTCGCGCGCGCTTGGCGCGGATCCGGAATCGAAGCGGATCTTCCAGAAGGGCGGGGCGTTCTTCGACGTCGGCGAAACGCTCGCGCAGCCCGAGCTCGCCGCCACGCTGGAACGGATCGCGAAGAACGGCGCGAACGAGTTCTACGAAGGTGAGACGGCGAAGCGCTTCGCCGCGGAGATGGCGAAGCACGGCGGCATCATCACGGAAGCCGATCTCAAGAACTACAAGGCGATCGAGCGCACGCCATTGAAAGGCAAGTACAAGAATTACACCGTGATCACCGCGCCGCCGTCGAGCTCCGGCGGCATCGCGCTCCTCGAGATGCTCGGCATCATCGAAGGCACGAAGTACGAGGACGGCGGTCTGGGATCCGCGAGCGCCATTCATTACGTGACGGAAGCGATGCGCCTGGCCTACGCCGATCGCAATGAATATGTCGGCGATCCGGCGTTCGTGAAGGTGCCGATCGCGGGCCTGCTGGATCCGGCGTATCACGCGCGGCTGCGCGCCACGATCGATCGCGAGAAGGCCACGCCGAGCAGCATGGTCAAGCCCGGGAAGCCCGCCGGCAGCGAGAGCATGGAGACCACGCACTATTCCGTCGTCGACAGCGACGGCAACGCGGTCGCGGTGACCTACACCTTGAACGGCGGCTTCGGCAACGGCATCACCGTGCCGGGCCTCGGCTTCCTGCTGAACAACGAGATGGACGATTTCTCGTCCAAGCCGGGCACACCGAACATGTTCGGCCTGGTGCAAGGCGAGAACAACGCGATTCAGCCGGGCAAGCGTCCGCTGTCGTCGATGACGCCGACCATCATCGAGAAAGACGGCAAGCTGTTCATGACCGCCGGCGCGCCTGGAGGCTCACGCATTTCGACGGCGGTGCTTCAGGTGATCCTGAATGTGATCGACTTCAGCATGAACGTGCAGGACGCGATCGACGCGCCGCGCTTCCATCACCAGTGGCAGCCGGATCGCCTGTCGCTGGAGCGCGGCATCTCTCCCGACACCGTCGCGATCCTCAAGTCGCGGGGCTACGATGTTGATTACGCTCCTGGCGTCGTGCTCGCGCAAGTCGCCGCGATCGTCAGCGATGGCGGCTGGCTGCAGGGCGGGAGCGATGGCCGATCGGCGATGGGAAAGGCCGCAGGCTATTAGCTGGCGTCGAGGCGCGCTCGTCGTCATGCTGCTCGTGGCGGTCGCGACGACGTGCGCCGCCCAGGACGTTGAGGTCGTGCCGTTTGGCGGCTACCGACTCGGCGGCAGCGGGGCGGCCGGCAGCGCATCACTGCCGGTGGTGTACGACTCTGGCGGAGGTGTCAGCTTCGGCGCCCTCGTCGACGTGCCGTACGGACCGCCGCAGGATGGCCTGAAGTTCGAGGTGCTGTTCAGCCACGAGCGCTCGTGGATCGAGGTGCAGGGGCTGAGCCTGTTCGATCCGAAGACGAGAGTCGACGTCACCGTCGATCACTTGATGTTCGGCGGCGTCCAGGAGCTCGACACCGCTCCGGGCCGCGCATTCATCGGCGGGCTGTTTGGGTTAAGCCGATTCGCCAGCCCCGGCGAATACGACATTCGCCTCACCATCGGTCTCAGCGCGCGGGCCAAGTTTTTCGCGAATCGCCATGTCGGGTTGCGGCTCGACGCGCGGGGATACATGACGATCGTCAGCCTTGGCGGCACGGTTGCCTGCGCCGGCGGCTGCGTCGCCGTCTTCACTGTCAATCCCGCATTCCAAGCCGACCTGACCGCCGGCCTCATCATCGCCTTCTGATCATCGTCCACGGATTGCACGGATGAACACGGATTAAGTGTGCGCCCCGGACAACAGGCCGCTTCATCAGGGTCGCGTCGGGCCTCGAGCGCTCCGGCTTCGCCGGGCGCGATCGCGCCAATGAAGAGCGGACGGAAATGAGTCTTCCAGCATTGACCTGACTCATTTCCTTCCGCTCTTCGTTGACGGCCGTAGGCCGTCACGAGGCCCGACGTCGCATCCGTGGAATCCGCGTAATCCGTGGACGATCAGTCTTGCTTGATCGCCACAACGGGATCGACGCGCGCTGCCCGGCGCGCGGGTAAGTAACACGCGATCGTCGTCACCGCCACGATCAGGATCGGCAGCATCGTGAACGTCAGCGGATCGTGCGTCGTGACGCCGAATACCATGCTGCTCATCACGCGCGACAACAGGAATGCCGCCGGTAAACCGAGCGCGATGCCGGCGATCGCATGCTGCACACCCTGCGTGACGACACTGGTCGCCATCGACGAAGGACGCGCGCCAAGCGCGAGGCGGATGCCGATTTCCCGCTCACGCTGGCGCACGCGATAGGCGACGACGCCATAGACCCCGATGAGTCCGAGCCCCAATCCCGTTGCCGCGAAAATCGTCAGCAGAAAACTCAGGAGGCGCGGCCTGCCCAGGGTGCCTGCGATCATCGTCGTGTACGGCTGCATCTCCGCGACCGGTACCACAGGATCGATCTCGAATGCCGCTTGCCGAACCGCCGCGGCGATCTGCTCCGGTGGTCCCGACGTGCGTGCGACCATCGCCATCGGGAACATGAAGGTCTGCGTCAGCGGCCGGAACAACTCGGGCATCGGCTCGCGATTCAAACCGCGGTGGCGGATGTCGCCGATCACGCCGACGATCTGCACGGGCTCGTCCTGACCGGTGCGTCCGCTCATGATGATCATCGTCTGGCCGACCGCGGCCGACGGCGACTCGTAGTACTGGCGCGCCATCGTCTCGTTGATCAGGGCAACAGGTGTCGATGACGTGACATCACTGCTCGAGAACGCGCGGCCGTGCTTCAGCGGGATGCGCAGCGTCTGCAGGTAGTTGCTGTGGATGAATCGCCAGCCGACGCTTGGCGCCACCTCGCCCGGTCCGAGCGGGCGATCGGATCGGCGCGCGTTCGCCGTCCACGAGTAGCCGCTCATCGGCAGATGCGCGGTG
>Ga0193741_1000508_pt1 | contig 11571 bp, 11 predicted proteins | sample L2s2metaG_FD_143059 | JGI IMG/M metagenome (GOLD analysis project Ga0193741, IMG submission 143059) | Soil microbial communities from a riparian zone of the East river system, Colorado, United States - L2s2 | ecosystem: Environmental > Terrestrial > Soil > Riparian zone | place: USA: East River...
CGGGAGCCCTCGCCCTCGTCGCACTCCTCAACATCGGGTTCCAGGGAGCCGCCGCCGGAGGCCTCGGCGTCGTCGACGGGTTCTCCTGGGACGTGTACTCGAACGTCATCGACACGCGGTACGGCGAGATGATGCTGCTCCAAGCGGCGCTTGCCGTGACGCTGGCCCTGACGGCGCTCGCTCTCCGGCACTCGGAGCACAGAGACCGTCGGGCACTCTCGGCGCTCACGCTGGCGCTCGGCTGCGCCATGTCGCTCACGCCGTCCCTCTCGGGACATGCGAGCACGGCCGGAAACCTGGCGGTCGTCGCCGACGTCGCACACGTCATCGCGGCCGCGGTGTGGACCGGCGGGCTCGGCTTCCTCTTCTTTGCGCTCATGCTGGCCAAAGAGGACCGCTGGCCTCTGGCCACGCGGGCCGTGCCTCGCTTCTCCAACATGGCCGTCGTCTCCGTCGTCGTCCTGCTCGTCGCAGGCATCACCAACGGCTACCTCCAGGTCCGCACCTGGAGCGCCCTCTGGGAGACGGAGTACGGCCTTCTCCTGCTGGCGAAGGTCGCGCTCGTGCTCCCGCTCCTGGCGCTTGGTGCCTATAACAACCGGTACGCGGTGCCGCGTCTGAGGGCCGGCATCGCGTCGGTGCTCGAGCGCCGCCGGTTTCTCAGGGCCGCCGGCGTCGAGCTCGGGATCATGGTCGCGATCGTCGCAGTCACGGCCGTGCTCGTGAATGCCGAGCCGGCGCGAACGGAGGCGGCGATGGAGATGGAGGAAGGCGCCGCCCACACGGAGGAGCCGACAGAGACCGCCGCGGACCACGAGGCGTTCGAGGGCATGGTCATGCTCGGCGACTCGGAGGTCATGGTCATGGTCGACCCGGCGATGCCGGGCGAGAACATGATCCGGCTGACCTTCGCGTCGCCCCCTGAGAACCTCACGAGAGTAAGTGCCTCAGCGTCGCTTCCGAGTCAGGAGATCGGACCGCTCAACCTCAAGGCGAAGCCCGACCCGGCCGAGCCGGGCACGTACGTGATCGAGAACGCATCGCTCTCGATCGCGGGCGAGTGGGAGCTCCGCATCGAAGCCCTTCGGGGCGAGTTCGACCTACTGACAGAAACAATCGCAGTGCCGATCGGAGAGGAGTAACCAAGTGCTACGACGACTGATTCTCTGCTTCTTCGTCGCCGCCCTCGTCGCACCCGCGGCGGCGGTGGCGCACGTCACCATTCAGCCGGGTGAATGGGAGCCCGGCGCCTTCGCAACCATGGCCGTCCGGGTCCCCAACGAGCGGGACGACGCCGAGACGACGAAGATCAGCGTTCAGTTCCCGGAGAACGTCCCGTCGGCCCGCTTCAAGACACACCCATCGTGCAAGCGCGAAGTGCAGCGCGAGCCGCTGGCGGAGCCGATCGAGGACCTGACCGAGCGCATCGTCAGCGTCACGTGGACCTGCAACCCGGCCATCCCGTCGGACGGGTTCGACGAGTTCGGCCTTAGCTTCCAGATCCCGGAGGACGCGGCCGAGGGTGACGAGATCCTCTTCCCGGCGACCCAGACGTACTCGAGCGGAGAGGTCGTCGAGTGGATCGACCCCGACCCCGAGGGCGAGTCGCCTGCTCCGCGTGTCACGGTCATCGCCCCAGAAGAGGAGGAGGCCGCCGCCCCGGCTGAGACGACCACCGAGGAGGCAGCGCCGGTGCCGGCGTCGAGCTCGGACGACGACGACAACATGTCGACCGTCGCGATCATCTTCGGCATCGCTGGTCTCGCCGCGGGCCTCATCGCCCTCGGCGTGGCGCTCTTCCGCAAGCCGAAGGGAGCCACGGCCTAGGCCGCAGTCCCCGTGGAGGGCCGGCGCGCGAGCGCCGGCCCTGCCACCGGGCGGTTGTCACGAATGAGCCCAAGGTCTAACGTCATCGGAGTGCGGCGTCTCGCGATAGCGATCCTGGTCGCCCTGGGCGGCATCGCCTGGTCCGCCGCGCACTGGGCCACGCACAGAGCCGTCGTCGCGGAGCCGGTCGGCCACCCGGGCGGGGCCCACGGCCCGTCGCACTCGGACCCGGTCGGCGCTGGGTACCTGTCCACGTCGCTGACCCTCTGCCTCGCCCTGGCGCTCGTCCTCACCGCCGCCGCGGCGCTTCAGTCCCGACGGCGCGCGAGCCGAGGCCGCTCGTTGTGGCTCTTCGGCGTCGTGCCTGTCCTCGGGCTCCTGGTCGAAGCCTTCGCCGCCTCGCCGCTGACGCCGGCCGGGATCGGCTCCGGCCTGGTCGAGCTGGCGCCGCTCGCGCTCGTCACCCTCGTCGTCCAGGTGGCGGTCGCGCTGGTCGCGCTCCGCGTGGCCCATGGAATTCTCGACTTTGCCGAGGCCGTCGCCCGGGCCCTGGTCGGGCCCCAGGGCACGCCAAGCGACTCCGGACGCGGGAGCTTCCGGCGCGAACGCCCGGACCGCGCTCCCTCCCCGCGCCTCTCGTACGCCGGTAGCCAGCGGGCGCCGCCCGCGGTTCAGCCGGCCTTCTAGAGCGCCGGATCCACACCCGACCCACCCCGCTGCTGCCGAGTGCGGCCGCGGGCGGGTCGACCGGCACTCAGGAACGCCGTCGACACAGCCTTCCCCAGGGCCGGCGTCGTCGTTCCCACCACCACCTCCGCGACGACGTTGGCCCACTTCCAGAGGCTCCGGCCGCGGCCCGTTCCCCCAGGGCGGGCGCGGCCGGAAGTCTCGCACGTCCGCCGCAAACGCGCGACCTCGCTCAGGGCCGCTGCGGAGGCGAGCCGAGGCGGAGCGTCTGCTCCGCCACCTCGCCGAAGAGCGTCTCCCACCTGCGGTGGAGCGCGGTTGCGAACTCCTCCTCGAGCATCCGGAAGTGCTCGTGGAGGATGCTGGCGAGCGGCTTCATGTCGCCGCTCCGCATCGCCGCGATCTGTCGCTGGTGGATGTCGAGCGTCTCCCGGTCGTTCTCGGCGCCGCCCTGGTAGGAGTCCCGGATCGGTGCCAGGTCGGTCTCGATGTTGCGCATGGCGCTCTGGAGCGTCTTGTTGTGGCAGGCGCGGATGACCGCCCGGTGGAACATCGCGTTCGCGCCCATGACGCGCGGGCGGTCGCCGATGTTCCGGGCGAGGAGCTCGATCGTCCGCTCGATCCCGGCGTAGTCCTCCTCCGTGGCCGCCTTCGCGGCCATCATGGTCACTGCGCCCTCGAGCAGCCGCCTCCCGCGCAGGACGTCGACGGCGTCCTCGGCCTCGACGGCGACGTTGTGCGTGATCGCGTCGACCGGGACGACCTCGGAATTGATGAAGATGCCGCCGCCCTTGCCGGCGCGGACACGGAGAAGCCCGCTGCGCTCCAGCACACGGAGCGCCTGCCGCAAGGTCGGCTTCGAGATGCCGAGCTGCCCAGCGAGCTGCTCCTCGGTCGGCAGCCGGTCGTCGAGGTGCAGCGTCGCACGCTCGATCCCTTCGAGCAGGTTCTCGATCGCCGCCTCGAAGGTGCGCGACGTCCTCACCGGCTCCACGAACACGATCACTGCTGCTGAGGGCTCCTGCTTCGTGTCTGGTCTACGTCCGCGGCGCGCGGACGGATGCTACCGGGCTGTCGATTACTCGACGGTCACCGTCTTCGCGAGGTTCCGCGGCTGGTCGACGTTGAGGCCGCGAAGCCGGGCGATCCGGTAGGCCAGGAGCTGCAGCGGGATGACCGCCAGCGCAGCCTGGAGGTACGGATGCGTGCGGGGCACGTAGACCACGTCGTCCGCGTGGTGCTGGATGTCCTCGTTCCCGTCGGTGGCGATGGCGACCACCTCGGCGCCGCGCGCCCTGACCTCCTGGATGTTGGACACGACCTTGTCGTACACGTCGGAGTCCGTCGCGACGACGACGACCGGCGTCTCCTCGTCGAGGAGCGCGATCGGGCCGTGCTTCATCTCGCCCGCCGAGTACGCCTCGGTGGGGATGTAGGAGATCTCCTTGAGCTTGAGCGCGCCCTCGAGGGCGACCGGCAGGCCGATGTGGCGCCCGAGGTAGAGGAAGAAGGGCTTCTGGTAGTGGCGCTGCGCGATCTCCTCGATCGGGTGGTCGCCGTCGAGGTAGGTCGCCGCCTTGGCCGGCAGGCTCTGGACCTCGGCCAGGAGCGCCTCGATCTCGGCCTCCGGCAGCGTCTTGCGCACCTGTGCCAGCTTCAGGGCCAGGAGGTAGAAGATCGTCACCTGCGCCGTGAACGTCTTGGACGCGGCCACCGCGGTCTCCAGGCCGGCGCGGGTATAGAGGACCCGGTCGACCTCGCGCGTGATCTGTGTGCCCATCAGGTTCGTGATCGCGACCGTCGGCGCACCGCCCTCGCGGGCGAGGCGGACGGCCTGCACCGTGTCGCGGCTCTCGCCCGACTGGGAGATGCCGACCACGAGCGTGTCCTTCGAGAGGACGGGGTTGCGGTAGATCCACTCGCTCGCGATGTCGGGCTCGCACGGGATGCGCGCCCACTCCTCGATCACGTAGCGCCCGACGACGCCCGAGTGGTACGCGGTGCCGCAGCCGAGGATGACCATGCGACGGAGGTTCTGGATCTCGACTTCGGAGAGGCCGATCTCCTCGAGGTCGAGGCGTTCGCCGCGGGCGCGCTCGCCGATCGTGTCGGCGATCGCCTGCGGCTGCTCGTAGATCTCCTTGAGCATGAAGGTCTCATAGCCCTGCTTCTCGGCCGCCTCGTCGTCCCAGTCGACCTCCATCTCGTCGCGATCGCGAACGCGGCCGCCGGCGACGGAGACGAACTGCACGCCCTCAGGGCGGATGGCGACAACCTCGCCGTCCTCGATGAGCTGGACGCGGCGGGTCTCGCGCAGGAACGCGGCGATCGAGGAGGCGAGGAACATCTCTCCCTCGCCGACGCCCACGACGAGCGGGCACTGGAGCCGCGCGCCCACGAGGGTGCCAGGATGGTCGCGGTGGATGACGACGAAAGCGAAGTGGCCGTCGAGCTCGTCGTAGGTCGCGCGCACCGCCTCGACGAGGTCGCCTTCGTAGTGGCGCTCGACGAGGTGCGCGACGACCTCCGCGTCGGTCTCCGACGTGAAGGTGTGGCCGTCGGCCGCGAGCGACTCGCGCAGATCGCGGAAGTTCTCGACGATCCCGTTCAGGACGACGGCGATCTCCTCCTCCGAGCAGCCGGCCAGCGGATGGGCGTTCTCGTAGGAGACCTTCCCGTGCGTGGCCCAGCGGGTGTGGCCGACGCCGGTGGTCGAGGCAGAGCCGTTATGGCCCGCAGCCTCCTTCAGCTGATCGAGGTTTCCGACCGCCCGGACGTGGTCGAGACCGCGCTCCTCGATCAGGCAGATGCCCGCCGAGTCGTAGCCGCGGTACTCAAGTCGCTCGAGACCCTGGAGCAGCAGCTCCTTCGCAGTCCTCGAGCCCACGTAACCGATGATCCCGCACACTCGAAAACCCCTTCCGTCGCCGCCGGGGTCCCGACCCGACACTTATCTGTTTCACGCTGGCTGGAGCCTATTCGTTCCCTTTTTACGGGTCGAAAAAACTCGAGCCCGGCTACCTAGCCGAGCTCTCTCTGGACGAGAGGGACGATCCTACCACAGAGCTCCTGCGCCTCCGGGGCCGTTTCCGCCTCCGCGAGGACGCGCACGACGGGCTCCGTTCCAGACGGCCGGACGAGCACGCGCCCGCGCCCGCCCAGCTCCGCGTTGAGCCGCTCGGCCTCGTCCAGGATCGCCTGGGGCAAGGCCTTGCTCCGCACGGAGACGTTCTCCATCACCTGCGGAAACCGTTCGAACGCCGACGCCAGCTCGGCGAGCGGGCGGTCGCGCTCGACAACGGCGCGGCAGAGGAGCAGGGCGGCGGCGAGGCCGTCACCGGTCACGTGGCCGTTCAGGTAGATGACGTGCCCGGACTGCTCGCCGCCGAGCACGCCTCCCGCCGCCCGGAGGGCCTCGAGCACGTACCGGTCGCCCACTTCGGTCGTCAGGACACGGATCCCGCGCTCCCCCATGAGCCGGTGGAAGCCGAGGTTGGTCATCTGCGTCACCGCGACCAGGTCGACCCCGAGGTTCAGTGCCAGCACGGCGAGGATCTGGTCGCCGTCCACGACGGCGCCCCGCGCATCGACCGCGAGCAGCCGGTCGCCGTCCCCGTCGAAGGCCACTCCCAGGTCGAACTCCCCGCCGGCGACCGTCCGGGAGAGCAGGCCGAGGTCGGTCGCGCCGCAACCCGCGTTGATGTTCGTCCCGTCCGGGTCGGCGCCGATCACCGTCACGACCGCGCCCAGCCGCTCGAAGACGGCAGGGGCGACCTCGACCATGGCGCCGTTGGCGCAGTCCACGACGACGCGGAGCCCCTCCAGCGGCCCGCCGAACCGGTCCGTCACGAGCTCGACGTAGCGCTCGCCGAGCCCCGGCGCCTCCACGATCGAGCCCGTCGCGCCCTCGTAGTCGCCGGCGTCGAGGAGCGCCTCGATCGCCTCCTCCTCGGTGTCCTCGAGCTTGAGGCCGGCGCGGAAAAGCTTGACGCCGTTGTACTCGGCCGGGTTGTGGGAGGCGGAGACGACGGCGCCCGACTCGTCGGCGAGGAGGGCAACGGCGGGCGTCGGCAGGACTCCGCCGAGCGTGACGCTCGACCCTCCCCCGGCGAGCCCCGACGCCAGCGCCACCTCGAGCGCGGGCCCGGACGCGCGCGTGTCGCGGCCGACGAGGACCGAGTCCCCCGAGGTCCAGCGCGCGAACGCGCGGCCGAGGCGCTCGACCAGGTCGTCCGTCAGCGCCTCGCCGACGACGCCCCGAACACCATCCGTGCCGAAGTACTGCCGGGCCATGCCCGTGAGCCGCCGGTCAGCGCTTGGAGAACTGCGGCGCCTTGCGCGCCTTGTGCAGTCCGGCCTTCTTGCGCTCGACGATGCGCGCGTCGCGCGTGAGGAAGCCCTCGCGCTTGAGCACGGTGCGGAGCTCGGGGTCGGCCTCGACCAGCGCGCGCGCGATGCCGTGGCGCAGGGCGCCTGCCTGTCCGCTCGGACCGCCGCCGTGCAGACGGGCGCGCAGGTCGAAGCGGCCCTCGACGCCCGCCACGCGCAGCGGCGCGGTGGCGGTCGTGCGCAGCGCGTCGCGCGGGAAGTACTCCTCCAGCGTGCGGCCGTTGATCCACGTCGCTCCGTCGCCGGGGCGAAGGATCACGCGAGCGACGGAGGTCTTCCGCTTGCCCGTACCCAGGTACTGCGCGATCTCGGCCATTCAGTCTCCCCTAGTCGTCCAGCGGGAGCGGTTGCGGGTTCTGGGCCTCGTGCGGGTGCTCCGGCCCCGCATAAACCTTCAGCTTTGTGATCTGGCGGCGGGCGAGCCGGTTGCGCGGCAGCATGCCCTTGACGGCCTTCCGCAGCACCTCGGTGGGCCTCCGCTCGAGCTGCTCGGCCAGGGTGCGCGACCGCAGCCCGCCGGGATAGCCGGAGTGGCGGTAGTAGAGCTTCTGCTCGAGCTTCTTGCCCGTGACGGCGATCTTCTCGGCGTTCACGACGACGACGAAGTCGCCCGTGTCGACGTGCGGCGTGTACTGTGGCTTGCGCTTCCCGCGCAGCGTGTCGGCGATCTGCGTGGCGAGCCGACCCAGGGTCTTACCCTCGGCGTCGACGACGTACCAGCGCTGCTCGATCTCTTTCGGCTTGGCGGTGTAGGTCTTCATCAGACAGAAAATCGGCGGACAGGGCGTCCGCCGAGGCCGGATTCTAGCAGCCGTCACTCAGCTACGGATGGGCTCGCTTCGGCTCTCCCGGCGAAGCCGCGGCGCGCGATCCAGAGCGCCGGCAGGACCACGAGCACCGTACCGCCGATCGCGAGGGCGCCTACTCCGATCGCCGTCAGGGCGTAGCCGCCGAGCAGCGCGAGGCTCGCGCCGGTCATGCCCGCGAGGAGGTCGTTGAAGCCGAGAAGCTTCCCGCGCTCCCAGGGAAACGTGCAATCGGCCATCTGGGCCGTCGCGGCGACGAAGGAGAGGTTCCACCCGAGCCCGATGCCGAACAGCGCGACTGCGGTGGCGGGCACGCTCTCGATCCAGAGGAGGCTCGCGACCGAGACCGCCATGATCCCGAGCCCGCCGATCAGCGCGGGAGGGCGCCCGATACGGTCGATCAGGTCTCCGACGAAGAGCACGAGCGCGTACATGCCGAGCACGTGGGCGCCGATGATCGGGAAGACCGACTCGGCGGAATGATGGTGATGGTCGACGACGACCGCGCCGGTGAGGGTCATCACGCCGACCATGACCCCGAAGCTCGCCTGGGCGGCGAGGACGGAGGGAATGACGCCCGGCCTCAGCAGGATCTCCTTCAAGGGCGCCGCCGGGCGCACGTCGGCGTCCGGGGTCCCGATCGCCAGGGCCTCGGCGATGCGCTTCGGGTCGGGTCGCACGAAGAGAACGAGGGCGAGGCCCACGATGGTGAAGCAGGAGCCCGCGAGCCAGAGGAGCGCGAGCGTGTCGCCGTCGAGCTCGCGGCCGGAGAGAAGCGGGCTGAAGACGGCCGGGCCGAGGATGGCCCCGAAGACCGCGCCGACGAGGACGTATGAGATCCCACGCGCACGCCGGGCCGGCGGGTACATGTCGGCGGCGGCCGTGCGCGCGAGCAGCGCTGTCCCACCCGCGGTGCCGACGCAGATCAGCCCGATGAAGACCGGCGTCGCCGACTCCAGGGCGCTCCCGAGCGCTGCGAGCGCGCCGCCGATCGTCCCGATCACGAAGCCTGTCGCGATCACGGGCACCCTGCCGAACCGGTCCATCGCCCGTCCGGCCGGGAGGGCTGCGAGCGCTCCCGAGGCCAGCACGATCGCGGGCCCCAGGCCGAGGAGCCCCTTGACGCCGATCACGAGGACGAACGTCAGCGAGGCGACCGCGGCCGAGAGCTGCATCATCCCGGAGTTCGCAGCCAGCGACGCCGAGAGGAGAGCTGTGTTGCGCCGGATTGGGAGATCCGGCGGAGCAGGCGCGGCCGCGGGCATTACGACGAAGCGTAATGCGCGAGGCCGACCCTGAAGAGCGTGGCCCCTCCGTGCGAGGGGTGCCGGACGTAGGGACCGCCGAGGGCGCGCTGCGCGACGCGGCCGATCGCAACCACCCTGCGGCCGTCGGCAAGCTCGCTCAGGAAGCGCAGGCCGGCCTGGGTCTCGGCGCTCGTCGGCGCCCTGTTCGAGGCCGGCCGGCCGGGACGATGCGGGTGCGTCGGGACGACGTTCCAGAGGAGGACGTCGTCCGCGAGGCCGAGCTCGGCCAGGACGCGGTGGACGATCGTCGCGCTCGCCTCACCGGGCGGCTCGCCCGTCAGCTGGCGCTCCGACGTGAACGGGACGCCGCTCACGCGGGCGCCTCGATAGCCGGCCGCCTCGCCCACGAGTAGGAGGCGGGCGCCCCGGCGCTCCTCGAGGTAGGCGGCGAGGCGCTCGCGGCGAAGCCCGGCCCGCTCGCCGTCGCGATAGAAGTTGTAGGTCGCTCCGATGCGGGCCGCCGCAAGGTCGCGAACGTAGGTCTCGACCCGCATGGGCCGCGTAGCCTACCGCCCCGTGCGCCGCATCACGTTCCCCCTCTACGTCGGCGGGTTCCTCGGCCCGTTCGGCGGCGCGATGCTCATCGCCATCATCCCCAACGTGGCGGGCGGGCTGGACGCGTCGGTCACTCAGGTGGCCGCCGCGATCACCGCGTACATGGTGCCGTTCGCCGTGCTCCAGCTCTTCTCGGGAACGGTCGCGGAGCGCCTCGGCCCGCGGCGCGTCGTCCGCGCCGGGTACATCGGCTTCGGCGCGGCCGCGCTCGGGTGCGCGCTCGCACCCGAGATCTGGAGCTTCCTGGCCGCACGGGCGGTGATGGGCGCCTCCAACGCGTTCCTCTCCCCCATCCTCCTCGCGGCGCTTTCGGAAGTCGTCGCGCCGGCCGTGCTCGGGCGGACGGTCGGGACGTTCGCCGCCGCGCAGACCGCGGGACTCACCTTCGCGCCCGTCCTCGGCGGCGTGCTCGGCGAGATCAACTGGCGGTTCGCATTCGTGCTCGTGGCGGTCGTGTCGGGCATCCTCGCCCTTCCGCGCCAGACGCTGGGCGCGGCGGAGCGGCCGAGCCCCGACGCGCCCAGCGCCTCGCTCCGCGCGCTGCTCAACCGCTGGATCGCGCTTCTCGCCACGCAGGCCGCGCTCGGCTACCTCGGCTTCACGGCCATCGGCTTCGTGCTCGTCCTCGTCGCCGCCGAGGAGTTCGCCCTCGGGTCGAGCGCGCGCGGCCTGCTCGTCGCCGGCTACGGGATCGGCGGCATCCTGTTCGGCCGCTACGCCGGCTCGGTCGTCGACCGGATCGGGCGGCCCTCCGCGGCCTTCGCCGGGGCCGTGGCGTGCACGGCGGGCGTCGCCGGCCTGATCTTCGCTCCGAACGTATGGGCCTTCGCCCTCGTCTACTTCGCCATCGGGTGTGCAGCGACGTTCGTGTGGGCAGGCCTGAACACGATCGCGGTGGAGTCGTTCCCCGAGAACCGCGCCGGCGCGACGTCCGCCTACAGCGCGTTCAAGTTCGCGGGCGTGGCGATCGCACCGCTCGTGTACGTGCCCCTCTTCCACGTCGACACGCGGCTGCCCTTCGTGCTCGCGACGGGCTTCTCGGCGCTTCTCGCAGTGCTCGTCCTCCCGTGGTTCAGGCGGTACCGGTGAGACGCCGGGTCGTCGTCCACGGGCTCGTCCAGGGTGTGTTCTTCCGCGACACGGTCCGCCGGCACGCGCAGTCACGCGGCGTGGCGGGCTGGGTGCGGAACAACCGTGACGGAACGGTGGAAGCCGTGTTCGAGGGGGAGCCCGGGGCGGTCGAGCGGCTCGTCTCGTTCGTCCACGAGGGCCCGAGCGGCGCCTTCGTCGAACGAGTGGACGTCGTCGACGAGGAGGACGAGGGGCTCTCGGGCTTCGCCATCCGCTAGGAGGGTCTGGCGGGATGGTGCTCGTCGCCGGGGTGCGATGGTCGTTCCGGGGCAAGGACGCAGGGAGCGTTCGTAGCGAAAAGCTTCGGGCGCGACTGAGGACGCCGCACCGGGGCGAGCAGCGCGGCCCGGCGGCACCGCCACTTTTCCGTCAGACCCTCCTACCTTGGAACCTCTACCGGGCGAGCGGAGTAATAGGCGCGAGAGGAGGAATCGCATGAGACGAATCCTGATCGCAGCAATCGCCGCCGGCGCCCTCTACCAGGCGGGCGTGGCGAGCGCGGGGTGCATGGCGACCGTCGGGCTCGCCGCGCCTCCGCAGGGCATCGCTCCGGGGACGACCTGGTCGGCGGAGATCACGGTGCTCCAGCACGGCCTGAACCCGCTTCCGAACGCGGAGACGGCCCGGCCGACGCTCACGATCGTGAACACCGAGACCGGCAGGCAGCAGACCTTCATCGCCCAGCGGACGAACGATCCAGCCGTCTACGTCGCCAATGTCGTGTTCCCGGCCGCCGGGAGCTGGCGCTACGAGGTCTTCGACGACTTCACGAGTGACGGCAGCGTGCCTGTCCCGTGCGCGCAGACGCACACGTTCACAGCCATTGACGTCGGCGGGCCCGCGGGCGGGGGAAGCCAGACGCCTCCGAG
>Ga0193741_1000509_pt1 | contig 11560 bp, 12 predicted proteins | sample L2s2metaG_FD_143059 | JGI IMG/M metagenome (GOLD analysis project Ga0193741, IMG submission 143059) | Soil microbial communities from a riparian zone of the East river system, Colorado, United States - L2s2 | ecosystem: Environmental > Terrestrial > Soil > Riparian zone | place: USA: East River...
GCTGGGCCTCGCCGACGACCTCATGCGCCTCTGGTGGGACGTGCGCCCGCACCCCCGCCTGGGCACGCTCGAGATACGCGTGCCGGACCAGCCGACCCGGCTCGCCGACACGGCGGCGTTCGCCGCCCTTGCGCACGCGCTCGTCGCGGCAGCCGACCCGGGCGCGCCGGCCGCCGATCGCGGTCTCTACGCCCAGAACCGCTGGGCGGCCGCCAGGTTCGGCGCGGCCGCTGGGCTGATCCACCCCGAGGAGGATCGGCTCGCGAGCCCGGCGGAGCTGCTCGCCGAGCTTCTCGAGCGGGTGGAGCCGACGGCGAAGAGCCTGGGCTCGGCGGATCTGCTCGGCCGCCTCGACGGGCTCGACCAGGCCGGCGCACAGCTCGAGCTCGGTCGTCGCGACGGGCTCCGTTCCCTCTGCGAGACCCTTGTTGCGCTCACATACGATGGTCTGTGATGGCGGTCAGGTCGGAGACCATCCAGGTGAGCGGCATCCGCTGCGAGCGCTGTGTGATGCGGCTCGGGCACGCGCTCGAGAAGCTCGACGGGCTCGAGTCGGCGCACGCGAACCTCGTCGGCGACGTCATGCTCGCCTGGGATGACGAGCGGGTGGGGCGCGACGAGATCGTGGCCGCGCTCAGCCGTGCGGGCTTTCGGCCTGCCACGGTCACCGCCTACCCGGAATAGCCTCCGGAGGCTGGGCGTTTGCTTGTTAGTGTCCGGCGAATGGCAGAGGCCGAAACCGACGCTCGCCGGCTCGCGAGCGAGGCGCGCGACCGCGTGCGCTTCGAGGAGGAGGCGCTCGAGCTGGCCGACCAGGTTTTTCGCGTCGCCCGCCGCCTCGTGCCCTCCCGCGAAGAGGCCGAAGATCTCGTGCAGGAGACGTACGCGCGCGCCTTTCGCAGCTGGCGCTCGTATACCCCCGGCACGAACCTTCGCGCGTGGCTCATGCGGATCCTGACCAACCTCAACATCGATCGTGGACGGCGGGAGCAGCGCGCCCCCGACATGCAGCCGATGGAGGAAGGCGACTACTTTCTCTACAACCGGCTCGAGGAGGCGGCCGGCGCCGACGACGAGCAGCGCATCGTCGAGCGGCTCTCACAGGACTCGATCGTCGAGGCCCTGTCGAACGTGCCGCATGACTTTCGCGACGCCATCGTGCTCGTCGACATCGGCGACTTCTCCTACCAGGAGGCTGCGCAGATCCTCGACGTACCGATCGGGACCGTCATGTCCCGCCTGCACCGGGGCCGCAGGGTGCTGAAGAGCGAGCTCGCGGAAACCGCGGTCCGGGACGAGTCGTGAGCGGGTTCGAGCCCATCTGCGAGAAGTGCGAGGAGCGGCTCCAGCCCTACCTCGACCGCGAGCTGAGCGAGGCCGAGCGGCTCGAGGCCGAGGTGCACCTCCAAGAGTGCGAATACTGCGGAAAGCGGTACCGGTTCGAGATCAGTCTGCGGCGCTACGTCCGCAGCGCGTGCTGCTCCGAGGAGATGTCCCCGGAGCTGAAGGCGAAGCTCGCCAACCTCCGGATCGCGGACTAGCCCTTCCGGCCGACGATGACGACCAGCCGGAGCGGGTCGTCGCCGCCCGGCAGCGCCCTCGTGCCGACGCCGAGCTCGTCCGCGAGGCGCTCGGCGATGGCCTCGCCTCCGGGCGGGTAGTAGACGCGCGTCTCGTCGTAGGTGCGGCGGTCGGCGTTCTTGACCGTTCCGATGCGGTACGCGAGGCCGGCGAGCTCGTTGGCCATGCCGGAAGCGGCATTGCCGGCTCTCGTCCCGTTGTAGACGTCCACCTGGATCTCCCAGTGCTCGGGGAGCGGCTCGGCAGGCACGGCCGGCTTCGCGGCAGGCGCGGGTGGTGCGGCCGGCGGGCTGTCGGGGAAGAATTGGGGCCGCAGGACGAAGATCATCAGGGCCGCGAAGGCGACGGTGAAGCTAAGGACGAGCGCCCACCGCTGGAGCGACCAGCGCTCGACGACCGACTCCACGGGCAGCCCGGCCAGCTCGCGCGCTTCGCGCTCGGTGATCCCGAGCGAGGAGGCGTAGACGACCGCCGTGGCGATGGCGTCCGCGGTCGAGGGGAAGACGTACGTGCGACTTTCCTCGATCGACTTGACGGCGTCGACATCGAGGCTCGCGCGGGCCGCCGCCTCCTCGACGGTCAGGTGCCGCCGCAGCCGTGCGGCGACGAGAGGCGAGTGTGCGGCGTGGGCCTCCATTTGCGGGAATCAGTCTTCGGCGAGGAGCTTCGGCACCCTGCCTCTCTCATCGGCAGCTGGGCCTCGGTCTTGAGGGAGGTCAGTCGACCTCGCAGGGGCCCTGGCCGCTCTCGGCCGAGAGGGCGAACGTCCGCTCGCCGATGTGGCCGGGGGCCATGCCGTACGTGAAGAGCTGGAGGCAGTCGTCGCCCCGCGAGAAGAGGACGCGGAACGACGACGGGGCGGCGGCTTCGGGGTCGACGTCCTCCCCGCTGGCCGTCACCGTCCGCGTCGAGGAGTCCCACTCGGGCGTCAGCTCTGCGACGAAGAACTCGACGATGTCGGCCTGGCTCGCGTCGGTCGGCGGCGCGTAGAGCGCGCTCGTGAGTATCTCGTCGGGGACCGGCAGCCCGTCGCCCGTCGCCGTGCGCGTGAGCCGCTCGATCTCCGTCGAGCCCGGGTAGGTGGGGGCGGAGTCGAGCAGGGCCTGGTTCGCGTCGATCCTGCTCGCGTCGTACTGCGACCAGGCCGCATAGGCGATGCCCGCACCGAGGGAGACGATCGCGAAGAGCGGCAGGAGCACCGCGGGGCGGAGGAGCCGTCGCCTCACGGCAGGTCCTCGGGGCGGTCGACGTCGCCGGGCGCCCCCAGGTCGTCGCACGGGACGAGCAGCGGGTCGAAGGCCCGCAAGCCTTCGTCGGGAACGGCGTCCCAGAGCTCGCGGGCGACCACGAGTGGATGTCCGCGGTCGCCGCCGTAGCTCGCGGCGACGAGCGGGGTCTCGTTCTCCCGCCAAGCCGCGACGACACGGTCGACGGCCTCCGCGGCCAGGCCGGGCCCGTCGGCGAGGACGACGACCGCCGCCTCTACGTCCGGCCCGAGCGCACCGAGCGCGCAGCGCAGCGATGCGCCAGGTCCCAGCTCCCAGTCCGGGCAGGGAACGACGCGGACGCCCTCGGCCTCCAGCGGGTACGCGCCCGCGGCGACTACAACCTCTTCCACAGCGGCCGCCCGCAGTCGCGCGAGCACGGACGGGAGGAGCAACCGCTGCTTCGGCTCCCCGAACCGCGTTGCCGCCCCCGCGGCGAGCACGACGGCGGCCACCCGTCCCGAACGGCCACGCCCTGGGGTCTGACCCCGGGGCACGTCCCCCGGGGAGGACGCGCCGCTCATCGCGCCACCCGCGGATTCCGCGTGCCCGGCGGGGTTCCGGGCGAGGGCCATGTTCCGCTCGGCCACGGCCGGGGTCTGACCCCTGACATGGCTCTAGGAGACGGCGTCGAGGGCACGGCGGACGAGCGCGCGGGCGATCTCGAACTTGTAGGCGGTGCCCGGAAGGGGCGTGGCCGCGTCGAGGTCGGACGCGGTCGCGAGCCGCCACGGGGTCGGCGCCACGCCGGCGAGGGCGAGGCGGGTCTCGTCGCCGTAGCGGGCGGCGGCGACGCCGACGAGCGGGAACGCGTAGCGGCGCCGGTCCATCGCCTTCAGGTACACGCTCGCGTCGGGCCGCTCGACCTCCAGGCGGAGAATCAGCTCGCCCGGCGCGAGGGTCGTGAGGTTGCGGTCGTCTTCGGTCGGGAGTCGGTAGAGCTCGGCGAGCGAGAACCGGCGTGACGTCGTCTCGACGGTCGCTCCCAGTGCGAGCAGCGCCGCGGCCGGGTCGGACGGGTGTGCGGACGCGCACGGCTCGACGGCGAAGATCGCGTGCTCGCGGTGCTCGCCCTCGCGGGCGTGACAGCGGTCGCCGCCGTGCAGGAAGCACGGGTAGTCGAGCCGCCAGTACCAGCAGCGCGTCGCCTGCAGGAGGTTGCCTCCGATCGTCCCCATCGCGCGGATCTGCGGCGAGGCGGCCAGGCGGCACGCTTCGCGCAGCGCCTCGGGCACGTCCGCGGAGCGCTCCAGCTCCGCGAGCGTCGTCCCGGCCCCGACCGCGTCTCCGTCGATGCCGCGCGGCAGGAGCTCGCGGACGTCGGCGACCACGTCCGTGCGGAGCAGTCCGTCCCTGAGCAGGGGCACGAGCTCGGTCCCGCCGGCGAGCGGCGTCCCGTCGAGCTCGTCGAGGCTAGCCGGCCTCGTGAGCGTAAGCCCGCTCACGCGCCTCCTTCAGCGCCCGTAGCATCTCCTCGCGCGTGATCGGCAGGGAGCGCACGTCGGCCCCGGTTGCATCGCGGATCGCGTTGGCGATCGCGGCGGCCGTCGGGATGATCGGTGGCTCGCCGAGCCCTTTCGACCCGAGGCTCGTCAGGTGCTCGTCGGGGATGTCGACGAGCTCCGCCACGATCTCCGGCACGTCCGCGATCGTCGGCAGCTTGTAGGCGTCGAGACTCTGCGTGAGGACGACGCCGCTCCCGGGGTCGAGCAGGCGCTGCTCGGAGAGCGTGTGCCCGAGCCCCTGGATGATGCCGCCCTCAACCTGGCTCGACGCTCCGAGCGGATTGATGACCCGGCCGACGTCGTGGACGGCCGCGATGCGCTCTACGCGCACCTCGCCGGTCTCGACGTCGACCGCCACCTCGGCAACCTGCACGCCGAACGTGAGCACGCGCATGCCTGCTGGGTTCGGGCCTCGCGAGCCCTTGCCGAGGATCTGCGCGTCGCCGAGCAGGCCGGTCACGTCCTCCAGCACCCACGACCCGCCGTCCTCGCAGACAACGCGCCCGCCGCGCAGCGAGAGGATCCGCTCTTCGCGGTCGAAGCGCTGCGCCGCGATCTCGATGATCTGGCGTGCGGCGTCGGCCGCGGCGGCACGCACCGCAGGGCCCATGCTCGGCGTCGTCGACGACCCGGCGGAGATGGCTGCGTACGGGCCGCGCGCCGTGTCCCCCAGCGACACGGTGACGTGCTCGAGCGGGAGGCCGAGCTCCTCTGCCGCGATCTGCGCCATTGCGGTCCGCGTGCCGGTCCCGATGTCCTGCATCGCCGTGACGACGGTGGCCCGACCGTCCGAGCCGACCCGCACCCACGCGTAGGACGGCGGCCCGCCGCCTCCGTACCAGATCTGGCTCGCGAGCCCGACGCCCCGCCGCCACGGGCCCTCCGAGCGGTCGCGCACCTCGGCCCGGCGCGCCCAGTGCGTCTCCGCGCGCCGGTAGCACTCGGCGAGGTTCTTGGCGGAGTAGGGCCGCCCGTCGACGGGGTCGGCATCCGCGTGGTTACGGCGCCGCAGCTCCAGCGGGTCGAGCTCGAGCTTGGCCGCGAGCTCGTCGAGCAGGCACTCGAGCCCGAACGTCCCCTCGACGAACCCCGGAGCGCGGAACGCGGCGTTCGGGCCTGTGTTCAGTCTCGCCCCGGTCTCCGTCGTGCGCACGTTCCCGCAGGCGTAGAGCATCTGCATCGGCCCGGCCGTCGAGCTGACGAACCCGTCCCAGCCCACGGACATGACGAAGTCCCCCGCGAGCGCCGTCAGAGTCCCGTCGGCGCGCGCGCCGGCCGTCAGGCGCTGGATCGACGCGCTCCGGTTTCCCCCCGCGAGGTTCTCCTCGCGACGGGTCAGCGCGCAGCGGACGGGGCGGCCCGTGCGCCGAGCCAGCTCGGCGGCCACGTAGGTGGCGTCGCCGGGGCCGTTCTTCGCGCCGAAGCCTCCGCCCATGTAACGGCACACGACCCGCACCTTGTCCGGTGGGATTCCGAGCCGGTCCGCGACGCGCCGGCGGACGCCCCAGACGTACTGCGTGGAGACGTAGACCGTCAGCTCGTCGCCTTCCCAGGCACAGACGGCCTGATGGGTCTCGAGCGCGTTGTGGAGGACGGTCTGCGTGCGGTACTCGGCCTCGACGACGACGTCGGCCTCGGCGAGGCCGCGCTCGATGTCTCCGCGCTCGTAGCGCGTCGGCTCCTGGAAGGCCTGCCCGCTTGCGATCGCGTCGTCGGGGTCGAGGAACGCGCCGAGCTCCTCCCACTCGACCTCCACGAGCTCGAGGGCTGCGCGGGCCTCGGCGAAGGTGTCGGCTGCAACTGCCGCGACGGGCGCGCCCGCGAACCCAGCCTCGCGCACGAGGACGTGGCACTCGTCGGGCCCGACGGCGCCGCGCACGCCGGGCGCAGCGCGGGCCGCCGTCACGTCGAGGCTTCGCACGCGCGCGTGCGCGCGGGGGCTCCGTAGCACGGCCGTGTGGAGCATGCCGGGCAGCTGGACGTCGGCGGTGTACTCGACCTCGCCGCGGGCCCGCGCGTGACCGTCGACCCGCGCCGCGGGGCGTCCGACCACGTCCAGCGGCCCAACGGGCCAGCGGTCGAGCGGATCCTCCTCGACGACGATCCACTGCTCCGAGTACTCGCCTTCGACCTCTTTCTCGGTCCGGATCAGTCGCGCCACGTGGAGATCGCCTCCTCGATCTTCGGGTACGCGCCGCAGCGGCAGAGGTTGCCGCTCATGGCGTGGCGGATCTCGTCGCGGCTCGGTGCGGGCGTCTCGCCCACGAGCGCGGCCGCGGAGACGATCTGGCCGGGCGTGCAGAAGCCGCACTGGAGCGCGTCCGCGCGGACGAACGCGTCCACGAGCGCGTGATCGCGCAGGCCCTCGATCGTCGTCACCTCGCGTGCGCCGACCGCCTGGGTGAGCGTGATGCACGAGAGCGCCGGCGTGCCGTCGAGGAGGACGGTGCACGCGCCGCAGTGGCCCTCGCCGCAGGCGATCTTCGTGCCCGTGAGCCCGAGGTCGTCGCGGAGCGTCTCGGCGAGCGTCTTCAGGACGGGGCCGTCGACCGCGTAGCGGCCGCCGTTGACGACGAGCTCAGTCAGCGCCCACCGTCAGCGTGAGGATGTCGGCGATGTGGATGAGGCGGAAGGTCGCGCGCGTCAGCCCTCGCGCCTCGGCCTCGTCCTTCGCCTCGGGCAGCGTGCGCCACAGGTCGCGCGCCGTGTCGAGGAGCTCGGCGATCCGCTCGCGCTCCTCGACGTAACCGTCCCGCTCGGCGCACGTGTTGAGCGCCAGGCCGAGCACGCCGATCGTGTCCGCTTGCCGTGTCCAGAGGAGCGGGGTCGCCATGGCGAGGTAGTGGTGGATGCGGGCGAATGTCAGCGGCTGGTCGAGGCGCTGGGGCCCGCGCGGGGCGGTCAGCGGCGCCGGCTCTTCGTTGTCCGCGATCCGGGCGGCGGAGCGGCCGAGCATGTCGCGGATCTCCTCCTCGGTGAGGCCGGCGAGCTGTGCCGTGCGCAGGGCCAGGAGCAGCGAGCCGGGCTGCTGCCCGTAGGGGTAGTCGGACGCGTACACGACCTGGCCCGGCGAGATTCGCGCGTACATGTCCATCAGGTCGATCGGGCTCCAGACGGACGTGTCGAAGTAGACGCCCTGCCGCCCGGCGAAGCACTCCGAGAGGGCTGCGAGGTCGGCGATGCCCGCATGGGCGATGATCAGCGACCCCTCCGGGTAGGCGTCGTGCAGGACGCGCAGGTGGTCGGCGATCGGGGGCAGGCCGCGCCCGCCGTGGATGAGGATCGGTACCCGCCGCTCGGCGGCAAGCGCGAAAATCGGCTCGAGCCGCTGGTCGTCAAGCAAGAAGCGCTGGGCCCGTGGGTGAAGCTTGATCCCTCGCGCTCCGAGGTCGAGGCAGCGCGTCGCCTCCTCGACCGGGCCGGAGGAGAGGTCGAGGCGGACGAAGGGAACGATCATCCCCTCCGAGCGCGCCGCCGCCTCCAGCGTGCGGTCGTTGGCCGCCCGGAACGCAGGCTCGCGGTCCGGCTCGTCCATGCAAAACGCGAACGCCCGCTCCGCGCCCGAGCGGCGGAGGAACTCGACCAGCTCCTCGCGCGGCGCGACCATCCCGTCGATGTCGCGGCCGACGTGGACGTGCGCGTCGAAGATGGTGGCCCCGGACGGCAGGCTGGCGCGCAGCTTCTGCTCGTACTGCTCGGTCAGGCGGCGTGTCCGCTCCAGGACCTCGTCCACGTCAGTGAATCTACCCGGAGCGGCTACCATCGGGTGCCGTGCCTGACGTCATCATCTTCGGCGACACTGTCCGGTCGCCCGAGCTGCGCCACGAGGTTCCGATCACGGTTCCCGACCCGTTCGTCTACGTCGAGCGCAACGGGACACGGACGGTATTCGTCGGCTCGCTCGAGATCCCGCGCCTGCAGGACATGGCCGGGCTCGAGGTCGTTCCCCTGGAAGAGCTCGGGCTCGACGAGCTCGTCGAGCAGGGCTACTCGTGGCACGACATGACGCCCCAGCTCGTCCTCCGTGCGTGCCTCGCGTCCAACGTGGACTCGGCTGTGACGCCGCGGGACTTCCCGCTCGGGCTCGCCGACTTCCTCCGCGCCAACGAGATCGAGATTGAGGCGCGCGGCGAGCTCTTCGACGAGCGCCGCCGGGTGAAGACCGCGGCCGAGCTCGACGGCATCCGGCGCTGCCAGCGTGCCTCCGAGCGCGCGATGGCCGCGATCCGTGAGCGGCTTCGGGGCGGCGGCCCGGTGACCTGCGAGGACCTGCAGACCGACGCCATGCGGGTGTTCAGCGAGGAAGGCGTGCTCGTGGACGACGTGGTCCTGGTTTCCGCAGGCGCGCAGACGACGGTCGGGCACGAGCCCGGCCACGGCCCGATCGGAGAGCACGAGCCGATCGTCGTCGATCTCTTCCCCCGGGATCCCGCCTCCGGGTGCTACTCGGACATGACGCGGACGTTTTGCCTCGGCGAGCCGCCGGAAGAGCTCGTTCGCTATCACGAGCTCGTGCGCGAGGCACTCGACCTCGCGTACGCGACCATCCGGCCCGGCATCACTGGCTCCGAGGCGCACCGCGCCGTCTGCGAGCTCTTCGAGAAGCACGGCTACCAGACGCAGCTTTCGAAGCAGCCGGGCGAGGTGCTCGAGGAGGGCTTCTTCCACAGCCTCGGCCACGGCGTCGGGCTCGAGGTGCACGAGCTGCCGTCCCTCGGCAGGGTCGGCGAGGAGATCGTCGCCGGCGACGTCCTCGCGGTCGAGCCGGGCCTCTACCGCAAGGGCTTCGGCGGCTGCCGCCTCGAAGACGTCGTGCTCGTCACGGACGGCGGCTGCGAGGTCCTGACGGACTTCCCGTACGACCTGACGCCCTAGCCCGGCGCCCTTTCACCCGAGCTGCTCCCGTGCCAGAATGGGCCGCTCGCCCGCGGGCGGGCGTCGATGGTCCCGCGCCACAAGATCGACATCTCCGCGGCGGACCTCCTGTTCGCGCTGCTCGCCTGCCTGACCGCGCGGTCGAACGCCCGCGACGAGCGGGCCGCGCTCAACGCTCTCGGGATCGGCGAAGAGGAAGGCCTCGCCTGCCTCTCGGTGCGCTCCGGGCTCGATCTCCTTCTCGAGGCACTCGCTCTGCCGACGGGCTCGGAGGTCGTGGTCTCGGCGGTCACGCATCTCGACATGGCGCGGATCCTCGAGCGGCACGGGATCGTGCCCGTTCCGGTCGATCTCGACCCGGCCACGCTGGAGCCGCGACACGACCTGCTCGAGCTCGCGGTCACCCAACGGACGCGTGCCGTCCTCGTTGCGCACCTCTTCGGAAGCACGGTGCCCCTCCGGCGGATCGCGGCGGTCGCTCGCCGGCACGGCCTCCTGGTCGTGGAGGACTGCGCCCAGAGCCTCGGGGCGAGCCCGCGTGGCGGGGATCGCCTCGCCGACGTCTCGATGTTCAGCCTCGGGCCGATCAAGACCGCCACCGCTCTCGGCGGGGCGGTTCTTCGCGTCGGCGACCCCGAGCTCCTCGGGCGGATGCGCGCGCTCCAGTCCGCCTGGCCGACGCAGAGGCGCTCGGCGTATGCCGCGCGCGTGGCCAGATTCGCCGGCCTGGCCGTCGTTGCGCGACCCGTCGTCTACGGCGCCCTCGCGCGGCTCGTCGACCTCGATCGGCTCGTCGCCGGCTCCGTCCGTGGATTCCCGGGCGCGGACGACGACCTCTTCCAGCGGCTTCGCGCCCGCCCGTCGACACCGCTTCTGGCGACGATGGGGCGCAGGCTCCGCACGCTCGACCTCGGGAGCATCGCCGCTCGGTCTCGGGCGGGCGAGGAGCTCGCCGCTCTCCTCACGCCGCGCCTGGCACGTCCTGGCGCAGGCGCCGATCGGCAGACGCACTGGGTGTTCCCCGTCGTCGCACCGGATCCCAAGGCGTTCGTCGCGGCGCTCAGGGGCGCAGGCTTCGACGCTGCCCCGGGCACGACCTCGATCGGCGTCCTCCCGGCGCCGCCGGACCGGCCGGAGCTCGAGCCGCACCAGGCGCGGAGGCTGATGCGAGGCGTCGTCTTCCTGCCCGCGTACCCCGAGCTGAGCGGGCGCAGGCGGCGGAGGCTCGCCGAGGCCGCGAACGCCGCGCTCGACGAGACGGAAGCACGGGAGCTGGGCGTCCCTGCGCTTCACTAGCCGCACCGAGACGTTCGAGGCCCTGCGCACCGGGACGTTCGACCTGCTTGTGATCGGCGCCGGCATCGTGGGCAGTCGAATCGCCTACGAGGCCGCCGGCGCCGGGCTGCGTGTCGCGCTCGTGGATGCCGGCGACTTCGGCGGTGCCACGTCCAGCGCCTCGTCGAAGCTCGTCCACGGTGGGCTCCGTTACCTCTCCACCGGCCAACTCGGGCTCGTCCGCACTGCGCTCGCCGAGCGGCGGGTGCTCGAGCGGCGCGTCGCGCCGCACCTGGTGACCCCGCTCCCGCTGGTGGTCGCGGTGCCCGAGAGGGTGAGCCGTCGGCGTGTCGCCTTCGGCGCCCGCCTGTACGCCGCACTGTCGGGCTTCCGCGACCCGCCGGGCCGCCTCCTTCGCAGTGACGAGGCGCGCTCGCTCGCCCCATACCTACGCTGCGACCTGCCGCAGTCGTGCCTCCTGCTCCACGAGGCCACGACGCACGACGGCCGCCTGACGCTCGCCACGGTGACTGCGGCTGCCCGGCGGGGCGCGATCGTCGCCAATCACACCCGCGTCGTGGCGCTCGAGCTCGTGCGCGAACGGGCTGCGGGCGGGGTGCTCCAGGGTCGGCCCGGCGAGGGCCTCGTCACGCTGCGCTTCCGCGCGGCCGTCAACGCGACCGGCCCGTGGGTCGACCGTGTACGGGGGCTCGAAGATCCGCGGGCGCGCCCGTCCGTGCGGCTCTCGAAGGGCGTCCATGCCGTGCTCCGTGCGGACGCGGGCTGGCGTGCAGCGCTGGCTCTGTGGGACGAGGGGCGGAGCATCGTGGTCGTGCCCTGGCAGGGGCTCCTGCTCGTCGGCGCGACGGACGGGCCCTTCGAGGGCGACCCGGGTGACGTCCGCGCCGGCGAAGACGACGTGGCGGAGGCGCTGGCGACCGCGCGCGAGCTCCTGCCGGCGGACGTCCTGTCACCGGAGCGCGTGCTCTCCTCCTTCGCCGGTCTGCGTGTCCTGCCGCCGGGAGACGGTCGCACGTCGCGCGCCCCGCGCAGCCACGT
>Ga0193741_1000510_pt1 | contig 11543 bp, 11 predicted proteins | sample L2s2metaG_FD_143059 | JGI IMG/M metagenome (GOLD analysis project Ga0193741, IMG submission 143059) | Soil microbial communities from a riparian zone of the East river system, Colorado, United States - L2s2 | ecosystem: Environmental > Terrestrial > Soil > Riparian zone | place: USA: East River...
CGCGCCAGCTGTCGGGCGGCCAGGAACAGCGCGTCGGCATCGCGCGCGCGATCGTCACGGACCCGACGCTGCTGCTGTGCGACGAGCCGACCGGCGACCTCGATCGCAGGGCCGGCGACGAGATCCTGGAGCTGCTCGAGGTGCTGAATCGCGATCACGGCAAGACCATCGTCATGGTGACGCACGACCCGCACGCGGCGGCGCGCGCGAAGCGCACGCTGCATCTCGAAAAGGGCGTGCTGGTGAATACGGAGGCGGCGGCATGAAGTACCTGCACATCGTCTGGAAGAACCTGATGCGCCGGAAGATCCGGACGATCTTCACGCTGCTGTCGATCTTCGTCGCCTTCCTGCTGTTCGGCCTGCTGATGACGATCCGCGGCGCCTTCAGCTTCGGCGTCGACATCGCCGGCCTCGATCGACTGGTGCTGATTCACAAGGTCAGCCTGATCATGCCGTTGCCGATTTCGTATCTTGACCGCCTGCGCGCGACCGAAGGCGTCACGATGGCCACGCACCAGAGCTGGTTCGGCGGCGTCTACCAGAAGCCCGAGAATTTCTTCGCGCAGATGGTGGTCGAGCCCGAGCCGTTCATGAAGATCTACCCGGAGTTCAAGGTGCCGCCCGACCAGATGAAGGCATGGCTGGCGGATCGACAGGGCGCGATCGTCGGCGTCGATCTCGCGAAGCGGTTCAAGTGGAAGGTCGGCGATCGCATTCCGATCACCGGCACGATCTGGCAACCCAAACAGGGTCAGGTCTGGGAGTTCAACATCGTCGGCATGTACGACGGCGAAGCGGGCGTGGACAAGACGAACTTCTTCTTCCGCTACGACTATCTCGATGAGAACCGCGCCGCTGGCGAGGGGCTGGTCGGGTGGTACGTGGTGAAGATCGCGGACGCCTCGCAGGCGTCGGCGATGGGCGCGACATTCGACAGCATGTTCGCGAACTCTTCGGCAGAGACCAAGACGACGACCGAGAAGGGCTTCGTCGAGGGCTTCGCGAAGCAGATCGGCGACATCGGCGCGATCATGATCGCGATCCTCGTGGCGGTGCTGTTCACGATGCTGCTGGTCGCGGCCAACACCATGGCGCAGTCGGTGCGCGAGCGCACCAGCGAAATGGGCGTGCTCAAGACGCTGGGCTTCTCGAACGCCGCGGTGCTGACGCTGGTCCTGAGCGAATCGGTGCTGATCGCGGTGATCGGCGGCTCCTTGGGGCTGGCGACCGCCTGGTTGATCGTCCAGCGGGGCGATCCGACCAACGGCATGCTGCCAGTCTTCGTGCTGCCGCAGCGCGACGTCATCATCGGCGCGGTGATGATCGTCGTGCTCGGCCTGATTGCCGGAGCGCTGCCGGCGTTCAACGCGATGAACCTGAAGATCACGGATGCCCTGAGGAGAGGCTGATCGTGGATTTCATCAAGCAGACCCTGGCCGTGACGATGCTGAACCTGCGGACCATTCCGCAGCGGCTCGGCTCGTCGGGCGTCGCCATCGTCGGCATCGCCGGCGTCGTGATCGTGCTCGTCTCGGTGCTGTCGATCGCACAGGGCTTCGCGGCGGCGATGGAGAACACCGGATCGGAATCCCGCGCGCTCGTAATGCGCAGCGGCGCCGACAGCGAAATGACGAGCGGCCTTGGCGCGACCGAAGTCGACCTGATCAAGCAGGCGCCCGGCTTGCGACGCGACGGACAGACCGCGACCGCTTCGGCCGAGCTCTACGTGATCATCGACATTCCGAAGATCGGCACGGACAGCCCGGCCAACGTGCCGATGCGCGGCGTCCAGCCACAGGCGACGGCGGTGCGCGATGAGTTTTCAATCATCGAAGGCCGGATGTTCCGATTCGGCACCAATGAAGTCGTCGTTGGACGCGGCGCGATGGTGAATTTCCAGGGACTGACCCTCGGCAGCACGATTGTCTCGGGACAGAACAAGTGGGAGGTCGTCGGGATCTTCGAGACCGACGGCAGCGTCGCCGAGACCGAGATCTGGTGCGACTCACGCGTGCTGCAGAGCGTCTACCGCCGCGGTAATTCATATCAAACCGTGCTGGCGCAGCTCGACTCGAGCGAGAGCTTCGACACGTTCCGCGACGCGCTGACGACCAACCCGCAAGTCAACGTCCAGGTGCGGCGCGAAACCGAATACTACGCGCAGCAATCGCGACAATTGAGCTCGTTGATTCGCAACATCGGCTTCGGCATCGCCGCGTTGATGGGCATCGGCGCGGTGTTCGGCGCGATCCTGACGATGTACACAGCCGTATCGACGCGGGCGCGCGAGATCGCGACGCTGCGAGCGCTGGGCTTCAACACGACGTCGGTACTCGTCTCGGTATTGAGCGAGTCGATCGCGCTCGCCGCCATCGGCGGCGCGATCGGCGGCGTGCTCGCGTACGTCGCGTTCAACGGCTATCAGACGTCGACGATGAACTTCTCGACCTTCAGCCAGGTGGCATTCGCTTTCCAGGTCACACCGCAATTACTTGGAATGGGTCTTACTTACGCTTTAATCATGGGATTGATCGGCGGCCTGTTCCCGGCGTTGCGCGCTGCGCGATTGCCTATCCCCTCTGCACTCAGGGAGTTATAGGCCATAGCTGAGCTACAGAGGCACTGAAAGCACAGGGATTCTGAAAGGGCGCGGGTTTTGCAGTCTCACGCCCTGTGAGAATGCGAAACCTCGTCCCCATCGGTGCCGTATTAATCGCGTTGATCCCGCAGCCCGCTCAGGCGCAGGGCGAGTTCATCAAGAGCAAGCTGAAGGAACTGATTGAGCGATCCGGCGTGTACGTGTCGGCCAGCTCGCGCAGCTCGCTCGACAATGACGTTCGCATGGGTCGAACGCTCGGCATTGGCTACGGAGCAGCGGGGCGCCAGAAAACCGGCAGGAAGATCCCGTTCAGCTTCGGTGGTTACAGCGGCGACTTGGAGACGACCACCGGCAGCGACTTTGGACGCTTCAAGGCGACGCAGATCATGAGCGGCATCGGCTACAGCTGGGCGCGGGGCAAGATGACCTATGGCGCGCAGCTCGGCGCCGGGTACTCGTTCAACAGCGTCACGTTGAACCCCGGCATCGAATCGGTCTTCGGTGTGCAACAACCCGTCGGCGTCAGCGTCAGCAACTCCTGGGTGCTCCGGCCGCAGGTCAAGGCGGAGTATTTCTTACATCGCAAGATGAGCCTGCGGACGCAGCTGAGTTACACGTATACGGATCCCGACGTCGTGGTTCACACGGCGGTTCAGAACATCGAGCATGAATGGCGCCCGCATCACGTGCAGCTGAGTTTTGCCGTTGGCGTGTTCCCGTTCAGGAAATAAAAAATAAAGAATACGAAATAAAAAAGGGACACCGTGGTCCCTTTTTGTTTATTTCATATTTCGTATTCTTTTTTTCTAGTTCTCTTCCTCGAACTCTTCTTCTTCAGGCGGTCCGAGGCGCGTCGAGGGACGCAGCGCTTCGCGGTAGTCGTACAGCGGCAGGCCGGTGACGTGCTTCGGGTTCACGCAGCCCGTGGACTTCGCTTCGAGCACGACGAGGACGGGACTGCCGGACAGGCCCTCACGAAACGTGAGCCGGCATCCGCAGGCAAGTCGCGCGTTCACGAATCCCTTCAACATGATGTGGCGATCATACATCACGACGGACCCAAAGGTCCGCCGCTACATCAGTGCGATTAACTCTTTTTCGAAGACGGCTTTCGGCGCGATGCCCATGTGCTTGCGGCACACCTTGCCGTCCTTGCTGATGATGAACGAGGCAGGAATGCCCCAGATCGGTCCGTAGGCGTCCTGCACATCTTCGCGCCCTTCACCGAGCAGGACTGGATAGTTCATCTTGTATTCGGCGGCGTACTTCTTCGCCAGCTCCGCCGTGTCGTCGACTGAGTAGCCGATGATGGTGAGCTTGTCGCGATACTTTTCCTGCAGCTCGACGAAGCCGGGGATCTCGGCCTTGCACGGGCCGCACCACGTCGCCCAGAAGTTGAGCAGGATGACTTTGCCCTGGTCCTTGAACGACGCGAGCGCGACTTCCTTGCCGTCCATGTCCTTCAACTTGAAGTCCCAGTTCGCCTGCTTCGGGTTGGCCATGCACGAGGCGCCCTCGCCGTCGGCCGGCGTGGTCTCGTGCGAGGCGGCGGGCGTCACGGTTGCGGTTGTGGACGCCGGCGTTTCTTCGTGCGGCTGCCACACGAACGGAATGCTGATGCCGAGCAACGCGATCGCGGTCGCGGCCACGGCAATCATGCGCATGTTGCTGGACGGCGCCGCTGACGCGCCGGACGGAATCTCGGCCGCCGGCTGATCCTGGTGTTCCATACCTTTTATTGTGCCTCATTCCGCAGGTAGGATGCCACGCGCGCCAGCCTCTCACCGGCGCCGCCGCGCGCGACCAGCATGTAGGTCCGATCCCCCTGCGTCCACACCACCTGCTCGTGGCCGAACAACGACAATTCCGCCGCCGGCCGCGACACACCCGGGATGATGAACAGCGACACGGGCTCGCCATCGAGGCGATACATCAGGTGCGCGGCGCGTCCGTCGCCATAGAGGCAGCGGCGCACGGCCATCAGCTCGAGTTTCTCCGCCGCGAGCGACGGCGGCACGTTCACGATCAGATCGAATTCCTGCTTGAGCGTGGCCTCGGCCTGCTCTTTCGCGATCGGCGCGCCGTCGGCATCGCCTTCGATCGTGAAGCACTTCAGGTGATCGAGCGCGAGCTGCGCGGCCAGCAGCGTCGTCGAGCGGATGGTCGCGAACGGCAGCAACACCGCGCCGAGCGTGAGCACGACCATCGCCGCGGCGGCGAACGCGGTGAGGCGCCCGCTCCATTCCAACATGCTGTCGGGCGCGGCTTGTCCCGCCGAAGCGCGCTCATCCATCAGCGCGCGCAGGCGGGTGCGAAGTCCCGGCGGCGCGATCGGTGACAGCTGCGCGGCGCGCGCCTTCAACACCGTGCGCGCGACGGTCTGCGCGTGAGCGAGCTGGCGGCAGGCGTCGCACGTCTCGAGGTGCGCCGCGATCGCGGCGGCATTCCCGTTTGCGCCGCCCTCGACATACGACGCCAGATTTTCTTCAACCTCGCGACACTGCATTTCGTTCTGCCTTCTGCCTTATGCCTTCTGCCGTGTGAGGGCCTCGTACAATTGCTTCCGTCCGCGCGACAGGCGCGACATCACCGTGCCGATCGGTATCTCCAGCACGTCGGCGATCTCCTGATAGGTGAGCTCGTCGACGTCGCGCAACCAGACGACTTCGCGGAACGCCTCGCCTAGCCCGTCGAGGGCGGCCTGCAGATCCGCATTCAACGTGTCGCGCATCAACAGCGACTCCGGCGTCTCGCCGAAATCACGCTGGCCTGGCTCGCCGTAGCCCGACGGGCGAAGGCGGCCGCCTGCCTCGCTGCGCTCGACCGCCTCGGAATCGAACTCCACCTTCGACCGCGCGCCGTCGCGCTGCCGGTTCCGCCAGGTGTTCTGGAGGATGGTATAGAGCCACGCCTTCAGGTTCGTGCCCTGGGTAAACGAGCGCTGGGCGCGAATGGCCTTCAGATACGTGTCCTGAACAAGGTCCTGTGCCCTGTCCGCGTTACGCGTCAATCGCAGCGCCGCGCCGTAGAGTGAATCCAAAAACTCCAAGGTGGCTGCCCGGAACCCGTCGCCCTCCGAATCTCTCGTTGACAATGGTTTCCGCCCAGAAAGCATGCAGAATTCAGGCGGTCTTGAGTGGAAACCCCGGTTGGGGCCCGATTATTCCCGACCGGCGCAGGCCGCCGCGGCGTCCCAAGTATAGGACGAAGATCGCGGATCGAATTTTGCTCCCAGGGGGTCAGAATTGGTGGGGTTGTCTCAGGATCAGTAAGATGCTTCAAGGAGTCCTTATGCGTACGGCTGTTCTCTTGATGCTGGCGTTGGCCGGCGCGCCCGGCCTTGCGCTGGGACAAACCGGTTACATCCCCTACTTCGGCAAGAACCAGATCCGCTACGACAAATTCGACTGGCATACCTACCAGACCGAACATTTCGAGATCTATTACTACCCTGAGATCGAGCCGCACCTCGAGCGCATCGCCGGCTACGCGGAGAGCGCGTATCAGCATGTCAGCTCCGAGCTGAAACACGACCTCTCGATGAAGCTGCCGCTGATCCTGTTCTCGACGGCGAGCGAGTTCTGGCAGCAGAACGTGATTCCCGGCCAGGCCCAGGAAGGCGTCGGCGCGTTCGCCGAGCCGGGCCGCTACCGCATCGTCATGCCGATCGACGAGCCGCCCGATCTGCTCTATCGATTGATCGTCCACGAGCTGACGCACCAATTCCAGTTCGACATCATCCCGACCGGACTGATCCGCCGCAACATGCCGTTGTGGGTGTTCGAGGGCATGTCGGACTACATGACCGGCTACTGGCGCCCGCTCGACATCATGACCGTGCGCGACGCCGCGGTCTCGGACATCGTGCCGAAGATGAGCGAGATGGAAGAGTACGGCGGCTTCAGCAATCCCCGCCTGATTTACAACCTCGGTCACGCCGCGTTCGAGTTCATGGAATCGAAGTGGGGCAAGGAAGGCGTGCGCGCCTACGTCTTCGCTTTGCGCCGCTCGGTCATCGGCGGCAGCGACGATGCCTACCAGGAAGCGTTCCAGATCACGCCGGAAGAGTGGGACCAGCAGTTCGATCGCTACCTGAAGGAGCGCTTCAAGCCGTTCCGCGACAAGGAGCGTCCGGCTGACTACGGCCGCGACCTCGCGCCGGATCCGCGCAAAGGCAAGTTCGCGAACGTGCTCTCGATCGAGCCGTCGCCCTCGGGCGATCTGATCGCCGGCATGACCGGCAACGGCCGCGATCGCGAATACGACATCGTCCTGATCTCGGCGAAGGACGGCTCGATCATCCGCAACCTGACGAGCGGCTTCGATCAGAGCATGGGCTTCGAGTACCTGGCGACACCCGGCGGCCGCTGGAACTCGGTGCCGTGGATGACGTGGTCGCCGCAGGGCGATCGCCTCGCCTACTTCGTGCGAACGGAGAAGGATCGCTCGCTGATCGTGCAGAACGTGGTCTCGAGGAAGATCGAGGTCCGCATCCCGCTGACGACGATCGACGCGCCGGAGTCGCCGGACTTCTCGCCCGACGGCAAGCTGATTGCGTTCTCCGGCATGCGCGGCAGCGAAGCCGACATTTTCACGGTCGACCTCGAGTCCAAGGAAATCACCAATCTCACCAAGGACAAATTCGCGAACTACGCGCCGACCTGGTCGCCGGACGGGCGATCGATCGTCTATCTGGTGCGCGTCAGCGGCAACGAAAAGCTGTTCCGCATGGATGTGAACGGCGCCAACCCGACGCAGCTGACGTTCGGCACGCACGACGAGGGCGGCGCGCAGTTCCTTGATGCCAACACGCTCGTCTTCGCATCGACGGCGGTCAACCCCGCCGAGCCGATCGAGCCCGAGGTCGCGAAGAACGGGCAGATCTACAACATCTGGACGCTCGACCTGAAAACCAACGAGCTGAAGCAGTACACGGATGCGCTGTCGGGCAACGTGTCGCCCGTTGTGCTCAAGGACACGCCGCAGAACCGCCTCGCCTTCGTGACCTACTTCAAGGGCGAATACGGCCTGCACGTGCTCGAGCGCAAGGACGAGATCACCAAGGTCGCGTCGTCCGACTTCGGATCGCCGGGCCCGATCGTCGACTTCCAGGCGCCGCTGATGCACACGCTGGTGCCCGACAACAAGAAGAAGAAGGGCAAGTTCGAAAAGCTGTTCCTCGAGGGCCGGCCGCCGGTCGCGCTCGGCGTGACGAGCGGCGGCGACGTGTTCGGCGGCACGCAGGTGACCTTCACCGACGTGCTCGGCGATCAGTCATTCAACCTGTTCATTTCGTCGGTGTCGCAGTACCGCACGATGCAGTTCACCTGGCAGAACATGGAGCGGCGTCTGCAGTGGGCCCTCACCGGCTACAACATGGCGCAGTTCTATTACGGCCAGCTGGAGGGCGTGCTCTACGATCCGTATCTGGCGCAGTACATCGATCGCGATCTCGCGGTCGCGACCCGGACGCAGCAGGGCGGCACCGGGTTCGCGATCTATCCCTTCAACCGCTATCGCCGCCTCGAGCTGTTCGGCGGATTCACCCGCTACCAGGAGAGCTTCAACGACCCGACCGTCGCTGAATTGTCGGACGAGTTTCAACAGGAGCAGTACGGGCGCGTCCTGTTCAACAACGGCTACATGATGCCGCTCGGCGTCGCGTTCGTGCAGGAGACGACGATCTTCCGCGAGTTCGGCCCGCTCTCGGGCAGCACGATGCGGCTCTCGTACGAGATCGCGCCGAAGATCGCCGGCACGCTGTCGCGCCAGACGTTCGACGGCGACGCGCGCAAGTACTTCCGCCTCGGCGCCACCGGCCTGCTCGCGCTGCGCGCCCGCGGCTTCAAGAGCACGGGCGAGAGCCCCGACTTCACCTACTTCGGCGGCAACGGCGAGCTGCGCGGCTACGACTACCTGTCGTTCATCGGCTCGAACGCGTTCTTCGCGAACGCCGAGCTGCGCTTCCCGCTCATCGAGGCGATGGCCACGCCGATCGGCGTCCTCGGCGGCGTCCGCGCGACGCTCTTTGCCGGCATCGGCGGCGCCTACTTCGAAGGCGCGCCGTTCAGGTTCTACACGAACAACACCACCCTCGAGCGGCCGGTGGTCGGCTTCGACAACCTGAATCAGGAAGTCGAATACGGCCCCGCGATCCCGGTCGACGGCTTTCGCCTCGTCGACGGCCGCGCCTCGTACGGCATCAGCCTGTCGACGATGGCGCTCGGTTTCCCGGTGCACTTCGACTGGTCCTGGCGCACGCTGATGAACCAGAGGTGGGAAGACATCACCTTCCACTTGCAGGGCGGCAGCGAAGAATTCCGCAAGCCGAAGTTCACGATGTGGATTGGTTACGACTGGTAGAAATCAGGGATCAGGGATCAGGGATCGGGGCTTGAATCGTCAGGCCCCGGTTTTTCTTTTGAGGCGCTCGGCACGGCGCGTTTGGGCAGCGCGGCAGAGCTCCTCATCCTCAGCAGTTTCGATCGCCAGCGGCGGAACGGGTTTGGGCTTGCCGTCCTTGTCGAGCGAGACGAACGTCAGATAGGCCTTGCTCGTAAGCTTGCGCTCGCCCGACTGAATCTGCTCCGAAAATACCTCGACTTCGACTTCGAGTGACGTGTTGAACACGCACGTCACCCGCGACTTCAAGAGAATGAGGTCCCCGACTTTGATCGGGTGGATGAAGTCGAGCGAATCGACACCAGCGGTCAAGGCCAGCGCGTTGGTGTGGCGATGACAGGCAATGGCACCGGTGATGTCGATCAGGTGCATCACCGTGCCGCCGAGAATGAAACCCAGCGGGTTCGAGTCGTTCGGAAGGACGACCTGTACGGTTTCGGCGGTCGAATCCTGCCAGCGCTTTGGTTTCAAGAGTCCCTGATCCCCGAGCCCTGATCCCTGATCCCTGATCTAGTTCGAGGCCTTCGTCATCCGCAGCTCGCTGCGATCGAGATCGAGCGCGACGCGGTACGGGCTCAGGAACTTGTGCCCGACGATGCCGCCGACCTGGAAGCCGAGCAGCACGCTGGGCGCCTGCAGGTTGAGCACGACGACCGCGAAGTTCTTGTAGTTGATGTTGTTGAACTTCAGATCGACGCCCGGCATCAGGAACGCATCGCGATCCCACCCCGACGTGCCGTAGACGCGCAGCGCGATCTTGCGCGGGATGTCGTGATCGAGCTCCTCGGCCGTCGTCGTGCTGATCGAGATGACCTCGCCGCCGGTGTCGACGACGAAATAGGTCGGGCGCTTGTCGTTCAAGAGGCCGCGCACCAGCGACAGGCGATGGTGGCGCATCGGCATCGTGAATTCCGCCTTCTCCTCCGGCAGCCTGCGGCCAATCGTCAGCCTGTGATTCGCGTAGTCGATGATCATCGACAGGCCCAGGCCGAGCGGCGAGAAGCTCTCGGTCTCGCGCTTCGGGATGCCGCGCAGCGCCGGCGCCTTGATCAGTGTCGGCACGTTGCTCAACTTGAGCGTGCCGATCTCGAGCGTGTCGAGGCGGCCCAGCTGCAGGCCACGCAATCCCACTTCACCAACGCCCGCGCTGAGCGTGTAGGTGATCGGGCGCACCACGGCGCTCGACGCGGTCTGGCGCGAAATCGTCGTCAGCTCCGAGCCGGTGTCGAGCACGAAGTCCTGAGAGCGGCCGCCGTTGACGCGCGCCTTGACGATCACCTTGTCGTCGATGACCCTGAAATCCACGGTGTGCAGGCCGTCCGCGACGTTTTCGTCGATGGCGATCGGCTCGCGCTCGCCGAACGAGCGCAGGAAGCGGATCTGCGAACGCGACCACGCCGCCTTGTCGCTGCGATCCTTGTTGGGCAGCAGGTTGACGTAGTTGCCGTAGGCCGCCGCGGCCTGCTCGTAGCGGCGCATGCGCTCGAAGATCGAGCCGACCGTGTGATGGATTTCCTCGTCGCGCGGCGAGAGCTTGAGCGCGAGCTGCGCTTCGTTCAGCGCGTCATCGAGCTTGTTCTGCGACGCGAGCGCGCGGGCCAGGCCGTGATGGCCGCGCGACAGATCGGGCACGAGCGCGAGGGCGTCCTTGAACTCCTGGTGCGCCTCGTCGAACAGCCCGGCCGACCACAGCGCGTCGGCGTGCACCGCGACCACGTCAGCGCTGCGCGGATCCTGCTGCTTGAGGGTGTTGGCTTCCTTCTGGGCCTCGATGAATTCACCGAGGCGGAGCGCCGACTTGACGACGCCAATGCGGGCCTGGACGGCGATGGTCTTGGAATCTGATCCGACCGCTTTGCGAAACGCCTCGAGCGCCTCGCGATAGCGGGTCTCTTCGAACAGCAGCGTGCCGAGCTGAAACTGCAGCGAGGCGTCGTTGACGTCGCGCCCTTGCACACCGGTAACCAGCGCCGTGACCATGACCGCTGCGAACAACGCCAAGCGAGGACGAAGTGGCATACACCCTTCCTTCAAGCTTCAAGTCAATGCGTCAGGGGCGCGGGCCTGATGCAGGGAGGAACTCCCTAGGGCGGGATTCTACTTCGGATTCCCGACGGGAAGGCGCATCCCTGCGGGAATGTTGGCCTCCCGGCGGGGACACGCCTTCCCGGCAAGTGTTACTTCTGGAAGTGTTTGGAGTTGATTTCGATGTAGTTCTTCCACTTTTCGGGAACTTCATCGAGGGCGAAGATCGCTTCGACCGGGCAGGCCGGCACGCAGGCGCCGCAGTCGATGCACTCGTCCGGGTGGATGAAGAGCATCGTCGAGCCTTCGAAGTCGCTCTCGTCCTTGCGTGGGTGAATGCAATCCACGGGGCAGACGTCGACACACGCTGAATCCTTCGTTCCAATGCACGGTTCCGTAATGATGTAAGCCAAGGCTGATCCTCGTAGTTTCCAGTTGCCAGTTGCCAGTTACCAGTTCACGCAGTGCTTTCCAACGCGCTCGCTGGTACGTGCCCCAAGCGCATGGAGATGCGG
>Ga0193741_1000511_pt1 | contig 11541 bp, 11 predicted proteins | sample L2s2metaG_FD_143059 | JGI IMG/M metagenome (GOLD analysis project Ga0193741, IMG submission 143059) | Soil microbial communities from a riparian zone of the East river system, Colorado, United States - L2s2 | ecosystem: Environmental > Terrestrial > Soil > Riparian zone | place: USA: East River...
CGAGATCTACACGTCGAGCGACGTCACGGTCGAGGAGCTCCGCGGCGAGGGCGGCGGCCCGAAGCTGACGGCCGAGGCGCTGGCCGAGCGAATCGGCGAGCCGCTTCGTGGCGACGACGACCTCTAACTCTCTCGCGGCCTGAAGTAGGCTCATTTCCATGCTCCTGGCGATCGACGTCGGGAACACCCAAACGGCCCTCGGGCTCTTCGACGGCGACACGCTCACGGAGCACCGCCGCCTGGCGACCGACGGGAACCGCACGGGTGACGAGCTCGGCGCGTTGCTGGGCGACCTCGTCGACCTCGGCTCGGTCGACGGGATCTGCCTCTCCTCGACGGTTCCCGCCCTGATCCGGGAGTACGAGCTCTTCGCCGAGCGGTGGGCGAAGGCGCCGCTTCTCGTCGTCGAGCCGGGTGTGCGCACGGGGATTCCGATGCGCCACGACGCGCCGCACCAGGTCGGCCCGGACCGGATCGTGAACTCGGTCGCTGCCCAGGAGCGCTACGGCTCGCCGTGCATCGTGGTCGACTTCGGGACGTCGACGAACTTCGACGTCGTCTCGTCGGAGGGCGAGTACGTAGGTGGCGTGCTCGCGCCCGGGATCGAGGTCTCGATGGAGGCGCTCTTCGCGCGCGCGGCGCGCCTGACGAAGGTCGACTTCGCCGAGCCGCCGGCGGCGATCGGCAAGACGACCGAGCAGGCCCTCCAGTCCGGGCTCGTCTACGGCTTCACGGGGCAGGTCGACCGGATCGTGGAGGAGATCCGTCGCGAGCTCGGCGCGGATGCTCGAGCCGTCGCGACGGGCGGGCTCGCCGATCTGATCGTGCCGCACAGCCGGACGATCGAGCTCGTCGATCCCTGGCTGACGCTCGAAGGGCTACGCCTCGTCTGGGCGCTGAACCGCTAGTGGTATCTCTCAGCCGCGTTGCTGCGGCTGCGCTTCTTCTTCCTCGCGCGCCTTTGCCTTGTGGTACGCGATTCGCTCCTCGAGCATCCGAGTCGTCTCGGCTCGGCGAGCGAGTTCCTCAGGAGTCAGCCTCGGGATCCCCTTCTTCTTCCTCGCCATCGCTAGCCGCCGCCGTAGATCGAGATCGGTAGGTCGAGGAGGACCTCGTCGCCTTGCGGTAGCTCGTCCTCGAGGCGCTCGAGCACGAACCTGGCTCCCGGCGCGGCGGCGAGGAGGCGCTGCTCGACCTCGTCGATCGTCGGGAGCTGCACGAGCTCCTGCTTGAACGGGCGAGGGAACCGTCCGCGGCCCAGATACCAGCCGTAGAACTTCTTCAGGAACCCCGTCGCCCGCTGCTCGCCGAGCTCGCGAACGGTCTCGCGCATGAACAGGATCAATTCGGCGACGACCTCCTCGCGCGACGGCTCGCCCTCGGCGCCCATGATCTGGCTCAGCGCCCACGGGTTGCCCTGCGCGGCTCGCCCGACCATCACCGCCTCGGCGCCGGTCGTCGCGAGCACCGTCTGGGCCTTGGCACGCGAGACGATGTCGCCGGAGGCGATGACGGGAACGTCGACGAGCTCGACGAGCTCTGCCGTCAGCGAGTGGTCGGCTTCGCCCGTGTACATCTGCTTCGCCGACCTGGGGTGGAGCGTCAGCGTCGCCGCGCCGGCTTCGACGAGCTTCGGGCCGACGTCGAGGCAGGTCCGCGAGCCGTTCTGCAGGCCGCGGCGCATCTTCACCGAGACCGGGAGCGAGATTGCGTTTGCGACCGCGTCGACGATCGCGCACGCGCGGTCCGGGTCGTCCAGGCAATTGGCGCCGGCGCCGGTCTTCGTCACCTTGCGAACCGGGCAGCCGAAGTTGATGTCGACGATGTCGGCGCCCGCGTCCTCGACCATGCGCGCGGCCTCGGCCATCACGCCCGGCTCGGAGCCGAAGATCTGCACGGCCAGCGGATGCTCGTCGGCGGCGATGCGGAGATAGCCGAGCGTCTTCTCGTTCTTGTAGGAGAGGCCGGCGCAGCTCACCATCTCGGAGCAGACGAGCCCAGCGCCGAAGCGGCGCCCCTGTCGGCGAAACGCCTGCACGCTGACGCCGGCCATGGGCGCCAGCACCAGCCGAGACGGGATCTCGACCGGCCCGATTCGCCAGCTTTCACGTAGATCTACCTGCATAGAAGCCAAATCGTAGCCCCGGTACCGGAGTTTGACGTATGACAGTGCCGCAGGTACCATGCTCGCCCGCGACGGCGCCTTTGCGCCGCGCGTTTTTTCTTGAGGAGGCAGGAAAAGTGAAGGAAGTGATCCTCACTCCCGAGGGCTTCAAGAAGCTCAAGGAGGAGATCGAGCACCTGCAGAACGAGAAGCGCCGCGAGGTCGCGGAGCGCATCCGTGTCGCGCGCCAGTTCGGCGACATCGCCGAGAACTCCGAGTACGACGACGCCAAGAACGACCAGGCGCTGCTCGAGCATCGCATCGCGGTTCTCGAGGAGAAGCTGACGAACGCGCGCGTGATCACGAAGAAGGACATCGAGAAGGACGTCGTCTCGGTCGGCTCGCACGTGAAGCTGCGGGACGTGTCCGCGAAGGAGACCGTCGAGTACCACATCGTCGGCTCCGCGGAGGCGAACCCGGCCGAGTACAAGCTCTCGAACGAGTCGCCCGTCGGCAAGGCGATCATGGGCAGGAAGAAGGGCGAGACCGTCGAGGTACAGACTCCTCGCGGCAAGGCCCTGAAGTACAAGATCCTCGATATCAAGGCGGCGTAACGGCCCGGCGCGGCCTTAGTGAGTACGCGGCGCCAACTTCGAGCTAGAAGACACGCCCGCGCAAGGGTCGTGGCAATCGCGCTCGTCGTCCTCGTCGCCAGCTTTGTCGCGATGGTTGTCGTCCGTGCGTGGGCCAACCCGGAGAACTACGACCTGGCCGCCACTCGTGCGTGCCTCAAGGGAAGCGCCAGGATCATTCCGATTCCTCGAGGCGACGGCATTTGGGTCTTCCCAGGCTTCAGAGCCCGGTTTCCAGGAGGCGGTATCAAGAACGAGGTCGCGCTCTACTTCGCGTCCAGCACGGATGAGGCGAAGTCCGCCCAGGTGCCCGACAGTGATCGTATGCAGCGTCGGAGGAACGTACTGACCGAGTGGGTCGCATCAGCCTCGTGGGACGAGCGCGTCGTTCGCTGTCTGCGGGAGCGATCACGGAGGGGCTCCGGAGCGGGATAGGCTCGCACGGTGTTCGAGCGCTTCACGGAACGCGCACGCCAGGTCGTCGTTCTCGCCCAAGACGAGGCCCGGGCGCTCAAGCACAACTACATCGGTACCGAGCACATCCTGCTCGGCCTGCTTCGAGAGGATGAAGGAATCGCGGCCCGAGTGCTGGAGTCGTTCGACGTCACGGTTGAAGAGGTGCGGGCCCAGATTGCCCGCATCGTCGGTCAGGGGGACGAGGTCGAGACGGGGATGATCCCCTTCACGCCGCGCGCGAAGAAGGTGCTCGATCTCTCACTCCGAGAGGCGCTTTCGCTCGGTCACAAATACATCGGGACCGAGCACATCCTGCTCGGGATCGTCCGCGAGAACGAGGGCGTCGCTTCGCAGATCCTTCTTGACTTCGGCGCCGATGCGCACACGATCCGTAACGAGCTCGTTCGCATGCTGTCCGGGCCCAGCCGTGCCTCTCGTTCTCGCCCGGACCGCTCGAGTAGCCGAAGGACCGTGGGCGCCGTCGGCTACGCACCGATTGACCGGGTCTACATGCTTGGCGCGGCCCTCTGTGTCGTCTCCCTAGGCCTTGGCCTCCTCATCGGCTGGCTGATCTGGGGCTGAGCGCCGAATAGACTCGCGCGCTATGGCTTTGCCGAAGCGGTTCCCTGATCGGGAGCAGATTGCTGCCGTCCGGGTCGATGCGGATCAGGTCGAGCCCGGGGAGGAGGGCGGCGAGCCTCGGCGGGTGGCCGGGCGCGTCATGGCTCGGCGGGACATGGGAAAGCTCGTCTTCCTCGATCTCGTCGACCGCTCCGGGAAGATCCAGCTGCTCGTGGCGGAGGATCGCGCCGGGCCCGTCGACCTCGACCTCGGGGACATCGTCGGCGTCACCGGGATCCCTGCCAAGACGAGGCGGGGCGAGCCGTCGCTCGCAGTCACCGAGGTCGAGCTGCTCGCGAAGATCAAGCGGCCCCTTCCCGACACCTTCCACGGCATCACCGAGACCGAGACCCGCTACCGGCAGCGCTATCTCGACCTGCTGATGAGCGAGGACTCCCGCGCCGACGTCGAGCTGCGCGCCCGCATGGTCGCCGCGATTCGGGGCTATCTCGACGATCGCGGCTTCATCGAGGTCGAGACGCCGATCCTCCAGCCGCGCTACGGCGGTGCCCTCGCCGACCCGTTCGTGACGCACTCGAACGAGCTCGACCAGGACCTCTATCTCCGCATCGCGACCGAGCTCTACCTCAAGCGGCTGATCGTCGGCGGGCTCGAGCGCGTCTACGAGCTGGCGAAGGACTTCCGCAACGAGGGCGTGTCCTACAAGCACGCGACCGAGTTCACGATGGTCGAGTGGTACGAGGCCTACGCGGACTACAGCGACACGATGGCCCGCATCGAGGAGCTCGTCGAGACCGTCGCGCAGCAGACGATCGGGACGACCAAGGTCACCTTCCGCGGGCACGAGATCGACCTGAAGGCGCCGTGGAAGCGCGTGAAGCTCGTCGAGGCCCTCGAGGAGAAGGAGCTCTGGGCGCGGGACGCGGACGACCTCCGGAAACGGCTCGAGGGACGCGGCGTGGACACGAGCGCGAACGACTCCTGGAGCCGGCTCGTCGACCACGCGCTCAGCCACTTCGTCGAGCCGGAGCTGGTCGAGCCGACGATCCTCCACGACTACCCGGTCGAGCTCTCGCCGTTCGCGCGGCCCACCGACGACGATCCGACGATCGTCGAGCGCTTCGAGTTCTTCGTCGGCGGCATGGAGCTCGGCAACGCCTTCACGGAGATCAACGATCCCGACGAGCAGGCCGAGCGCTTCGCCCAGCAGGCAGCGGACACGGCCGGGCAGGAGGGGGACCCCGACTACGTCGAGGCGCTCGCTTACGGGATGCCGCCCACCGGCGGGCTCGGGTTCGGGATCGACCGCCTCGCGATGGTGCTCGCGGGCAAGGAGAACATCCGGGACACGATCCTCTTCCCGGCTCTGCGCGAACGCACTTGACAAAGTAAGCGGTTTATCTAACTATTTCCCTTATGGGAAACGATCTCTTCTCGGTGCTCGCCGACCCGACGCGCCGTCGCGTGCTCGAGCTCCTCAGTGACAAGCCACATCGCGCGAGCGAGCTTGCGAAGGCCGCACGAACGTCTCGCCCGGTCATGAGCCGCCACCTGCGGATCCTCCTCGAGAACGGCTTCGTCGCCGACGAGCGGGTTCCCGACGATGCCCGGGCCCGAGTCTTCCGGCTACGGCGCGAGCCGATCGGCGACGTCCAAGCGTGGCTCGACCAGCTCCAGGCGCACTGGAATGAGCAGCTCGCGGCCTTCAAGCGTCACGTGGAGGCGACGTGAGCGAACGATCCGCGTCGGCGCAGGTCGAGTTCGCGGCCGAGCCCCAGCGTGCCTTCATCGCATTCACCGAGGAGATCGACGCCTGGTGGGTGCGTGGCGCGATCAACTTCTTCGACGCGGCACGTGCGGTCGAGATGCGAATCGAGCCCGGCGTCGACGGCCGCGTCCTCGAGGTCTACGAGGGCGACGTGCTCGAGCTCGGGCGCATCACCGTCTGGGAGCCCGCGACCAGGCTTGCGTACCGCAGCAGCGTCGACGACAGCGAGATCGACGTCCGCTTCGAGGCGGTCGACTCCGGCACACGCGTGACTGTCACGCAGACGCTCGTCCCGGGCGGAGAGAAGATGTTCGACTTCTGGCCGAGGACCCTTCTGTGGTTCGGCTCGTGGTTCGACCAGGGCCGGCCCAAGGAGATCGCGCCGTTCAGCATCGCGCTCTACTACGAGAAGCCAGTCGAGGCGGCGCGCTGGCTGGTGCGCGTCTTCCAGCTTCGCTCCTGGACGGGCATCCTCGAGACGGCTGAGGGAACATGGATCGAGCTCCACCATGGCAACGTGGCGATCCTGCTCTTCGAGATCGAGGGCGAACGGAACGGCGCTCACACGGACATGCCCTGGGTCTACGTCGACGACCTCGACGCCCACTTCGGGTACGCGCAGGCCGAGGGAGCGACGATCACGACGGAGATCCACCAGCAGGGCTACCGCGCGTACACGGCCGAGGATCTGGAGGGTCGCCGCTGGACCTTCGCTCAGGCGCGGCCGACGATGACTCCGTCCGAGCGCAAGGACGCGCGCGGCTAACGTTCTGCGACTGTGGGCTCGAGCGACGAGTTCGACGTCGTGGTCATCTGCAGCGGGAATCGCTTCCGGAGCCCGATCGCGGAAGCGGTCTTGCGTCGCGCCGCCGAAGGCCTACCGGTCCGCGTCCGATCCTTCGGGACGATGGACCTCCCACCTGGGCACGCGCTCCCAGAGGCGCTCGAGCTCGCCCCGAGCTACGGCCTCGACCTGATGTCCCATCGGTCCCGGCCGCTCGCAGGCAACGATCTGAGCGGCGCCGACCTCGTGATCGGATTCGAGCAGATCCACGCGGCGAAGGCCGTGGTCGGAGCCGGCGCGCACCGCGAGCGGACGTTCCTGGTCACCGAGCTCGCCGCTGCTCTGGACGAAGCCGCGTCGCCGCATGGTGACGAAGTCGTCGAGCGCGCTCGGGCCGTCGTGCGGCAAGCCGATGAAGCGCGGAAAGCAGCAACCGGCATGCCGCAGGAGATCGCCGACCCGATTGGCGGCCCGGCCGCCGGATACGGGAGGTCCGCTGCCGAGGTGTACCGGCTGACGACCCGCGTGGCCGAGCGCCTCTTCAGTTAGGAGGGTTTGGCGAAATATGGTCTGAGTCGCCGCGGCGCGCTGCTCGCCCCGATACCGGGTCCTCAGTCGCCCCGGTAATGGCGATTACCGGGGCTCCCTGCGTCCGCGGTCTCGGAACGAGCATCGCACCCCGGCGACGAGCAACATTCCGCCAAACCCTCCTAGCGCGCCGGAGCGAGCCGGACGCTCTCGATCACGTCCGCGAGGATCCGGTCGAGCCCGACCGTGGGCTCCCAGCCGATCGCCCGCTTGATCTTCCCGATCGCCGGCGCGCGGTGGAACATCTCTTCCGCCACGCCGCCCTCGTACACCTCCTCGTAGGGAACGAAGGTGAGCGCCGAGCTCGAGCCTGTCGCCTCGAGCACGCGCTCGGCCAGCTCACGAATGGTGATCCGGTCTATCGACCCGACGTTGTAGATCCCGCCGTCCGCGAGCTCGAGCAGGCCGCGAAGAGCACGCACGACGTCCGAGACGTGGCAGAAGCATCGCGTCTGGCTCCCGTCGCCGTGGATCTCGAGCGGCTCTCCGGCCAACGCGCGCTGCACGAACCGAGGCACGACGTTTCCGTACTGGCTGTTTTGCCGGGGCCCGACCGTATTGAACAGACGGGCGATCACGCAGCGCAGGCCTCGCTCGTGGCGCATCGCGAGCGCAAGGAACTCGTCGAGCGCCTTCGTGTCGGCGTAGGCCCACCGCTTGGCCGTCGTCGGCCCGTAGATCCGCTGGGCGTCCTCTTCGAGCAGGACGTCCTCCGGATGGTTGCCGTACACCTCGGAGCTCGAGGCGATCAAAACCGGCGTCTCGAATCGCGCGCAGTACTCGAGCACGTTCTCGGCGCCCTGCACGTTCGTCAGCAGTGTGCGGCCCGGCTCCTCGACGATCAGCTGGACGCCAACCGCGGCCGCCAGGTGGTAGACCGTGTCGCACCGATGCACGAGCTCGCTGACGACGGACTCCGAAAGCACCGAGTCGACCACGAGGTGGAAGCCCTCGCGGTCGCGGATCGAGGAGATATTCGCCTCCGCGCCCGTCGAGAGGTCGTCGAGAGCGAAAACCTCCCAGCCTTCGTCGAGCAGGAGCTCGGACAGGTGGGAGCCGATGAATCCGGCACCCCCGGTGACAAGTGCCCGCATCTTTTCAGCCTAACGGCGTCACACTCCCCCGGAAACACGCTCTTTCCGTAAGCGCTGCTTCAGGTTGCGTAAAGCGTTTGTGAATCCGTGCCGATTGACCCAAGTGGGCCAGCTGTCGCGCCCGGCCTCTGAGCTAACATGAGGCCTCTTTCGTCGTTCGATCTGTAGGGAGCAGTCGCCGACCTTGTTCGAGAGATTCACAGAGAGAGCGCGTCAAGTCGTTGTCCTCGCTCAGGACGAGGCAAGAGCGCTCAAGCACAACTACATCGGCACCGAGCACATCCTGCTCGGGCTTCTCCGGGAGGAGGAGGGTCTCGCCGCGCGGGTGCTGGAATCTCTGGACATCACGGTCGAGGAGGTGCGCGCCCAGATCGCGCGCATCGTCGGCCAGGGCGACGAGGTGACGACGGGTCAGATCCCGTTCACGCCGCGTGCGAAGAAGGTCCTCGAACTGGCGCTCCGCGAGGCGCTCTCGCTCGGCCACAACTACATCGGCACCGAGCACATCCTGCTCGGGCTCGTGCGCGAGAACGAGGGAGTCGCCGCGCGGATCCTGCTCGACTTCGACGCCGACGCCGAGAAGATCCGCAACGAGATCATCCGGATGCTCTCCGGGCCGGGCCGGCGCCAGCAGGGCGGGGCACAGGGCTCGGGCGAGAAGACGAAGAGCTCGAAGCTCCTCGACCAGTTCGGCCGCAACCTCACGCGGCAGGCCTCCGAGGGCAAGAGCGACCCCGTGGTCGGCCGTCAGACCGAGATCGAGCGCGTGATGCAGATCCTCTCGCGCCGCACGAAGAACAACCCCGTGCTGATCGGCGAGCCCGGCGTCGGCAAGACCGCCGTCGTCGAGGGCCTCGCCGCCCGCATTGCCTCGGGCCAGGTGCCCGAGCTCCTGAAGGGCAAGCAGATCTACACGCTCGACCTGGCAGCCCTCGTCGCCGGCTCGAAGTACCGCGGCGAGTTCGAGGAGCGCCTGAAGAAGGTCATGAAGGAGATCATGCAGCGAGGCGACATCATCCTCTTCATCGACGAGCTCCATAACCTCGTCGGCGCCGGCGCGGCCGAGGGCGCGATCGACGCGGCCTCGATCCTGAAGCCGGCCCTGGCCCGCGGCGAGATGCAGACGATCGGGGCGACGACGCTCGACGAGTACCGCAAGTACCTCGAGCGCGACGCAGCCCTCGAGCGGCGCTTCCAGCAGATCCGCGTCGACGAGCCGTCGGTGGACGACACCGTCGAGATCCTGCGCGGCCTGCGCGACCGCTACGAGGCGCACCACCGCTGCAAGATCTCCGACGACGCGCTGCACGCGGCCGCGATCCTCGCCGACCGCTACATCCAGGACCGCCACCTGCCCGACAAGGCGATCGACCTCATCGATGAGGCCGCATCGCGGATGCGGATCAAGAACATGACCGCCCCGCCGCGCTACCGCGAGCTCGAGGAGGAGATCTCCAAGGTCCGCACCGAGAAGGAAGAGGCGATCGAGGCCCAGGAGTTCGAAAAGGCCGCCTCGTTGCGCGACAAGGAGCGCAAGCTGACGCAGAAGAAGCGCGAGCTCGAGGAGAGCTGGCAGGCCGAGGAGGGGGCCGACCAGCCGCAGATCGGCGAGGACGAGATCGCGGACATCGTCTCGATGTGGACGGGCATCCCGGTCTTCAAGCTGACCGAGGCCGAGTCGCAGAAGCTGATCCGGATGGAGGACGAGCTCCATAAGCGCGTGATCGGCCAGGACGAGGCGATCATTGCCGCGTCGAAGTCGATTCGCCGCGCGCGGGCGGGTATCAAGGATCCCAAGCGTCCGACCGGCTCCTTCATCTTCCTCGGGCCTTCGGGTGTCGGGAAGACGGAGCTGGCGCGCACGCTCTCCGAGTTCCTGTTCGGCGACGAGGACGCGATGATCCAGGTCGACATGTCGGAGTTCATGGAGAAGCACTCCGTGTCCCGGCTCGTCGGCTCGCCTCCGGGCTACATCGGCTACGACGAGGGCGGCCAGCTCACGGAAGCCGTGCGCCGCAAGCCGTATTCGGTCGTGCTGCTCGACGAGATCGAGAAGGCACATCCGGACGTCTTCAACATCCTGCTCCAGATCCTCGAGGACGGGAAGCTGACCGACGCCCAGGGGCGCAAGGTCGACTTCCGGAACACGATCGTGATCATGACGTCGAACATCGGCGCCGCGACGATCTCGAAGAACCAGACGCTCGGCTTCTCGGTCGGCGACGACGCGGGCCTCTCGTACGACGACATGAAGGACCGGATCATGGGCGAGCTCAAGAAGGTCTTCCGGCCCGAGCTCCTGAACCGGATCGACGAGGTGATCGTCTTCCACAAGCTGACGAAGGAAGAGATCAAGACGATCGTCGACCTGCAGATGAAGCGCCTGCGCGACCAGATGGGCGAGCACGCCGCTGACGTCTCGCTGACCGAAGAGGCGAAGGAGCTGCTCGTCGAGAAGGGCTACGACCCGACCATGGGCGCCCGGCCGCTGCGCCGCGCGATCCAGCGGTACATCGAGGATCCGCTCGCCGACTTCGTGCTCGGCCGCGAGGTGACGCCGGGCTCGACGATCCTCGTCGACAAGAAGCGCGACTCAGAGGACGAGGTCGAGATCACGATCATCCCCGGCGCTCCCCCCGAGGAGCCGGAGAAGGTGACCGTGCCGCCCGAGGAGCCGACGGCCGAGGCCGGCGACGACTCGGACGAAGGCTCCGAGTAGCTCGTTCGTCGAGCTTCTCGAGGATGGCGCCGTTCTTTGCGTGGTTTGAGCATCCCTCGAATGGGGGATGGAAAACGCGCAATCACCTTTTAAGGTGAGATTTCGAGGGTCCGTTCGGGCCCCGTCTACGAACATAGGGGGACTGCGGCAATGCGGGATCTGGGGATGCGGCTCCTCGCGCGAGCGAGGACCTCGGTGGGGGCGTCGAAGTCGTGGCTGGTCACGGGGGCGCTCGCGCTCTCGCTGCTCGCGCTCACGGCATCGGCCGGGGCGGGAACGTTCAGCCCGGGCAGCCTCGCGCCGGGAAGCCTTGATCGTCCGACCGGTGGTTTGCCTCACACGGGCGATGCGCTGAATCGAACAAAATGGAAGGTCCGGGTCGGCGACTCGATCACGGGCAAGATCAGAGGGGTTACCGACGCGAACCTCGACGGCGAGACACACGCTGACGTCGTCATCAAGAGCTCCGCGCGCGGCAACGTCACGGTCCTCGGCACCAAGTCGGGGACGACGATCACGTTCTCGTGGACCGTGCCCGCGAGCGCCTGCGAGACGATGGTCGTCGCTTACGGCCCCGTCGGCTCGAATCCAACCGGCAACAACTCGAACAACGACCTGATCCGCGTGCTGTTCGATCCGCCCGGCGGGCTGGCAATTGCCGGGTTCGCGGCCGTCGACGGGTCCGGTCACGTCGTGGACTGCGGACATCCACCTCCGCCACCTCCGCCTCCGCCACCACCACCTCCGCCTCCGCCTCCGCCACCTCCGCCACCACCTCCACCACCACCTCCGCCACCACCTCCGCCTCCGCCTC